>SESB01000383.1_pt1 | contig 32562 bp, 36 predicted proteins | sample 3171441 | NCBI WGS metagenome assembly SESB01 (sample SAMN06051867, study PRJNA518727) | freshwater metagenome | biome: subpolar coniferous forest; feature: holomictic lake; material: water; isolation source: holomictic Lake 227, 6 m depth | place: Canada: near Kenora, Ontario | collected... | reverse complement strand
TATAAAAAAATTAATTTGACAATAACCCAGTTTAAAATATTGAGACAAAAAAACAGATGGATGATTTGACACGTACCCATGCTTCCATAAGCAACAGCCGATTATCGCCCGTCCTGGCGCATCTGGCGAAGCCTCATATCAAATCTCGTTCTTATATATCGCCTTCACCTCTCCCGGCTGGACACACAGGTATTTCAATGTTTGCCGTTGGGTACTGTGATTAAAGCATGTCATAAGCGTTGGTAAATCCGCACCAAATGTAACTCTCTGATGGTATCCCCAGGTTTTCCGGAGACTATGTGATCCGTAATTCCCAGTCAAATTGATCTGCCGGCACCATCCCTTCACCAGCCGATGAACTGATTGGACACAGAGCTTTCCGCCTTTTCTGGATTTGAAGACTGGATCATCATCTTCGGTTATTTGTGACTCCAGAAGATTTTCTATTGCGGCGACACAAACGGCATTCAGGGTAATTCTTCTTTCCTTCCCGGTTTTCTGTTCAGTCAGCACCACGTCATCCCCCGGCTTCAAATTTTGAACTTGTTGGACTGTGATATTCACCAAGTCAGATGCTCGCAAATTTGTATTCACTCCAATGATAAATAGAGCATAATCTCTAAGATTGTTTTTTAGCAGCTTTTTGATCGACTTGATGTCTTTGATTGATTTTATGGGATCGACTTTGGTTTGGCTGTCTTTTACTGGATGATTTGGATTTGGCATATTCTCCCCCCCCGCTCCTAATGTTAATTTTTAATGCTGCGAACACTAAAACATAACGTTAAAAAATGCAACCAAAAATCCAATATCGGGAAAAACAGCATTAACTATATGATATGATTATGCTTAATTGATTTTGTCGAATGTTAACTTTAGCATAGAAGTTAACATTCAGATTTTAGGTGCTTATGAATTGAAAAATGATCTCGGAAGCTGTTCAGGAAAATCTTTCGAGGACATTTCAGTCATTTCGGAGCCTGAAAATTCATAGATTATCTCATAACAAACATTGCACTCACTGGCAGAACCACAAAATCCGTTAGAACCAGGGTGCTGTAACAATAAAGTAGGCATCTTGAGCAGTAGAAAAAGCCGGACTGTATTCCAAATCCATGTGTCCATGAGTGATTCCATCTGGAAGCAAGACATCAGGAATATGGATTCTCAAATACTCTGATAGTGTTAATGCTGCGCACGAATCTATAGGCACACCGCTATCGGTCCATTTAAAAATCAGCAATGTCGGATACATCGGATTGTACTCATAAACAAAGTATGCCCAACACAACTGTTGTCCCAATGACGGATCAAGATAGGAAAGAACGGGTATAAAGAGCGAGTAATTTCCATCTAAAATTGACGTACACACCTGTCCTCGAACGGCCCGCACATAGTTATCGTTGTCCTTATTGCAGTGGATACTGTTGCCGGTGTTGAAATTCACATACCACGCGCCGTAGGTATAGTTGAAGTAGGTAGTACTCGACCAATACAACTGCGTGGCCTTAGTATCTGGAAAGAAAGTTGTATCAATAGCCGGAGCACGCCGGCTGTAGTCCACCAGGCTAGTTAATTCCTTGATGGTAGGAATTCGCCAGTCTGTATAACCAGCCAGATTCAGACCTTCGCAATAGACCAGAGCCTGCTCCCATGAATAGGTAGAAGAACTACTTTTTTGCTGCCATATCAGGCCTGTTAATGTATCAGTAACTGTACCATCGCCGTTATCCGCATAGGTCGGAGGTTGTTCTTTTTCCCGAACGGCCCGTACATATTTATATTTGATCTTATAGTCGATGCTGTTGCGGCCGTAGCCGAAATTCATGTACCACGCGATGTTGGTATTGTCTGCTTGGGTAGTACTCGACCAATAATTCCACGACTCGGCCGTATTCGGAAAATATCCGGTATCTATCGTAGGTCCTGGATAGGGAACGCTATAATTAACAATATAGGCCAGCTCCTTGATAGTTGGCATCCGCCAGTCGCAGTAACCACCATAACAAGGTGGATTATTCAGGGCTTTAATAAAGCTATTGTTGCTGTCATACCAGGTATAAGTGTTGTCTGCATCATGGAGGTTGCTGTAATCTGGGAGCCCATCCATGTTTGTTTTCATCTCCCAGACCAAGCCGGTAACATTGTCCTTCACCATGCTCCAGGCTGTCGCCGAACTCGACAGCGGGTTGCCATTGACATCCAGTTTGGTGTACGACATCGGATTGATGGTATATTGGGCGTCCTGACCATAAAATAGTTGGCCAGATGAAGTACACGTGATCTCAGCAGTGTCGTTATAGCATCTCGTCTGACCAGTATCTGGAACTTTAGATAAAATGCTACTGCTGGTTCCTGTTTGTGTTACTGTTACATCTTTTGGACTGCCAGTTGCACCAGTTGCTGTCACCTGAATCGTTTCAGCTCGGGCTGATGCCGTGGTGTTGGTGGGATAACTGCAATTGATCATTCCAATATCTGTTCCGCTTGCTCCAGATGTAATCTTAAGCCAACTGTTGCCTGATGCCACTGCTGCGTTCCAAGGCATTTTTCCAGTTCCAGTGTTGGATACGCTGAATGTTGTGGAGCCTGCATCTTTTGAAACAGCTTGTTTGGATGGGGAAATAACCAAATTACACAATGACCCAGGCTGTCCTCCCCGAACAGCGCGGACGTAGTAACTGTTGACCTTATTGGCGTAGAGGATGTAGCCGTAGTCGAAGTACACGCCCCACGCAACGTCCGTAATGTCCGCGCCGGTAGTAGAAGACCAATAAAAGGACGAAACCGTATCTGGAAAGTAGGTTGTATTGATCGCCGGATTAAACCGGAGATAGTTCGTCAGGCTGTGTAATTCCTTGGTGGTAGGCAGCCGCCAGTCCGTATAACTACCAAGATTCAGGCTTTCACAATAGGCCAGCGCCTGCTCCCAGGTCTTGCCGGAAGAACCAGTTTTCTGCCACGTCAGGCCTGTGGATGTATCTGTTACTGTACCATCACCATTATCCACATAGGCGGATTGAGTTTGTCCCCCACGAACAGCGCGAACGTAGTTACTGTAGCGCTTATAGCCGTCGACGTAGTACCAGCCGTTGTCGAAGCCGAAGAGTACGCCCCACGCGTCATCCGTACTGCTCACGTTGGTAGTAGAAGACCAATAAAGGCGCGAAACCGTATTTGGAAAATATCCTGTATCTATTGTAGGTACTGGAAAAGAAAAGCTGCAATTATTGATAGATGTCAGTTCTTTGATGGTGGGAAGTCTCCAATCACTGTAACCACCATAATGCGCATCATTCAGAGATTTAATAAAGTCTTCTGTATCCGTACCGGTACCTGGCGTGCCTGCATTGCCACCATTTGTAGCTGGATTACTGTCGAACCAGGTAAAGGTTTTATTCTTGTCATGGATTGTACCGTCAACTGTTTTCATCTCCCAGATCAACCCTGTAACATTATCCTTTACCATAACCCAGGACGCAGCAGAATCAGGCAGTGCATTGCCACTGCCATCCAGTTTGGTGTATGACATTGGATTGATTGTATATTGGGCATCTTGACCATAAAATGCCTGACCAGGTGAAGGACAAGCGCTCTCGACGGTGTCGTTATAGCATTTCGTCACACCTGTATCCGGAACTATTGTTGCAAAAGCAACTGAAGCAAGCATCAAAATAATAAAACCGAAAGCACTTACCAATGCCTTTATCATGTAGTCTTTTCCTTTTGATGCCTGTAGGGTGTCAACCGTTATTTTTTATCGTCCCGCATATTGTTAGCAAAAATAAATGCAAATTTATAATCTATTGGTGCATAGGAAATCAATGTTATTATTAAATAAGTTATCGGCACATCAGAAGAAAACTTGAGTAATACTTGATTATCAAGTATTTTGCATCGAAAAAACGTAAGTACTTGATTTAATAGGATATTTTAAAAAATCTTTGTTTTTTTAAATACAACAATATCAACATGTTACAAAGAAACTTGATAATCGAGTAATATAATTAGAAATCAAAAAAATAAATTAATCTATCGCCCCGGCACTGGAATATTTTCCAGCGCCAGGATAGCGATATGTTTGCAAGAGTGTTATTATTTAAGCCCCAATATCTCATCCAAAAACGGTGATTGTTTGACTGGTCTGCCCATACGAATTGCTGCATGAGACAGGTAAAGCAGTTTCATCGCCCTGGATATTCCAACGAATGCGATTCTTCGCTCTTCTTCAATGTCGCCACATATGTTTGGCATCACCCCATCCACAAATCCTATACAGAATACGACCGGGAACTCCAATCCCTTCGATTTATGGATCGTCATCAGCGACACACCAGCTTTATCATTCCTCGTTTGATCTCTGAATGAATCAGTATAATTGAGAAATGTCGGAATGTCCTTATATTTCGATGCTGCAATCTGAAGTTCGTTCAGGTTGGCGATCAGGTTATCATCCGGACTGGGAATGTCATCTTCTGAGATCCATCGGTCATAATCCAGTGTTTCCCGCAACATCATAAGCATTTCAGCCGGTTTCGCAGTTTCTATCTTTTGCATAAGAGAGTCAATCAATTTGATGAACTCATGGATATTATGCTTCAGATAAGGAACAACGACCGGCTTCCTTTTTAACGCATCATATAGATGATTGTGATTTTCATGTTGTGCATATTCCTCCAGTTCTGCAATGAACTTCTTGCCGATGTAGCGATTTGGAGCATTTATAACATTTTTCAGTGCATCATCTCCTTCAACAGATTGCGGATCATGGATCAGTCTTAAATAATCCAACAGGATTTTTACTTCCCGTCTCTGGTAAAAGGTCATGCCATTTTCGATATGATATGGTATCTCGTTTTGCGAGAGTACATCTTCGATAACTCGGCTCTGACTGTTGGCTCGGTATAGTATCGCCACGTCATGGTATTCGTATTTATCAGATACAAGCCCTTGAATTTCCTGTGTAATCCTGATGGCTTCGTCATCTTCGTTTGAGGCATCAATGACAAGGACTTCTTGTCCATCTGGATTTTCCGTAAGCAGTGATTTGTCGATTTTTCTGATATTATGCTGAATCAGATTGAAACAGGCGGTTAATATCTGAGGAGTAGAGCGATAATTCATGTCCAGTATAAATTGCTTACTCCCCGGAAAAGTTCTCTGGAAATTCAGCAAATTCCCAACTGATGCGCCAATAAAGTTGAATATGGCTTGCCAGTCATCGCCTGTCACATAGAAAGATGAGTCTTTTGCTCTACTAACCAGCAGATTTAAAATCTCCGCCTGTGCTGGATTGGTATCCTGAAATTCATCAACCAGGATATGACGATATGTCTGCTGGTACTTCTCTTGAATCTCCGGATTGTTTCTTAACAGCTCGCAGACTTCAATGATCAGGTCATTGAAATCCATTAAGAAGCTCTTTGTTTTCTCCGTTTCGTAAGCCTGGTATATCAGGCCGATTATCTCCATTGTGGGATCATCGAGATATATTTCTCGGAACTCATACTCGGATATAATGTTATTCTTCGCCAGGCTTATTTCACGCAGGATAGTTCCCGGTGAAAGTGTTCTGATCTTATGCTTCTTCATGATCGAGCGAATAAATCTGATCTGTTCAACTCCATGAAGTAGCTCGAAAACCTTCCCCTCGTTTTTCAAAATCGTGTAGCAGAAACTATGTATGGTTGATAAAGTTACTTTTGCGGCAATGTCATTTAGAATATGTTTTAACTTATCCCGCATTGCCTGAGCAGCGTTTCTGGTGAAGGTCAGTCCCAGGATACTCTCAGGCGCAATTCCATAATGCTGAATGAGATATGCTATTCTTTTCGTCATCGTCAGGGTCTTTCCGCTCCCAGGAACTGCCACTACACTGGCGATTCCGTTTTTAAATTTGGATGCTGCCAGTTGGTTTGCATTCAATTGCATAGCTGGACCTCCTTTATTAGTTGGCCCAGTTATCACAATAAGTCCGGTATTCGCAGCGGTTACACAGCCAGCTTGAATCGTTCGGTATGAATACGTTTTTCTGGATGCCATTCCACGCTTCAAGTATTCTTTTAGATGCTCTTCTTTCATGTGCGTCGGTGCGGTATGTATAGACTGATTCAAATCGTGGCTTCTTAGTTTTGATCAGTGCATCGACTTTCAGTGCAATTTCCCTGTCACCGAATCCATTTTTCCTTGCTGCCATGTGATACACGGTCAACTGAAACAGCTTGTCGATCTGGTCGATGCTGTAGGCTTTGCTGGCCGTTTTGTATTCAGTAATGATGACAGATCCGCTCTCAGTGTCTTCTTCCACCAGGTCCATGACACCAATCATTGGAACATCAATCCCGTCGATATAGAATTCGAACGGTTCTTCGATGGACAATATCGTGAATCCCTCCTGCGGAAGCTCAGAGTAGAAGGCTTCCAGAAGGTTTTTACCATCACTTCTGAGTGTGTCGTAATCCTTCCCCTTTGAATAACTGATAAATTTATTATCCTGAGCATCTTCCTGCCAATATTTATAAAAGAGGCTCTGAATGTCTTCCAGAGTAAGCGTGTTTCCAGTCATCTTCTCCTGGTTGAAATCAGCCAGACATTTATGAATGACCGATCCATAGACGAGGTTATCGGAAACGCTCTCAATTGGAATTCGGTCAATGCGCTTAAATTTATATTGGAGCCCACATTCCAAATATGCGTTGACACTTGATACTGAAATGTGTGGTTTTGATCTTAACTCTCTAATATTCATAGTATTATTTCCTTATATTTAAAGTGTCGGGGTGAGAAACACATCTGGTGTCAAATGTTACTTCTCACCCCAAGAGTTACTTAAGCTGCCTGTTGAAGGCTTCTGATGAGCGATGACGCTTCTGAGGTTGTCAGATTATCCAGCGTGGATTTGTATGCGTCTTCGATCTTTTTGCTGAGCTCCAGCGTACTGATGCTCTTGTTGCTACAGAGGCTCATGATTGCGTTTTTTTGAGCGTTACTGATGATGGCTCCGGAAGGTTTTTTATCCGTTGGCTTTTCCATCGGGGCCTTCTGCGTATCTGGATTTTGATCTTTCGGAGGCGTCTCGGATTTAATGTTTTCATCACTACTCCTTTTCGGTTTTTGTTTCTGCATAGGAATGACGTTGGAAGTGTCGCCTGGGATTATGTCTTCAGGATTACCCAGCTCCTCCATGCAAGTCATTCCAATATTTGCAAAATCTCGCAAAGCTCTACCCTTAGCACGGGTAGCCGCCATCCGAAGGACATGTACTGAAATCTGCGAGTTTACATTTTTGGGGCTTGCATCACCTATTTCAGTAAAGGTGCGTCCATCAACTGATATGACGGTCGCCTTGCAGATTCCCTCGTTTCCATTATCCTTGGTCGGATACTGAACAGCCTCAACCTGGATACTTTTCAGGCCAATTTGATGCGCCAGATCAAGCAAGCCATGATAAAGGACAAAGTCTTTACCCTTGAGATTTTTGATAAATCGGGGATCAAGGCATTGGTGGCCGTTTCTTTCCTGGATTTTCAGTGCTTCTTCTGCCATTAGCAACATCCTCCTTCTTCTTAAAATGGAATATCGTCTTTCGCGCCATTGTTACTTGCACCGTCGAAACCTCTACCATCAGTTTTAATGAAGTCGATGGTTTTTCCGATAAGTTTGATAGCAGTCTTGGTCTCATTGTTGTCAGTTGTCCATTTATCCTGATCAATCTGACCAGTAACGGCAATCTTAGCGCCTTTGTGCAGATGCTTGACTGCGATGTCTGCAAGTTTTTCAAAACACGTTGTCTTGATCCAGCCAGTTTTAGATTTACCTGATTTAAACGCCATGGAAAACGTCGCAATGTGCATCCCTTCCTGTGAATAACGGGATTCAGGGTCATCTCCGAGGTTTCCGGATAATACGATTACGTTCATTGATTTGCTCCTTCTTATGGTTTATGCAGCCAGTCTCAGTTTCCTGCGTGGTACATCGACAATTGACTCATTAATGGATGCCTTCAGTTCCAGCATGTCCTGCTGAATCTTATCCCTCAGTGATTGATTGTACTGGAGGTTATATGCGCTCGTTCCGCTGATGATGGTTTTGGCCTGTTCAGCAAGGGCCATCAGAAGATCATCCTGGAAAAGATTTCGAGTGCCAAATTCATCAAGAAATTCATGCAATTTGTTGAACATGTTGCCCTTGAATATCTTGGGTTTCCCACCATTTTCGCTCAATCTGTTGACCAAGTGTCCGATAACATCACCAAATTCTTCCCGTAATGCTGCCAGGGCCAGCTCGCGCGTTTCATCCATCAAGGTCTGAAACTTTTCCTTTTCACGCTCGTAAATTTCAGGAGTGAGAACGGATGTCTTACCTGGTATGCCAAGTGCAAGATAACGCCACTCGAAATTGAATCGTTTGGTGATATTTTCCGGATAATCGTCGTCATTGTAAAGCTCGCCCAATTCAATTCGGGCTTCTTCCCTGGCCGGCATATACTGTGGCACAAATTCGTCAACAGTATGCCAGAATCTCGTTTTATACTGCTCCAGCCGTTCATCAACCAGCTTGAGCGATTCCTTGGGAATCAGGTAGATTGAAGTAATCGGAAATGGGAGGGCATGACGCTGAATAACATTTCTGGCCTGATGGCTTGCAGTGTTAATCTGTCCCAAAAGCTCAGGATTGATTAAATACTTTCTTCCCCGGAGCCATTCACTCTCACTGCCCATCTTCATCTGCATCACACGTTGGTCTATGACTTTACTACACTGCCAACTCTTGACACTGAATTGTAGCAAACATGCCTTTTGAAATAACTCTTTGTATTCTTTCATTATAATCTCCTATTTAATATGATTAGTCTTCGCTTTCGAGTATTTCTATATCAGTTGTTTTATCAAGTATGATTTTAAATCTTGGATTTTGACTTTTTGCTTCTAACACAACTGCTCTGTAGAATTTATCGAAATCCGTTTCATCAGTTTCGATTGTGATAGTCTGCGTCACAATAAATTCATATTTCATGTATGTTCTCCAATACCGAATTCATGAAAATACGTCTTCATCTTCATGATGATTTTCTCCAGGTTTTTCATAATGATATTTTTTGTGAATATCAGGTCGTTTGAAGGCTCGTTGATAAATTTAGTATCCTTCCGCTTCCAAGCATCAATAATTCTTTCAATTTTGATCTTAATCACTAAACTTTCTTCGATGTAAGGAACATTTTTGTCCATTATGTAGATAATAACTACACCACAGGAACATACTGAATCGATAAGTATATCCTCAGCTTTAATGTTTCTTAAAGTTTGGAAATCCATGATCAGGTCCTTTCATCCGCAAAGAGGCAGATACTTTTTTACGGCTTCCGTACCCTGCGTGTAATAAGCAGGTGTGAGCTGTCTGGTGATTTCATTTCCGAGAATGTTTTTGATAAACTCTGTCTCCTCCATACAGGTCTTACCGGTGAATCCTCGGGTTTCGATTTTAATTTCACCATCGTCCAACACGTCAATGATGATCTGTTTCATCTGCAATTTCCTTTCTGATTATTATGATTTGTAACGGCGGGATTACTACAGGTGGGCTTTTATCGGGATGTTGCTTGAGAGATTTCAATTGTTTTATCAATCAGGATTTTGAATTCCTGATCTGGACTTTTTGCAACCATCGCCATTGCATGAATGAATTTCTCAAACTTCATCTTTTCTGTTTCAATTATCTCATCTGTTTTTTTGACGAATTCGTATAGCATTGGTGTCTCCATTATGGATCAAGTCATCTGGAATTGGGTCTTTTCCTCTTCCGGAATAATTACATCTGACAGGTCGATGAAGGGTTCGTCCAGATCGAAAACCAGCCTTCCGATTTTGACCTCAGCGAAATGATTGTCAAAGCGATTGATTGTTTCAATCGCAGCATCTATACTGCATCGCTTATCCAGGTATGTTTCTAATGCTACTGGAATCATTGATTCTTCATGTACTCCATCATATCCAACTACGACGATGAATATTTCATCAGGTAGGTTCATAGCCTATCTCCTTTTTGAGTATTTTGTTCTGGGTAATTCACTCACACGAACTGCTCTGACATAGTGAAGGCGATTCGTGTTGATGATGTAGCTTTGGCCGTAGCTGAAGGCAACTCCCCATGCGTACTTCGTAGGGCTCTCTTCTGTCGAAGATGACCAATGAAAGGCCAGAACCGTGTCGGGAAAACAATCCATATCAATCGCCGGATTATATAGACTGAAGTCAACCAGAGAGCGCAATTCCGTTATGGTTGGTAATCTCCAGCCCTTCTTATAATTGCCTATTTTCAGATTTTTACAATAAACTATCGCTTGATTCCAGTTCATGATTTTTTCTGATGTAACCTTTTGCCACATCAGGCCTGTGGCTTCATCTGTTACAGTGCCATTACCATTATCAATCATGTTATAAAGTCCTTTTAATTTATAGTCTCCATACTCTATTTTTCCATTTCGCAAGAAGGTCATGTATTCTGGCAGCTTTTGCAGATTGATTCCAGGCTGTCCCACGAACTGCACGGACATAACCAGCGTGGTTTTTAGAACCGTAGTTGACACTGCCGTTACCAAAATACACACCCCACGCTCTGGATGTAAAGTTCACATAGGTATTGGATGACCAATACCACGACGCGGCAGTATTGATAAAATACCGGTTATCAATCGCCGGCTCAAACCTGTTGTAATCCACAATCTTGTTCAGCTCATGGATCGTTGGTAATCTCCAGTCTGCATAACCACTCAGTTGCAGTTCTCTACAATATGCTGTCGCTTGATCCCATATCATGACTTTTTCCGGTGTTACCTGTTGCCACATCAGACCAGTAGTCTCATCTGTTACTGTTCCATTACCATTATCAATCATTTGAAATAATTCCTTTTAATGGTAAATTCACCGACTCCGGGTTAATACAATTCGCGCTCCAGTCTTAGTTTTGGTCTCATGGATTAAATACCCTTTCAATCGGGCGCCTTTGCGTACTTGCTCCAATGTATAGGTCTGCTTTAATTTGCAGGCATTCTTGCCAATGTGTTTCTGAAGCCCGCCTCCGACCCATGAATCCCAGAGAAGGTTATATTTAGAGCCATTTTGAATGACTCCGACTTCAAATACTGCTCCTGGTACATGAATCGCATGGGTACACTTACCCATATCTTCGATGGTCATACCCTCCGGTAATGGGGTATTTCCCAGCCATGTCCCATACCAGCGATATGTTTTCTGGTTCTCCATGAAGTCAAAGCCCAGTATTTTACAGGCGCTTTTCAGTGACTCTAAGTCATTGATTTCCAGTTCTATTTTTGCAATATGGCTCAATCTTCTTTCTCCTTTTTCACTGGATGAATTTTGCGCTGTGATTTCGGCTCTTCCTCCGGAGCATTAGCCAATCTCGCGCGGGTCTTGCTCCATTCCTTCAGTGCTTGAATTTCTTCCTTCATCGTTTTTGATAATGGCACAATTGATTTGAACGCTTCGTCCATACCGTCAAACAGGCTGTCCTTTGCCAGTTGTTCAATCTCTGCGCCGCTCCAGCCGTCGAGTTTCTGAGAAAAGGTGATGGGTATCTCTGTATTATGCCTTCTGTTCATAATCTTAATGATTTCAGTTCGTTCGGATAATGTTGGTAAATCACAGAAGAAAGTTGCGTCGAATCTTCCTGCTCTTAAGAACTCCGGGGGGAGATTCTGGATGCTATTTGCAGTAGCCATCACAATGATGGAAGATTTTGATTCTGCGCGCCAGGTCAAGAAATGTGCGAACATATTGGCAGTGGTTCCGGCGTCTGTTTCTCCGCTTGATTTAGCGCCAGAAAAGCCCTTCTCGATCTCATCAATCCATAAAATAGCTTCCCCGAACGCATCTATTACCGCTGTTGCCTGTCTGATTTTACGTTCTGATTCTCCAACCAGTGATCCCTTCAAACTTCCTATATCCAGTTTAATCAACGGCCAGCCCATGATGGAAGCTGCGGCCTTACATGATAAACTTTTTCCAGTTCCAGGTATTCCAACCAGTAGCACACCTTTAGGTCGAGGGAGGTTTTCATTGCCTGCTTCATAAGCCTTGGCTCGATTAGCAATGAACTTTTTGAGTTGAATCAATCCACCCACGTCTTGAATGCTCGCTGGTTCCCAAAATTCCATCAGTCCAGATCGCTTAATCATTTGAGATTTCGCGTCTGCAATTATACGTGTCGAGCAATAGCCCTTCTTTATGAGTGACAGGGCAAATGCAGTTTCTGCTTCAAATTCAGTTAAACCTTTAGCTGCTTTTGCTGCACGTCGATTAGGATTGACGTTGACACTCTTGCAGAGTTCTGTTTGTAAATTGAATAAGTTATCATCATCCGGTAATGGAAGATCAATAATCGTGAACAGCTTTTCAACTTCTGGTCTCAACTGAATTGTCGGACAGATAATCACAAGTGCCGAGCCAACGCCCTTCCATGTATGTACACCGTTCTGGATAGCCTGAATTACTTCAGGAATTTCCATGAAAAGGTGCATATTATGGGCAATCATCACCATGTCCGGGTTTTGATTCAGCCATTTAATTGCTTCTACTGGGTCTCGGATCTCTTCAATCAGCTTGTTGGAAACGGCTTCTCTGATTCCAGTCAGACAATCCCAGACGCTGAACCGCCAGCCTTCTGAGATAAGATTGATCTCCGCTCGTAATGGTTCCTGTGTAAGTACAACAAAGGCCGGATAACCAGCTTTAAGATAGTCCTGAATCATATTGATTTGCTCCTTTTTCTATTGGGTTTATTGGTAATAGGAATGATAGTTGCGTCAATCGCTTTACGGATATTCTTGACCAGAATAAGCCGACCCACGCTCTCGTAATTATCGCATTTGATTGTGGCATCAATTTTAAGTAATTGTAGCGCCTTAGCTTCAAATTGATCTAAAATACAGGTAACACTCGCCATCGGGATTATTTTGCCTTTTTTCATAAATCTCACCTCCTTTTTCTTTTTATTTACAAAGATGACACCGGTGTTCTGCTGCGTCTTCGATTTGCAGAGCATACGTTTTCAGGTCTGTTTTTGATTTCTTTGCTTCGACCAGTAAGTTTTTCAAATGGTTTTCAGTAATACTTCGATCTGGTATGGTCATTGTTCCAATCTGAATGAACTTGCCATCAGATACCCGGAATACTGCAAATTCTTGAATTCCTGCCGGTGAAAATGAATCATTCAGGAACAGGTGCTTACCCTGCTGATACCCATCGCAACTGTTGTATCGCCAGTGATACATTTTTCTTGTGAGGGTCTTAATATCCGGAATTACCATTACGCCAAATACTCGATCTGTATGGATCATTTCCGCCTCCTTCTTCTCTTTTCATCGACATAGGTTACAGCAATGCTCCAAGACATCCTCAAGCTTCAATTTATAAGTTCCCAGGTTCATTCCGGATTGCATTGATTGCGATAATACGCCTTCGAGATGCTCTTCATTGGAAGTCCATACGGTGATGGATTCAATTTGGATGTAATCAAGATCAGTTATCCTGAACACGGCGAATTCTTGTGCGCCATCAGGAGAAAATGAGTCGTTCAGGAATAAGTATTCATTTAGTTGATAACCGGTGCAGCTAGTCCAGGTATAGTGAAACAGTTGATTGGCAAGTGTTTTAATATCCGAAACATATTGAACACCAAATACTCGATCTATATGAATCATTGCGCCTCCTTGTTAAAATTCATAGCTCACTTACTTTGATGTGAAGATTATCGTGCAGCCATTTCGCCACAATTCGTCGATGACAGAACACGCCGGGCTTTTCCCAACAGAGCAATATGGCATCCTCGCCCAGGTCTGCATAAACTTTTGATGGATCAAGCTGACTCAGGATTTCTTCATGGTACAGGTACGCATATTCATCCAGCGTAATCATGCCGTCTTTGTACTGGTGTACCAATTTCCATCCCGGACATAGTGGTTTGTAAATGCGAATTTCCTGTAACCAGATTATTTTGTGAGGGTAGGTATTGGATATTCCGACCAGATTTAAACCTTGGTCTTGTATTCGATTTGAGAAATAGTAGCTCGTTTTCAATTACTTACCTTTCTTTCGATTGTTTCAAATTTACATGTATTGCATCGGGTTGGGTCTTTGCAGCACCGGCAAACTTCGTTTTTGTCAAAGAATTTTGGCAGGTACTCAAAGATCGCATTTATCGTCTGCGTCATGGGTTTTCCGAGTGACCAGGCAATTCTGCGAAGTGTGGCAGAGCCAGTGTCACTCAGTTCCGGTGTATAAGCCATTCGGGTAATCTCCTTTTTAGTTTTTGATAACTATAAATTAATTATGGTGTCCAGATTCAAACACCCCCTTAGCCGCAAATATCCACCATTGGGATAATCTGATTCGTTTCATTGTAATAGGATTATAGTCAAGCAGTTCAGCGAAGGTTTCCCAGCCTTTCCGGGTAAATAACCTGATTTCGCCCACGCCATATCCTTTAGTACATTGTATTTCATCAATCCTATGAAGCCCAAAAACCTTTGGATTGAAACCTTCCGGGTCGAGTTTGTACCATTTCAATATCCACCCCCCTTTCTGTACTGAGATAGTTTAGAAACGAAAAAACCACTTATGAGAGGGGACTCACAAGTGGTTTTTAGGTTACTTATCAATCTTATCTTCGGTGAATTATTTTCATCAGCAAATTCTTATGTTTGCTGAAGGTAATAATCCTAAAAGACTGATATATTATATAATATCTCTATTGATTATTCGAAATGGAAACTATTTCACTGCTTTTTTATCCTTTTTCTCATGATTTCCTTAAGTTACTTTTCAAGTTTGAATAGAGATATTTATAACAAACCATTGTCATTAATAAACCCAAACGAAAGGAAATTATCATGGATTGGTTAAAAATTGCTAAAGCAAGTCTCGAAGGAGCATGTTTAGGCGCGGGAGCATCCCTGCTCTTCGCAACAAGCTCATGGACTGGTGCCCTTCTCCTATCCAAGGCAGCTATAGTAACCTGCGCTGGTATGGGAGCCGTATCCGGTGGTGTATCCGCCGCATTTGGCCCCACCATTGACGAAATCGTGCGTGAATCGAGTAAGCAGATCGTAGAAAATACGAAGGCTGCACTCTCAAACGCAAACAGTGCTAAAGAACCCCAGAAGCCAAAAGAGATCGAACAACAGTTGACGGTGCAACAGATTATTGAAAAATTCGCCCAGATGCTTCAACCGGCTAAAACCGAACAAGCAGCGTAAGTCTCCCCCTGATTACAACAAGTAGTCAGGGGAGCAACCCTGGCTATTTTGTTTGTTTAAAAAAAATACCAACTCAAAAAGCATGGAAACACCTGGGGAGATGTTTTCATACATTTTAAGTGGACGAGGCGAGCTCAAAAGCACTGTAGGATTATTGGAATAATCTTACTGTACTTCCGAGTTGGATTATCTATAATATCTATATGTAATAATTGATAATAACGAAATATTATTGATTGACATTATCCGGATGAAAAGATAAAAAGAGGGCGGGATAAACACACATCGGAGAAAGACATGAACAAACTTGAGTTGATAACTGCACTGAAAAATCAAACGGACTTATCCAAGGCAGAAGCAGCAGGCGTGATTGAACTTGTTTTTGATATTATGGCTGAGACCCTTGCTCGGGGTGATCGGGTGGAGCTGCGGGGATTGTGCAGCTTTTACGTCAAGGAATATAAGCCATATACCGGCAGGAATCCGAAAACAGGGGAGAAGGTGAAGATTAAACCGAAAAAGCTGCCGTTCTTCAAGGCTGGAAAAGAATTACGAACGAGGGTGAATAGATGATCTCACATCAAAAGATTATCCAGACCATGGAAGTTCAAATTATCCACTTTTCGTTACCATCTGCGACTTAGGGAATATCCTAAGAAAGTCCATCTATGGAAAAGGGGTTAGCCTTGTTGATGAAATCCATCTGGCATCCCCTTTTCCAATGGTTGATTTTGTGCATTACGTCGATGACATTGAACTCAAATACCATAATTTTTCAATGCCAATTTAAGTTCTGATAAGAATTGTAATTGTTCAGTTGCATCTTCAGTCATTTCTTCTATCCCTTCTTATTTGATTATTTCGAGCCATTTCGTCTATTCGTTCATGAGTTATTAAACTTGTTGGAGTACTACATCCAATTATTACACCATTAACTACTTTCCATAAAACATAAATCCAAATAAGTCCGAAAATACCTGGCATATTCCTACTCCTTTCATTTTTTGAGTAAATCACTGTTATAGTTGAGACCGATGCTGATAGTCCTTCCATGAAAAGCTCTATATACGGTCAATGAAACATCCTTTATGTTCTTATGTTCTTATGTTCTTATGTTTTTGTAATTTCCACAAAATATAAAACCAAATGAGACCGAAAATACCTGGCATGTTTCCAATCCTTTCATTTTTTGAGTAAATTACTGTTATAGTTGAGGCTGATACTGATAATAAATATCATTCCATACTTTATGTTTTGTAATTCAAATTATTAAAGCCAATAAAGTAATGTAATATCTTCTGTAGGTATCCATATGCATTAGTTGTGCCAATTGTTGCTGAGAGGGTATTCTGAGTTCTTGAAGACTGTCTTTGGGTATTTAGGGATAGGATGTTTGTATTTATTGACATCTATCCTTTTATATTGGTCATGTCCTAACTCCCAATTGTCAATTCATTGACAGATGAAATGAGTAAAAACAATCTCAGTGTCGATTATCTTTAGGTACATGCAGTTGATGGTCTTTGATAGTTATTTATATTTAGGAATATTTACTGATTAGTAAACCGGCAGACTATGGGGGGGTATATAGCTGTCAAGCAAATCGATATTGTTCTTAAATTATACAATTATCATTAAAGTTTTTCTGAAAAATGACGATGTTATGAACAAAAAATTTATATAAAAGGGATGCAAAAGGTAATCATTCGCGGTATTTTCCAATAACGCCGTTAAAACTTTATGGATGGAGTATATTCAATGGTAAAATTAAAAGAGTTTCTTAATACGTTAGAAGAAGGAAAGGTATCAGAAGATGATGTTACGAAATTAGCATATATCCTGTCGTATTATTGGAATGAATTCTCTGGCAATGGTAGTGAAGGAATGGAAGGATATAAATTGGTAGGCAGAATGGAAGATGTTTATTGGGAACCTCCCATAATAAGTTTTGATATTGAACGGCATGGATGTACTGTTTTAGGATCGACAAAAGCTGCGATTCATACCTGGCGTGTAGATATTGAAAAAAAAATAGCTGATTGTTGTGACACCTGGAGACACAGGGTAGTCGGACCAAGGAGCAAACCATTGAACGTTGCCCCGTTAGCCGAAGAAATCAGCAATTTGATCTTAAATCACAAAGACGATCATCGTTTAAAGTGGTTCAAAAATGGAAATGTCCTTATCAAGACGGGGAAATTTATAGATGGCGTCAAAGAGACTCGTATTAAACGGCGCAAACGATTCAGAAATAAAATTAATGAAATCCTTTTGCCACTCGGATGGGAAACTAAAAAAGCCAATCATTATACACCACCCGATTTAAATAAAAAAACTGAGTCAAAAGAATCGTAAAAATCAAATCAAGAATATCGCCGTTATCAATATATATCAATAACTTAACTACTTTTGGAAATTCTTAAAAATTCTTCCTGGTCCTTATCAGACCCGATAAAGACTTGCTGGAGTATCAGAAATAAGACTGAGAAGGCCCGATTGAAATAACACCCACGGGTAAATATTAAACGGTGATGTCTCCACTGCATCGGATGCTCTGATTATCGAAACAAACCCCAGAAACAATATTATCTCTGGGGTGGCAGCAATCATCAAGCGGGTGTCTATTTTTCTTTCTTGGGTCTTCCACGGTGACCAGGTATTTTAGATAGATCATGCTCCTGTTTTTTCGCGTCAAATATAGGTTCAAGCTCTATTTGTATCTTGGTAATTTGTTCCTTCATAAGATCAACCTGATTTAAAAATACATCTACATACGATTTCATTTTCTGAATTTTTGAAAATGATAAAGCTTTCAGAGCTTCTTCTGAATAGGTAGTGAGAATATCTGTCAATATTGAATTAAACGGCGTGATTTCAGCAGATCGTTCGTGAGAAACTTTTCCTTTAATTACACTCCTTAATTTTCTGACAGTAAATTGTCCTTCAATACTTCTTATAGCAAATTCAATCTTTTTCTCACTCTCATCAACTTGTAATAGCTCGACACGATGGGAGTAGCTTAACAATTTAATATTATTCAAGGTATTATTCAAGAATATTTTTTCTTGTGCTGCTACTCTAACCATCTGATTTAACATATTAAACGGTATATTAAGTCCTTTATGTGTCTGGAGGTCTCTATAACTTACTGCTTTATGTGGATTTTTTGACACGGCCTCCAGACAATCATTATTGAAAAAGTGTTCAAGAATATAGTTGCCAACTTTTATTGCCATTTTTGTTAGGTCTTTAACGACTAATCTATTAATTTCCGCGACATGTTTGTCAATGGCCTTTTTTGTAAGCATTGGTATAATTATTTCAGTTTCGTTAGGTCCTTTATCTTCATCTGACAATACTTCAGGTATCAATGCTTTCGTAACATCAGGATTCTCGATAACTGGTTCCAGCTCAGTGTCGGCTTCAGAAGCTTTGTGGGCTTTGCTTTTAGTTTTATCAGCAGTTCTTGGCTTTACCATATTGGTTATCTCCTTTGATAAATGTTTGTTAATGATCCATGCAATATCATTGAAGTTCATCTTTATCAACAACTATTTATCAAATATCTACTGTTCAGACATCCATACAGCAGATTTAATGATTATGATAAGAAATTGTTTTGATCAGACCAAGAAGAAACTGAAAAAGGAAATCGAATCAGATACGCTGCCGTTATCAATAAGAGAATCATAAATATCTGCGTTTGGATTTTCTTACTTTTCTGGTTATCTTCAATAAATACCTACAATATACTCAGTTGTTAGATGGAGAAGGCCCGATTGTAATAACACCTTCGGGTAATTACTCAAATATTTTAGAATTAGCTTTTCAGGGTAGTTATTATAAAACTTCTCCAGAATATCGCCGTTTCTAATGAATCAACTATATTAATTAGAGCAGCATCTTCTATCGAGTGTATCTGTGATGTCTTCATAAGTATAGTTTATAATATAACCCAATAGATGATGATAATGTTTAGTTTTAATTTAATTTAATTTAAAAGAAATATTATATATTTCATCTACTTTATCTGGTTTATCTGTTTCATCTGCTTTATCTGATGAAAAGTGAACCCAATGGATGATGATGATATTTTGTTTTAATTTAAAAGATATATTAAGTTTAGTTTAGACTCCAGTAATGATTAGATACCGCTTCTCTGGTCTTCCCGTTACTAAGTAATCATCAGGTACATCTCCAGCTATATGAACCCAGGGGTGATGGATGGATATATTATTTTAAGAGGTACTTCATCATCTGAAGATAACTCTTTCTCGATCTGCGATGGTGTAGATGATAGTTCAAGGGGAAAAAGGGGAAAAGTGGGTTTTTATATTTGTTAATAATATAAAAAAATTTTATATAAATTACAATATAATTTATCCACTTTTCCCCTTTTAGATTTAGACCTACTGATGTTTCAATAAATATTCATCATCAATCCCTGGGTTATCGTTAAAGTCTCAGTCAAGATACATTTCTGCAGAAGATACCATCATCAATATCAAATATATATCATCCATCATCCTTGGGTTATCATTTCCTATGAGCATTCATATCATATACCATCACTTGGGTTTCCTTTCCAGAAAATACGAAGAATATCCAGTAAATATGAAGTTGCAAGAGATTATATAACGGCAGATTCTGGAATATCGTCCTTATAATTTGTAACAAAATTAAAAAGATATAAATTATTTTAAATAATATCTAAAATATTTACATCTCTTATTTCTTTTTCCTGCATGCCGGTAAAGTATTCAATACCATCTTTCCAAGTTATGTGAAACTGTTTATCTGCAAATATTGCATATAACTTTTTCTTGGGTATGATCTGGATATTATGCTCTTGACACCACTGGATATACAGCTTCGGTAATGTCGTTTTCCTGATTCTTCCGTTGGCTGAGAGTTCCAGGCAATCATCAAAAAACTCAGCTAATTTATCCAGATAATGATATGAGATATTTTCATTCAATAACACTTCTGCAGGTGGATTAAGACTCTTCATCTCCTGCCACTCCAAGCAGCCCTGTATTGCCCAGTTCAATATTCCAGGCAATTCCTCTCTTAATTTGTTCTCCAAGTATCTATCTATAATATTTTCTGGAAAATATGCCTTAAAATTTATTACATGAACTCGTCGAACTGCGCCCTTGTCTTTCAAGTCTATTGCAGGCATGTGATTAGTTGCCAGGTAGAACTTGAATGTCGGTTTAAATTCGATATAGTCTTTGTATAAATGTCTCGCCTGCACCCAGTCACCACCTGTGAGACTTTTTATTAGACTCCAAGCCAATTCAACTTTCTTTTCAGTTTCGGCTACCATTGCACATCTGGAGCCAATGAGTTTCGCAAGATCATTTCTGATCCTGTTGTCATTATTAATTGCATTAAGGGTGTTGAAATCGCATTGCCCCGCATAATCACCCATTAGTGCCCTGATAACTTCCCTGAATTTGGTTTTACCATTGCAGCCTTCACCGATTAAGATAATCAGGCATTCTTCATTGGTTAGACCAGTCAAGGAATAACCGACAAACCGTTTCAAATAGTTTATTAAAGTTTGATTTTCAAGCATTATTTCATTCATAAAGTTGGTAAAAACTGGGCAAGTAGCATTTGGATCGTAAATTATATTCGTTGTCTTGGTTATGAAATTAATCTTATCGTGATCAATTAATTTTCCTGTTCTGAGATCAACGGTCCCATTCAGGCAGTTTAGCAACATCAGGTCCTTGTCCAATTCATTGGCGCTGATTTTGATTCGTTCATCTGTTTTGGCAATCTTTAGCATTGAAATAAGTGAATTGTATGATTGAGATCGAAGATAATGTTTCTCTTGTTTCTGTTGATTTAAATCTGTGATCGAGTTGTTTTGTGAATATATTTCTGTGATTAATTGTTTTGCAAGAGTATCGATTGTTTGGTTGGTATCGACTTTCCAGCGTGTTCCATCGTAAATAAGCCACTTCTGAAAAACGTGACAATATCTAATGCAACTTAGAAAATTATCAACGAATAAAGTGGCATTTCCAATATCTGAGAGTTCGTAATTATTATTTTGCTGAGTTATATTTGTTTGAGATATGTTTGTTTGATGATAAACGCCAGGTGTATATTTAGCGACACTTCTGGCAATACTTGCCACTTCTTTTTCGGGAAGAGGTGGATGGTATTGGTTTTGATTTATTTGCTGTAAGTTATCATTTAATTGTTTTTCGTCCATCCCATGATACCTCAAACTACCTGCGATACTTGTTAATTTTGTATTCCTTGATCCATCAATAACTGAACCAAAATGATTATTATCATTTAAAACATTAATAACTTGAACTGGTTTATTATATGGCATACTGAGAGATTGATAGGGGTAAAAGCAATTCGGGTCTGAGTATTCAACCAACACGGTTCGGACTGGATTATATTTTTTGTTGGTAGTTCCAGGTAATCTCAACGCCCCTGAAATATTGGCAGTTTTATCAAATTTCCAGCCATATTGTGTGCCTTTAGCAAATATAGATTCCTGGAATCTTTTTGATAACGCAGATATTGTCATACGGTCTGTTTCATTCTTTATAATGTATGCTTGGTCAAACAGCCAATAAACATGAAAGCCTCCGCCGCTGTCGAGTATCAGACTGGGCTTCCATGGTAATGAAAACATAAATGTCTGTAACTCATCCCTATTAGGAATATTTTTTTCATTATGATTCCCATCAGAAGAATCGAAGTCCATCCAGAAACCCGGTAAGGCAGAGACTTCTCCCGCTGTTCCCCTTTGTTTGCCAGGCAGTATATTACACCGTGTACCCAATCCAAAATATACATTTAATGTGTTATTATATTCCTGTACTGCTGAATCCACATCATTAATCTGATTTGTTGAAATAAATTTTGACTCTATCAGTTCATTTTTTTGCCCGTTTGATTCAATCTTAAGAATGCCTAAGATGTTGATATATCCTGGATGGAAATTATTTCCCCAGAGGAATTTTAAAAATTCAGATGGTTGGTTTATGTTATTTATTTGAGAATCCATAATAGGTTCGCCTTTTGATTGTTATGAAAACAGAAACATCCGGCAGCATTAGTGGTGCGACCGGATGTTTGCTAATCTTGTTGTTATAAATTATAACCAATATGTAATATGTTGTTTATTTTGTTTTCCATTTCCTCCCAGGAAATCAAATTATTTAATTTATCGATACGAAGCTGTCGAATTCCCTCATAGTTTTCGAATCGTCTCTTGGCAATTGCCAGTTTTTCCTGATATTCCAAATCGTCCATACCATCAAACAGTACACTCACAATCAAACCAGCATTTGGATATTCAGGGCCCTGGTTGAAATCATTTTCTTCCTTAACTAATTGAACTCTAATTATATTGTTTTCAGCTGCTTCGCAAATTGAAGCTGTGATGTCAAATTGAGTTTGAATACCTGAAATTTTTGATAATATTTTTTCTTGATTTATACTATTATAACAATCCCCATAAATATACGCATCTTGAAGTTCTCCAAATACCCGATAGCCGTTGTCCAATTCGTTGTCCAAAATGGTCATGTCTGATTTCAATTCACACAGATATTGCATGTCAATAGCAGGGTTTTCCAATACTTCATGATTATAATATATTTTGATGGGTTCGTTTTGGTCGTTGCAATTCTGATTGATGTTAAAACTTGTATTTGAAGTCATTTTCTTTATCCTTCGTAAGTGTATTAAACAAAAAAAGCCGGGTGCATATACAACAGCATCCCGGCTTCACAACTACCGATAGGTAATACTTATACTTTTTATTCAGTTATTATTGTCACCTCCTTTAATGTTCACTGGATGTCGCTTCTTCAGCACCACCACCACCACTATCAATTCCAGTAACAGTTTGTATTTTCAGCTATACTATTTTCTATTTTACTAATGTTTCATTCGATTCCATTATTAAACAAAATTATTAAACAAAAAAAGCCAATGTGCATTAGGGTGCATATTGGCTTTTAATTTTGTGGTTTATATTTTCATTATATGTATATTTTTTTGCTCACTGATTCATGGAATACACGTCCATAAATATCCCGTTACAAGTCCAATAAAGTCTTAACATCATTTAGGAAATTTTTGTCAAAATCTCCCTTCGTTATTTCAGCTATATTAGTGTTTGTGCTGAAATATGGTGCCCATTCAGGACGGGTTATTACATTTTGATGAAGCAGGCGAACCTCATTTTGCATATTTACAAAATAATGGATATTGACCAGGTCCCTGTAGTGTGATCTCTCCTGGCCGAATAAATTATTGGAGGTGATGTCTAATTCATCCTTAACATACTTCAAAAACTCGTCTTTTAATGGATGAGTATCAATTAAATATTTTTCATGATTTTTGCTTTGACCTTTCAAGCTGTCCTTATAACTGAACTTTTCCTCAGTTATTTTATCCTGTTCCTTTTTGAGCCATAACGTCAAGCCGTATTTTGTATATTGACTCCAGCTCGAGGAATCTGAATAATGAGCTGGAATTTCGTTAAAAACCTTTAATGATGTTAATCCGAGAAGATGGATTTTCATACCGGCTGCCAATGCTTTTTTCACAACAACTTTAATATTTTTAATCTTGTTTTTCTTTTTGTGTTCAGAAAATCCCAGTGCGATAATGGGATATTTTTTATCAATATAATAATCGAGTTCATGTCGTTCTTCTCCAATATAATCGTGGAGAACAGGAACAACCTGAAATCCGTTCGATTCGATCAGCTCCATCATTGGCGTGTTTGTATCGAATCCATTCATGAGAAATTCTCTATCATAATTCATGCAGTAATCAAATTGTTGATAGGTTTGCTTTAAAAATTCAATATAGCCTGGCAAACTTATCTTATCCGACGATGCAGACTTGCTGAAATATTTTGTGAATGCTCCCGAGTCTGCAATAATGGAATTAAAAATATTATGTTCTGAATTTATCATTTGAAAATAATCGCTTGATCTGGTTCCGTATGACAGCAAGGCATTTAACTCAGCATCCGGAAACAATTTACGATAATGTATTGCAGCCTTTAATGACATTCCTGACAGATATAAATTATGCTGCATTATCAGCCGCCTTTTGTGGTGTTATTGACAGTAGGTCTGTAAAAGAACTATACGTTTTATATAATTCATTGATTGAATAATCAGTTATTGGAATGGATTGTTCTTTATGATCGTTGATTGAGTCATGAAAAATAGCATTTGTAACATTCAAACTGTATTTTTTTGACCCTTCTTCTTTTGAATTGTCATCTCCGCCGTTGATGATCAATTGCTTGCAATAAAGGTTTAATTCATCAGGTTTTGATGCAAGTTCGACTATTTTTTGTACTGAATGATCAGAAATTGAACCATTGGCGATGATTGCACTATGAATGATTTCGATATTGATCGTGCTTGGATCAATCACCACTGCTATTTTTGACAGATTAATCAGCCATTTCGCCATTTCAACTTTTTTATACCTGTCATCAATCATAAACGAGCAACTGGCTTTTTCGTTCAGCTCCATTATCGTTTTTCTGCGGTTAATATCTGTAACTTTATCGAGAGCCCTCATTACTTCGAGTGAATTATCGAACCCTAATTCAGAAAGATATTCGACTTCCTCTTTTTGATTTTGTTTTGCGAAATTGAACATCTTCATAGATTCTTGAATGCGGCTCATTCTCATTCCTAAGAAATGTTCAACGCACCATTTTTCCCAAAAAATATGTTGAATGTCTAATAACTGTTTTAATATTATATACTTTTCACCAATATTTAACCATTTATAAAAAGTATATTTAATGCTCTTATTCCCGTATGATATGATATTATCATACATTTCGTTTATTGTTATTGATAATACACTGGGACTTAGAATTTGTTCGTTGTTTTGATTGGTCATATATTGACCTCCTTTATTGAAAATGAATTATCACCCACAGACGTCTGTGGCTTTTTTTGCTTTTATGTATTTGTATGCACTGGATGATGCAGAAAAAAATAGATCAAATATGCAGTTATTGTAATGGCCTCCTTTTTTGAATGGTCATGCCTTTTCAAAAATCATATGTATATTCAGCATGAGAAAATAAAGTTATTTTCCAAGAATTTATACGCGTACTCTTACACCATGTATTACTAATGTTTTTGCATTATTCTTTTATGTATTCTTGTTATATTCGTTGTTTCTGCATTGTATGTTTTCAGGTGTTTGTTTGTGCTCAGGAATGATCATGCACCTCGGGTGGGGCGGTTCCGGTAGCGTCACGGCGATGATTGCTGCGACGCTACCGGTGGGTCATAACTTGTTTAGATGGGATTCGGTTATCAGACTGACAAACTTTTGGGGATGCAATTTCAGGATTTTGCTGAATACACAGTTTTATGTGAATTATGTGAAGAGAATCAGGCGGCTTGCGAAAACGATGTTCACAGCCGCCTGTTTCAATTTGTTTTCAGGTTAAGTTTGTCAAAACGCTGTGAAAATTGTGAAAAAGGTTAATCATTGTTTTCATAATATTCACAGCAATCATATCTATCATTCGCCGTCATAGCACCAGTCGACTGCGACTTGTTCAAACACGGTTTTTTCAGATACTACTGACAAATTGACAATTTCACCAAATTGTTGGAATTCACTGAATTCATACGAATTTGTTTTTTCATAAGATATATCTGCATTTTCATACATTTCACAAAAATCACCGTCAGATAAGGTTTCACCAATAATTTTACCCTCTTCACCTCCAACGGGCTGATTCGGGTTATTTTCACCATTTTCACCCGCAATTTCGTTTTCATCAATGGCTGCTGCTTGGGTTTGCTTTGCTAAGAATTCGGAAAGCGGTGCTGTCGGTTTTTGGGAATGTATTAGTTCGTACACACCCCTAGAAACTTTGCGCACCAACCGCCTCTCCGTCATTTTTATCAATATTGAGCTGACATAATTTACCTGCATATCAACAAAGTTAGCTATATCTGATAGTTGCACCGGTCCCGCGTTATTTTGCAGTGCCGTGTAAACTTTCTTCAGATTGCCATCCAGGAGATCGGCTATATCGGGCTCGTCACATTCAAGACGGCTGGTTTCTGCATTGTATCGCAGACTGTGCGACATGTCCGCGCAAAACCTTCCCTGACGATGAACTAAAATCCTGTCCCTGTCATTATCTTTTGCCATGATTAGCGTATTTACAACGCTTCCAGTCATCGCATGTGTACCATAAACACTTGAAAAATCAGGCTTATCTGCCTTTTTATTTGTTCCCTTTGTTGTGTGAAGAATTGCTATAATGGATACGTTCCATTTTCCACAGAAACTTGACAATTCCTTCATATTTTCAATTTGATTCGCATAGTTACCCTTAAACTTGCCAGGAAAAGCAGAGTGCAGGGTATCGATCACTATCACGCGTATATTTTGATTTTTTTCGATAATGTTTTCTAAAATTTCAATGCTCAAAATGGGATAATTGTTCGTATCCAAAAAAAAAGTATTGCAGCAGTCGTCGATTTTCATGTTTATATATTTTTGACGTAATCCCAAAATGCCTTCATCGGGACTGACGATGAGCACTTGCTGCCCCTGTTTACACAGGTGTTCCGCAGCCTGAAACGAAAATGTCGTTTTCATCGATTTGGGTGGGCCAGCAACCAGATTCAACCCCCTGGAAATGTAGCCGGGGATAATGTCTTCAGGCATCTCTCCCTTCGTCATTAGAAGCTGGGTCGAGCTGAACGTGAGACTAATTTCGTCAGTTTGGATTTTCAACATATGACACTCCCTTTTTAATGTGAATAATTTCAATTACTTACTGGTCATATGTGTTATACTGGACTACGACATTAGTCCATCCGTATATTGAATAACATGCTGATATATATATATAGATAATTGTCAATATGCATGCAATGGAATTAGTCGATTTTATATATATTTGGGGTAACCAATCGAAATATTGGTATTTTCCCTGCCTGTCTGCCGCTTGTACGGGGTTGAGCTTTTTTTTGTATCATCACCTCCTTGTTTCAACGCAATGCTGGCCCGAATTTGAGGATAGCTATACGAAAAGGTGCTATATAAAAATAAATATAAATAAATCAGAGAGTTGGTTGGTTGTCTTGGGCGCAACAATGCAAAAAAACGCGCTCAATTAAACCTTCAGGAGGGAAAAACAAGTCGATTTCAGTATACTGCCAGTTGGAGTTCAATTACGAATTCTGAAGGTGAATTTTTCATAGTATAATTCAAAATTTACATTTGTCAAGTTGTTTTTTTATAAATCCAGTTAGGCAACTCACATGAAAAAATCTCCCAGATCGTGATGTTTTTTTATTTACATGGATAGACAGGATATACAGGATAAAGAAAATAAAAAAGAATAGCTTCCTATCCTGTATTTTCCATTATCCTGTCCATCCTGTATATCCATGTTAAATTTTTTAAGTGAACTATGGTAGATTATATGTCTTGAGTTGCCTTACAATCTTAGGTTCCTCCGTCCTTCTGCCTTCTTGATTTCAAGCTTCCATGATGATAAAACTCAAATCGTTGCTTTGAATCGAAAATATCTTTCTGTTTGCACTGGCATCCACCATTTCAGCAAATAATTTTCATACAGGTGTCTGTAAGATGGAATAGATTGCCACCCCGCCTTATATACTGGGACCCAAAGCCAATAAATCTGACATGGGAAAGCAGGTTGACCATGATGAATCAAAATGCGTCAATTCATTTGACAGGCACTGTTGCATTATCATAAGGTACGAAGCTGGCGGAATCATATCTCCGTATTCAGGGCAGGACATCATTTTTTTTATTTGCGGAATTCCAGGATTCATTAGAGGTAATTGCAAAAGATGAAGGGAAAAGATCATGAGTATTAACTTGACATCATCGTTGGTGCCTTTCTTCGCGTTTGGAACAGTCTTGACTGCCCGCGCTCAAAGCACCGAATTAGAGAAGCTAAATGACGAGGCTATGTTACTCTATCAACAAGGCCAAAATGACAGTGCCATAGTGGTTGCAAAAAAAGCGTTGCGTTTAGCAGAGCAATCGGTGGGACCGGATCATCCCGATGTTGCCGAATGTCTGAATACTCTCGGGGAGCTGTACAGAACTATATTTCAATACGATCAGGCAGAGCCTCTCTTGAAGCGCTCGCTGGCGATCTGGGAGAAATTCCTTGGTCCGGATCATCCAGATGTGGCCACAAGCCTGAATAATCTCGCTGGTTTGTACCGTAATCAAGGTCAATACAATCAGGCAGAGCCTCTCTTGAAGCGCTCTTTGGCAATCTGGGAGAAGTCCCTTGGTCCGGATCATCCCTATGTTGCCACAGGTCTGAATAATCTCGCGATGATGTACTGCAATCAAGGTCAATACGATCAGGCAGAGCCTCTCTACAAGCGCTCGCTGGCGATCAGTGAGAAGTCCTTTGGCCCGGATCATCCAGATGTGGCCATAAGTCTGAATAATCTCGCTGGTCTGTACGACGCTATAGGTCAATACGATCAGGCAGAGCCTCTCTACAAGCGCTCGCTGGCGATCAGTGAGAAGTCCTTTGGCCCGGATCATCCAGATGTAGCAGCAAGTCTGAATAATCTCGCAGGGCTGTACAATACCCAAGGTCAGTATCAGTATGCACAGGCTGAATCTCTCTACAAGCGCTCGCTGGCGATCAGTGAGAAATTCCTTGGCCCGGATCATCCAGATGTTGCTACAAGCCTGAATAATCTCGCTGGTATGTACTGCAATCAAGGTCAATACGATCAGGCAGAGCCTCTCTACAATCGCTCGCTAGCGATATTGGAGAAATCCCTTGGTCCGGATCATCCCAATGTGGCAGCAAGCCTTGAAAATATTGCACAGCTCTATGAAGCAACAGGCAGAGAGAAAGCTGCGAAGGTGCTGGAAAAACGCGCCGCAGTCATCCAAGCAATCAAGCGATGAAGCCTTATTAACTTCAAGATCAAAACACAAGCCGAATGATCCACCGTCCCGATCCTTTGAGCGCATGGGGTAGTTTTTCCGATCATATCCTAAATCCCCTTAAAACGGGATTAGGATATGTTTTCAGTGTAATGCGTGACAAGGTGCCAATGGAAGAACAAGTCAAATGGAACTTTCTTGCTCCTATTCTGGAACGTAAGCTGGCTGTTGTTGAAAAACGCTACGGTAAGTCGCAATTGGACTTTGAACGGATTGCCACCCAGTCTTATATACGTACCCAAATCCGATAAAATCTGACATGGAAAAGCTGGTTGACCATGATGAAATGGTACAGCTTTAATTTTTCTTGCAGTAGCCACTCCCGCGCCCATGGTCATTATTTTTCTGTGTAAATTTTCAAAACAGATACTATACAGAAACTGCTTAACTACTTGTTAGAGCTCAAAAGAGGTAAGTCAGATGTTGGAGAACAAATGGAAGCATGGAAAGGTGCATTTTGAATTGCCGGATCTGCCTGCAATGTTTCTTGCACCAGGGATCAAGCCTATCTCGCTTGTGATAGATAACCATGTTGGCAAAGAAATCGTGTTGCTGATTACGGAGCCGGTGAATCAGATTGAGGAATTTAAGGGCAGAGAAATATCCAGATTCATGCTCAAAGCTGGACTGGTAAACACATCATATGGGCCGGTCTGCTTTCTTCTGTACTATTTTCCCAATCCTCTCACGGGTGGGCAGGTTACTTACGAGAACACGGTTAACCCAAAGGATTACCAGCAACTCTCCTTATACGAGCAGCTTTCCGTCCAGAAATATTGGCATGTTGTCTTAGCTGATGATTCTGGCAAAGTCGTAAACTTCTTTGAATTTCCAAATGAATATGGATTGAACGCAACTTTAGATCAAGTCAAAATCGTTTGCAAAAACATGCAAGTTACAGACTTTATGGCAGCCAAAGCAGAGTACGAGAGCTTGTATTCCATTGACCAGCTATTGGCAATGTAAGAGTTCTCACTAATCATTCAACACGGACTGATGCGATAAAGCCGCGCCATCCGGTTAATTCAAACGTTGTAAGAATATTCGATTATGAACTTATAAATGGAGTACCTTGAATGACATTGGACTTACCTTCTCTTGAAACCTGGCTTTGGGGTTCTGCTGATATACTCCGTGGAAGCATTGATAGTAGTGATTTTAAAAACTATATTTTCGGTCTGCTGTTCCTGAAACGGGCAAACGATGTTTTTGAAGAAGAAGTCGAAAGGCTTGTCAATGAAGACGGTTGGAGTGTTGACGATGCTGAAAACGACGCAGATTACCATAAGTTTTTTCTGCCTGAGAACGCCAGATGGAAAACCCTTATCGAGAAGACCGAGAACATCGGTGAAGCCATTGATGAAGCCCTGGCTGCGATTGAAGAGGAAAATCCCAGTCTTGAAGGGGTTATGACTGCTGTTCATTTCGGCAATAAAGAAGTGTTGAGCGATACGCTACTCCAGCGATTATTGAGCCACTTCAACAAATATTCCCTTAAGAACAAAGACCTTTATACGCCTGATCTTCTCGGTGATGCTTACGAATATCTCATAAAAATGTTTGCGGATGATGCTGGTAAAAAGGGTGGTGAGTTTTATACACCAAAAGGTGTCGTCAAGCTCATCGTTCAGTTGATAAAGCCAGAACCAAAGAACAAAGTTTATGATCCCACCTGCGGTTCGGGCGGTATGCTGGTTGAGAGCGCTAAGTATATCGCGGAACAAGGTGGCAAAGTTGGCGACCTCCTGGATGCCAGTTTATATGGTCAGGAAAAGAACTTGGGCACCTGGGCTATCTGTAAAATCAACATGATACTCCATAATTACACGGATGCCGACATTAAAAAAGGATGTACCCTGACGACCCCAAAGCACATTGAAAACGACGAATTGATGGTTTTTGATAGGGTAATCGCCAATCCACCTTTTTCACAGAATAAATGGTGGGACCCAGTGGAGGTGGATTTAAAGAAAGACGAAAAGGGTGTGGAGAAAGCTCTCAACTACAGTCAAATGGTGTCGGACCCTTATGGACGCTTTCAGTATGGCATCCCACCACGTAGTTATGCTGACCTTGCCTTCCTCCAGCATATGATCAGCGTATTGAAGCAGAACGGGAAACTCGGTATCGTCCTTCCCCATGGCGTTTTGTTTCGTGGCGGTTCAGAAGGTAAAATCCGTGAAGGCATTTTGAAGGATGATATTCTTGAAACTGTTGTCGGACTTCCATCCAAGCTGTTTTATAATACTGGCATACCCGCATCCATTCTCATCGTAAATAAAGCCAAACCCGAACATCTTAAAAATAAAGTCATCTTTATCGACACCAGCCAGAGCTTCAAGGAAGGAAAAAATCAGAACCTGCTTGAAGATGAACATGTTAAAAAGGTTGTCGATGCCTATGACAAGGGTGAAGACGTCGATAAGTTTATGCGTATCGTGGATATGAAGGAGATCAAAGAAAACGATTACAACCTGAACATCGCACGATACATCGACACCAGCAAAGAAGTGGTGCTGGTTGATTTAGAAGAGACCCTTGCCAAAATTCAGGAAATCGAAGAACGCGAAAAAGAGATTGATGAAAAGCTGGCAGGATATTTAAACGAGTTGGGGCTGTAAGATGGAAGCGAGAGAGGGATATAAAAAGACGGAGTTGGGGTGGATACCAGAAGATTGGGGTGTGGTAAAGTTTGAAGATATGGTGGAGCTTGGTAAATCAAAAGCCAATCCAAAAGACAATGGGAAACTTAAATGTATCGAACTTGAGCATATAGAACAAAGGACGGGACGATTAGTTGGTTATGCTATGACAGATGGCAAGGCAAGCACTAAAACGCTTTTTAAACGAGGAGACATCTTGTTTGGTAAGCTACGTCCCTACCTTATGAAATATTGTATTCCCGATTTTAGCGGGGTGTGTTCAACGGAAATATTTGTATTTAGCCCGAAAGAAATAGCCGACAAAGACTTCGTTTTCAACATCGTTCAGACAGATGGTTTTATAGCCAATGCGGTTTCAAAATCTTTTGGCACAAAAATGCCAAGAACAAATTGGGTAATTGTCAAAGATTATTTAGTCCCTCTTCCCCCTCTCCCAGAACAACAAAAAATAGCCGAAATTCTGACCACTGTCGATGACAAAATATCATCCATCGAAGACCGCATCCAACAAACCGAACAGTTGAAAAAGGGCTTGATGGAAAAACTCCTGACCGAGGGCATCGGGCATACGGAGTTCAAGGATACAGAGGTTGGGCGGATGCCGGCGAGTTGGGCTTC
>SESB01000382.1_pt1 | contig 32571 bp, 25 predicted proteins | sample 3171441 | NCBI WGS metagenome assembly SESB01 (sample SAMN06051867, study PRJNA518727) | freshwater metagenome | biome: subpolar coniferous forest; feature: holomictic lake; material: water; isolation source: holomictic Lake 227, 6 m depth | place: Canada: near Kenora, Ontario | collected... | reverse complement strand
GACGGCACTCAGGGTCCCCGCATGCACATTCAAATTCTTCCATCGTTGCATGGCAGAAGGTTGCATAATCAATAGTGATTTGCTCTCCTGAACCGATACTACGACGGGCGGTAAGATTCATGTTTTCCAGCCAGGCATTGGGATTGCAGGAGTGGTTAATGGGCTTCCAGTCACGAGGATATTTGCTCCACATCACCCAGATTTCATCAGTGATCGGGTAAGCATATTGACGCAACCAACGCAACTGCAGGGCATCCCAATGTTTCTCGGCATAGCTCAGCGATACCAGAACATGCTCTTGTTCTTCAAAGGCCTCGATAAGCTCACCCGGTTCGATATCCCGTGTTGCGTACATGCCGTAAGCTATACTCGGGTAGTATTTTATCGCCCAGTTTTTCATGCGACTCCGGCAACGCTTGAATGCAGCTTCCTGCAGCAACCGAATAAATTCCTCGTGACCGTCAGGATAGTTGAGCAGAATAAAATCAGCACTGCCCGCATCTTCAGGGCTGTAGAACACCCCGCAGTTGGGATTGATTTCCAGCATAAACAACTCTCCCTCACCATTCATCCGAATATCGCATCGTCCATAGCCGGAGCCATTCAAACCAGTGAACATTTCAGCAGATATGGTTCGCAGACGATTGTCAAGTTCAGGGTTATCTACCGGGATGCAGTTCATATCCTGGTAGTCGGTCCATTTCAGATCAAAGTGTTTGAAGGATTCGCCCTCCGGAAATACAAACTCTACGGAAGGGAATACAACAGGATTTAAAGGGTCTGCTGCGTTCTCTGCGACTAGTACAGTAAACTCTCTGCCTTCAACAAATTCTTCAATCAATGCTTCACCAAACTCCTTGATAATCCGGCTTGCTTCCTCGTGCAATGCTTTTGGTTCTGCCACACGGGATGAACGGGTCATGCCAATACTTGCATAACTGTTTGGATGTTTGACTATAAGGGGGAATCGTAAATTTTGAGCAGCGTCCTCAATATCTGCCTCCGTTATCACAAAACGATGTAACGGTGTATCAATGCCATAAGAGCGGGCTACACGTTTCATGTCATCACGGGTCGGATCGTAAAAATCCGAAGCAGCACCAGTAAACGGCGCATTAAAATATTCAAGTGTCTGCACCACCTCTATACCTGCACAATCTGAGTCAAATGAGCCATCGCATAGATTGATGAACAAATCGAAACCCTGCCGGATGAGCGTTCGTACCTGTTGAACGGCAGTAGCCTTATGAATATCGGCCATTTCAACTTCATCATCCTTCAGATAGGGTTTTATACCCCTCAAAGGGTCATAATTTTTAGTCGGAGAATCGGAATACTCATACGAAGAGTAGAGTACACATATTTTCATAGCGGAGTCTCAGTTAGTATCAGGGTTATTAACAAGTCGGTCTTTTGATACCTCCTCATGAAATTTTTCCATTATATGGGGTGTGAATTTGTAACGAGGAAGCAAATTCCGGTTCAAATACATCGCCCCTTTAATTTCACCTAAACAGTTCGCACTTCTGCACCTGCAATAAAAAACCTGCTCCATATCCCATTCAGTCGAAGGATAAAAAAAGGTAACCTCCTCATTCGCATCGATATCACGAAGACAGATAATTTCATGATTCGTTACATCAACATAAACATTAGGGTCACAACTGTGATTGAGATATTGAAGGAATTCCGGCTGGAGATGAATATGACGATGATGGTCTATTTGCAGAGAAAGATAGGTTGGGCAGGGGACATTCTCGCCTGCACAAAACTTATGAAACAACGATCCTGATGAATGCCGGCTGGTCGTTCGCAAATGTTTTTGACCTGAGTCAGGATCAATATAAAGTGCTATTTTATCAGTAACATCAGATAATTTTATCATTGCTCACACCAATTATTTTATAAAAACAGTATTGAGTAGTAAAAAAATTGAACTCTAAACGGGAAATAAGAACCCGTACTTATACTCTCTGCTATCCCTATGCCCCATGTGTTGTTACCAGAAAAATACTAACTCACGACGTTTCTGTCAAGTTACGAAGAAAGCTGAAATTAGGCAGGAATTAGCTATGGAAAAGAAAACAAACCCGTATTCTCTAGTTGTCAAAACAGCCAACCCGACAGAATGAACGGCAGATACGAAGGTTCGATTAAACAAGGCAGGCGCAAAGGTTTCTGCCGCTTCAATATTCCCTGCTCACGTCTACATCCGCCCGACAACGATAATCTTTTCAATAACGTGACCGTACCAGATTTTTGGCATATATCCCTTTTCGTTATGTTTGACTGATATTTCCATCTTTCAATGATGTTCCTAAACAAATGGGGGGTTACTGGATATGAAAGGCAAAGTTGCATTGGTCACAGGCGCAAGCCGCGGCATAGGCCGGGCTACGGCGAAACTTCTCGCTGCTGAAGGCGCAGCAGTCGCGGTAAACTATTTCCAGAGTGAAAGCGCGGCCATAGCAGTGGTTGAGGACATCATAAAAGCAGGCGGCAGGGCACATGCCTTCAGGGCGGATGCCCGCGACGGGGAGCAGGTGCGTTTGATGGTCGGGGAGGTGGAAAAAAACCTTGGTCCAGTCGACATCCTGGTAAACAATGCTGCGATCGGGTTTCCGGTAAAACCTTTCACGCAATTTGCCTGGAATGAATTTGAAGCAAAGCTTTCGGGAGAGCTCAAGTCGATATTTTTCAGCTGCCAGGCTGTGCTGCCAGGCATGATCGAGAGGAAGTCGGGAAGCATTATCGCTATTTCAAGCACCCTTTCGCGTCACTCATCGCCGGGTTTCATTGCCCACTCCACTGCGAAATCCGGCCTTGATGCCTTCGTTCGTTCTCTTGCGGAAGAGGTTGGACCCTTCGGCATACGCGTCAATGTGGTTGCTCCCGGCCTTACGCTGACCGATGCTACCTCCTGGTTGCCCGAGGAACAGAAAGCGATGATGGCAGATATGACCCCCCTGAAGCGGGTTGCCCTCCCGGAAGACATAGCCGGGGCGGTGCTTGCAATTGCTTCCGACCACAGCCGATTCGTGACTGGCTGCTATATCCCGGTTTCGGGAGGGCTGCTGATGCTGTGACACTGTATGTGCGGCTTTGGCATGACCTGCCAAAGCCAAGGCCAGTTATGATTCCGGGGAGTTTTGAAATCATATTGGTTTCATTGAAACGTTGAGAAGCTCTGATAACCATTTTTGATGAAGAAGTATGGAATTTCCCTGTTAGCAGTGAATTTTGGGGGTAAGAGCAGTGATCGACCCTCACCTGATAACCAATAACCTTGTCGGTTTGGGGACATAAATGACTTTGAATCTGGAAATGCTTGATCAGAGACCATTAAAATGATGCTGGTACATTTAGCTGGGAAACAACGACCTCAAATTCTCCGGTAGTCGAGAGTTTATTTCTCTAAGCCGAAGCCCCATCAACTCGCGACGTGACGGCGGAGATTCCGTAAGCGGGCACGACGGATAACTAGTTCCAAGGCGGTTCGCAACCTTGCTCATTCGAGCTATACCAATGTTACGACCGATCTCATCAACACCACGCACAAATTCCTCTTCTGTAATTCTGCCACGCACAACCTCTTCGAGACGAGAGAGCAGACCGATATAGCATTGATAATCATCCTGATGGTTACCACGTGCCACTCCAGCTATAACATCATCAACATCATCCATCAATTCCTGGAGTGACACTGCGATAGTCATCATCTCGTCAATATCCAATTCAGATGCGGGCAACTCACGTAAGCCTCGACGTAATTTCTCGGTGCGTTCAGCTGATTGTAAATAGTCGCTGGAAATGTGAACGCCCACTCGTTCCAGACTCGCAAAAATTCTGACAACAAGCATCATGCTAGCAACTGGCATGCGATGCTGATTATTTATCACGGCTGCCGACATAAAGTATTTTAACCCGAGAGCATCGGCGTTTTCCTCGGTATCATCGCCACCTTTATGTGCATTCATCGCGTGAGCCAGCTCATGGCACATGATAAATGCTTCAGCGTTTTTGGCAAGCGTCTCAGCTATCTGTTGAGCCTCCTCGCTGAGTCGAAAGCGGGGATAATTGATTTGCTTCGATCGATGATACCACCGTCGTTGATTCATCCATTGAGTGAAGATACCAGCAACAAGATCAGCGACATCACCAAGACCAATTGCTTTTTGATATTCGATGCCTGCATTTCCATGTCCGACGAACATTCCGGTTATTGATCGTGTAACAGCATATATAAAATCCATCATTCCGGTAGTGAATACGATAGCTGAACCCTCCCGAAGGTGAACAGTATATGCATCCGGGCGCGTTTTACTGATCGTACCCAGTACGATAGCATGTTGATCAACGAGTCGCGTAAGTTCTGCCGGCAGACTTTTTGCGGTAATTGCATAAATCTGTCCGATTCGGTCATCCCCAACCAACGGGTATTTCCGCTGTAATCTTTCCACGTAGGCCGAAGGCGAATTTAATCTTGATAACATGGCTGTTACAAGTACCCCATTCACTTAATCCATGACTCGAAGAAACTTGATTCTCCTATTGCACCTTTTATCTTAGACTTTTTGGCTTTATCGCCAAACTCATTCAGTCCCAAGGCGGTGCAGAAAAGCAAACAAGCGTTAAGAGGCATGATGAGCCAGCTCAGGAAATCCTTGGGAGATTGAAGCCCAACAGCAAAGCCAGCAATGAGAACGCATATCGCAAACACGACTCGCTGAGTAGTAATAATGCTCCATTTCTTTTTAGCGAGAGTGCGGAGTGTATTGACTATAACAGTGACGGCAAACGATGCGCCTCCGAAGCTAGCAAGATTAGCAGTGCCGAACCATTCATTATTTGTCATAGTATCTCCTATTCTGAATAATCCATTAACGCATAAAAAAAGCTGCAAGGGATCAAAATCTCCAACCTCGTTACTTTTAATTATTTCACACTTATGTAGCTCCCCTTCCAGAAGATCACGCAAGAAAGAGGTACCTCATCGCATTGGTATGACACAACAGGTCTTTCTCCTCCAGGGTGAACGCTTTCGTATCAGCAAAATATTGCAGGTAGGTGCCATAGGTTTCGATATCCTGAAGATTGATCATGAAATCGGAGCCGAAAATGATCTTCCTTAGCAACCGGCTCCTGGTGGAGGCATCATAACGATCGAAAAACAGCTTCAGCTTGCCATAAATGTTCTGGTCGACACCCTGGTAGGAAATATCCGTGTACACATTCTCATATTTCAGCACCAGATCGGCAACCTTGTCTCTCCAGTCAACCCTTTCAACCCCGCCGAAATGGGCGAGATTGAGTCGCAGTTTTTCGAACTGTTTCTGCTGTAAAACCTTCTCCCATTTAGTCGGATTGGTGAACTCCCTGTATTTCTTGTCAACAAGGAATCCTCCATCGCTGCAATGCGCCGTCAGGGGAATATTGTGCTCTATGCAGAAACCGTACAGATAGTGAACCTTCTCACACTCCCCTTGCATGTCCTGGCTGCTGGAATACCCATCTCCTTCCTCGGGCCAGGGATTAAAGCCTAACGGAGGGTAGACTTTAATGCCGGCAAAGTCATGCGAACCGATTGATTCGATATTTCCGTTGAATGTGCTCCAGTCGCGCCTTGACAAATTGTAGCGACGCATTTCGGGGGTTGTGTCATTCTTGAATTCACTGAAATTTTTGTCGAGCAGATCTTCAAGGAAGCTCGTATAGCCCTCATTGCGAGTGGGGAATGTTTTCAACTGGTAATTCCATGTATTGACACCCATGAACGGATGGATCTCGAAAAGGGGGGGAGGAACAGGGCCGCTTGCAGATTTTATGTAGGCTGACCTGTAGAGGTTATAGTCCCTTATTCCAAGACATAAATCCTCTATCTGTGCAACAATCGGTTTCCACCGAACTTTGTAGGGGGACTTGGAGTGCTGGTAATTCTTCAGACCGAAATCCATGATCAGAGGAGTCATCACAATTTTGTCATAGACTTTCTGTCCACTCTCGCCATAGAGGGTCAGCCCGCCCTCAGCTTCATATTTATTTCTCAGCTCCTCCTCAAGCTGAATCATGCAATCACCGATGTCCGTTTCCATCACGGCCAGGAGATTCATGATATTTGCCATACTTTCCTTGTACTTCCCTATAAGAGCGCTCCTGGTTGACGGAATGATCAGTAACAGTAACACGACCAGCCCGACAAGTACAGCAAGAGTCAGAATAATCAAGAGCGGCAGGAAAAGCAGAAGCCATATAAGGAGTTTAAGAACCAGAGGCAATTCGTTCAAATATTTGAAAAGCTTGATGACCACCCTTGGCATTGCATCATTGAATGTCCTGTTGATCATCGCCGTTAGATTGGGATGACTAAGGTTCATCATGTGGCAATGGGAATCATAAAAAGCAGGCATAGTGAGTCTCCTGAACATTTACAATTTCTATAACCGGCTTCGAGCTGTGCATAACTGCCACAATAACCAATCGGTAACTACATACAACGGGTGGACTTCTAATCGAACAACAATGAACTGCAGAGGTATCGAAATGACTGATACCAATGCCCTACTTACATTTGGTGGAAAGGAGCATTCTTTGCGTTACGTGAGAAAAGAACGGTTAAGTACGTTTCTTTTGCTTCTTTTATTTACCAATAAAAAAAATAAAAACCAATTCCTCTCCCCTCTCAACAAAGAATTTGGCATACACACATCATTACTGAAAAAGGTTTTGAAATGAAATTCAATGCTCTTTTATTCGCTGTTAATTTTTTATAATCAATAGAGAACGTGAGTAAATACAAGGGGTTGCAGACGCCTATCCTGAATACGCAGAGCGTGCATAGCTGGGACCCGGAAAAAAAACAGAATAATGAAACCATGAAGACACAACTGCAAAACATTATTGACCTTATAGAAGCCTGGCAGTTCACAGAAGCTTATACCGCCTTGAAAGTGCTCAGAAAAGACCCGACACTTCCAGAAGAAATCGTGGAAATATTAGAACTTGCGAGCATTGAAATCGGAGTGACCGAAAAGCGCAGGGAGTTGGAGCCGAAGGGTGGCTTTTATGCAAAAAGTGCGGTATTGAGACTGCAGGATGCGCTTGGTGATCCAGATGCGGGTGAACGGCTGAGACAACTGAAGGAACAGATGAACCTTACTTTAGATGCGCAGGCCGCTATAAAAAACTGACCGCTTCAAACAAATGAATCAATTCACTGATTAGCCAACGTATAAAAGACCCTGCGGTGACACTGATGATGCATATTCCTCCTGAACGATTCCAACCTGAACGAATTGATCCGGCCAAACTCGGCAGCTGGCTGAGCTGGTCACTCGGATTCTTTACGGACACCGTGCTGCAGGACCCTTTTCTGGATCTGACTCTGCAGCTTGATCTGACGGAAGCTTATGCCCGATATAGTACCATAAAGGCATCTGGCGGGAAGGGTACTTTTTTCGCTTTTCTGGTCTGGCATCTTGCCAGGGCTCTGGCTGCCCACCCTTCGTTTAACCTGCGCCGTATCGGGGAGGATTGGTATGTGCTGCACAACCCGCCTATTTTTATACCGGTCGCTGTAGGTGGCAGCACCCGTTTTCGCGACATCGTCATGGAGGATGTGTACAGTCAGGACTACCCCACCTTCATCGACCAGTATATTGAAAAGCTGGCAATGGCCCGCAGCCCTGAAGGTGAAGTGGGTAAATCCTGGGAAGTGTTTGATTATGCCCATTTCATTGGCAACCTGCCCAACCTGAGATTTACGGGTATGACGCTGCACTGGCGTTCAGACCAGATGCACGGGCAGAGTTTTTTCTATTTCGGGCAGCGATACCAGAATGGTGAGCGCATCCTCATGCCACTATCTGTTAAACTGCATCATGCATGCACAGACTTTTTTGTGCTTGATGAATTGATTGTCGATTTCAATCGGCGGTTATTGATGCTGTAGCAGGTAAAAAATAATTGCGGAGGGAAGCACGTTGGAATCAAAAGCAGCTCAACCGGCTTAACCGGACTTTATTCATTTTTTTTCCGCCTGGTCGACTTCCAGTTCCACATACCTATTTCATCCCTTATTGCTTCGCAGACGTCAAGAACGTATTGCAGTTGAGGCTTTTCAAGACCGCTATGGAGAGAAAATCGCATGAGAGAACGGGTTTTTGGTGTTGCTGGAGCCATAAATACCGACCCAAAAACACCCCTTTCCTCAAGAGCATCTCGAAGAAGTTCCGTATCTGATTCCAGCCCACCTTCAAGAGCAATAACCTGGGATTGACTGGAGATGTTATATCCGAGGTTACGAATCCCGTTGCGGAAGAATTCCGCATTGTGATGAAGATTTACTCTGCGATAGTCATCTTTTTTTATAACCTCAAGTGTTGCCTGTAACCCGGCAATTTCATAAGAAAGAAGGGCTGAACTGAAAATAGCCGGGAAAGCCAGGAAGGGATAATATTTGGCAAATTTTCTGGAGCATATAATAATCCCGGCACGCCCGGCAAATGCTTTGGCAAGACTGGCTGTAATAAAGTCAACTTTATCGGTCAAGTCAAGCGAAGCAACCAGACCAGCCCCGTGAGGACCATGGGTACCTATGGAATGTGATTCATCGATAACAGAAATACAGCCATACCTGTTTGCAATGTCAATAATATCCAGAAGGGGCGCTATATCGCCGTTGGTGCTGTAAAGTGAATCAAGAAGCACAATACCCTGACCACGTTCATTGATCAAGCGCTCAAGATGTGCAGGTTCATTATGCCGGAAAGCATAAGGAGTGGCCCCTGATATTTTAACCCCCTCCCATAAGGACATATGGGTAAAGAAATCAATATAAACCGGAGTAGCCGGATCGGCAATGACCTGCATAAGACCTACATTGGCCGCCCATCCTGACTGACAGAGAACAGAACTTTCAAAGCCTGTGAACTCTGCCACTGCCTGCTCAAAACAGTGTTTTTCACTGCCTTCATGCATGAACACTGCTGACATAACAGGCTCATTGCCTTCTTTTTGAAGCACTTGAAGCTGCGCTTCTCTGATAGATGGATGGCCGGAGATATTAAGGTAGTCGTTACTCTGGAGCATTATTGCTCCCACTGAAGGCTCTATACTGCCGATAACAAGCGGTTTTCCATTTTTTCGTGGCTTAAAAAGATCATCGTCACAAGCCTGAAGTTTTTTTTCAAGAAACTCAGGAAAATCACGCATACTTTTTACAGTTATGTCTGGGGGAGAACTAACTGTCAATGTATTTCAATTTAAAGGCTTACTAATTCCTTTTCTCTAAAACAAATCAGGACGACTGTGTCAAGAATAGACGTGATTGTTTATAAAATCATTCGCAATGCGGAATAACAATACAACCAAGCGTCCTAACCCTTATATTGATTAATATAATGAAATAAATATATTATAAGCGGTAAAGTTATCGTAATATAAGCAGAGAATACCGAGCTTTGCAGCACACTGTTGTAATACATATTTCGCCTTTATCCATGCAATTCATTATAACGTGATGGATAAGATGTACAATACCCGTTGAACCCCCTATCGATAATGCAAAATATATAGACCGCTTACGTTCTTTTTTAAAAACACGTAAATTGCTGAATCCATAGGTTCTAATGGTCAATTTCGGACTTTCCGATAACGCCCCCGGGCTCTTAGTCAGCTGTTTTAAGGAATCTGAACTCTTTTTTTTCTTCTTCTGCAGGATCGCATAACTCATTGATCAAAAGTATTATTACCAAAAAGTATAAACATACGCTGAAGAACCTTTTTGATAAAAAACTGCTCAGCCATAATCAAAAGGTTTTAGACATTCTTGAACAAGCCGAACCAAATCTCCCGGTTATAGGGTTGTTTGCGACTATAGGATATCCGATATTTTATATAGTATGGAAAGAGATTTTACCCCAGCCTTATGAAAATCTGCTGCTGCGGCTTATTGAGGCTGTTATAAGCCTGCCATGGCTTTTTTATCCCTCTCTCCCGAAAAAGTTAAAAGACCTTTTTCCAGCTTACTTTGCTTTGTCTTTACCGATACTCCTTCCCTTCTTTTTTTATTTCATGCTGCTCAAAAACGAGTGGTCATTGGCTTGGGCAATGTCATCAATGGGAGGCTTATTAATACTCATCCTCATTGTTTATGACTGGCTCCTCATTTGTATAATATCAACGCTCGGTTTTGCTATGGCATACGGGGCTGTGCTCTATCTTGACGGACATGTTTCATATGCCCAGTTTCAATGGGATTATATTCCGACCTATTTTTTTGCGCTTTTCGGCGGCATTATTGCGAGTCACAGAAAGCAAAGTGCACATACATCAAAAATTACGCTTCTGAAAAGCCTGAGCGGCAGTATCGCTCACGAAATGAGAAATCCGCTTAATTCCATTACCAACGCCATAGCCTCGGTACATGCCAAACTTCCCGAAAAGCCACAAGACGATATCTCTTCTGAGAGCTACTTTATCAGTCATTCCAGCCTTGTAAGCATTCATCATGTCATCGAAGAGAGTTCAAGCACTTTGAACAGGGCTAATAAAATAATTGACTCTATTCTCACCAGCATGCAGGGGGGCGAAGTTGGCACTAAGGGGTTTATCCGTCTTAGAGGATTTGAGGCAATCAACGATGCTGTTAACAGTTATTCCTTCTCTGACCTTGAAGAAAAAAAGTTAATCACGGTAAATAAAATTCAGAATTTTGACTTTTTTGGTGATAGAGACCTGTTTTCCTATGTAATTTTCAATCTGTTAAAAAACGCTCTCTACTATAAAAACAAACCTGACTTCAGTATTGAAATAAGTTCAGATGCAATACCGGCAGCAAACATTATCCGGGTCAGGGACTCCGGACCCGGTATACCGAAAAGCAAAAGAGAGCAAATATTTGACAATTTTTACTCTTCAAACAAAAAAGGCGGCAATGGCCTTGGTCTTTCATTCTGCAGAAGAGTTATCCAATCGTTCGGGGGAAGTATCGTCTGTAACTCGAAGGAAGGGGAATGGACTGAGTTCACCATAACACTTCCTAAATATGACTCTAAAAGGATACAGGAAATAAAATCAAAAATACTGGGGGGGAAACGAATCCTTGTAACCGATGATCATATCAGCAATCGACTCATCCTTTCAAAATACCTGACTGAAATGAGTTGCCAGTATGATTTGGCAGAAAACGGAAAGCAGGCTCTCGGATTACTTTCAGAAAATCGGTATGACCTGATTTTTATGGATTTTGAAATGCCATTGATGAATGGAGATATGGTTGTAAAGTTTATTCGCTCAGCCCAGGGTATAGACCCGGCCCTCGCTTTTCATTATATTCAAACTCCGATTATAGGTATAACCTCCCTGCCGGAAAATGAAGCCAATGAAAGGGGTTTGAGTTGCGGCATGAATGAAGTGCTGGCAAAGCCTCTGAAAAGAGCTGATATAAAAAGAGTTACAGAAAAGTACTTTTTTTCGGAATCAGTGTTCATAAAAAACGATCAGGATGAGATCATTAATGGCAAACGTATTCTGCTTGTAGATGACAACACAACCAGCAGAAAATTTATGAGCATGGTGCTCCGTCATTACGGATGCATTGTAAAGCAGGCCATACATGGCAAAGAGGCCTTGGATGCTCTTGAACAGGAGGATTATGATCTTGTAATAATGGATGTTGAAATGCCGGTCATGAACGGTATCGAAGCAACAAAAGCCATACGGAAAGGTGACTATTTTACCCGTTTCAGCGCATTCAGTACTCTTCCAATCATAGGCTTGACTGGCAATACAGATAACACAAGCGTGCAGAATATGAAGGAAGCCGGGATGAACTACCATCTTGGAAAACCGGTATTCAAGGATGATCTTTTATCAACCATTGCCGTTATGCTTAACAACCATACATATAGAAATAGAACCATGAACAGTCAAAACGCGGTGCCACCAGAGCAAACTGAAGCGCAATTCTGGAAGGCCTTTGAGAATGAAAAAATTTTAGACCTCTCAACCATCAACAGCCTCAAAGAAATTGGCGGTGATGAGTTGATTGAAAGTCTTTTTGAAACATTCATTATTGATTGTGAGAAGCAGACAAAAGAACTTGCTGATGCTGATGCAAGAAAGGATATGAAACAAGCGGATCAGATTCTGCATACCCTTAAAGGCTCCACGGAAAGTATTGGTGCCAATAAAATGTACGTGCTTTCGAAACACCTCAACGAAGGAATGCATCAGGGCAAATGGCCTGAAAACCAGTCATGGATGGATATCTTCAAAGCTGTCACTGAAGAGACTGTTAAAGAACTGCAAAATCAGGCTCGGCAGTAAAGCAAATTGCATCATGGGGAAATCAGTACTGATTGTTAAAAATATTACCCACGAAGGACCGGGACTTCTTGAAACCGTACTTCTTGATCGTTGCATTGCATGGAACTCTCTTGACCTTGCTTCTGGAGAACTCTTCGCTGACCCCTGTCAGTTCGGTGCTGTCGTTGTTCTTGGCGGCCCACAGAGTGCTAACGATGAAACCCCTTCCATGCGGCTTCAACTCCGGGAAATCAAGCAGATATTACATAAAGAAATACCCTATCTCGGTATCTGCCTCGGCATGCAGACCCTTGTAAAAGCTGCCGGAGGAAACGTAGTAAAATGCCAGCCTAAAGAGATCGGATTTAATAACAGTGAGGGGCTCCCCTATCGCATAGAACTCACCGCATCAGGAAAAGAAGACCCGCTTTTTGAGGGATTGGAAGAGAGTTTTCGGGTTTTTCAGCTTCACGGGGAAACCGTTGAACCTGCTTCATCAGGAATGGTAATGCTCGCTACAGGTGACGGGTGCAGGAATCAGGCTGTAAGGGTTGGAAAAAACGCTTACGGCCTGCAATGCCATTTTGAATTGACCGAAACAATGCTTGCAGATTGGACAGGTATTGATAGTGACCTGAAACGTATGGACCGTATAGCTCTCTTGAAACATTTTGAAGCTTTTCGTACAGAATACACGGTGACAGGCATGAGACTTTTGAACAATTTTCTCACGATCGCCGGTTTTGTCTGATCCTTGCTGCATGATTGATCCCAGACGCACAAGGCTTTTAAACGACCGGAATGACGTTCATGGACCTGTTATCTACTGGATGTCCCGCGACCAGAGAGTCGGTAATAACTGGGCATTGCTTTTTGCGCACAGTAAAGCTGAAACACTGGAACAGCCTCTTGTTGTAGTTTTCACTCTCGCACCATCGTTTCCTGGACCTCCTCTAAGACATTACGATTTCATGCTCAAAGGTCTTCAGGAAGTTGAAATCAGCCTGAGAGAGCTTAATATTCCCTTTTTTCTCCTGCAAGGGGAACCGGAAACAGAACTTCTTCGCTTTATCAAAAAATTGAAAGCTGGAGCAGTAGTCACCGATTTTTCGCCATTGCACATTTCGCGAACATGGAAAAAAACAGTCGGGAAACAACTGCCCCTGATTCCATTGTATGAGATCGATGCCCACAACATCGTTCCCTGCTGGATTGCTTCTGACAAGCAGGAATTTGCGGCAAGAACTTTTCGTCCGAAAATAACTGCATTGCTCAAGGAATTTCTTACAGAGTTCCCCAAGCTTACTCCTCTTGATTCTACCCAGGAAAACACCCCTGTTCCATGGGATGAAATCTACATGGGACTGAATGCCGACCCAAGCGTGCGACCTGTGGATTGGCTGAAACCCGGGGAAAAAACTGCTAATGAATGCCTTGAAAACTTTCTGCACGACAGGCTTTCGTCATATTCGGTAAAACGAAACGATCCGAATGCCGGAGCGCTATCAAATCTCTCTCCCTATCTGCATTTTGGCCAGATCAGCGCTCAGTATTGCGCTCTAAGGGTGTCGGGGAGTAATGCTCCTGAGGCTGACAGGAGCGCTTTTCTTGAAGAATTGATTGTACGCAGAGAGCTGTCGGATAACTATTGCAACTATAACACCCTCTACAGTTCATTTGAAGGCCTGCCTGCATGGGCGAAAGAAACCCTTCGGCAGCATACCACTGACATACGGACGTACATTTACACATCAGAAGAGTTTGCTCAGGGGAGAACGCATGAAGAGTTATGGAATGCCGCACAGCTTGAACTGGTAAAAACCGGCAAGATTCATGGCTATATGCGCATGTACTGGGCTAAAAAAATTCTTGAATGGAGTGAAACCCCGAGAGAGGCATTTGATACTGCAATCGCTCTGAACGACCGCTATGCGCTTGACGGGCGGGATCCTAACGGCTATACGGGCGTAGCATGGTCAATAGGAGGGCTTCATGACCGTCCATGGTTTGAACGGAGTGTTTATGGCAGAATTCGATATATGAATGCTTCCGGCTGCGCAAGAAAATTCGACGTCAAGCGATACATCGCGCAATTTGGAAGAGAGGGGCCTTTCTCTTCCTGAAGGCAGGGTTGCATCCAGGAAGAGTGCACGGGTATCAAGCAGGAGTGTTTTCCTCTAAGACCAGATCGATTGTCCGACGGTTGATATCCACGCTGTTCACCTTGACCTTAACCCGCTGACCAATCTGAAGACGTTTTTTGCGACGTTTACCAATAAGGGAGTATGTAGCCTCGTCGTACTCATAGTAGTCGTCGGTGAGATTACGCATGTGCACCATACCCTCGATAGCAAAATCAACCATTCTCACATAGATACCGTAATCGGTAGCTCCTGAAATAATGCCGGGATAAACCTTGCCGACATGGGAGTCCATGTATTCAACCTGCTTGAGCTTGATTGATTCGCGCTCGGCCTCGACTGCACTTTTTTCGCGTTCGTTGGAGATCTGACAGACTGTGCGAATCTTATCGGCCAGTTCGGCAAGACGCTGGGTGGAGATTTTTTTACGTTTTTTACGAAGGGCCTCGTATTCAAAGAGCAACCGGTGCACGATCAAATCAGGATACCGTCTGATCGGAGAGGTAAAATGCGTGTAGTGCTCAAAACCAAGGCCATAATGACCGACGTTTTCGCCGGTATAGACTGCCTTTGACATTGAACGGAGTACAAGCTCATTGACGAGAAACTCAACGTTGGTTCCCTTTACCTGCTGAAGCAGCTGACGAAGAACAGGTGCTGCAACAATCGGACCTTCCTTTCCTCGATTCAGCTTGAGATCAAAGCCGAGTCTTTTAACAAAATTGGCAAGAATGAGCACTTTTTCCTGCTGGGGGAAGTCATGAACCCTATAGATAACCGGCTGGGGTTCCTTCTTGTTTTCTTTGAACGTTTTGGTAAGGTATTTGGCCACTTTGCGATTGGCAAGCAGCATAAACTCTTCGATTAAACGGTGACTGCCCAGACGTTCTTTTTTAATGACTTCAAGCGGTTCGCCCTTATTGCCAAGTTTGAAACGCACCTCTTCGGTTTCAAAATCGAGCCCTCCATGCTTAAATCGCTTTTCACGCAGGATGACACTGAGGCGGTCGAGCAGCTGGAGCTCTTTAACGTAATCGCCTTTGCCCTTCTTTAAAATGGCTTCAACATCTTCGTAGGCAAATCGACGTTTGGAGTGAATGACGGTTTTATGAAACTCGTGTTTGCGAACTTCACCATCGGCAGTCATGGTAAAAAACACTGAAAATGCCATGCGGTCGACACCGGGATTAAGACTGCATATCTGCTCGGAAAGCCTTGCCGGCAACATCGGAATGACACGGTCGACAAGATAGACTGAGGTCGCTCTTTTGAGTGCCTCACGGTCGAGAAGAGAGTTTTCAGGCACATAATGCGATACATCGGCAATATGAACACCTATTGAATAGAGACCGTCATCAAGCGTTTCAATTGAAAGAGCATCATCAAAATCCTTTGCATCGACAGGATCGATGGTAAAGACTGTTTTATCGCGAATATCAAGCCTATCCTTAAGGTCTTCATCAGTAATGCCCTCCTTGATGGATGCTGCAAAGTCAAGGATTTTGGCATCAAAGGTTTCGTCGATACCACGGCTTCGGGCAATAGCACTCACTTCGACCGCCGAGTCGCCGGCAGTACCGAGCACTTCAAGCACCTTGGCCTGAATAACTCCTTCCTTGCTGAAATCAAGCTCTCCTACAAGCACCTTCTGGCCATCACTTGCTTTGAGGGAGTTTCGGATGGGGACAATGATTTCGGGAAGAATCTTGCGGTTGTCGGGCTTAAGCACAAACTTGCGGTTTGCCTTGGTAAGCGTGCCGATAATGGTGGTGACAGCACGTGAAATAACCGTTTTCACCACACCTTCACAACGCTGATGAGGAGTGGATTTCGATGCATAGGTGTCGGGCACCTTGGAAACAAGTACTTCAACTTCGTCGCCATGAATTGCAGAATTCAAGTCGCCGGCCTTGATGAAGATATCGTCGTCAAAACCCTCTACATCAACAAAGCCATAACCGTTAGGATGCGTGGAAATACGACCGGTATAACTCCTGGAAACCTTGTAATGCTCCTTGCCGGGAAGAGGAAAGGGTTTGGCATGCACAAGGTGATCTTCGTAGGTGGATGCCTCTATGAGCGAGAGACCGTAGCTGCGATTGGAGTCCTTGTCAACAACCCCTTCTTCCTGCAGTTTGTGCAGGACATACCAGAAGCCCGGGAGCTGCTTTGATTCTGTATATCCAAGTGCGATAGCTAAATCCAGAGATCTTAAGCGCGCACCTTCATGGTCGGAGAAAAAGGTAATAATTTCGGCTGCCAGAGAGCTTTCGCCGCGCCTGAACAGAAATTCGTTAATGAGAATATGATCATTCGGTTTCACCCGCTCACCCGTATGCGATACAGACTGTCTGGTATTCTTCCTTGCCGGGGGTTTTGATTTTCGGTTAAATCGCTGTCTTGCCACTACATTCAATCATTTATGTTAGGATTCCATTTCTTCGCTGGAACCATGCACTTCCGGCGCAATTCCTGATTCGTCACATCAACACCTGCGACTTCTTTTCAAGAAGTTAATAACATCAGAATACTTCAGCAAACAATAAGCGGCAGTATCTGTGCTCATACTGATGCCTCTTGACGGTTCAAATATCCGCATGGAAAAACGCATTTAACATAATGAAAAGAAAACACAATACATCTTACACTGCATTTATTTCATTTTTTTACTCATCATACGTATCATATATGTAACGATACAGGAGTTCACGCAATCACGGGACAGCATCCACAATCAATACAGAGCTGGATAAACATCAAAAAAAAGAAGGGGCCGCATGTCTGCAATACTGATGGTTTTTTTCTCTCAAAGTGGAACGACTGCCCGAGTTGCTGAGTCTATAGCATTTGGATTAAGGGCATCCGGACACAGGGTGGATCTCTGCAACATCAAGCATGGATATCCAAAAAGTATTGCGGGTTACGACATGATCGGCATTGGAAGTCCTGCATACTATTTCCGTCCATCCATGAACATAACTGATTATGTGAACAGCCTGCCCTCCCTTAATGAGATGTCAAACTTTGTTTTTGTGCTCTATGGCACGTATCCGGGGGATACCGGTAATGCCATAAGAGAGGCCCTTCGCATGAAAGGCGCGAGAGAAGTGGGTTATTTCAAATGTCGTGGTGCTGATCTTTACCAAGGCTATCTGAAGGCTGGTTATCTATTTTCGCCTGATAATCCCTTGAAGGATGAATTGAGTCAGGCAGAAGAGTTTGCCGCCAAAGTTTCCGGGATTATGGCCGGGCAAACATACACCCGACCGGAACCAGACCCTCCACCAACAATCATCTACCGTCTGGAACGGTTTTTTACAAACCGCTGGCTGATCAAAACGATCTATAGCCGTTTGTTCCATCTCGATAAACAAAAGTGTACTGCCTGTGGCGTATGTATGATGCAGTGCCCGACTAACAATATCAGTGCAAACAATGAGGGTCAGCCGGTCTGGAGTCGAAATTGTCTGCTCTGTCTCAGTTGCGAAATGAACTGCCCTCAGGAGGCGATCACATCGCCCGCCAGCTGGCCTCTGTTTAAGCCGGTCTTCATCTACAATGTAACCCGTGCATCACGGGACAGCTCACTCGATTATGTGCGGGTAAAACACACGAAGGGCCGCACTACGCGAGTGTAAACTACATCGTACCATATTGAGTGAGATTTCCATAAATTACAGGCAGACGGACATTGAAAGCGATTTAACCTTTCACCTCTATGGACTCGCTTGCCGATTTTATTGCAGGGATGCCAAAAGCTGAACTGCACATCCACATCGAAGGGACACTTGAACCAGAACTGATGATTGCAATAGGGAGACGAAACAGGGTTTCGCTTCCCTACCCCGATGCTGCTGCTGCGCGAAATGCCTATAACTTCAGTGACCTCCAGTCATTCCTTGATATTTATTACAGGGCAACCGCAGTCCTGATCACAGAAGAGGATTTCTATGACCTGACCATTGCCTACCTTAAAAAAGCCGCCCTCCAGAATGTACGGCATGCAGAGATCTTTTTTGACCCGCAAAGTCATACTGCACGGGGCATTGCCTTTGAAACCGTGATCAGAGGGATTGAGCGGGCGCTTGTTGAAGCAAACAGCTCACTCAACATTTCAACAAAGCTCATTATGTGTATTCTTCGCCATCTGAGCGAAAAGGAGGGATTTGAAATATTCCAGAAAGCCCTTGAGTGGAAACATTGGATTGCCGGCATCGGCCTTGACTCTTCAGAACGGGGCAATCCTCCTGAAAAGTTCATAAACCTTTTTGAGCTAGCACACCGGGAAGGTTTTCTGACGGTGGCACATGCCGGAGAAGAAGGCAGTGCCGCTTCTGTCAGACAAACTCTCGACACTCTGCACGTCACCCGCATCGATCATGGAGTTCACTGCATGGAAGATGAGGCACTGGTTGCTGAGCTTGCTGAAAGACAAATTCCGCTCACCGTTTGTCCTCTCTCCAATGTCAGATTAAAAGTCTTTGAGAGTATGAAGCTGCACAACCTGAAAGCCATGCTTCAGAGAGGACTATGCGTCACCGTGAACTCGGACGATCCCGCCTATTTCGGGGGGTATGTCAACGAAAATTATATCGAAGCTGCAAAAGCGCTGCAGCTTGATCAAAATGATATTATCCAGCTTGCAAAAAACTCTTTTACAGCTTCATCGCTCAGCCAAATTCACAAACAGCTCTATCTGAAGGAAATTGACCGTTACGCCGCCCAATATGAAAGCTCATCATTGCACTCTCAATAAGATCCAATGGCCAAAGAACATAAGCAAAGCAGTGCCATCACCCCGCTCTTTTCAGCGGAAGCAATAGAAAACCGTATCCGGGAAATCGGAACGGAGATTTCTCTTGATTTTGCCAGTGCTACTACTGAATCTCCTCTCCTTCTCATTGTAGTTCTCAAAGGGGCATTTATTTTTGCCGCTGATCTTCTGCGAACAATAACAATTCCCTGCATCGTCGATTTTATTCATGCCTCAAGTTACGGCTCTCGGAAAATCTCTTCGGGCAACGTCACCATCAAACACAACCTTGCCATTGAGGGCAGGGACATCCTGCTCGTTGAAGATATTGTCGATACAGGGCTTACCATTCAGCAGGTCACAGCGGAACTTATGACTATGAAACCAGCATCACTCAGCATATGCACGCTGCTTGACAAACCTGAAGCAAGGAAACATCCTGTAGTAGCCAGGTATACCGGTTTTATTGTCCCCAACGCTTTCATTGTAGGGTACGGGATAGACTTTAACGAACAATACCGGGGACTCCCCTCATTGGGCGTTCTCGACTCCTGACCGAAGTAATCAAACTCCCCCCGCCCCTCATTTGAATGCAACAAATAATATCAGTGTCTGCAGCAAAACAAGCGCGAATAAAAAACATTTATGTAAATAATAATGCGCAAACAGACGAAATTGTCTGAAATTTTATTATTTTTCATTTAATTACCCTTATTTATTTAGGTATAAAATATTTTTAGCTTAAATAACAGCAAGCACGAAATCGCCCTGACGGCGAATTATAAGATTTGTAGAACAAGCTACTTATGCGCATTGAAAGCACAACTTCCATCCATAAAGGCGTAAAGCCCTGGATCATCGATACAACCCTGAGGGATGGAGAGCAGGCGCCGGGCGTTGTATTCAGCGCTATAGAAAAAACAGATATTGCATGCCTTATTGCCGGTACCGGAGTTAATGAACTTGAAATCGGCTACCCGGCAATCAGTGCTGAAGAGCGTGACACGATAAGGAAGATTGCCGCCATGAATCTTCCTGTACGTCTTACCAGCTGGGCCAGGGCAAAGTGGCAGGACATTGAAGATGCCCGGATATGCGGTACAGAGGCACTTCACATCAGCTTTCCTGTGTCAGCGCTCTACCTGCAGCTTATGGAAAAAGATTACGCATGGGTACAGCGACAACTGCAGGAGCTCATCCCGAAAGCGAAAAAATATTTCAGTTTTGTCAGCGTCGGAGCACAGGATGCTACAAGGGCTGACACGGAAATGCTGAAAAGTTTTGTGCGTGATGCTGAAGCTTGCGGTGCAGATAGAATACGCATTGCAGATACTGTCGGCATTGCAACACCAACATCAATAATAACACTCATCAGCCAACTGAAATCTGTAAGCTATGCTGCTCTTGAATTTCATGCCCATAACGATCTTGGTATGGCAACAGCCAATGCATTCACCGCTCTGGAAGCAGGGTGCAAGGCTGTCAGCGTTTCTGTAACCGGACTTGGTGAGCGGGCAGGAAATGCAGCACTTGAAGAACTTGCCATTGCCCTGGAGCTATCCGGGAAGTACGATTCACGAATTGATACCAGGCTGCTTTCGCATCTTTGTCAAGTCGTCAGCAAAGCATCAGGACGGGTTATACAGGATCAGAAAGCCGTTGTGGGCAAATCGGCGTTTCAGCATGAATCGGGCATTCACTGTGCGGCACTGCTGAAACACCCGCTATCGTATCAACCGTTTCTTCCGGATCAGGTAGGTCGCCAGACTGAGGAACTTGTTATCGGAAAACACTCGGGCAGTGCGTCATTACAACATTTTTTTTCCGGCAGAGGGATTATCCTGTCAAGAGATGAAGCAAGCTCTCTTCTTGAGAAAGTCCGCCAGACGGCCACTGAAAAGAAAAGAGCCTTGAACCCTGAAGAACTTGAACGCATTTACAACACCCTTTTAGTCAAACACTGATAAATCAGATCTCAAGAGCCATGCTTATAGCCCAGGAAGAGGATCACAGCAGTATCAGCCTGCTTGCCGAAGTCAGCCGGACCATAACCAATGAAGATGACATCAACAAGGTGTTACGGCTTGTGCTGTTCATCATGTCCGAACATATGAACATGCTGAGGGGTATGATTACGATCCTTAACCGTGACACCCGCGAAATTGTAATCAACGAATCTTTCGGGCTGACGATTGAAGAGAAAGAAAGAGGCCGTTACCGTATTGGGGAAGGCATTATCGGGCAGGTTGTTAAAACCGGCAAAACAGTTATTGTCCCCAGCATTCATAATGAGCCGCTCTTTCTTGACCGCACCCGTTCACGGTCAAGGTCTAAAAAAGAAGACCTTTGCTTTATCTGTATTCCAATCAAGGCAGGTACAGAAATCATCGGCACCCTGAGCGCGGACCATCAGCTTGAACCGCTATCGGGCGAAGAGCATGGTAAAAAACCCAAAGCCGATGCGGGGCAAAGAGATATGCTGCAGCACTATGTAGACCAGCTATCCATAATTGCAGCCATGATTTCACAGGCAGTTCGCCTCCGGCAGATTGCACATGAAGAAAGCGCTAAACATCCTCAGGAAGAGAACAAAACAACTGAAAAGCTGTCAAAGCAGAAGCGCCACCCGGAAGAACACAATGATGAAACCATTGCTGATGTAGAACGTCCGGCAAACATTATCGGTAATACAAAACCGATGATCTCGCTGTTTAAAATGATTGAGAAGATTGCGAAAACCAATGCGACAACATTGATACTTGGCGAAAGCGGCGTCGGAAAAGAGTTGGTCGCCAGTGCAATTCACTTTAAAAGTCACCGGTCCGGCAACACGTTCATTAAATTCAACTGTGCGGCACTGCCGGAAAGTATTGTTGAAAGTGAGCTTTTCGGGCATGAAAAAGGAGCATTTACCGGTGCATCAGCTACCCGGCAAGGGAGATTTGAGCTTGCCCATAAAGGAACAATCTTTCTGGATGAAGTGGGTGAACTGAGTCTTCCGATTCAGGCAAAACTGCTGAGAATCATTCAGGAAAAAGAGTTTGAAAGGGTCGGAGGATCAAAAACCATAAAAGTCGACGTCAGGATAATTGCTGCAACAAACCGCAATCTTGAAGAGTTAATCAGGGAGGGTCTTTTCCGGGAAGATCTCTATTACCGGTTGAATATTTTTCCAATTACCGTTCCTCCTCTGCGGGAGCGCAAAACGGATATACTTCTGCTTGCAGATTATTTTGTAGAGAAATACAATGCGGCAAACCAGAAAGGAATTCGCAGAATATCAACAACTGCGATTGATATGCTGATGCGATATCACTGGCCTGGTAACGTCCGAGAACTTCAGAACTGTATGGAACGGGCAGTCATATTGAGCGAAGACAACGTCATTCACGGTTATCATCTCCCACCTACTCTTCAGACTGCTGAATCCAGTGGAACACCCTATACCGGGTCACTGCAGCAGAAGCTGGATGCAATTGAAAAAGAGATGATCATGGAAGCGCTGAAACGCACAAAAGGGAACATGTCGAGAGCGGCAGTACAATTAGGCCTTTCAGACAGGATCATGGGACTTCGAATCAAAAAGTTCGATATTGATTACCGGAAATTCCGTCCATAAAATTTATCACTTATAATAATATTTGATTCATTATCTTATACGAAGTATGAACTGATATGGAGTTCATAGTCATCCCCACCCCCGTTTGCATTATCTACTCGTAGCACGATGAGATTCATAGTTGATTCGATAATGCTGAAGCAGAAAAAGAAATGTGCCCTCTCTACAAAAACGCCATTAGCAAAATGCAGGATAACAAGGGAACCAACAATCGCCTTTCGCTTGAAATGGTTGAGTTCAATCCTGAATGGCAATTTGAAAACCATAAAACCGGCGAATTCTACAAGAACGGAGTTATACCCCGGAAAGTGTTTATCACCTATCTTGGGGGGAATATTCAGCCTGCGAGCACCGATAAGGTCTTTGCTTCCCTTGAAAACATGTTCAAAAGCGGGGCACTCACAAACTCGGAGTACATAAGGATTGCTGATTACAACAAAGTAATCAGCGCGTCATTCCATACGAGAGTCCTCTATGCCAATACCCTGAACCGTCTTAATGAGAAGTATCATTGCCGGCCCATTGTCACCTTCATCTGCGGGGCATCACTTCTTTCAAAAACAATGCTGCGCCTGTTTGCATCCTATGTACAGCAGGAGTTCGTCTTTGTTGCGACAGCACATGAAGCATTCGACCTCATAAACGCCAACAACTACTACCCCTCCAAGGAACAGGATTATCAGATTACTATTTCACAAAAGGAAATAGATCAATTTGCTGCCCTGTGTGGAAACATCCTTTTCAATGAGACTTTTTCGTTTGATGAAAATAAGGATGGAGTATCACCTGACGATCCTCTTTACGACCTCTATACGATAATCGCCCTTCTTAATCATGATCTGAAAGAACTTCAGAAAAATGAAAAAGAACAGAAAGAGGAGATTGAACAAGCCCTTGAGCATTCACGCATTCTTAATACCAAACTTTCTGAAGAGAAAAAAATAGTTGAAGAAAAAGAGCAAATCCAGCAAATCCTTATAAAAAAGCTTAACGAGGCAAAGATTGAAGCTGAAATAGCAAACAGGGCAAAAAGCGAGTTTCTGGCCAATATATCCCATGAAATAATAACACCGCTTCACGCTGTAATCGGCATGACGGAACTCCTTTGCTATACCCCGCTGAACAGTGAACAAACAAATTATACAGATACCATACAAACAAGTACACAACAGCTTTATCAGTTGCTTAACAATATTCTTGATTTCAGTAAAAACGAATCGGGACAGATCGACAATAATACTGTTCTCTTTGATGTCAAGACACTTCTCAATGGTATCCTTTCCCGCCTGAACGATAGCGCCCTGGGGAAAAAACTACGGTTGAGCCTGACTATTCCACCAGCAATACCGACATATCTTTTTGGTTATCCTGACTATCTGACACAGGTACTTAACAACCTTGTGCAAAATGCAATTAAATTCTCCAATAAAGGGGAGATCATTGTAAGCATTGAGCCAGTATCCGAAACCCCTGATAATATATCCCTCCGCTTTGCCATCAGTGATACAGGAATAGGCATTCCTGAAGAAAAAAAAGAACTGGTTTTTCAAAAATTTACCCAGTTAGACTCTTCAGCTACACGGAAAGAAGGCGGAACAGGACTCGGTCTGGCAATCACCAAACAACTTGTTGAGTTAATGGGTGGTACCCTCGAACTCAGCAGCCGGGAAAATGAAGGGTCCACATTCTCTTTTGTCCTTTCATTCATTAAAGCGAATGAGAACAGTAAAAAAAATAACGACAACAGCATTCTCCCTTATACCGGGTCACTCCATAATAATCGGCTTCATTCCCCCATGCAATCAATAGACAATACATTGCCATCAATTACACGAATACTTCTCGTTGAAGACAATGCCATTAATCAACGAGTAGCTTCGGCTATGCTTAATAAGCTGGGGTTCACCATTGATATTGCAGACAACGGGATTGAAGCTATTGACGCTCTTAAACAAATCACTTATTCGCTGGTAATCATGGATTTGCAAATGCCTCTCATGGGAGGTCTTGAAGCTACCAAAAAGATCAGAAAAATGGAGACAGGCACAATAGACCCTGATATTCCGATTATCGCCATGACAGCCAATGCAACACAGCAAGACAAAATGAACTGCCTGAACGCTGGAATGAATGACTTTATCTCAAAACCAGTTACAATACCAGCTCTTCAGGAGTTGCTCAACAAGTGGGTAGAGCTCAGGAAATAGTTGGCAGTTGGCAGTTGGCAGTTGGGGGAAGATAGTGCACCTCTATTTGTTGGATAAATAGAGGTGCAATAAACAGTGTTATTTTGGCATGCCGGCAATAAAGTGAGCTATTGTTTTTTCATCCTCTTCACTTAACCGCAACGTACCAGCCCTGATAATACCTTCGACCTGAGCAGCATTCCGTCCGCCGACAATTGCTCCCGTTACACCCTGATGGCGCAAGGTCCATGCAATGGCAACCTCACCTGCTGAACGGTCATGCTGCGACCCGATACCTTTCAGCAGTTCAACCAGTGCAAGATTGGCTGAGAGGCGAGGCTCCTGAAACTCCTTGTTTCCCCTGCGCCAGTCATCATTGGAAAAGTTTGCAACCCGTTCATGCGTCATCGCTCCGGTGAGCATCCCAGAAAGCATTGGTGAATAGACAATAACCCCGATAGTATGATCAATACAGAATGGGAGAATCTCATGCTCAATTGCAGGTCGCAACATTGAGTATGGAGGTTGAAGGGTGGCAACAGGGGCAATGGCCATTATCCGGCGCAATTGTTCGATATTGAAATTTGACACTCCAATATACCTTACCAGGCCCTCCTCCTTCAAACGAGCCATCTCCTGCCAACCTTCTTCCAGATCGGCGTCAGGGTTTGGCCAGTGAATCTGATAGAGATCGATGGTATCTACCTTCAGTCTTTTCAAGCTCGCTTCACACTCTCTTCTTATCGAATCAGCCTTGAGACTGTTGCTGATCTGATTCTTGTCATCCCACACAAGGGAACATTTGGTAAAAATAAAAGGCTTCTTCTTCATGCCGCCGACTGCCTTGGCCACGAGTTCCTCAGAATGACCAAGCCCATATACAGCCGCCGTATCAATCCAGTTAACACCAAGTTCGAGAGCTCGCCGAATTGCACTGACTGCATCACCGTCATCCTGTGCTCCCCATCCATACGCCCAATTGCCGCCGCCAATCGCCCAACTTCCAAAACCAATTGGAGTTATGTGCATATCTGTATTTCCAAGCTGACGTGTCTGCATGATCTATGTTCCGTTATAGTGTTTCATGATACGAGCCCTATACTAACACATACGGGAGGCGAATTCGATCCCTCACTTTAAAAAAATCAAACTTTTTACCCTCGCAACAACAGTAAAAACAAGATTAATACATTTTGGTAGGTTTTAAGCCTCTGCGAAAATGGCCAGCCCGAAGAGGAAATCCTCAGATTCTCTGAAATGATGCACCTGAAATTGCTGCCCCTCACTTATCAGCCACAAGAACTACTATTTTTTATACCGAAATGTAGACTTCACACCTATCCTACCAGAATGTAGATTTCAATTACGTTGATAATCGCATTTATTTAAAACAGTTACCTCCTGAAATAATAAAACAAACCTGCAGCAATCAGCTTAAAGCCTTCGGCAACAGGGCTTTGAGGGTTATGACTTTTCGAATAATCAAATTCCTTTCTCATTAAAGCTCACTTTGGCACGCATATTGCAATAAGAAGAGCATAAATATTCAGGCAGAAAGTGGCTTTATTCTGAATATCTGATAAGAAAGAGATCGTAAACCTAAAAAAGTACGAAAATGAGAAAAGTTGCTATTTACGGAAAAGGTGGTATCGGCAAGTCAACCACGACACAAAACACGGTTGCCGGTCTTGCGGAAATGGGTAAGAAAGTCATGGTTATCGGCTGTGACCCGAAAGCTGACTCAACCCGTCTGCTTCTTGGTGGACTTCAGCAGAAAACTGTTCTTGATACCCTTCGCGAGGAAGGTGAAGAAGTTGAACTCGAAGATATCATCAAACCTGGATACAGAAACACCCGCTGCACCGAATCCGGTGGTCCTGAGCCAGGTGTAGGCTGCGCTGGTCGCGGTATCATCACGTCAGTCAACCTTCTTGAGCAGCTTGGAGCTTTCGATGATGAGTGGGATTTAGACTATGTGTTCTATGATGTTCTTGGTGACGTTGTGTGCGGTGGATTTGCAATGCCGATCCGCGATGGTAAAGCTGAGGAGATCTACATCGTCTGCTCGGGTGAAATGATGGCCATGTATGCAGCCAACAACATCTGTAAAGGTATTCTGAAATATGCTGATACCGGTGGAGTTCGCCTTGGCGGCCTTATCTGCAACAGCCGTAATGTTGACAACGAACGCCAGATGATTGAGGAGCTTGCCAAAAAGATCGGCACCCAGATGATCCATTTTGTGCCTCGCAACAACTTTGTTCAGCGCGCCGAAATCAACCGTCAGACCGTTATTGAGTTTGATCCGACTCATGTACAGGCAGATGAATACCGCGCTCTTGCAACGAAGATTGATCAGAACAAAATGTTCGTCATCCCTAAGCCGCTTGAAATCGAAGAGCTTGAAGCGCTTCTCATTGAATTTGGTATCGCTAACTAATAAAAACGGAGAACACACACATGTTAATGATCAGAACAATCGTCAGACCGGAAAAGGTATATGACGTCATGCAAGGGCTGCTCGATGCCGGATATTCAGCTGTAACCAAAATTGCCGTTGTCGGACGCGGTAAACAGCGTGGACTTCAGGTCGGTGACGTGATCTATGATGAAATCCCAAAAGAGATGCTCATTGTTGTGGTTCCTGATAGCGATAAAGATTTCGTGGTAAGGGCTATCATGGATAATGCAAAATCAGGTGCTGAGGGCAAATTCGGTGATGGAAAGATTTTTATTTCAGCCGTAGAAGAGGTTTACACCATCAGTTCTGGTGAAAAAGAAACTGAACCATCGCTCGCATCAGTAGAGGAGGCATAACAATGAAAGAAATCATTGCGGTAATCCGGATCAACAAAGTCAACGAGACCAAGCAGGCGCTTATCGATGCAGGAATTCCTGCCTTTACAGCTACAGGAAGGGTTATGGGTCGCGGTAAAGGGCTGGTTCACTCCGACATTCTCAAAGGCGCTGAAGCAGGCCATTCAGAGGCTATCGCGCAGCTGGGCAGTGCACCAAGACTGGTTTCCAAGCGGATTGTCACCGTTGTCGTGCCTGAAGAGTTATGCAAAACAGCAATCGACACCATCATTAAAACAAACCAGACCGGAAAACCCGGTGACGGCAAAATATTTGTAACGCCGATCATTGAAACCATCAGGGTCAGGACTGGAGAAAAAGACAGGGAAGCGCTGAACTAAGAAGATCAATTATTAAGGTGTAAACGGAGACAGTTACATGGGAACGAACACACATTTTCCAGATCCTTCGGTAGTCAAGGAGGAACTGATACAAAAATATCCGGCCAAGGTTGCAAAAAAACGCGCCAAGTCGATTATCATCAACGATCCTCAAATCATTCCGGAAGTACAGGCCAACGTCCGTACCGTTCCAGGAATCATCACACAGCGCGGCTGTTCCTATGCTGGTTGTAAAGGTGTGGTACTCGGACCTACACGTGATATCGTCAACATCGTCCACGGTCCGATCGGATGCAGTTTTTATGCATGGATGACCCGCCGTAACCAGACGAGAACAGAGTCTTTGACGGATGCCAACTACATCCCCTACTGTTTTTCAACCGACATGCAGGAGGAGAACGTTGTCTTTGGTGGTGAAAAGAAGCTCAAACAGGCTATCCAGGAGGCCTATGACCTCTTTCATCCGAAATCCATCGCTATTTTTTCGACCTGTCCGGTCGGTCTGATCGGTGATGACGTTCATGCTGCATCCAAAGAGATGCGCGAAAAGTTTGGGGACTGTAACGTTTTCGGCTTCAGCTGCGAAGGGTATAGAGGCGTCAGCCAGTCTGCCGGTCACCACATTGCCAACAACGGTGTGTTCAAGCATATGGTCGGTCGCGATAACACCCCGAGTGAAGGCAAGTTTAAACTGAACCTTCTTGGCGAATACAACATTGGCGGCGATGCTTTTGAAATCGAGCGCATTTTCGAGAAAGCAGGACTGACACTGATTTCATCATTCAGCGGCAACTCGACTATAAAACAGCTTGAAAACTCTCACATGGCTGATCTTAACGTGATCCAGTGTCACCGTTCGATCAACTATATGGGTGACATGATGGAAACCAAATATGGAATCCCATGGATGAAGGTCAGCTTTGTCGGTGCCGAGTCGTCAGCAAAGTCATTGCGGAAAATTGCCGAATACTTTGATGATGATGAGCTCAGGGCCCAGGTCGAAGCGGTGATTGCCGAGGAGATGCCGAAGGTGAAAGCAGTCATCGACGAAATCCTTCCAAGGACAACGGGAAAGACTGCAATGCTCTTTGTCGGTGGCTCGAGAGCTCACCACTACCAGGATCTCTTTACCGAACTTGGCATGACAACAGTTGCTGCGGGTTATGAGTTTGCTCACCGTGATGACTATGAAGGCCGTGATGTACTGCCAACCATCAAGATCGATGCCGACAGCAAAAACATTGAGGAGCTCAAGGTTCTGCCTGATCCGGAACTCTACAATCCCCGGAAGACAGACGCTGAACTTGAAGCTCTGAAGGAAAAAGGACTTGAGATCAACGGCTACTCAGGCATGATGCAGCAAATGACGAAAAAGTCACTTGTGGTTGATGACCTCAGCCATTATGAGTCTGAAAAACTGATTGAGATATACAAGCCGGATATTTTCTGCGCAGGCATCAAGGAAAAATATGTTGTACAGAAGATGGGTGTCCCTTTGAAACAGCTTCACAGCTACGACTACGGCGGACCTTACACAGGCTTTGAGGGTGCGGTGAACTTCTATAAAGATATCGATCGCATGGTGAACAATCCTGTATGGAAACTGATTAAAGCACCATGGCAGAAAACGGGAGCCACAAACGGAAAAAGTAAAGGACTTGAAGCCAGTTACGTTACACAGTAATGAAAGGAAAACGGAGACTATTGAATTATGCTATTAAGACACACATCAAAAGAGGTTAAAGAGCGTGAAGGGCTTACGATCAACCCGGCAAAAACCTGCCAGCCGATCGGAGCCATGTATGCAGCGCTTGGTATTCATGGCTGTCTGCCTCACAGCCATGGCTCACAGGGTTGCTGCTCGTATCATCGCAGCACCCTGACCCGTCACTACAAAGAGCCTGTTATGGCGGCAACCAGTTCATTTACCGAAGGAGCATCGGTTTTTGGTGGTCAGGCAAACCTCCTGGCAGCAATTGATACCATCTTTTCGGTTTACGAGCCTGATATAATTGCAGTGCACTCAACCTGTCTGTCTGAAACCATCGGTGATGACTTGCAGCAGATCACAAGAAAAGCAAAGGATGACGGCAAAATACCGGAAGGCAAGCGTGTGATTTTTGCAAGCACACCAAGCTTTATCGGCTCACACGTGACCGGCTATGCAAATATGGTAACCGGCATAGCTCAACAGTTTGCTGTTTCAACCGGCGTAAAGAAAAACCAGATCAACATTATTGCCGGCTGGATGGAACCTTCGGACATGCGTGAAATCAAGCGTCTGGCAAAAGAACTGGGAGTCAACATTGTTCTTTTCCCGGATACCTCTGATGTGCTTGATGCTCCTCAGACCGGCAAGCATGAGTTCTACCCTAAAGGCGGCACCACAATACCGGAGCTGGAAAGTATCGGAGACAGCCTGCATACGATTGCACTCGGCAGCATCAGTGCTGAACCTGCAGCAATCGCTCTGGAAAAGAAGTGCAAAGTCCCGTTTGAAACGCTTGAGGTTCCGATTGGCCTTACTGCAACTGACCGATTCATCATGTCTCTCAGCGAGATTGGCGGAGTCACAGTGCCGGATGAAATTACAGCTGACAGGGGACGTCTTGTTGATGTTATCGCTGATATGGAACAGTATCTCTACGGCAAAAGGGTAGCGCTCTTCGGCGACCCTGACCAGCTGGTTCCGCTCACGGAGTTTTTGCTCGACCTGAACATGAAACCGGTCCAGATCGTCAGCGGTACACCAGGCCAGCGCTTTGAGAAAACCATGCGCGATATTCTTGATGCCAGATCACCGGAAACAAAGTTCAAAAACGGTATTGGCGCAGATATGTTCCTGCTTCACCAGTGGATGAAGAATGAGCCTGTTGACCTTCTGATCGGCAACACCTATGGCAAGTATATGGCCCGTGACGAAGACGTTCCATTTATCAGGTTCGGCTTCCCGATTCTTGACCGTATCGGTCACAGCTACTTCCCGAATGTCGGGTACAGCGGCGGCTTGAGACTGGTTGAAAAGATTCTCACTGCCCTGCTTGACCGCCAGGATCGCGATGCGCTTGAAGAAAAGTTTGAACTGGTCATGTAGTAAAAAGCAGTACAACATTGTTAACGTGGTTACGCTATGGAACAGATCAGCATTCTAGAAGGAAGACACAAACAGGTCTTCGAAAAGAAAACAGGTGGTGAGCAGGTCGAAATTTCCTGCGACACCTCCAGCCTTTCAGGATCTGTAAGTCAGCGTGCCTGTGTCTTCTGCGGTTCCCGGGTGGTACTCTATCCAGTAGCCGATGCCCTTCATCTTGTTCATGGTCCAATCGGATGTGCCGCCTATACGTGGGACATCCGGGGGGCTGTCTCTTCAGGCCCTGAATTGCACCGGTTGAGTTTTTCCACCGACCTGCAGGAAATGGACGTCATTTATGGCGGCGAAAAGAAACTCTATCACTCGCTCATAGAACTGATAGAGCAGTATAAACCGAAAGCAGCTTTTATTTATTCGACCTGCATTGTCGGCCTTATCGGCGATGATATTGAGGCCGTCTGCAGAAAAGTTGCAAAAGAGACTGGAATCCCCGTTCTCCCGGTTCACTCCGAAGGGTTCAAGGGTACCAAAAAAGATGGCTACAAAGCAGCATGCCATGCCCTGATGCAGCTTATCGGCACTGGATCAACCGAGAATATCAGCAAGTACAGCATCAATATCCTTGGCGAATTCAACCTTGCCGGGGAAGCCTGGATTATCAGGAAGTACTATGAAAAAATGGGTATCGAAGTGGTCTCGACCCTGACCGGTGACGGACGCATTGACGCTGTCAGACGAGCACATGGTGCTTCACTCAATGTAGTACAGTGTTCCGGTTCCATGACCTGGCTTGCCAAAGAGATGGAGCAGAAATACGGTATTCCTTATATCCGCGTCTCATACTTCGGTATTGAGGATATGTCAAAATCGCTCTACGATGTTGCAAAACATTTCCCGGAGCGCCCTGACATTATGGAAGCTGCAAAGCAGGTTGTCAGTGAGGAGGTAAAAGAGCTTTATCCGTCACTGCAGAAATTCAAAAAAGCACTTACCGGCAAGAAAGCTGCGATTTATGTCGGTGGTGCATTTAAAACATTTTCGCTTATCAAGGCACTCCGTTCAATCGGCATGTCGGTGGTACTGGCCGGGTCTCAGACAGGCAACAAGGATGACTATGCACGACTGAAGGAGATGTGCGATGAAGGAACAGTGATCGTGGACGATTCAAACCCGGTTGAGCTTTCAAAATTCATTCTGGAAAAAGAGGCCGATCTGCTTATCGGTGGTGTTAAGGAACGTCCGATCGCCTTCAAACTCGGCATTGGATTCTGTGATCAC
>SESB01000379.1_pt1 | contig 32820 bp, 21 predicted proteins | sample 3171441 | NCBI WGS metagenome assembly SESB01 (sample SAMN06051867, study PRJNA518727) | freshwater metagenome | biome: subpolar coniferous forest; feature: holomictic lake; material: water; isolation source: holomictic Lake 227, 6 m depth | place: Canada: near Kenora, Ontario | collected... | reverse complement strand
GCCGAGCTCCAGGCCCCCGGTGGCGCTGGCGCCAGTGATCCCCAGGCCGATCCCGGCGCGGGCAGCCAGGCGCAGCCCGGCATCGGCGGGAATCACAAAGCGGGCATCGCCGGTCACGGTGGTGTCCGCTTCGTGGGCGGGGTTGTAGGTGATGCCCAGGTCGAGCTGCTCCAGGGTGCCCGGCCCGAACCCGGCGGTGGCCGAGAGGTTGCCGCCCACCTCCGCCACGATCCCGGGAATGATGGGGATCTGCACCGCAACATTGAAAATAGGCTTCCTCAGCTGCCGTCGCGCAAAGAGCTCGATGGCACTGGGTAGTCCGATCCGCCCCGCCACGGTGACCTCGCCATTGGGGGAGAACTGGAGGCCTGCCGTCGCTTGCAGCCAGGGTGTGAGGCGGAGCGCCGCTGACCCTGAGCCGTAGACGATGAGGGGGGAATCGGGTGTGGCCGGGCCCGAGGGCTGGCCATCCTGGCTCAAGGTGCGGTTGGTGGCGCCGACCTGGACCGAGCCATCGAGCATGCCCCGCCGGAAGGCGCCGCGGAACTCTGCCAGGAAGGCGCCCTCGTCGTAGGAGACCGTGAGCTGGGAGTCCACGCCGGGAATGGCAGGCGTGGCTGTCCCCGTTGCGCCGACCGTCCAGACATCGTCCCGCTTGCGCAGCGTCACCTCCACCGCACCGGAGCGGATGGCCGGGTTGGGGGCCAGCTGGAGGTTCCCGCCAATCAGGAGTCCCTCGGCTTCGGCGTAGGAGACCGTGAGGCCCGCCTGCTGGACCCCGGGGAGGTTGGGCTGGACCTCCCCGGTGGCGTTGAAAGTGCTCCCGGCGAAACCCACGGCAAGGTGCGCAGAACGGATTCCCCGGACCTTGTCGGGACCATTGATCCCCAGTGTGCCCTCGCCGCCAAAGGCACCTTGTCGGTACCAGACCCGGACATCTGCCTGGTCGAAGAGCCGGCTGTCGAAGTGGAACATGCCCTGAGCAGAGAAGCCTTCGGTCTGCGTCACAGCTGCTTCCAGCTCGCCAGACCCCAGACCCTGGACGCCGAATTCGACGGCCCCACCGCCGCCGAAGCCTCCACTCCCACTGTAGAACAGCGCCAAGGAGGTGCTCTCCACGGTGAGGCCTGGGAAGGGAAGCGCGATCATGCCGGTGGTGTAGGTGATCTCGAAGCGGATGTCCTCACCGTCCAGCACCACGCGAATGGGATGGTTGGCCAGGAGCGGCAGGCTGGGGCGGAGCTCACCCTCGGCATAGAGATGCCCGTCCCGCAGCCCCACCTCCGGGAAGGAGACCGGGCTCAGGTGGCTGAAGTCGGTGTTCAGGGCCGGCAGCTTGCCAGGGCTCCCGCAGTAGGGCCCCACGGCCACGAGTGGGACCGTGACGGACTCCCCTGCCCGAAACTTGTCCGGCAGCTCCCAGACACCCTTTAGGCTGCCGATGTTGTCGCCGAGGTTGCCTGTCTCCGAGGCGTCGTTCAGGTCGAACCTCTGGATCCGGATGCCGGCCATCGCCTTCCCAAGTACCTGACTGGCCGGTTCGAAGTTGAGGCCCTTGTGTGGGTAGCGGGCGATCTCCATTCCTCCGGCCCCGGAGGCGAGGACAAAGGTTCCGGCGTTTCCCTCCAGATGTGTCTTGGGTTCCGGCTGGGCGGCTTCCAGAGGTGTTCCGGCATTGATCTCGGCGCGGGTCCACCAGTCCGAGTCATTCCCGGCCCGGCCCTCCACCCGCCGGAGCTCGGTAAAGGTGATGGCGTGCTCTTTAAGCCAGCTGCGCTGCAAATCCTGCTTCCGTTTCGCAGCAGCTGCAGCGAACTTCGGGTCACTGGCGGTCAGCCAGTCGGCCACCTTGGCATAGAGGGCCCCCTTGATGGCGGCGCCGGAGCTGCCGTTGACGCTCCCTTTGAGCAGCTCCAGGTTGCCGATCTTGTTGCCCGCATCGCCATTGGTGTCTCCGAAGACCTGGAGCTCGACCATGTGGTCCACCTGGAACCGCTCATCCCGGCCGATGAGGGGTTTTCCCCGTCGGTCCCATTCCGGGATCAGCAACCGGCTACGCAGGCTGCGCCATGACTCGGACACGCGCTTGGAACCGACCTTAAAGTTCACGAGTCCCGTTGGGCTGGTCGGGCGTGGAATGGGCGGCGTGCGCTCACTGAGCTTCTTTTCGATGGTGGCCTCATCCAGCTCGATGCCCTTGTTCCAGACCGCTACCTGCTCTTCGCTGGTGTTGCGCGCGTAGCCGGCTGCCCGTCGGGAGCCGGTTCCCGCATAGAGGGCTGCATGCCGATGCTTGATGGGGGGAAGGTCCAGCACGGACAGGGCGGCGAGGGCCGTCGCCGCTGGGCCGCCGGTGGGGGCGGGTGAAGGGGCGGGGTCGACGGCCCGCGATACCTGGGGGGCGCCCCTCTGCTGCACCACATGCGTCAGCTCGTGCGCGAGGAGCTCGCGGCCGGTGTCGCTATCGGGGGCGTAGGCTCCGCTGGCGAAGTAGATGTCGCTGCCCACGGTAAAGGCCCGAGCCTGGAGCTGGGTCGCGAGGCGGTTGGCCTCCGGGTCCCGGTGGATGCGGACACCTGCGAAGGAGTGCTCGAAGGGGGCCTCCAGCTGCGCCCGCTGGGCCGCTGGCAGGGGCTCGCCGCCCCCTTTGCGCGCCTCGATCTGGGCCTGGGTGCCCGCATCCACCTCCCCCTCAGGTGCGGGGGAGACCGGCGCGGAAGGCTCAGGGTCAGAGGCCTGGGCCTCCGCAGCCCGGGCGACCCGGGGTTCCTTCCCGGGTGCGGCGGTGGCCGGAGTGGCAAGGCTCTCCGCCGAAGCTCCAGGCGCGGCCATGCGAGCCACCTTGGGGGGCTCGTCCTTCGGCGGCGGCGCCGCCTTCCGGGCCGCGGGACCCACCGTCGGCAGCTGCGCCTGCACGGCCTGGGCGGCGGGAACAGCCTTCCGGGCGAGGGGCTGGGTCTGGGGCTTGAGGCCAGGCTCGAGGCTGGCGCGCTGCAGGCTCGAGCCGGTGCCGGCTTGGGGATCCTTCAGGGCCCGCGCCACCTGCTGGGCGACGTGATCGGCCTGCTGTTCCTGTTGGTCGCCGGGCTGGCTCAGGGCCATTTTTCGCTGCAGGTAGGCCGGCGGCTGGCTTGCGGCGGGTGCCGCCTTGCGCAGGGCCGGGTCCTTCTTCTTCTCGGGCGCCCGGGCGGCGGTGCGGGGTGTCTGCGCCAGTCCTGCCATGTCTCACCCCTTCAGGTGTTCGAGCTGAGGCTGGAGGGTTCGACCCAGCTTCCTGTATTCGTTCCGGAGCGCCGCCAGCAGGCTGTCCGGCTCCAGCGTCTCCCCTGGGCTGCGGGCGCTCAGGGCGGCAGCGTTCACCACGACATTCCGGATATGGCCCCCGGGCAGGTCACAGTAGCTGGCCAGGAGCCGGCAGAACGAGCCGCTGGGGGCCCGGGAGCCCAGGTGGGACTGCCAGAGGGCGTGGCGCTCCTCCACTCCAGGCAGAGGGAACTCGAGGATGGCATCGAAGCGGCGGGTGAAGGCCGAATCGAGGCGGCTGCGGGTGTTGCTGGTGAGCACCACCACGCCGGGGTGGCACTCGATGCGGGTGAGCAGGAAGTTCGTGAGCATGTTGGCGTAGCGCTCGCCGGTCTCACCGCTCTCCGTACGCCGGCCAAACAGGGCGTCCGCCTCGTCGATGAGCAGGATGGCGTCCAGGGCGGCGGCCTCGTCCAGGACCCGACTGAGGTTCTTTTCCGATTCGCCCACGTACTTGTTCATCACCGCCGAGAGATCCACCCGAAACAGGGGGGCCCCCAGGAGGGTGGCGAGTCGGCTGGCAGCGAGGGTCTTGCCCGCCCCGCTCTCACCCACAAAGAGGACGCGTACGCCAGGCGTGGGCTCGGCCAAGCTGGCGCCCAGCCCTGCCCAGAGATGTTCCCGGTGGCGGCAGCGCAGCACCAAGTCGTCGAACTGCCGCCGCAGCTCGGGCGGGAGCACCAAGGCTTCCGGCCCGACTTGGCGCAGCACTGGCTGGGCCAGCAGCCGCAGCCGCTCAGCGCCGTAGTGGGCCCGGGCTGTCCTCAGGTGGGCGAGGCTGGGCACCTCGTTCCGCTGCTTGGCCTCCAGCCGCACCAGGTCGGCCAGGGCCCGGATGGTGGGCCCATCCACCAGGGCATGCTCCGCCAGCTCATCTGGGGCATCGGGGGACAGATGCTTCTGCCAGGCTGCCTGGCGCTCCTCCAGGGACAGGGGGGGAATGGCAACTTCGAGCAGGCCCCGACCTTCCACGGTGCCATCTGGTCCCGCCGCGAGAAAGAGGGGCACCAGGGGCGGGCCATCTCCGTCCACCGAGTACCGCTCGCCGGGGCCCAGGCGCAGGGCCAGCACGGGCAGCCATCCGCCATAGCGGCAGGCGGGGGCCAGGGCCGGGCGCTGACGCCAGGTCGCATCATCCATCTGCAGGGCACGCACACCCAGCTGCCTGGCCAGGAGGCTCGCCGCAGCCAGGCTCGCCTGGGGCGACCCCCGAAAGACCACGGTCTGCGCCGCACCTGAGCGGAGCAGCTGCCCCACCACGGCCAGCCTGGCTTCCAGGGACTGGGGCAGTGCCGCTCCGTCGGTCTCCAGGGGATAGGTTCCGCGCCAGGGTGTGAAGTCACCACCGAGGAGGGCCCAGAGCTCCGTGGGCATGGCCAGCTGACGGGTGGGCAGAGGACCCTCCCCCTGGATCTCCAGAATGCCGGTGCGCACCAGGCCGTGGTTGGCAAAGGCCAGGGGTGGAAGGCTCGCCTGGAAGAGGCTCTGGGCCATGGCTTCCAGCAGGTGGAGGCTGGGTCGGGGACAGGGCTCGGGTGCTTGGAGCGCCGCCAGGGCCAGGAGCAGCGAGTGGCTGGTCTCGCATTCACCACAGAGGATGAGGGCGAACCACTCGTGCAGCTGCAGCTTGTGGTCCTCCAGCAGCAGGCCGAAGGGGCCGGGGAACCCTGGCGCCAGCTTGGCCATGGCCCGGCACGCCTCCGGCCAGTCGTCCGCGGCGATGTTCAGCAGGCTGCAGAGCTTCGGAGCGGACTCGAGCACCCGCAGGACAGGGGCGGGATCCTCCAGCGTGAGCTGCGCAAACCGGCCCACCCCCGCAAAGGCAAAGGCCCGGTTGAGGGCAGCGGGGGAGAGCACCGGAGCGGGGGTTGTGGTGGTCATGGCTGCTCCGGCTCCAGACTGCTGCCGAAGTGGAAGGTGACGACCCGGCCCAGCCATGGCAGCCAGCCGGGGTTGAGGTCGAGGCCCGCTCGGCGGACCTCCAGGCGCACATCCTCGAGGCGGAAGTGGGCATCCACATGGCTGCGAGTGACCCGCACCCGGGCCGGGATGGCGAAGAGCGCTGCGTTCCAAGCCGCCGCGCCGTAGCGCAAGGCACCGAGGCGGGCCAGGGGGTCTGCCAGCGGGGCCAGGCCCTGAAGGCCCCGCTCATCGAGGGCCCCTTCCTGGAGCAGGAGGGCCTCCAGTCCCCTATCGGGCCGACAGCCCAGGGCCAGGCCCAGCCGCCACATCAGCCGCCAGCCCCCGCCTGGAGCGCCCCAGTCCTGCAGTCGCTCCTGGTAGACCTCCCAGGCCAGTGCATTCAGCAGAAAGAAGAGGCCGCCCTGGGTCGTACAGACCTCCCACTCGCAGCCAGGTGGCACGAGCAGACCCGGGCTGACCGGAACGAGAGACTCTGGCAGCGGAGCCACGGCTTCCGTGAGGGCCTGCAGACCCAATGCCTCGGCAGCGGTCGCTGCCGAGGGGGAAGGGGCATCCGCCGGTCTTGGCGGGGGTGGCAGCGACGCGCCCTTGGGTGCCTCGGTTGGCTTCGGCGGCTTCACCAGGAGGGTCGGCGCTGAGGTTCGTTGTTGGGGAGCGGGTAGCGGCGTCGCATCCGCATGGTGCTGCCCGCTGCCAGGCTGAAGAGGGTCAGCAGGCCGGGCCTTGGATTTGGGGGGCGCAGCCAGGGTCCAGGCTGCAGCCCTCAGGGCAGGGGCGCCACGGCTGCCCTGGAGGAGCCCGGGGGCCTCCTGCCACAGAGCGAGGAGGGCGGCCAGGACCACCCTGGGATCCTGTGGGGGCAAGCCGGGGGGCAGCACGGTCGCAACCATCCGCAGGGGGAGCGAGGGGGATGGCGGCGCTGGCAGCATGGCACCTTCCAGCGCCGCCTGGATGGGCCCGCTCCAGCCAGAGGCGTGACCAATGAGGTGCAGCAGGTGCAGGGCATCAGGCGCCTCGAGGACTTTCCAGAAGGCCGCCGTCGCCGGGGAGTCCGCCAGTCGCTCCAGGACGGCAGCCATCGCCAGTGGCTCCTCCTGGAGGGCCTGGACCAGGGCCGCGGAGGCACCGGCGGGAGCCTGGCGCTGCCAGTCGGCCCAGTACCAGCGGCCCTGGAGGCGGTCCTCAAGGAGATCCCGCAGGAGGCAGGCCTGCTGGTCTGTTCGGGACCGGAAGCGGATGGCGGGGGCGTGCTCAGCACCCTGGGCCCAGCCATCGGTGGCCTGGGCCAGGAGGCGCTCCACTTCCCTGGCCAGGGCCAGGGCGATGCTCTGGGGGGTGCCAGTGGCCTTGACGGAGCGCAGCAGGAACACCTCGCCGGGAGCGGTGCGGGGCCAGGGGGTCTCATCCAGGGCTTTCAGGAGATCCTGTCGGGCTCTTGCGGGAGAGGGAGCCCGCCCTTGCAGGCGCACGCGCCGCAGGATCACATCACTCCCGGCAGTGGGCATGGCCTCAGCTCCCCATCAGCAGCGACTGCCCGCTCACCCGATAGGACGTAGACAGGATGGTCTGGGGATCCAGCACGCTGACGATGGAGGTCAGGGTGCCGTTGGCATCATGGTCATCCACTCGCAGGGTTCCCACCACTCGCTGCGATCCGTCGACCAGCTGCAGGAGAGCGCCGGTGGACGGCTCCCGGTTGAGGTCCACCCGCAGGGTCTCGCCGAGTCGGAAGCGACTGGGCAGGGTCCTCAGGCTGCCCTGGAGCAGCTCCTGGGGATCGTCATTGACGGCCAGGAGAAGGCAGGCTCGCACGAAGTTCCGCAGGGCGGTGCGGGAGGGAGCAGAGGCCCCGCCATCGAGCTGGCGAAACCACCAGCCCACCAGCTCCACCAGGGTGCGCACGTTATTGAAGTCTGCGTCCTCGGCCTGGGCAAGGCCGGTCCAGCGCTCGGGGGTTTCCACCGCGAGGGTGTCGGCCTCGGCCGCCGCCGCCCAGGCCAGGCGCACCGAGGGTGAGATCCCCCGAAGGCGCTCCAGCAGGCAGGCTGCAGCGGCGACCAGCCGCTGGTGCTGCTGCTGGGCGGGGCCCCGGAGCAGGGGGTTGATGTTGCCCAGCAGATCCTCCAGGGACAGAATCGCCCGACCCTGGAGCTGGAGCTCCTTCAGTGAGGAGGCCAGGAAGGGGCGGCCGATGATGGGCTGGAGGGCAGCCTGATTCTGCTGGAGGATGGCCAGGAGAGCACCGCTGGCACCGGTCTGCTGCGGCGCAGGCCGGGCACTGAGGCGGACCTTGCGGGCCTCCACCTGGACACCCAGCCACTCCCGGCCCGGCAGGTTGGGGTGCAGGTCGTGCAGGGCGGCCCAGTCCTCCATGGGAACATCCAGCACCGCATTCAGGAACGGTGTGAGGGCCTCGGGCAGCGAGGCGTCCGGATTGCTGCACCCCGGCACCAGATCCCCATCCGCGCCCGAGCGCAGCTCCAGAGGATCAGGCAGCGTCAGGGACAGGGGCGTTTCCCGGACCTTCACATAGTAGAGCCCGCGATGGCTTTCCAGGACGCGCCGACGCTCCACAAAGGCCTGCTCGACTGCCTGCCAATGGTCCGCAAGCAGGCGCTGGGCCACGAGGTAGTCCTCCAGCTTCTCAACGCGCTCCCGGGAGGCTGCGTCCAGCTCCTGATGGGCCGCCGGCAGGGCGGTGTCGATCTCAAAGACGGCCTCCTCCCGGTCCTGGATCTCCGTGCTGAGCTGGCGCAGGACCACCGTGAGGGCATGCCGGAGGGCCTCTGTGCTGCGCAGGTCCTCCACCATGACGGCCCCGGAGCCGAAGAGGGCCGACTGGTCGTTGTGTTTCACCCGCTGGGGCTGCCCATCCAGGGTGGCAATGAACTCCTCGTCCAGCTGAGGCACAGCTCGGTTGAGCATCAGCTTGACGCCGTCCTGGGCCGCGACCTGACGGACATTCACGGGCAGCGTGCTCAGCACCGTGTCCGGAATCCGCGCGCCGTGGCGGCGCAGGAAGTCGAGTACCCGGTAGAGGAGGGCATTTTCTGCGGTCCTTCCGGCCACCAGGGCGCTCTGGCGGAGGTCATCCACAGAGCGTCGGGCATTGAGGTAGAGGTCCCGAATCTGGTCAACCTGACGGAGCTCCCCGAAGCGCTCATCGGCCCGGGTGAACATGGGCTGAGTCACCGGTTCTGCGGCGGCGGCCGCGGCTACGGGCGTGGTTTGGGTCTGAGGCAGGGCGGCACTGATCAGGGAGAGCTGTTCGGCGGGCAGGAGGGTCGCCTGGAGGTCTACTGAATTGAACCGAGTGGGGATGAAGTTGAAGGCGCTCATGCTTGGCCTCCCGTCGCAGGGGTCGTTGCCTTCGGCACGAAGACTGCGCCCAGGGTCTTGCGCAGGAGGTCCAGACCCTTGCCGTCTCCGGCAATGCCACCGGCGAGGGCACTGAAGGACACGGAGAGAGCATCGAGGTGGTGCCGCTGGAGGGTGTTGTAGTCGCCCAGCTCACTGAGGAGCCGGGTGCCTTCGTCCAGGTCGGCCCGAAGCCCCCTGATCTCGGCCAGCAGGCTCTCCCGGTGGGAATAGATGCCGGCCTCCGAAGGCAGCTCCGGAGCGGTGGGCTGGGCCTCCTGGGGGAAGGCATGGGGCGCCGCCAAGTGGGTGCGGTAGGGCTCTGGCAGGGGCGCGTTGGCATCTTCCATGGCGGCCCGCCGCCGGTTCACCAGGTCCGTGCGGAAGGCATCAGGCTCTCGAGGCGGGGGCGGAACAGGCGGGGGCTGGATCCGCGCCTGTTGCTCGGGCGTGAGCCCCTTGAACAGCCGCAGCCACTGCACCTGCCAGGTCCAGTACCCAGCGGTGGCGGCCCAGCCGCGGCGAGCCAGCTCATCCTCCAGGGCCAGGTCCCGGAGGGGCAGGTTCAAGAGGTCGGGCCGGTAATCCAGGTCAGGGATGGCCAGCAGCAGGCGAATCCGCTCGCCCAGGCCGTGCACCAGATCCACCTTGCCTCGAGGGAGCTCCATGGCGACCACCGAGTCCACGGTGCTGGCTGGCACCGGGACCAGATCAATCTGGAGATCCGAAGGCAGGAAGTTCAGCTGCGGAGGAACGCCCGCGGGATCCTTCAGGAGGGTGATCGGGAAGGGCCCGGCAGCGGGCAGATAGTCCAGGTCGAGCACTTCGTTCAGAGGGCGAAGGGGCGGTTGCTTCGCAACCAAGCTGTAGCGGGTGAGGCCGGCCCGGGGCAGCTCGTTCAAACCTGCTCTGGCGAAGGCGCTGATCAGGCCAGGCTTCACAAACCGGATGGGCAGGGTCTGGAGAGAAGCCGCCTGGTTCTGGAGGAAGTCCTCGAAGGCGGTCAGGGTGTGGGCCAGGAAGGCATCGAATTCCCCGTTGGGCTCCGCCAGGTAGCGGCCTGCCACCGTATCAATCCACGCCGGCTGCCGGTCCGTGATCTTCAAGAGCGCAAGAGGCACGGCCCCTGTCTGCGGATCGAAGGGGGACTGCTCCAGGCAGCGGACGCAGATGCGGTTGGCCGCACGCTGGGGGGACATGGCCAGGAACCTGGGGTTGGCTGATACCAGCTGCAGCCCCAGCAGGGACACCATCTCCAGGCGCCGGTCCCGCAGCGGGTCCGGCTCGGTCCGGGTGCAGGCATCACCGTCCTGACCCTGGTCAATGGCCTCCACCCCGGACCGCAGGGTGAGGAAGTAGAGGCCATCGGCCAGGGGCCGGTCGGCTTCCCGCTCCGCCTGCGCAGTGAGGTCGGTCCAGGCATCCTTCATGGGAAACAGGAGGCGGATCAGGCGCCCGCGTGCTCCCACGGCCTGGCCGGGCCGGACCATCAGCTCGGTATCCTGCCCAGTGCCGCTGAGCTGGACCTCCAGCCCATCAACGATGCCTGGCTTGAGGCCGTGAATGAGGGGCGCCAGGCGGTCGTCCACATAGGCCTGCAGGAGCTCGAACTCCCGCTCGCTGAGGTGGCGGCCCGGGAAGGCATTGAGCCGCCTCGGGTCCTCTGGTGCTGCGGTCGCCTGATGGAGTCGAATGGCTGCGGTCATGAGCACCCCCTTAACCCTTCACCGTCATCCACAGCTCCATGTTGGCTGTAGAGACCCCGAAATCGGCGCCTCCCTTCCGCATGGCGTCGGCCAGCGTCATCTGCTTCAGGAGGGCACTCTGGAGATAGTCCCGGAGCTTCAGGAGCACGGTGGGATCTTTGCCTGCGACCTGGACCAAGGTGGGCCACAGGGCGATGTCCAGATTGCGATCCGCCAGCAGGAGGATCTGCACCACGGCGACCCGGACGGCATCATCCTTGGCGACGATGCCATCCAGCCGCTTGGCCGAGGCCAGGTCGGCGCCGCGCAGGGTGGCCAGATCCAGGATGGAGAAGGCTGCGCGCAGGTCCGGGCGGGTGGCCAGGTCGGCCAGCAGCCCATCACACTTGGCCTGCAGGGCGGCACTGCTCGCTTCCAGGCTGGTGATGCGGACCTGGGTGGTGTTCTGGTTCGCCTGGAGGTCCGCCACATTCTTGAGGGCGCCAGAGAGGGCCAGATTGGCGGCGGCCCGGTCCTGCTGGGCTGCCTGCGCTGCTTTCTGGGCCTCCGCCAGCGCAGCCTGCTGGTTCGAGGCCTGGTCCAGAGCCAGGCTGAGGTCGGCCTTCAGCTTGGTGGCATCCTGCTGGGCCGCATCCCGCTCGGCGGTGCGCGTCACCAGCGCGGCGCTGGTTCCGTCCAGAGTCTGGTTGGTCTTGCTCAGGCTCGCCGAAAGCTCCTCGATCTTGAGCCGGGCTTCGTTGAGGTGGGCGGTGCCGTCAGCCAGGCCTGCCTGCAGGTCGGTGGTCTTCTGGGTCAGGTCGGCGACGGTCTTGGTCAAGGCCTCCAGCCGCTGCTTGACCTCATCCGGCAGGGCGGACCCGGTGGCCTGGAGCTCGGCGATCTTCTTCTTGGCCTGCTCAAGGTCGCTGGCCAGCTGGGTGATCTTGTCCGCAGCTGCCGCGAGCGAGGTGGCGAGGATGGCCGCATTGCGCTCACCGGACTCCAGGGTCTGGAGCTTCGTCTGCAGGGTCAACACCAGGGCGTCCAGGCCGCTGATCTTGTTCAATGCATCCGCCAGCCGGGCATCACCGCCCAGGGCAAGAGACTGCTCCAGATCAGCGATGCGCTTTTTCTGCTCCGCATCCTTGCTGGTCAGGGCCGCCACGGTGGCCTGGAGGCCGGCCGCCTGCTCAAGGGCGGTGTTCAGCTCTGCCTCCAGGGCCGAGGCATCCACGGGCAGCCCACCGCCGGCCGGTGGCAGCGGCATGCCGGTGGCCAGCACCACGGCACTCACATTCGTCTCCGCCGTCCGCGGAGGGCGTCGGACGAACAGCAGCTCCTCCGGTCGGACTGCGTCCCAGATGGCTCGCCAGGTATCGGCGTCCGTATCCACCCGGTGGAGCTGGGGCAGGGCGAAGAGACGCAGGGCCAGGGCGTTGATCCGGGCCAGCTTCCCGGTGGACCGTTCGATGAACTCCGGGGGCAGCTCCAGCTGCCGGGCCCGGAGGGCGAAGTCCTGGTCACCCAGGGGCACGAGCACCATCACATCCGCATCTGCGTCCTTCTCCAGATCCATGGGTGCCAGGTGCGAGGACTCCTCGATCAGGGCGGCGACATCGTCCCGACGGACGGGGGCGATCACGATGTCGTAGTCCTTCGGGAAGTAGGTCTGGGCGCCGCCGATGGGGTCGATGGCTTCCTTCGGGATGGAACCGAAGGGGGGCAGCATCCGGAAATACTTCGAGGCCGGGAACCCGCCCCGCTGGTTGGTGGCCAGCCTCGTGGCAAGCACGGCTTCCAGAAGCTCCTGGTAGTGCGCAGCCAGATCCTGCTGGAGGGCATTGGGGGTGTTGGGAGCCCGCAGGGGGCGGCGCAGCAGCCCCAGGTCCAGCCAGAGAGGCCGGGTTCGGTCGATGGCCAGCAGGCCAAGGGCCACGGCCTCATCCGTGGGCAGGGCCAGGGGGCTGCCCCCCGAGAGCAGCTGCCGAACCAGGGTGGCCCGGGCGGTCAGCCCCTCGGCCGCAATGAAGGGCAGGTTGAGGGGTACCAGCGTCACCTCGACGCCCTCGGCGTAGCTGCTGACCTGGGCCTTCCTCCGGGTGGCGAGATCGGCTGGATAGGCTTCTGCTACACCGTCAACGACTTCGACAAACTGCAGCACGACAGCGTAGAGCCCCTGCTGAAAGCGGCGGTAGCTGCCCTGGTTCAGGGTGGCAATGAAGGCACTGTCCAGCAGGTCGAGGTCGAGGGCCCGGGAGAGCTGGAGCACCCGACCCGAGGGTGCCACGGCGAGGCCGGGCTCGATGTGCAGCATCCGGAAGTCCACCAGGCTGGTGTCCAGGCCCTGGGCGATGCCCTGGCCCAACACCTGGCCCAGCTCCAGAACCCGCTCGTCGAGGTAGATCTGATCGCGGTTCAGGTCCGAAGCCTGCAGCAGCTGGCCATCGAAATAGTTGGTCCGGCTCAGGCGCGGATCGATGCTGCTGATGCGCTCGAGGGCGGCATTGGTTGTGCCGGTGGACATGGGAACGAACTTGATATCGGTGCTCATTGCATTCACCTCAGCCTTGAACCAGGTTGGCCAGCGTGGCGGCGTTGAAGAGGAAGGGGCGGGCAAGGTTGTCGATCTCGATGCGGTTGGGATTGACGATCAGGCTTCGATCCTCGGCGAGCCGGATGGAGACCCGGGCGAGGAGGGTGCGGGCCAGCTCTGCGACGGTGGTGGCGTAGGCCTGGCGGGGTAGCAGGGCCTGGCTGTCGTCCCCCAGGGCGTGCAGGAGGCGGGCACCCATTTCGAGCTGCCGCCTGTCCTGGCCAGCGGCCTCGTCCAGGCGCTTCTGGTCCAGCCTGCCGAGGGCGGTGGTCAGGCCTTCATCGAAGGGTGGCACTGCGTTGTGGGCGGCAAAGAAGTGGTCGGTGCCTTCAACCTCCGGGGGGCGCTCCGCCAGCAGCTCGAAGAGCACACAGTCCTGGATGCGGCTGGGCTGGACAGGATCCGTACCGGCATTGATCTCCGTGGCCAGCACAGGCTGGAGCCCACTGGGACAGTCCTGGTAGCGCATGGTGACCTTGAGCCAGAGGAGGTTGTCCGCTATGGAGTAGCCATCCCGGATCAGGGCATTCCACACCTCCTCGTCCTTGCTCTTGAACTGAGTGGTGAGCCAGGCCCCGAGGTCCAGGCAGTAGGGCTCCGCCACGGTGACTTCTCGGCCCAGGCCGTCGACCCCGAGTCCCGGGCTCACGTGGAGATGGACGGCCACCTGCTTGGTGTCATTGCCGGGGTCATCGCCCTTGAAGCTGACCCGCAGGCCCGCCACTGTGCCGCTGCCGTGCAGCCAGTAGCCGTGGCGGGTCTGGCGCCGCCGGTGGTACTCCTGTTCGGCACGGGTGGCCTCCAGGCCGAGCAGCATGCCCGGCTGGTAGCTGACCCGCCTGAGGGGATCCTCAAAGTGGCCGTCGGGCCCCAGGCTGGCATCCAGGAACGGGAGGTCATCAGGCTGGCTCATACCCAGTCTCCTTCCAGATCGGTGACCGCCACCGGCACGGCGTGCTCGGGGGACAGGGCAACGGGGTTCTGCAGCAGGTCACCTCGACCCAGGCGCGTCTGGTTCAGTACCACGCGACCCGAGGGAGGCTCCTTTTCCAGGTAAGTGTCGATGTTGAGCAGGGGCGACAGCCCCAAGACGAAGGGGTGATCGGTCTCGACGAAGGACCACTGGATGGCCGCTGGCAGGAGGTCCGGCAGGGCGGCCTCGATGACCTTCCGGAGTGGGCGGGCCGGCCCATGGAGCACGATGGTGAGCTTCCTGGCGTACGCGTCGAAGAAGCGGTTCACGGCCTTGCGATCCGCATCCTGGCCCAGGCTTGGGGCGAACAGGGCCAGGAATTCCCTGGAGTCGTCGTCGGAAAGGATGAGGCTGTCGCCCACGATGCTGTTCCCGGAGAGTCCTGTGCCCAGGGTCAGGGGATGGCTCTCGTCATCCAGCCTGATGCCCAGGATGGTGCTGAGGGTGCGGCGCAGCCGGAAGTTCTCGACCGGGACCACACGCCCCGCCCGGACGGCACCATCGGTGAGGAGGTCCAAGGCCCGGCAGAGCCCCCCATAGGTTCCCTTGTGGCGCTGGAGGTAGCCCAGGTTTTCCAGCCAGGCGCGCTGGCGGAGCTCGGGCCACTGCGGCGGCAGCGAAGCGCCCAGGAGGCTGGCCAGCATGGGCAGGAGCGCGGTCGGGGCGCTGCGGGGGGAGACGAGGACTTCACTGGCGGCGATGCGGTCCTCGATGGGGGTGAGCACGCCCTCGAAGCAGGCCAGGAGCCGCTCTCTGACATCCGCGGCATTGGCGGCCTCGGGTTCGAGGGGCGCAAGCATTGGCCCCAGCTCCTGCTGATGGAAGTGATCCGGCAGGTAGCTCCGCTGCCAGGAGAACCGGGGGTGGTACACCCGCATGGCATAGATCGCCGGCGTGTGGCGGCCATCGCCCCGGAGTGTCAGCCCCAGCTGCAGGTACCGCCCGGTCAGGTCCCGGACGGCGCCGTTCGGCCTCTGGAGCAAGATCTCGTAAAGGCCTGGGCGGCCCTGGTCGGGGGTCACGCGCACCGCCACGAAGGGCTGCTCCGAGGCCAGCGGTGAACGCAGCGGCTCGGGCTGCGCATCCCACTTCCGGTGGAACCCCTCTGCCGCATCCCGGGTCCGGTCCTCCAGGAAATCCGACAGGTCCTCGACGGCGTCCCGAGCCTGGGCCACCACCTGCAGGGTGCACCCCGTGGGGATGTGGGCCTCCAGGTAGAGGCGGTGCCAGATGGTGCCCGGTTCACCCGAATCCAGGGGCAGGCGAAGGGTTCCGTGGCCTTCGGTCAGGTAGTGGGCCTGGGCGAGGCGGAACAGGCGGTGGACGCCGTCTTCGGCCAGGTGCCGAACGGCGCCGTCCCTGTGTCGGACGAAGCGCACTGCGGCCTCGGTGCGGCGCGGCCAGCGCTCATTGACCAGCGCCGCGGGCAGGGCCTTGCCGTGTCGATCCAGGCCCAGCGACACCAGCGGGCAGTCCCGCAGCTTCCCCCGCGTGGCACCCTCCTCGAAGGGCACCAGGAGCATGACCTCACCCGTCTCCAGGACGGCGAGGTCCGTGGCCAGCGGCAGTCCGGCGGGAATGGGGTGGGCCCCGAAGGGGGTCTGGGGCGAGGCCAAGCGGGGGCGCAGCAGGAGGGTCTGGAGGGGCTTGCCTGCAGCGCCCGAGGTGTCCAGGGCCAGCAGGCAGAGGTGGTCCTGGTTCCCGGCCAGCCCCATCAGCCCCCGATGGGGGGGCAGCGGCATGGGCGTCGGCCAGAGTGGGCGCAGGGGATCAGGGTTGATCTGGACGGGCTCAAAGCGATCGGCTCTGGCTTGGTAGGGCTGGGGCAGCGGCCCACCCCGGTACAGGCCGAGGGCCGCCTGGCCCACCACCCAGATCTGGTCCTCCTCGTCCACCCAGACGCGCACCGGTAGGAACGGAACGTCGCAACTGGCCTGCCAGCGCTTCCGCAGGTGCACCAGCAGCAGGCCGTTGCCGGTCCCGCCATCGGAATAGGTCAGGGCCGCCAGGCCGCTGCCGCCCAGATGCAGATCCGTGAAGGTGGTCCCCGGGGGGGCCTCGATGGGATCCAGCGTGAGCGCGGCGGCGGAGTCTGCGACGGTGGTGGAATCGGCCCGGCTCGCTCGCACGACCTGCCACTCCGGGGCAGGCCAGGTCAGGGAGAACTCGAACCGCAAGCGATCCGGCGAGAGGCGGCCAAGCTGGCCATGATCGTCCAGCACCAGGGGCCCGGCGGCCTGCCAGAGGGCCATGCCCCGGTCTGGGTCCAGCCGGGGCAGGCGCGGAGGATCCTGGCGGGTCAGGGCGAACGCCTGCGCCTTCCTGTCCCAGGCGCACTTCGCGGACGCCGAGCGGAAGGCGTCGGCGCTGTTGAGCAGGAGGAAGCGGGTGCCGTTGCTGTCCATGGAGCCTCAGCACAGATCCGGGATGACGGGCACGGGAATGGGCTGCGGACCGGCGGGAGCTCCGGGTCTGGCTGGAGCGAAGCCCCGGGGTGGCGCGGGCATGGCTTCACCGGACTGCAGCGCCACCGCCATGAGCTCCGGGAGCTGGTAGTCCGCGAGCCGGAGCTTCTGGCTTTCCTGGACCTCCAGCCAGACCTTGGAGCTCAGGTTCTGGGTGAAGAGGCGCACGCCGTTGACCGCTTCGACGCCATCCACGCGACCAGCCTGGGTCCGCAGCTCGTTGATCTCCACACTCCGCCCCAGGGGCCAGCCTTCCCCGCGGGGACCCAGGGGACCCAGGGGCCAGAGGTAGCTCAGGATGGCCTGCTCCACCTCCCGGAAGACCTGCTGGGTGGTGGCGGGATCCACCACTTCCAGCGAGATGGCCACGGAGATCGGCTGGTACTGGGGGCTCAGGACATAGAGCTCCGTGCCAACCAGGATGCGGGTCTTCAGGTAGTCGAAGACATCCCGCAGCAGGCGCTTGGTGGGGCGGGGGAAGTGCCCCAGGGCCGGGGGGCCAGGCGGCAGCAGGAAGACGCTGATCACCCCGGCCTGGTTGCGGCGGACGGCCCGCAGGTTGGCACCGGGGGAGAAGCCAACGATGGCCTCAGCCCGGGCAACCGGATTGATGGGGTTGTCCAGGGCCAGGGTGGCGAAGTCTTCTGCCGTCACGGCCCGGTCCCGGTGGGTGAGGAACGCGGGAATGCGGCGCTCCGCCTGGGTCAGGGACTCCGCATCCACCCCCCCGCGGGTGGGCCACTCGTGGCGGACCTTGAGCAGGCTGCTGGGGGAGCTCAGGTCCTTGATCGCCCCTGGCTCCAGGTTGCTGCGGCTCCCGCCACCGTAGCGGTAGGCCGCGGCCCGGATGCGGGCATCTGCGGGGGGCTGCTTCCCGCGTACCCCATCGCCAAAGCGCAGGGTGCCACTGGAGGCATCCAGCCTGTAGTGGCGGTCTGCCGGTCCGCTGCTGGCGAAGTGATCCACCGGAAGCCAGGGCTCGAACTGGCTGCGCTCGGAGACTTCAATGGCGATGGCGTTGGGATCGATGTCGCCATCCGGCAGCTTCACGACCTGATCCGGGCGCCCGGTACCCAGGGCCAGCATCACATCCCGAGCCACGCCCTGCCCCAGGACTTCCACGGCGTTCACGGCGAGGTAGCCCAGGCTGAGGGTCTCGCTTGGGCAGCGCAGGCGGAGCCAGAAGAGCAGCTGACCGGGCTTCAGGTCTGCCGGGGCTTCCGGGGGGGTGTCGCCGTAGCCGGCATACTGCGGGTCGATGCCGTCCAGGACGCTGAGGAAGTCTGCTTCCCGGGGCAGGCGGAGGCGGGCCACGCCCACCTGACGGCCCCCCTTGGAGCTGTCCTCCACCTGCTCCAGCGGCAGGTATTCAACATCCAGGGGCCTCTCCTTGTCGGGCCACCAGGCCAGATCCCAGTGCAGCTGGCGGGGCTGAAGCTCCGCCGCCAGCTCCCCATCCAGCTCGGTCTCCGGTGCCAGTCCGAGGTTCAGGATGATCCCGGCGAGCTGCTTCCGGATCCGGGCGGCGCTCTTCACCGATTTTTCCGGCAGACAGACCGCCAGATGGAAGGCCTTATCAAAGGCTGGCGCCAGATCAAGGGGATCCTTGCCCGGCACCAGGCTGGTTGGCCGGAAGGCGGCGGGTTCCACGCCGTACTGCTCCCGCAGCTGGCTGAGACTGATCCCCTCGGCGGTGAGGGTCACGGGATCCAGCGTTTTCTTGATGAGCACTCGCAGCTCCAGCGGGGTGGGCTTGAGCTCTCCCTGGGTGGTGAAGTTCACCTGCCCCGCCTTCAGCAGGGATTCCTTGGCCAGGAGGGGCGGCAGGGCGCCCTGGCCGTCCAGACCGAGGGCATCGATGGCGACGATCCCCCGCGCGGGCTTGGCTGAGCGCAGGGGGAGCTGCAGGAGGTTGAGAAAGGCCAGGCGCTGGCGCTCAGGGATCTGGTTGGCGCGGTAGAGCACGGTCTCGATGAGCCAGGCGAACAGGTCCACCAGGGCATTCACGGGATCGCCGGGGGCGACCACGGTGAGTTCCGGAAGCTGGCGGGAGAGGCGTCCGCGCAGCTCCGCCACCAGGTCATCGAACCGGCGGTCGTCCAGGTTGGGGATGGGGAATGGCATGGTTTCCCTCGGGGGCTAGCGGGTGGGTGGTCCGAGTTCCAGGGCGAGGTCCAGGGTTCCTGCTGTGCCGTCCTGTTTCAGGCGGTAGTGGATGGAGAGGTCCACGTGGGAGAGGCGCTGGGGATCCGGCAGGACGCGCACATCGTCCACGGTCACCCGCGGCTCCCAGCGGTTGAGGGCCTGCTGGGCGGCATCCGCCAGCAGGGCACGGGTGGTCTCGTTGTTGGGCTGGTGGATGAAGTTGCGAATGCCCGCTCCGAACTCCGGTCGCATCAGCCGCTCACCCGGACGCGTGAGGAGGATGTTGACCATCACCTCGCGCACGCTCTTGTTCCCGGCCTGCCAGGGCATCCGGCCGTTCTCGCCGATGCCGTCCAGCAGCGGAAAACTCAACATGGGAACAATGGCTGGGCTCATGGATTCAGGCTCCCTGTTCGGACTTCAGGCAGAGGCGGGGCAGGGCGAGGAAGGCCCAGGGCAGCCACCAGAAGAAGAGGTTCAGCAGGTTCAGGATGACCATCAGCAGGACCATGGCGCACAGCGTGATGGCGGGCAGGCTGAAGCTGAAGCTCATGCAGATGCCCGCCTTGTTGCCCCCTCCGCCGGCCTTCAGACCCAGGTCCGGCTTGATCTTGGTGAGGATGTCCGCCAGGGACTTGGGCGCAAGCATGGCCAGTCCCTTGGCCGAACCCCGGCGCAGATCGTCCAGTCCCGGCAGCTGGATGGCGGTGGGCCGCTGGGCATCCGGATCCAGGGGCGACGCGACCCTGAAGCGGGGGGAGGCAGGCCCCCAGCTGATCCGCTCACAGCCGCACACATCGATCCAGCGCACGAAGGGGACCACGATGAAGGTGTCCTCCTGGCCCTGGCCGAAGCGAGGCAGGGCCAGGCCTTCCTCGAGCACGGTCATGGCCCGCTTGGTCCGCTGCACCAGCAGGTCCCGGAGATCCCGGGCATCGGCCTGGGTGCACCAGAGCGTGTCCTGGCGCGGCGTGGATTGGAGCTCGCCAGCTGGGCTCTTGCCCGTCTGCAGGGGGAGCGGCGCACTGGCAAGGCTGGTCTCCCCGCGGGCCAGCTGGGTGAGCCAGAGGCCCACTGCGTCACCGCTCGTGGTCAGGTACTCGAGCAGGGACTCCTTCCGCTGGGTGGGAACCAGGAGCTGGGTGACGGGGCCAGATGGGCCAATGCTAGTGCCCTGCGCGAAGAAGTGGATCCGCCCGAGGAGCGTCCGGAGCGGCCCATTGTCCGGGTTGGCAACCTCGGTGATGCGGTAGCGGAACAGCAGGGTTGCCAGGAGCTGCTGCAGGCCTTCTGTTGCCAGGCCATGATCGGCCTGGAGCCCATCGGTGATGCGCCAGGGATGCGCCTGCTGGAGGCCGAAGGGCCAGGCATGTTCCATGGCCAGGGTGGGTGCCCCGGCACCGGGAGTGGGGATCACGGGCTGCTGCTGCTCCCGGTAGCTGCCCCCCAGGGGGAGGTAGCCCCAGAGCAGGGTATGGCGCCGCAGCTTGCCTCCGACGCCCGGACGCTGGACCGGGAGGGGGTGCATGGGGTAGGTCTCCTCGCCGCTGTAGGACGGCTCGGGGAAGCGCTGCTGCACCAGCCGGTGGTTGAGCATCCGGCGGTAATCCGAGGGCTCGTAGGTGGGGATCGGCCCGGCGGACCAGCCCAGGGCCTGGCCGTCCTGCAGCATCCAGCGCTGGATGGTGCCATCGCGCAGCACTCGGCGGACCACCAGACCGGCAGAGGTGATCCGCTGGGGATCAAAGGCGGGCTGGCGGAAGCGCAGGCAGCTTACTTCGCAGCAGGCCAGGTAGAAGGCGCGATGCATGGGCAGGCGCAGCGCCGGGTGGTCTTGAAACCGGCCAAAGCGATCCTGGGTGAACCACGGCTGGTCTGGTGTCCCCGTCAGCCTCCCCTGCTGGGCATCGTGCAGGAACCGCGGGACGAACTGATCGTCCAGGTAGCGGTGCAGGGAGGTCTCCAGGCTCCGGGCATAGTAGCCCTGGTGGAGGCGGGGGGCATGGCGCACTGCGCCCCCGGGGGTCCGCACGGCGGTCCTCACCATATGTTCCCCGCACCGGGAGTGTAGGAAGCCGCTACCACGCTGTTGGTGATGAGGGTGTCGCACTGGACCACGCCGGAGAACCGGCTCATGCCTGCGTTGACCTGCACCATGCTCGCGGTGACCTCCACCTGGGAGGCCTGTACTTTCACATTGGCAGCCGAAGAGATGGTGATGCCTGAAGGGGTCATCTCGATCTTCTCGGAGTCCCGCTCGATCTTCACGGACTGACCGGAGTCATCCAGGGTGATGTGGTACCCATTAGGGGTCTCGATTTTTACCTTCGGGGCTTCGTCATCCAGCAGCAGCTTGATGCCCTTCGGTGTCTGCAGGAAGTAGCGCTGCTCCACCCTGTCCGCACCGTATGGGATGCTGCTCGAGCCACTCCATACGGCCCCCAGCACCATGGGCAGATCGGGACTGATGAAGGCCAGCACGACCTGCTCATCCTGCCGAGGCAGCCAGGAGATGCCGTAGCCACTGCCGGCGCTCGGGACCAGCACCGAGGCCCAGACCTCCAGGCCCGTGGCATGGAGGCGGACCTGGATGCGGCCCCGGGCCTCGGGGTCCGCGTTGTCCAGCACCTGACCCAGGTGGAGATCACGGAGGGAGCCCAGCGAGTGGCCGCTCATGGCTAAATGGTCCAGTCCGGGCGCTGGACCTGGAGGTGGCTGCAGAAGCCCTGGGTGCTGTCGAAGCTGTGCTCGCAGCTGACGACCCGGTACTTGCCATTGAAGCGGGAGGAGAGCCCTGTCACCTCGACCTCGCGGCCACTGCGGAGGGAGCCGTCGCCCCTGCAGGAGAGATCGCCGTGGACGAAGCGGGAGGCCTTCTGGCGGAACTGCTTCTCGGCGAGGGCCTCGGCCTCACTCTGGCTGCGGGCAAAGGGATGCGGCGGAAAGGAAGGACTGGCCCAGCTCAGTCTCTGGAGCTCCTGGTAGGCGGTCTGGCCAGCTGGGGCAAAACCCAGGCTGGACTTGGTGCCATCGGCGGTGGCGTCCTCCTTGAGGTTGTAGCCCTTGACCGTCAGCGCGGTGGGCTGGTGGTTCAGGTCGGCAATGAGCCGGGCCCGCTCCGGCGTCAGCGGGAATGGCTCCGGATCCGGTTCCTCGTCCCTGACCCGGAGGGAGCCGTCCACCATGCGGAGGCTCACGTCGTAGGGGGCCAGCTCCCGCAGCAGGAAAGCCAGCGGACTCTCGTTCACCTGTAGCCAGGTGCCCGTAGCAGAGGACACCGAGACATCGGCCGAAAGACCAGCCTGGCTGGCCAGCTGCTGGACCACATCATCCAGGCTCATGTCTGCGAAGGCCTGGCTGGCGCGCCCCCTTGCCAGGCGATGAAGCTTGTCCTCGGCCAGGATGGTCAGCTGGGGCGCACCCTCCCCGAAGCGCTCCTCCAGGGCTGTGATCTCGCCCGTAAAGCAAGGCGGCGCGTCGCTTCCCCCAAGGGTGATGTCCAGTTTGCTGCCCAGGCGCAGGTCCTGGAAAAGGAAGCCCGGATCAGGGCCACCGGTGTTGCCCCAGTTCAGCAGCAGCACCTCGGCGCTGGCCATTCCCGTCAGGGGTTGCCTCACCTTCACCGCAAGCGCGGCCTCGTTGAGGTTGGGCTGGTCCTGCCCGTCCACTTGGAACCGGGGCCGGGCGCTGACGAAGGCGGCGCTGCTAGTCGACGGCAAGACGGGCCTCCCTTTCCCGGCTCAGGGCCAGGCGCTCGATGAGGGTCTCGACGGAAGCTCCGCCCGTGGGTTGGACTGTGGCCTCGGGTCCGTGGCTCGTGGCATCCGGCACGGTCGTCATGGTGAGTTCGTTAATGACAACGGCCATCAGAGGCCTCCCAGGGAGGGCAGCTGGAGGCCGCCATCCACCGTAAAGCGGGGATTCTCCAGGCCGTTGTAGCTGGCGAGGAGGCGCCACTGCTTCGGATCCACACCGGCAGCCTGGGCGGCCCGGTCCACGCTGGTGGATGCGGCGGTGGGTACGAACCGGGGCACCTCGCGCTGGGCGGCCGTGACGGCAGCATCCATCTCGAACTGGTAGCGGTCCTCCTTGAAGGTGAGAGAGAGCGTGGCGCGGAGAGGAATCCCTTCGGGGGCGAAGAAATCCAGAGTCTCGTTGTAGGCCGACAGCATGCCGGTGAACTTGAAGGCGCCCCACTGAAAGCGGCACTTCTTCGGTGCCAGCGGCTGATTGGGTCTGCCCTCCTGCGGCTTCATGAAGGTCTCTGCGATCTTCTGGGTCAGCTTGCGGACATCCGAGTTGGCCTGGATGTCCTGGGTCGGTGCTGTGGTATCGAAGACCAGCTCCACCGCCAGGGTGGACTCACTCTTCTCCACGAACTGCGCTGCAGCGCCGCTCGGTCCACCGGAGGCGGAGCGGTTCTCGGCCCGCATGGTGTTGGCCAGGGTGACGCGGAGGGTCGCAGGGTTGAACTGGACCTGGATGTGCTTGGCGACATCTGTTTCCAGCTGATCCCCGTTCATGGGAATCAGCTTGGCGCGAGCGAATTGAAGTTGTGCCATGGGAGCCAGCCTCAGGGGTTGCGTTCGAGTTCCAGACCTTCGTGCACCAGGTGGAGCTCTTCCAGAGCCACCTGATTGGCGGTGGCCGACAAGTCGGAGCCCTTGAACTTGGTGGGCAGGGCGCGGTGGATGCGCCAGCGGAGCAGGGGGCTGTTCTCGCCGGGTTTGAGAACCTCAATCACGCCCTCATAGCGGAGGGCGTAGTTCGCCTGGCGGGTGGTGAGATCAAACCAGGTCCACAGATCCGCGACCTGGGTGATGCCCCGCTTCAGGATGATGGGTGGGAAGGAGGTGGGGCCCGAGAGCTGCAATTCGCCCCAGTTGTTGCCACCCACCTTGATGGCCTTGGGGGTCATGGTGGCCTCGAGACCGGTCACTTCACTGAAGGCCCCCTGGCAGAGGAGAGCGCCGCCGTCATCGGAGAGCGTCACCCGGAAGCGAAAGGGGATGAACTCCCCAGCGAAGGTGCCCTCAGCCATGGCTCGCCTCGATGGCCGTCTCGACGCCGCCCGCATGCCTGTCGTGGGCAAAGGTGATGCGGATCAGGTCCAGGGGATAGGCCGGAGCCAGCTCGATGTCGAAGATGATGGTGGACTCCCCCTCCTGCCGGGAGGTGAGACGGAAGGCCTCCTCCGGTCGCGCGCCGCGCAGGGCGCCGTTGGCATGCAGGCGGGTGAAGAAGCTCCGCAGGGCCATGTCGAGCCGCGGATCCCGGGGGTCGAGGTCAAAGACCACCCGCTCGCCGAGCCGCTGCAGCTCCCGCCGGATCCAGCCCATGAAGCGCATCACCTCCGCCGAACGCCAGTGTTCAAGGCCGCGTCCGAGGGGGCTCAGCTGCTGGAGGGCAAGGCTGGGCAGGCAGGGCACGCAGAGCCGCTCGTCATCCAGCTGGGGACCGCTCCCGTGACTGATCAGCACGCTGATACCGGGGGACTGCCGCAGGGTCGTGGCCTGCTGTTGGCTGATGGCCGGATAGGGCAGTCGCAGGCCAGGCATGGGGCGACCGGCCATGGAGTGCCAGGGGCCCTGCTGGTGGCTTACGGCGGCCTGCATCCCGGCAATCAGTCCGCTGGCGGAGCAGAGGGGCCGTCCCGGTCCGCGGAGGTAGGGATAGAGCAGCTGGAGGTGCCGGAGCTTCTCGCCCAGCTCGCCATGGACGCCGGCACCGCTCTGGCCTGAGATCCTTCCCAGCAGCTGCAGGAACGCGGGGGCTGGGGTGAGGTGCTCGCCCTGCAGCAGGGGGTCCAGGGGCAGGCTCAGGAGACAGATCAGGTCGGGGCGGTGCTGCGCCAGGGCCCGAATGATGGGGAGGACGATCGCCTCGGGGGCCAGCAGCGCCGACGAGGCTGGAAGCTCGCTGGAGTAGCGCCGTTCCCGGTGGGTATCGTCCGGCACTTCACAGTCGGGACGGAAGCTGGGGGGAGGATTGTCCAGGCGCAGCCGGGGGATGTCCGGCAGGTCGGCCGGCACCTGGAGGCGCTCCAGGTCCGGCAGGGCCAGCACCCCGATCCGTGGAATCAACAGGGCGCGATCAAAGGCGCCCAGGGTTTCCACATGCACCGGATCCGCTCCTGGCCGGGGCAGGAAGGCCGCCTGGCCGCTTGCTTCGGGTACGCGCAGGATCCAGAGCTTCTTGGCGCCCTGGGTGGTGGCGTCGCCAGCGAAGAAATCCTGCACTGCGGCCGGCAGCCAGGCCAAGCCACCCGCGAGGGTGCTCCGGTAGGCACAGGGCTCATCGAAGGCATCAGGGAACAGGGCCTGAAACTGCCCAAAGCTGAAGAGCGGGATGGGCAGGTTGTAGAGGGCCCGGTGGTCCAGGAGGAAGTGCAGCCTTGCGGCCAGGGGCACGGGCTCAGCCAGCAGGGCCGCGAGGAAGCGGTCCTGGTCCGCGGGGTTGCCCATGCCCTCGGGCAGGTAGAGCCGGAGCAGTCGCTCGGTCAGTCCCAGGTCCTGCAGAATCGTGGTGATGGCGGCGTTGTCTGGATCGGCCTGTTGCAGGAGGCTGCGGAGCCTGGGGTGAGCGCCCAGGGCCGAGACCAGCCCTGGATCCCGGTCCATGGCCCTCAGGAAGGCTGCGCTGGGGCCGAACCCCAGTGCGGCGACCTCCGCCAGCAGCGGTGCATCGCCCGCGAGACGCCGCCACCGCGCCGCCCCGTCCCGGGATGGACAGTGGCCGATCAGAGCCACCTCCAGCAGGGGGGGCTTGATCAGCGCGGGGCGGGCGTCCAGTTCGACGCGGTTGTCGGCGAGGAGCACCGGACTACTCCTGGGTAATGTGTTCCACCGAAAGGACCAGCTCTTCCATGGCGACATCGCCCCCGCCCTTGGCTGCCAGGGTGGGGCCCGTCCACTTGATCGGCATGCAGTTGATCAGTTTCCAGGTCACGGAAGTCTTGCTCCGGTCCTCACTCAGGAGCTTGATGGTGATGGTGCGCTTGGCTTCGGAGAGCTTGCCGTCGCGGCACTTCTCGATCCACTCGTAGATGTTGTTGGCGCCGATGACACCGCGCTTGAGGGTGACATCCCCGGACTTGTGGATGCCCGGCACCTTGCGCACATGGTTCACCACGCTGTTGCCAGCCCGGTATTCGGCGACGGTGACCTCGGTGTTGAGGCCTGATACCTCGGAAAAGCCGGCCTGAACCTCGGTGCCCTGTCCAGGTTCGAGCTCGACCAGATAGTTGAAGGCGGCGTAGGGGGTCTCACGGAAAGTAGCCATTGCTCAGTTCTCCCGGTCTCAGGCTTCAGCCGTTTTCTGGCCAATGCGGAATATGACGAACTCCGCGGGTTTCAGGGCAGCGACACCCACGACGCAGACCATGCGGCCGTTGTCGATGTCGTTCTGGGTCATGGTGGAGCGGTCGCAGCGGACGAAGTAGGCGTCCTTGGCGGTGCCTCCCAGCAGGCGGCCGGACTTCCACTCGTTGTAGAGGAAGTCCTCCACGGAGCTGCGGATGTTGGCCCACAGGCCTTCCCCGTTGGGTTCGAACACGGCCCACTGGGTGGACTTCTCGATGGACCGCTCCAGGAAGTGGAAGTAGCGGCGCACATTGACATATTTCCATTCGGGATCGCTGGAGAGCGTGCGGCCCCCCCAGACCCGGTGTCCCCGGTCGGGGAAGGAGCGCAGGCAGTTGATGCCATTGGGATTCAGCAGCTCCTGCTGGAACTTGTTGAGGTCCTGCTCAAACTTGAGGGCGCCAAGGACGACCTCATTGGCCGGAGCCTTGTGTACGCCGCGGTCCACATCGGTGCGGGCGAAGATGCCCGCCATGAAGCCCGAGGGGGGCACATTTATTTCCAGGCGCGCGCCCGTGGGATCACTGATCACAACCCAGGGGTAGTAGAGGGCCAGGCGGGTGTCGTCGAAGTCGTTGCGGAATTCCCGGACCTCGCCCAGGGACATGCCCTCCCGGGGATCCACGATGCCCACGCGGTAGCGCATCTTGCGGCAGTGCTTCTGCATCTCCATGAGCACGGCTTTGTGGGTGGCCACATGGGCGGCGGCGGCGGGCACCATGACGATGGAGATGTCCTCCACGCTCTCGAGGGCGGCGAGCCCGGTGCTGCCGTTGATGAGGTCTTCCGTACCTGCGTAATCCACGGCGGCGGGAACGCTGCCATCGGTTCCGCCCGTGAGCTTGATGATGCAGCGCGGGCCGTCCAGGGATCCCGCCGGCGGCGCCAGGTCCGTTGGATCATACAGCTTTTCCAGGGCAGCCAGAACCTTGGTGCCACTGGGACTCGTCCCCAGGGCACAGGCGACGGGTTGGGTCAGCTCATCCATCTTGCGGGCAGGGGCCGCGGGCAGGAGGGCGTCCAGACTGTTGCCGAGGCCTGGTGCAACGGTGAGGTTGCCGGTGCGCCAGATGATCTCGCCGTCCTTGCCGGTGCGGTGGACATCGAGGTCAAACAGCCGGACCGAGAGGCTCTCGATAAAGGCCGACTGTCCCTGGAGCACCGCCAGGGGCAGGCTCACGTCTGCGGCCAGCCCAGCATTCCGTGCGGCGGGCAGGGTCAGGGTGGAACCCTTGGCGTCCAGGAAGCCAACCAGGGTGGAGAAGGTGCTGAAGTTGAAGCTGGCATCGTAGGCGCTCAGGTTCAGCCCCACCCCGCCGGACTTCTTCAGCTTCAGCACCGCCAGGGTTCCCTCCGCCAGCGCACTCTGCTGGGGCCGGCGGGCACTCACGCGGTAGACCTTCGCATCCGTCGGCAGACCGGCGATCTTGAGGGCAGTGAGTGGATCGGCGCCGCCGATGGGATCGGTGGTGCCGGGCTTCAAGGCGACGGCAGTGTTCTGCACCACAAAGTCCGCGCCGGTTCGCTTCACGATGGCCTTCACATCCATGGGGAACTTGTCCGCCGTTGGCTTGGCGCCACTCTTGGCGGCCACCGGCACGCCGTTGGCAACCAGGAACACCACCTCCCCCTCGCTCACGGTGTTCAGCACCGTCTCCACCAGCAGGTGCTCCGTGGACTTCCAGTGCAGCTCCAGGGCGTAGTTGGCCACTGCGCCAGGGAAGCGACTGGTGAAGGTGACATCCGTCAGGTCATCCGCCTTGGCCGCGGTCAGTGCGGTGGGGCCGCTGCCATCGTCGGCGGCCCGGCTGACGCGGGCCACGAAGAGCTGCTTGCCGCCGTTGTCAAAGAAGGCGCGAGCGGCGTGGGAGGTGTAGTTGGGCACCGTGGTGGTGGTCGTGTCGTCCACCTTGAAGGTCAGGTCCGCAGCGTCTCCAAAGGTGCGCTCGAAGTCGGCGAAGCTGGTGAGGGCCTCGGGCACCCCACTCAGGGGGCCGGTGCGGGTTGGCCCCACCAGGGAGGCGACACTGGTGCCCACCCCTTCGATGGATTTGCTGCGGAAGCTGGTCTCCTCGATGAAGACGCCTGGAGCGAGATACTCGGGCATGTCTGCTTCTCCTTTTAGGATAACTGGCGGGGTCAGCCTGCCTGAACGGCGAGACGCCCTAATCCAGGGCTTTGCACGGGGGTAAGGACTCCGGGGGTGAGCTGGAAGGTGAGCTTTGGAGCGAAGACGGGCTTGCCGGAGGCATTCACGCCCGTCGCCACCTTCACCGAGGGCAGGACGTCCGGATCCACGGGCGAGTCCCTGCCGGTGTGCGGGAGGGCGAAGACCCGGAGGCGGGTGGTGTAGGTGGCGGCGGGCGCGTCCTTGGTGAGGGCCGGTACCCGGTCCAGGGGCAGCAGAAAGTCGCCGAAGGCATCGGCCTGCGCGCTGAAATCCAGCGGCGGACCCACTGATGGCGTGACCTGGACCCGCACCAGCGCCCAGGCTGCTGGTGTGCCGTCGGCCCAGGCAAGGCTGCCTCGGAGGCCGCATTTCGAGACCCCCTGGGTGCCCGTGGGTGAGCGGTAGAGGGCCACCGCGTGGCCATTGCCACCCCCTGCCAGGAAGGAGAAGCGACGCGGCAGGAAGATCCCCGCCGGATCACTCAGGACGCCAGCCATCTCGTAGAGCGTCGTGGGAGCAGGAGGAATCAGGCTGGTGTCCAGCGAGGTGGCCTGGAGACCGGTGCTCCCGGCCACCCGTTCCCGCCACAGCTTGGTGTTCGAGCTGCCGTGGATCAGGCGGAGATCGGCGGGAGCCTTGGAGAGCGCGATGGAGAGGGTCTCCGGTGCCACGGGTCGTCGCCGTGCCCCGTCCCGCCCCGTGGCCTCTGTCCACTCGATCCAGTCACTGCCGTGACGGTAGGTGGCTTCGGCACTCACGACGGACCTCCATCCAGCTTGAAGACCTGGGTCTTCACCAGGGGGCCTTCCGGAGGCTCCTGATCAGGCGAGAGGCGCACGGTCTTGATGATGTAAGGGCTGGAGAGGTAGTAGTCGCCGGGCATGCTGTCCCACAGGCGCATCAGATCTTCGGTGCTCATGTCGTCCGGGATGACCTGCACCGAATCCGAATCCCCCCAGGTGGGGTCCGATAAGCTCAGATGCGATGCATCCAGCACGAGCGCGCCGCCGAGGATCTGCATGGCCGCCGACAGGTAAGTGATCTCGGCTTCCGACGATGTGCTCCAACCCACGAGCAGGATGTGCAGGTTGAGGGGGAGCTCCGGGCTGGGCAAATGGCGCCCTTCGGGGACAGGCAGGTAGCGGTTGCGGCCGAAGGGGTCCACGGCCAGGCGATGCAGGTAGATGCCCAGGGTCTCCGTCGAGGGGGGTGACATCAGGTCCTTGGAGCCGAGGATGACGACCTTCGGATTCCCACCCAGGGAGACCGCCAGGCGCTGGGAGAGGCGCTCCTTGAGTGCCAATAACACCCCCATGATGGCTCGGTGGGATGCCAACTCTTCCTCCTGGTTATGGATTGACAAGGAGGGTGATACCACCCGCTAAAAATAAAAGCAATGGTAGGAAAAAATAAACAAAAAACTTCGTTACCATTCTTGACGCAAAAGAGATAAATAGGTAAAAAACGGCTAAGATCCTCATTTCGAATCCTATGGATGCGCCTCCGGGTCGGCTCTGGGCCCCCCGCATCCTCGCTGGGCCCTGGGACCCTTTGCCTCGTCCTTCGGAGCCGCTCCGTCCCCCACCAGGACTCGGCGCAATCGCCCGCGTGGGGTGGTGAAGTCCGTTTCGTGGCAATCATTACAGAGCAACCCTTGCCGATGCTCTGGGGGCTTAGCGGTGCTCAGTCCATCCCGGGGGGGGAAGGCCTGAGGGCTTTTCCCGCATTTCTCGACCACCGAGGTCGCCGATCCAGGCTTCCAGGAAGAAGTGCCCAGCGCGCCGAGCGAAGGGGATGGTCAGCAGAAGGGCACCAGAAATCAGGGCTGTCCGGTCTTAGGCGTGGCCATTTGGGCCAGGAGCTGTTGGAAGCGAGGCTCATCCCGCTTGATGACAAGCCCGGCACGGCAGGCCGCTTCGACAACGCGGAGATGGGCCGCGGGGTCTACCGACTTCTCCGCCGCAGCAAGCTCCAGAACGGCCCTGAGCAGCGCCAGGCGATAGTCTCTGGGGTTGGCGCGTTCACCCGCCGCGAGGGCTGCCCGGCAGGCTGCCCAGGTCGGTGTGGGGTCCTGCCCCGCCGCAGCCCTGGCCTGACCTTCGGCCAGCTGGGCATCCGCTGCGGCGAGTTGCAGCTGGGCATTGCCTGGGTTGATGGCCTGGCCCTGTCGGGCGGTGGCGACTGCGGCTTGCACCTGGGGCCAGGGATCCTGGCCGGCAGCAAGGGCCATGCGGGCCGCCAGGGCGTGGGCTCGGGGCAGGTGGTAGTAGGCGTAGGCGAAGTGCGGCTCCCGGGTCCGACAGGCCTCCAGGCGGGCAATGGCCTTGGCCACCGTGGCCGCGCCTTGCCGACGGTGGGTCCACTCCCACTCCGCCTGCTCAAGGAGAGCCTGGCCGCAGATGGTGAGGTAGAAGCTGCTGTCCCGGAGCTCCGGTGCGGTTCCAAGCCCTGCGAGAGCGGCTTGGATCTCGCTGTAGGCATGCCCTGGGTACTGGCCTCGATCGGCCATGACCTTGGCCTCGAGCAGGCGGGTAAAGACGTGGTGGGGGTCAGGAGCGACCTGCTCCCGCCACCGCCGCGCATGGTCGAGGGCCTCATCAGGACTTCGACCGAATCGCTGGTCAGCATCCGCCACCACCCACCAGAGGTTGTGGAGGGTGTTTTTGGCAACAATCCAGTCCTGCTCGCGCGACCAGGCCTCGCGGCTGGAAAACGCCTCCAGGCGCAGGGCGGTCCGCCGCACCATCTGCGCGGGGTCCTCCCCGGTGGAGAGCATGAGGAAACCCAGCTGCATGGAGGTGTTGGGCAGGAATGCCCTGATCTGCTCGGAGTCGGGGCGAATCTCCAGGGCCCGCTCAAGGAGTCGATGGGCGTCCAGGTAAGGCTGGCGCCTGCGATCGTTGCGCGCCGACCTGAGGATGGCTTCCGAGGTGAGCAGGTTGGCGCGGAGGAACAGGACGGCGTCGTCACTCGGGGCCAGCTGTTCCGCGCGCTGGAGCATGGCTTCACTGCGCAGGACGAGGGCGTGAGCCTGTTCGCTGGTGCTCGTGGAGAGATCGGTGAAGGTGTTGCCATAGACGTTGGTGGAGCGGGCGATCCAGGCTTCATAGAGCCAGGGGGCCTCCTCGAGGGCCTTGGCGTAGTGCTGGTCCGCCTCGCTGAAGCGTCCTTCCGCATGGGCGACCAGGCCGGCGCCGTACTCAGGATGATCGACTGTGGCACCACCGGCCCTGGTCAGCCACTGCAGGGCCGGGGGCACCAAGGCCGACCTCTGCTTCTGGCGCGCTTCCATGGGGGTGTGCTGAGCGCCGGCCAGGAGGTTCGCCTCCTCGTACTGCTTCAGCAGGGCCAGCCCGAGCCCATAGGCCACTTCGGAGGCCTGGAACCCGGCCTGCCAAGCGGCCTCCAGCTCCCGGCTGGCTTCGGGGTACTTCCGCAGAGCGAGGAAGCCTCGCCCCAGGGCGTAGTGGCCGGGCCCATCAGCGGGTCGGCCCAGCTGGGCCATGTTCTTACGGATGGCCTCCATCCGCGCGAGCAGCCTCGCTTCTGCGGGCCGGATGTCGTGGCTGGGCATCATGCGCTCGATGCGCAGGAGATGCTCGGCATCGCGGATCTCCATCCCGAAGCGCTGGGCAGCCTGCTCCCGGACTGTGGCGGCGGTGCGGATGTTGTAGTTCCAGACCAGCAGCCCAACCGTTGCCAACAGGCCAGCGGCAGTGGTTCTGGCCAGGGCCGGCTTGCGCTTCGCCCACCGCTGGAGCTGGCCAAGCAGGCTGATGGGCTGAGCCTGGATGGGTTCTCCCGCCAGCCAGCGGCGCAGGTCTTCCTCCAGAGCGAAGGCGGTGGGATAGCGTCGGCCCGGATCGCGCTCCAGGCACTTCAGGGTGATGGTCTCCAGGTCCTTGGGGATGCTCCAGTTGAGGCGGCGCAAGGGGGACACCGTGGTGTGCTCCTGCTGGCTGATGATGCCGCCCAGGGTGGACCCCTCATAGGGCGGCGCCCCGCTCAGCAGGCTGTAGAGGGTGGCCCCCAGGCTGTAGATGTCGGAGGTGGGGCCCATGGGTTCTCCCCGGGCCTGTTCGGGGCTCATGAAGGCGGGGGTTCCCATGACGGCCCAGGAGAGGGTGAGGTCCGGCGCCCGCAGGTCTCTGGCCAAGCCAAAATCCACCACGAAGGGCTTCATGAGCTCGCCGGACTGGCCTTCCACGAGGATGTTCATCGGCTTCAGGTCCCGGTGGATGAGGCCGGCCTGATGAGCCTCATGCAAGGCCGAGGCGACGTCGGCCATGATCCTGACCAGGTCGGTCCGGGACAGGTGCGGCCGCAGCTCAGCAAGGGACTGCCCATGCACCAGCTGCATGGCGATGTAGGGGCGGTCGCCGGCCTGGCCCACATCGTAGATCTGACAGATGCAGGGGTGCACCAGCTTGGCCTGATTCTGGGCCTCCCGGAGGAGGCGGACATGCCACTCCGGGTCATCACCGAGCAGCAGCTTGATGGCCACCGTCCGGCGGAGGAGGTCATCCCAGCCCAGGCACACCCGTCCCATCCCGCCCCGGCCGAGCTCGGGCCCCAGCAGGTAACGGTCGGCCCGGGGACACTCTGGATCCAGCGCCCAGAGGGGCCGTGGTCTCAGCTCCGTCACCCCAGCCTCCAGTCAACCCAGTGTATGTCCAATAAATTGATTGGACACAGTCTGGCTGATGGGGAGGACTAGCCGTCCAGAGAATAATCTAGATAATTTGCTTCAGGATTCAATGCAATTGGCGGTTGGCATGCCGATTTGAAACAAAAGCACCCTTGGTTGACCAAGGGTGCTTGCTGGTTGAACAGGTCCTCGAACTG
>SESB01000378.1_pt1 | contig 32844 bp, 26 predicted proteins | sample 3171441 | NCBI WGS metagenome assembly SESB01 (sample SAMN06051867, study PRJNA518727) | freshwater metagenome | biome: subpolar coniferous forest; feature: holomictic lake; material: water; isolation source: holomictic Lake 227, 6 m depth | place: Canada: near Kenora, Ontario | collected... | reverse complement strand
TTATCATCATAATCCACTATCTGTGACATAAACTCATAGAACCGGACAAAAGTGCCCAGATCCTTTTTAAAAATCTCCAGCGCATCCTTTTCTTTCTTACACTCCTTGAAGCTATTTTCTGCATTAGCGATCAACACCGCATCAGCTGTTTTCTTCGTGCGCTCAAAGATCACCTTGGCCTGTTGATAAACTTCAACGGCTGATTTGTAACGCTTCTGCCAGCGCTCTACAGCAGGCTTACAAATATTAGCAATGGCCGCATTACTTTTAGATTTTACATAATAGGCCACACAAAACTGTTCGACCTCTTGCCAGGTAAAAACGCCTGCTGCTCTTAACTTTTCAAATAGATCAAAAATTAAATCCGGATCAGAGACATCCGCTAATTCGGCTGTCTGATAATAAGGCTGAAACGCTTTCAGGATATCGTCAGGGTCATTAAAAAAGTCCAGGATAAAGGTGCCCATTTCGGCTTTTCCGGGATACGTCCGGTTTAATCGTGATAAGGTTTGCACGCATTCCACACCACCGAGTTTTTTATCCACATACATAGCGCAAAGCTTGGGCTGATCGAATCCGGTTTGAAATTTGTTTGCCACAATCATGATCTGAAAATCATCCGTATCAAATGCCTTTTGCAACTTGCGGCCTTTAAGATTTGGATTCATATTGCTTTCGGTAAACGTCTCTCCCAGCAAACCTTCCGAGTTTGGATCTTTATCGCTAAACACCACTTCACCAGAAAAGGCCACGAGGGCATGAATGTTCTGATAGCCTTTGGCTTTAATGTATTTATCAATACTGTGCTTATAACGCACGGCTTCTTTACGGGAACTGGTCACCACCATAGCCTTGGCCTGGCCGCCTAACAAGCCCATGATATTGGCTTTAAAATGCTCAACAATCACCTGAGCTTTTTGGGCGATATTATAATCATGCAACCGCACCCATTGATTGAGCTTTACTTTCGCCTTTTTACTTTCAACCTCTTGGTCAGTGCCCTGAATTTTTAAGGCCAGGTTGTAAGCCACTTTATAATTAGTGTAGTTTTTTAATACATCCAGAATAAAGCCCTCTTCTATCGCTTGGCGCATGCTGTACACATGATACGCTTCGGGTAGATTGGTTTTAGACGGGGCTTCATCTGGACGGGGCAAGCGACCAAATAACTCTAAGGTTTTGGTTTTTGGGGTCGCGGTAAACGCTAAATAACTCACATTACTCGATGCCCGACGCGAGGCAATCACCGCATCAATCATATCTTCAGAACTGAGTTCTTCGTCATCTTCACCTTGCGAATCTATCATCAACACTTCTTTAAGCTGACGCGCTGTAGAACCGGTTTGTGACGAATGGGCTTCATCAGCAATAATGGCATACCGCCGGGATTTTAAGCTGAGACTATTCTCAATAGCTCTCAGCACATACGGAAAGGTCTGGATAGTGACAATAATAATGGGCTGCGAGTTTTCGAGTGCGGAAGCCAGTTTTTCAGATTTAGAGCCATCCCCTTCTTTATCATTGATGCGCCCAACTACGCCATCTACATGTTCAAATTGATAAATGGTATCTTGTAACTGATCATCCAGAACAGTTCTATCGGTAACAATAATGACCGAATTAAACTGCTTGTTGCCGTGTTGATCATAAATCGAAGATAACTGATGCGCCACCCAGGCAATCGAATTGGATTTGCCTGAACCGGCACTGTGTTGTATCAAATATTTATGACCCGTCCCTTCAGACCGTACCGCCGCCACCAACTGAGTCACGACAGCCCATTGATGATAACGTGGAAAGATCATGGCTTCTTTCTTGTACTTACGACCTTCCCAGTCTTCTTTTTCTTCAATCTGTAAATGGACAAAACGAGCCAGAATATTTAACAGATTATCCGGCAACAGCACTTCATTCCATAAATAATCGGTGGCATATTGATTAATATCGTCGGGCACATCGTTTCCAGCACCTCCTGCTTGCGTGCCTTTATTAAAGGGCAAAAACACCGTCTCTTCACCTTCTAAACGGGTCGCCATAAAAACCTCATATTGGCTAACCGCAAAATGCACCAACGCACCGCGTTTAAAGGTCAGCAAAGGCTCTGGCTTTTTAGTGGCAGGATCGACAGGAAAACGAGTGGTTTTATATTGCTTGATGGCATTGTGTACCGCCTGCTTAAACTCCGACTTTAACTCTAAAGTCGCAACAGATAAGCCATTCACAAATAACACTAAATCAATACGCCACGGTTTGGCTTTTTTACCGGTTTCAAGCCGTTGTGCTTCGGTAGCCCACGGACTATAGACCAACTCAGGCACGACCCGGCAACGGTTCTTTTGATAACGCGCCAGGGTCTCAGGGTTTAGTTCATGTTCGGGTTTAAACTGACACAAACTAAAGCGCGTCCCCCGATCACGTAATTCATGACGCAATACCCCCAGCGTCCCAAACGTTCGCAACTCTTTGTTTGTAGCATTGGGATCGGCTTTATTAAGCTGTGTCGCGACCCGCTTCAAAAACTCTTCTTCTGGATTCTTTGGGTAAAGCACACAGAACTTTTGCCATTGTGCATCTTGGGTTTCTTGCACAAAGCCCAGCAAGTCTTCAGGATATAAAGCCAGTTCGCGGTTATAGTTTTCCGGCTTACCGAGCAACCAGCCATTTGCGACTAGATGACTAATCATATCGCTTTGAAAGCTTGTTTCGTAGGGTTTGCTACTCATACGCCTCATTGCCTTTGTGGTCTAATCTTCGTTTTGCATTTATGATCGCTTGATGTAAGCGCTGCTCTAATAAAGCTTTGGGTGGTAGCGAAGTCAGATATTCCGCCACATGAATACCGGCACTATCCAACTCAAGCAATTCGATTTGTTCTTGTTTTTTACCTGCACAAAGAATAATGCCTAGCGGTGGATTTTCATCGACTTCTTTTTCGTATTTTGCTAGCCAACGAAGATAAAGCTCCATTTGCCCTTTATATTCGGCCTTAAAATTACCCATTTTCAAATCAATGGCGACCAGTCGTTTTAGTTTACGGTTGTAAAATAACAGGTCGATATAAAAATCATCATTATCAATCTGAATACGGTATTGACGAGCGACAAAACTAAAACCACTGCCCAACTCTAATATAAATTGCTGCAATTCACGTAGAATGGCATCCTCAAGATCTTTTTCCAGATAACTGTCATTAAGCTCAAGAAAGTCTAGTATATAAGGATCTTTTAAAATTAGATTCTCATTCACCAAACCTTGCTCACGTAACAAGGCAAGTTCATGAATGATGGTTTCCTCTGGTTTTTTTGAAATTGCGGTACGCTCAAATAATTGTTTATCAATCCGGTCTTGCCAAGGTACGAGTTGACCAGCGCTCCTGCACTGCCATAGCCAGGTAAAACTCTCGCTTTAATGAATTATCCAAATAAATAAGATTCTTAAAATGTGTCCAGCTTAATTGTCTCCGCAGTGCGGAGACAATCTCTGAATCAGGAAAAATCTCTGCAAAACGAAGACAATGATGTAATTGTTTTTTATTCCAGCCCTTACCAAACGCCATGGTTAAATCATGCGCTAGATGGTCTATAACCTGTTGGCCATATTCTGCTCGTTCGCCGCCCAATACTTCATCAGCGATACGTTTACCCACTTGCCAATAAAGCAAAGTTAGCTCGGCATTGACTGCAACTACCGCACGTTGTTTGGCCGATTGAATAAGCTGTTTAACTTCAATGGCTAGCGTGACATTGACAAGCGGAGACCGGCTCATGCTATTCTTCCTTGTGGGTTTGTATATTACTTTGCAATGTTTCTGGAGCCTGCCAGTTTCTGACATCGATTTTTCCGGTGACGGCGGCGGAGATTAGGGCGGTTCGGCGTTCTTGCAATAACCCGATAGTTTCTTCAGACAGAAATATCAATCTATCAAACTTGCAGCACTCTGTTTCGATATGACTACATATTTTTTCTTGTTCACTAATAGTAGGCAATAAAACAGGTAAGTTTTCAAACCCTTGTTGATTAACATAAACAAGGGTTGCAGCAGTACCAATTAACTCAAAATAACTCTTAGATATTCCAATCAATTCACGAAGATACTCGGCTTTTATAGAATAAGGTATAAAAGCTTGAAGTTGTTGATTAATAATTACATCAATTTTATTGATTGATGCAACGTCAAAACTACCAACACAACTTGCAATCACAGCACCGGCTTTCAACACTTTTGAACCAGCAGTTTTTAATGATGCACTATCTACAAAGTGTTTTGTTGTCTCTATATAAGTGTTCTTCATATCCTCCATTGTTGCCCATGCTACGCCACTGTCATCATTTAATTCTGGCTTATTTCTTTGAGGAACAAATATATTAGAAACAAACTTTGCTTTAGTGATCTCCCAATTCGCAGGCACTTCACCCAACCACTCAACACCTGAGTCACGCATGGGGGCATTAGGATTTAAACCTTTGGTCACTGCATGGCTAATGACTGCCTGACGTTTTTCTTTGAGCAGTTTAATAAGTTGTTGTTGTTTTTCGATCAGGGTATCGATTTTGGAGGTTTCGTGGTCGAGGAAGTTGGCAATATTCCGTTGTTCTTCAAAACTCGGACATAGTAGATGTAAATCTTTTAATGACCCTAAATTCAAATTGGGCTGAGCGACACTATCACTACTTAATAGAACTTGTGTACGTATAAACCATGATGAGAATAGATACCATAAGTATTGCGAGCTTAGATTTGTAATCCTATTTCGAAACCTAAGCTGATTAGCTGAAAGAATTGCTCTCGACCACTTAATGCTTCCATCTGTTGGTACCAAACCAACTTGCCCTACTGTTCCTCGTGCTGTGAATACTAAATCACCTGCTAAAACCTCTGCATTTGATAACTCATCGGCTTTATCCTCTGTTAAAAAAACATATCCATCATCAGTGTACTTGGGCTTATTTCCATCAAGGCTGAGATTATTACCTCGAATTACTGGAACCCCATCATCCCTATAAAATTGTGAACCTATGCTCGAACCAAAAGGACCTGAAGCAAAAACTTTACCTTGATTAGCAAAGAATTTGAATTTTAAACGATACCAATGTATAGGGATTACCCCTATCCACTCAACCCCAGAATCCTTATACTCAGGATATGCCTGATACTTCATAAATCCAATCCATCAAGAAACGGATTAATAACTTGCAAGCTGTTCTTAATCACCTGTCCATGCTGCATATCTTCTGTATATAAAAAATCACATTGTGTTTCTAAAGCCGAAGCTACAATCAGGCTATCCCACCACGAGAACCGATAATGCTCCCTCACCTCAAATGCAGTCGCCAGTGTTTCCAGCGAAAGACAAAAAACATCACAATGCCAGAGCATGGTTTTAATATTGGCCTGAATAAATGCATCAGGTGCCTTATTCTTTAACATCACACTGTAGTATTCGTTAATGACTTGATTACTGATAATCAACGGTAACTTTCTAACTAATTCTGCTGCCTGTTTACATCGAGAATCACTTTCTTTTTGTAAATGTGCATAAATCCACAGATTGGTATCAGCAAATATCTTAGCGCTCATAACGCTCATCCCTTGCGGGGATATCTATTTCATCAACAGCTATTGTCAAATAATCAGGACTTCTATTATTCAGCTCATCACGACTTAAATTGAATGGTGATGGCTCTGGAGAAATTTTTGTATTGTCATATAGCAAGATTATCTTAATAGGAACGCCATCGGGAATCGTATCGGGAATACGGACAGTATGTTGAAAAGCAGTGGTTTCAAATTCAATAGCTTGCATGATTTTATCCTCTAATTATTAATATCACCCGTGGCGAGACAGTATCACGAATCGTGTATTGTTACCGTTGATTTACCATTCACGTTGCTTTAACGTAACTTCGATTGATATGGTATTTCACCCAACCACTCAACCTTAGAATTCTTCTACTCAGCATAAGCTAGATATTTCATCGAGTGGGTGACCAATTGGTATAATCAAAAGCCTGTTGAGATTGACTGGTGAGGATGGGGTTTTCAGGTTTTTTCCCTGTATCTTTGCAATCTTGCAAGTATTCTTCGATTGCCAGTTGAAACGACTGTTTTAATTCCTGCACCGAGCAACCATCAAATGCAATAATGTCGCGTTCGATATTGACCACACGCCCAAAAAAGATTTCGTCTTCTTCACTAAAGCTGATTTGAGCTTCATAATTTTTGTAAATCATTGAATACCTGCCTTTTCTAAAAACTCGCGTAACAGTTTAACAACGTATATTTTGACTTCTTTCTGTGGGTGAGGTGAATGAATATTGAGAGAGTAACCCTTTAAATCTATTCGCACACGAGAACCTTTATTTTGTTTAATTTCACCACCTAACGCGCTAATTAAACTTTCAATATCTGACCATTCAATTGATGTTGATATAGGTTTTGAGAAAATCGCGTTTTTTGTTTTTTGCTGCTTGCTATTCATGAAACAACCCGAACTAAAACACCTTTGGGAATCGTATCGGGAATACGAACAGTATGTTGAAAAGCAGTGGTTTCAAATTTAATAGCTTGCATGACTTTATCCTCTAATTATTAATATCACCCGTGGCGAGACTCTTTCTTCGTGCAGCATCACGAATGCACCTCTTGCAACAACGCCATAATCTCGCTACTGATAGCATCCAGATCAGCATCAATTTCCACTAAATCTCTAGGGGGCTGATATTGATAAAAGTGCCGGTTAAAAGGGATTTCATACCCCACTATCCCAATCTCTTTATCTTTCTCATCTTTCTTACTGGCATCTATCCACGCATCTGGCACATGTGGCTGCACTTCTTTAATAAAGTAGGCTTCGTTAATCGCATTAACCGTTTTAGAAGGGTCAAGCCCCACGTTTTCATTATCACGCAAATCACCATCTGCATAATATTCTATGACTTCGCCATTAACAGCAAACAAACCATACAGTGGATTAGCCTTAGCTTTATGAATTTTCTTGATCACTTTCTCAGCGTTAGGATTCTTCCAACTGACCGCCGCTTTTAGCTGTTTCTTCTCTTTGGCATCCAAGGTAACCGCTGACTTTTTACACGCTGCATTGATGAGTTCATCATAACCGTTCATATCATCGTATTGCTCTAAGCCTATCACGGCTTGCAGTTGCCCGGCTTTAAGAAGTATGTTTTTTTGTTCGAGCCAAATCGTTCGAGCCAATAAGTCCTTGAGCTGTTTTTCTTTAAGGTCAGTAAAATGAATTTTTAAGTGTTTGCGAATGGCTTCACTCTGTTCGGTTAATACACCGTAGTATTCACAATCGGCAGCATCAGTCCAATGATTATCGATAGCATAGTTGTCATAAATCCACTGCATGGCCACATTTAACGGGCCTGAAACAAAGCGCAATGTTTTAATACGGTCATCACTGAACTGATAAGATTCTCTTAAGGGGCGCTCAATAGTGAGTCGACGATAACCAAATTCATACGTATTGAATAGTTTACTGGCAAAGGTTTTGGCGGCTTCTGTTTTTGAGTTGGCTGACTGACGGCCACGATTGCTTTTCTGTTCTGCCGGTTTATCCAGTTCACGCGCGTCAACGACTTCAAACTGACCAAAGGTGCGGGTAATAAGAGCACTATCGGCTTCATCCATGATGTTGCGTTTTGAACCCAAAGACTTTCGCATTTTACTAAACAAGTTGATGCCATTAATCAGTTGGACCTTACCTTTGCGCTCTGGGGATTTTTTATTGGATAGCACCCAGATATAGGTTGAGATACCAGTGTTGTAAAACATATCCGTCGGTAAGGCCACAATCGCTTCTAACAGATCAGCTTCCAGAATGTAACGACGAATCTCTGATTCTCCAGAACCTGCACCGCCGGTAAATAAAGGTGAACCATTCAGAATAATGCCGATACGCGCACCGCCAGCGGAAGCGTCTCGCATTTTACTGATGAGGTGTAACAGAAATAACAAAGAGCCATCAGAGACTCTAGGCAAGCCCGGGCCAAAGCGGCCATCAAAGCCTTTTAGGGTATGCTCGTCTTTAATGTCAGATTCTATTTTCTTCCAGTCAACACCAAACGGGGGATTGGATAGCATGTAATCAAACTTGGCAGCGTACAGTTGATCATTGGATAAGGTATTGCCTAGTTTAATGTTTTTAACTTCCTGCCCTTTAATGAGCATATCCGCTTTGCAAATGGCATAACTCTCTGGGTTCAGTTCTTGCCCAAATACCCGCATCACCGCTTGTGGATTGAGTTCATGCACATATTCCATACCGGAAGATAAAAATCCACCTGTGCCCGGGGTTGGATCATAAATAGTGCGAATAATACCGGGCTGCGTGAGTAACTCATCATCTTCCATAAAGACTAAGGCAGTAGTGAGTCGGACAATGTCACGCGGGGTAAAATGTTCCCCTGCCGTCTCATTAGAACTTTCTGCAAACCGCCGGATAAGCTCTTCAAACACCAGGCCCATTTCATGATTAGAGAGCGCTTTAGGACTTAAATCTGTTTGCCTGACTTTCTGAACTATTTTAAAGAGTAGATTGGCATCATTGAGCTGCCCAATCCATTCAGCAAATTTAAAATGCTCAAATATCTCGCGTGCATCCTTGGAGAAGCCTTGAATATAAGCCTCCAGATTGGCAGCAATACCGGCTTCACCTAACTTGGAAAGATCCATTTTAGAGAGATTAAAAAAGGACAGGCCACCCGTTGCCCTTAGCAGTAACTTTTCCTGCGCTTCTTCAGGCAAGTTCATGGCCTGTACTTTCTCAACCTGCGCCAGCACCGCTGCCTTGCTCTCTTCCAGGACACCTTCAAGGCGGCGCAATAAGGTGAACGGTAAAATAATTCGACCATACTGGCTTTGTTTAAAATCGCCTCGCAGTAAATCAGCTAACGACCAGATGTATGCGGCCAGGTTATTGGTATTTTGTGTCATGGGGTTGCTTAGTTGTCTCTGGTATAGCAATGGGTACGTTATTGTCGTTACTGTGCAAAGGATACACGATTTTTAATCGCTGGACTTCCCCATTCTCACAAACGGTAAGCTATGACAATGTTGTCAGCCCCCTAACAATATGAATACATTTTTGTCTGCCATCCTGACAGAATTGTTTGATAAATAACTAACTTTAATACTTACGTAACAAGTGCCAACTATGATTCGACTGCCAGTAGCTAATAGGCTGACTGCGCATCCATATCCTTGACACTTTGTATTTTAGGAGCAACGACAGATGAATAAAAAGAAGACCTTACGCCTGTGCCCACTCGTGGCTGCGATGGCAAGCGTTTTAATGATGTCCGCCGTAACGCACGCAGAAGAAGAAACAAGTGAAACCGTAACCCCTATCAAGCATGTTATCGTCATAGTCGGTGAAAATCACACCTTTGACAATTTATACGGTGCTTATAAGCCTAAAGCCGGCCAGACTATCGACAATCTGCTTAGCAAAGGTATTGTCAAGGAAGATGGAACCCCAGGCGAGCACTTCGAGCTAGCGAAACAAAAAATCGGTGACGGCACTGACAAGTATCACGTCGTCACTGAATCTATTAGCGATTACGACAATGGTTTGCCACAGCCTTACACTACTTACGCGATAGGTCAGACGGCCGGTGTGTTAGACTCTCGATTCCCAAGCAACTTGCCGAATGGCCCTTACCAGATCAGTAAGTACGCCCCTTACAACGCGTATACCGGTGATCCGGTGCATCGATTCTTCCAGATGTGGCAGGATCTTGATGGCGGTAAAAACGATAAGTTCGTTTGGGTTGAAGAATCCATCGGCACCGGTTCAAATGGTAAACCCTATCCAGCCGGCGGATTTAACCCCAAAGAAGGCGCCATCTCTATGGGCTTTTACAATATGAGCACCGGTGATGCGCCGATACTGAAGGCACTTTCAGACGAATACGCCATCAGTGATAACTATCACCAAGCCATCATGGGTGGCACTGGTGCTAACTTCCAGGCAATTGTTACCGGCGATGCAGCATTCTTTACCGATCCTAAAAAACTCGACGGTTCTGCAGCAAAGCCTTGGGATAATCAAATCGAAAATCCGAACCCCGTCGCAGGCACTAATAACTATTACACACAAGACGGTTACAGTGGCGGTTCTTATGTTAATTGCGCAGACTCAACTCAACCGGGTGTTTCTGCTGTTAATAGAGAGCTAAAAGCTCAAGGTCTGCATCGCAATAACTGCGAAAAGGACCACTACTATCTTTTAAATAACTACAACTTGTACTGGAACCAGACTAGCAGTATTACACGTTTGTTGGGTGCCAACAGCTTTACCTTGCCGCCACAAAGTGTACCTACCATCGCCGACCTTCTGACTAACAATGGCGTATCATGGAAATACTACAGTGCCGATCGTGGTAACGACTCAACAGCTTTTCCTACTGCTGTAAATGGCGTGCAGATACTGTTCCATTCCTATTGTGGTATCTGTGATCCGCTAACAGGATTCTCTAGTATCATGAAAAATCCGTCGGAAGAGGCCAAGCTGCAAAATTACGGCGCCTTCCTGACTGATGTTAAGAACGGTACGCTGCCAGCTGTCTCTTATGTTCGTCCGTTTGAGGCTTTAGCGGGTCACCCAGCTGATTCGACTGCTGACTTGTATGAAGCGTTCCTAAAAGACTTGATTGCCCAGGTTAAAAGCAATCCTGAGCTATGGGCATCCACAGCAATCATTATCACTACGGATGAGGGTGGCGGTTATTATGACTCTGGCTATGTTCAGGCGGTAGACTTCTTCGGTGACGGTACACGTATTCCGCTGTTAGTGGTATCGCCCTTCGTCAAGAAAGGCCACGTCGACCACACTTACAACGATCATGCTTCGATCTTGAAGTTCATCGAAAAGAACTGGAAGTTGCCTGCTATTTCACATCGCAGTCGTGATAACCTGCCGAATCCGGTCACCAGTGAAAATAATCCTTACAAACCGGTTAATGGACCGGCTATTGGCGATTTGATGACGCTGTTCGACTTTAAGGGTAACGAATAGATAGCTGGTCAGCAATACCCTGATGAGAATCACGGTAAATAAAATCCAGCGACAAGGATAGTTTTCTGTCTGGCTGAATCGCGGACTGCGGTTCAGCCAGCAACGATAAAATAATCCTCACATTATCTTTTTATAATCGTTGTCTTCACAACATCTTCAACATCCTGCATCTGATGAATATAATTTCCGACTAAATCAGTCAAATACTACTTGACCCCAAAACATTAGAGTATTATATTTTTCTTGTTATAATCTGACGCTATTGAATAGACAGATTATATTCATAAAATAATAATAATAAAATGAGGTATTGGAATGTCAGTAGACAATCACTTTGGTAGAGTTTTAAACAATATAAATTTAGAAGTTACAGAAACAATCAAAAAAACACATCACGAACTAGTGTTTTTTAAACTTGCATTTATCGAGATATTGGCAAGATTATCCTATATACTCCTATTAACTTTTGCCGGGCACTTGTTTTTTTCATTTATTAAAAGTTTATACGTTTGAATTAAATGAAAATCCGGCCTTTATAAATAACATCGTCGGTTTATTAGTTTTTTAAACCCAGCAACTATTGAGTTGATTTTAAGCCAGGTTTCAACAAAGCAGTCTTTGTCCTAACCTGGCTCTATCTCCCCCCGCTTAAACCATTCACTCTTGGTTTTTAATTGAAACATCAATAAATCCATGAGTTCCCCGTTTAGACTTAATCGCAAGCCACTCTTTTAAATGCTTTAATTCTGGAGTTTCTTCTAACGAATTTAAGCTTTGCTTAGTTCTTAAAAGCCGAAATGCGGACGATAACACGTTATAGCGCTCACCAGTAATACCAGCCCGTCTTAAGCCAACTGTGTTTAACCGATAATGTCGAGCGGGTCGACCACCAATTAACATAAAGGGAATTACATCCATATTGAGCCCTGTAGTCCCTTGCACAATAGCAAAGGAACCCACCCGACAAAATTGATGCACCACGACTGCACCGCCCATAAAGACATTGTTGCCAACTTCGACATGACCACCAATTGCCACGTTATTAGCGAAGATTGTGTTGTTGCCAATTTGACAATCATGGGCAACATGACTATTGTTCATAAAATAACAACCCGAACCAATACGGGTCACGCCATCGACTTTTGAAGCTCTATGAGCCGTAAAACCTTCTCTAAAATTATTATTGTCACCAATCACTAACCAGGAGTCTGTTTCAGGCTTAAACCCTGTATCTTGAGGCAAACCACCCAACACCGCATGGGGATGCAGAATATTGCCTTCCCCCATTTTTACGTGACGATGCACGACAGCATGAGCACCAATCTGACAATGAGCGCCTATCACAGCACCGCTCTCAATTACCGCAAAAGGACCAACAATCGCATTATCTCCCAGCTCAACATCGGTTGCTATGTAAGCGGTCGGGTGAATATTTTGTACCATGCTAACTATCCTCTGGGATGAAATTTTGAATGTAATTCTTTTAAGCGTTGACTAGCAATATGTGTATAAATTTGCGTGGTCGATAAGTCGGTGTGCCCTAATAATAACTGCACAACCCTTAAATCCGCGCCATGATTTAACAAATGGGTAGCAAACGCATGACGTAAGGTATGCGGCGATATTTCTTTATTAATCCCTGCTTTGGTTGCATGACGTTTGATAATATACCAAAAAGCCTGCCGGGTCATACCATCAGCACGATTGGTTACAAACAAATAATCCGATTGCTGCTGTCCCATCAAAGCCGGTCTAGCCTGTTCAATATAAGTTTCTAAACAACTCATCGCATCTTCGCCCACCGGCACTAAACGCTCCTTATTGCCTTTACCAACAATTCTTACCACACCTTGCCTAATACTGATTTGGTCAAACTTTAAAGCCACCAACTCAGACACTCTAAGTCCGGTAGCATAAAGCATTTCAAACATCGCCTTATCTCTACATCCCTGTAAGTTGGATACTTCTGGAGAGTTTAATAATAACTCAACATCATGCTCAGACAAGGGAGTCGGTAAGGAACGCCCAATGTGCGGAGGCTCTATCAAACCAGTAGGATCAACGGTAATACGATTCTCGCGAATATAATAACCATAAAAGCGCCGTAGACTCGATAAGATTCGAGCACTAGAACGATTACCTATGCCTTCTTTATATCGACTGGCTAAAAATGCCGATAAATCCGTAGTCGTTACTTCTAACATTGATCTATCTGCAAGCCATTTAGCAAAGATTCTTAAATCACTGCTATAAGCAGACAAGGTATTTTCACTTAAACCTTGTTCAACCCAAACTGCATCAAGAAACTGCTCTATCAATAGACTTGATGTCATTTAAATATTCCTCGACTCATAGTCTAATAATTTGCATTTAATCGTCATCAAATCCCCTGCTGTTTGACCACAATAACCGCCCATACCTGAAACAGAGACAACCCGATGACAAGGGATAATAACGGGATAAGGATTGTCTCTACAAGCATTACCCACCGCACGGGCAGAAGAATTTATTAGATTGGCGAGTGCTGAATAGGTCAATGTTGTTCCAAAGGGAATGTTATTTAATGCACCCCAAACACGATGACGATAATCACTACCTTGTTTTAATAGCTTAATGCTAATGGACTGAGATGGATTTATCCAAAATGCAGCGAATTTTTGTTGAAGCTCATGATCCTGATAATCGTTAATTGAAGGACCCAGATCCCAGTCCATTTGACATATAACGCCGCTTCTGTGAGTTAAAGTCAAAGTACTTGCAGGTGTATTCACTTTAAGCTCTTCTGCATACCCCAAACAACTATCAACCCATTCAATTATAAACGCCACATTACCCACTGTAATCGAAAAATAGTTTAAGTTAATCATTTTGAATGATTAAACTGGATTGACAATATTTCTAGATTTTACGCCTCTCTAACCACTTTTGCACCTGATTGGTGATAGGCGCCGCAAGGATTATAAATAAGACATTAGCGCTGTAGTTCACATTCCAAAACTATTAATCTTTTAACAGGGTAGCTTTTTTACTCTGCAAACTTGAAAATACTCTATAATACAAGAGGTAATAGACTATATATCAAAAATTATAACTATAACCTCACAATGAGCTTTTTGTATGTTTTTATATGCGGTTATCGTGGGTACGATTTGGTCATTATAAATATTGGGGACAAAACCTAGTACAGTGCCGATAACTATTAGTTTTAATGTTGACGGGGCAGTTTATGAGTAAGATAAAAGGTGATATAGATCTGTTTTTTACTACCCACCGATTAGGTTACGGCCTGAGAGCGGAAGACTATGAACCGTTATTTAAACAAGGACATAAGGCCTGGCTGGAAGAACAATTAGCGGCTCCAGTGGAGGACGAGGCCCCTGTAAAAAGTCGTCTCGACACTTGTAAACTGCCCATTAAATATGCGGCTGTTGAAGGTAAGTGGCCGGCAATGGATGAATTGCGGTCTTTAAGCTCACTGTCAAAACCGATTGAAGAATTATGGCCGTTATTCGACCCACAAAAGCCCGTATCCGGCGTAGAAAGAGCTAGACCCAGGACTGAAGTTATTGCAGCCACATTACTACGATCAGTCTATAGCCGCTACCAATTGAAAGAAGTCATTAGCCAATTTTGGCACGATCATTTTCATGTGAATGCTTTTTCAGATGAGCGTATCAGTGTCGCCTTACCTGTTTATGATAGAGATGTGATCCGTAAAAACTGTTTCGGTAATTTTCGAGTCCTGTTAGAAGCTGTGGCAACTTCAACCGCCATGCAATTTTATCTTTCCAATTATTCCTCGCGTGCCGGAGCAGCCAACGAAAACTACGCACGCGAGTTATTAGAACTCCATACTTTTGGTCGCGAGAACTACTTAAATGACAATTTCAACCGCTGGCGCGAAGTACCTGGTGCCTTAAAAGGCAAACCCATTGGTTATATTGACCAAGATGTTTACGAAGTTGCACGCGCGTTTACAGGTTGGACGATTGCCGAGACCGGTCGCTTTAATTATGTTGATCGCTGGCATGATGGTTATCAAAAACGAGTACTTGCAACAGAACTAGCGCCCTTCGCACCGGCTATGGCCGACGGTCGTGAGGTACTTGATCTTATCGCCGCTCATCCAGCTACCGCACAACACATGGCCACTAAATTGTGTATTCGTCTGGTAGGTGAAAACCCACCGGCCTCATTAATCACTCGCGCCGCAGCGACCTGGCAAAGTTCCCACCAGGCTCCTGACCAGATTGCAAAGGTACTGCGTCTGATTATTGAATCCCCTGAGTTTATGCAGTCGCGGGGTGCCAAAATTAAACGCCCCATAGCATTGATGGCTAATTATGTGCGTGTCATGGGCTTTGATTTTACGCCCAGCGAAGGTCTCATCAACCAGTTAACTAACGCTGGACAACGTCTTTTTGGTGCAACAACTCCGGTCGGTCTACCGGATGAAAATGCTATTTTTCTAGGTACAAACACCCTGCGGCATCGTTGGGCGCTGCTGTTAGGATTGGCGCAAAATCAATGGGGAACAGGAACACCCAACCTTGCTGCCACCTTTACCGCATGGAAAGCAATACCTGGCAATGGCACTGAAACGATCACCGAATTATTTCGTTTGATGGGTAACTCCGCTGATAGCAAAACCATTGAAACCGTTACAATGGCGGCAGGTCTGTTACCTTTTGCACCGCCTGTTGGAAAAGAAAAGAATTTGATATTGGCATCAGCCATTGCTGCCATGTCTCCCGATTTTCAGTTCTGTTGAGGTCTCTCATGATAAATGTTAATCGTCGTGAAGTATTAAAAGCGTTAACCGCTGCGGGTCTCTTCTGTGCCCCATTACCCTTTGGTTTACGTAGCCTCGCTTTCGCTACAGAAGAATCTACTCCAACCTTGGTTGTCATACATTTACGCGGGGGATGCGACGGCTTAAATCTAATCTCACCTGCGGATGATCCTGACTTTATTGCTGCTCGGCCTGCTGATTTAAGAGTTCTGAAAGAGGGTAAAGACGCGGGCTATGCTTTAGGCAATAACCTGTCAACCCCTATTGATTTTCGTCTTCATGCCATGGCGGGCGGGCTAAACGAACTGTACCAGAATAAGCATCTCGCCTTCATTCACGCTTGCGGATTAATAGACTCTACCCGTAGCCATTTTGTTGCAACTGACATAATCGAAGCTGGCATTGGCTCAACGAACGAATTATTACACAGTCAGTCCGGTTGGTTGACACGGGCTATTCGGTCGCACACTAAAACTAACCAAGGGCTTGAGGCCTTTGTTCTCAATGGCTTAATTCCAGGAGATTTACTGGGACTTGAACAGGTGCTTGCTGCAACGGATATCAATAATGGCTTACCGTCTGTGGGCGGAGATGCCGTTGCAACCGCACTTTGGCAAATGTATAGTCATCGTAATGATATATTAGGTAAATCAGTCCAGCAGGCGTTAAAACTTCCGTCTGTCATTGATCAACGCATCTCGCGAGATCCTCAAGGTCACATTATTGCTTATACGCCTGAAAATGGTGCAAATTATGATAAATCGGGTGGTTTCGGGAGTGTGATGAAATCAGCCGCACGTTTAATAAAGATGGAAGTTGGGCTTCAGGCCATCACGCTCGATTATGGTGGCTGGGATAACCACGAAAATCAGGCGGGTGCGTTCCGAAACTTGGTTAGCACTCTGTCAACCGGTTTAAATGCGTTCTGGAATGATATTAATGCCTATCATAACCGGGTTGCATTAGTGATGATAACGGAGTTCGGTCGACGTTTACGCAGTAACAACAGTGGTGGAACAGACCATGGTAGAGCGAGTGTGATGACTGTTTTAGGTGGCAACGTGCAAGGCGGGAAACTCTACGGAAAATGGCCTGGACTCAGCACCTCTCAACTGATTGAAGGTGTCGATCTAGCCGTTACAACCGATTACCGTCAAGTACTCTCAGAAATCCTGTTAGCGTTAAACGCTGGAAGCACTGTTGATATATTTCCAGGCTTCCGCCCTATTAACTCTTTGGGTTTATTCACGCCGTCCTAGCATTTGATTATACTGACTAATTGTTATCTGGCTGAATTATTGCTTAAATCACTACTATATTTATGCTTACTAGTCCCGTAGCTTAAAAACTGACTTGAGTATATGGCTCAGCTATTTAAGAGGGCTATTCTCTGCTCCATACTTCGTAAAAGTTAGCCCCTCAAATGTCCATTCCCATAGACCACCCACTTGTATGTAGTCAACTCATTTGGCCCAACGGGCCCACGAGCGTGAAGCTTATCCGTACTGATGCCTATAACCGATCCCAATCCATAATCGCCACCACCGGACAATCTTGTTGAAGCGTTGATCAGCACAGATGCCGAATCAACCTGCTGTTCAAATTTGTGAGCACTGCTCAAGCTTTGTGTCACAATACCGTCAGTGTGTCCAGATCCATAGTGATTAATATGCTCTATTGCCTCGTCAATCCCTTTGACGATTTTTATGGAAAGTATCGGTGCCAGATATTCCGTATACCAATCGTCTTCTGTAGCGGGAATAACATCCTTCAATATCTTTTGGGTTTCTTCACAACCGCGTAGTTCGATAGCGTTTGAGTCAAATGCAGCTTTGATCAAAGGCAATATATGCTCTGCGCAATGCTTATCAATTAATAGCGTTTCAAGTGCATTACAAACCTGAATACTTTGGCATTTCGAGTTAACAGCTATTTTGACAGCTTGTTCTTGATCAGCGTCATCTGCAATATATAGATGACAAATACCATCGTAATGCTTAATCACTGGAATTCGGGTTCCCTCAGCAATTCGCTTAATTAACCCTTTACCACCCCGTGGAATAAGTACGTCCACGTAGTCATCCATTGTTAGTAATTCGCTAACCGCATCATGACCTGAAGTACGAATAATTTGTATAGCATATTGAGGAAGCCCAGCGCTTACTGCGCCTTCAATCATTGCATCCGCCAATAGCGTGTTGGTTTGAAGTGCTTCTGATCCGCCTCGCAAGATGACTGCATTACCACTTTTTATACAAACTCCGGCTGCGTCCGTGGTGACATTAGGCCTCGACTCGTAAATAATACCAATGACGCCCAGAGGAACGGATTTTTTAAAAACCTGTAATCCGTTCGGATTGGTGTGCCCTTCCAACACTCGATTCAAAGGATCTGGACACTGAGCTACTTTTCTAAGCCTGGAAAGCATGTAATGAAAAGTTTTATCATCAATCGTCAACCGTTTGATCATCGCCTCTGACTGACCATTCTGCCGTGCGGCTATAACCTCCTGAGCATTAACTTCAAGAACTTGATCCATTATTGATGCAAGCGAATCAGCCATTTTAGAAAGAGCAAGATTACGGAGTATTTCAGAAGTTGATGACAATTGGTTAGCTGCGGATCGGCTTTGCTTGGCAATAACTCGAACAGTATGGTTATGCATTTCTTTAATTTACACCGACTTTTGATCTAAATATAATTGCAGAGCATGCATCAAATCAGTCAATGCAGCAATGAGAACCTCTGTCAATTTCTTAAAATCTGCTGACTGACCTGCTCTTGCTGTATGTTCTAATTCGCGAGCACATTCAGTGGCTGATGCCGCATAAAAGTTTCCAACAGCACCTTTAATTGCATGCGCTGTGTTCCCCAGTGAAACCAAATTTCCCTCCGAACAATAATCGCTTAATTCTTTCAATTGGTTAGGAAGATCGGTTAAAAAAAGGATTATCATATCATCTAGCAACTCAGTATCGTCTTCTAAGTAATCAAGAGCTGATTTTTCATCCCAAACTTGAGTATGGGATTTTTGTTCTTCTGTCATTTTTACCTCTATCTTTGTTTCTAACATTGGAATTGTTACTTGGGTTTGAGTTAATTCTGGAGTTAATGTTGATGAGCCTAATTGCTCAATTAATAGTCGCTTTAAATATTCAGTTGAAATGGGCTTAGTGACATACTCATCCATCCCGGCTGCCAGACATTTTTCACGCTCACCTTTGAGGGCATTAGCGGTAAGTGCAACCACAATTTGATGAGGTATACCCTCACGAGCTTCAAACAAGCGTAGTTCTTGCGTTGCCGCATATCCATCCAAAATTGGCATATGGCAATCCATAAATATCAAATCATAAGTTGTTCGCGACAGCTTGTCGAGAGCCAGCTGACCATTTTCTGCAACCTCTGGAATGATGTTGAATCTAGCCAGTTTAGATACAATAACTTTTTGATTGATTTTATTATCTTCTACCACGAGCACTTTTTTACCCTCAAAATTCGGAAAGTGGCTGTTTGTCTGCGCCTGGCTGTGGATTTTCGTTTGGGTTAAATCTGCACTCGAATCCCCCTTTAAGGCATTCACTATTGCATCAAACAACTGAATTTGTCGTAAGGGCTTCATCAAGCGATTAACAATACGAGTCTCTTGATAATCACTCAGTCCAACTTGATTATCTGAACATAATAAAATAATCGGTATGGATGAGATGGTCGGTATTTGAGTCAGACATTTTGCCAAGGTTAAGCCATCCATGATTGGCATCTGCATATCCAACAAGATTAAATCGTAGATTGTACCCTGTATCGCTGATGTTTGTAATTCCATAAGAGCTGCACTAGCACTCACCACTTCACTAATAACAAACCCCCAACTTGTTAGATAATGATTTAGAATAGTTCGGTTAGTCGCATTATCATCTGCTATAAGAACACGTTTTCTCGAAAGATCAAAAGATGAAAGTGATAATTTATTACCTTGGCTTCCATTCACAGATTGTACCAAGGGTAAGGTAAACCAAAAACAGGACCCTATACCGGGCGTGCTATTGACACCTAGAGTTCCATCCATTAGATCGACTAGTTTTTTACTAATAGATAAACCTAGACCCGATCCACCAAAGCGCCGTGATGTTGCACTGTCGGCCTGAATAAATGGTTTGAACAAGCGTGCCAAATCGTCTTCAGAAATACCAATACCGGTATCGCTAACTTCAAAGCGTAACTGGGTTTGATCTAAATTCCCCGTAACTGGAAGAACAGTCACTGAGACCTCCCCTTGCTCAGTAAATTTTATAGCATTACCAAGCAGATTTGTAAGAACTTGCCGAATCCGTGTAGGGTCACCCAACCACGTCGATGAAAGCGTTATCGGCAAGAAACAGTTTAGCTCCAACCTTTTAGAATGGGACCGAGTTGATAATAAAGTACACACCTCTTCGACTAAATCAATCAGATTGAATTCAATGAGTTCTATTTCAATTTTATCTGCTTCCAATTTGGTTAAATCTAAAATTGCATTTATGATATCCAATAAAGCTTCCCCTGAACTATAAGCCGTTTTAACCCAATCTATCTGGTTAGGCGACAGGTCCGAGTCACTTAATAGCTCTAACATACCCAGCACACCGTTCATTGGCGTGCGAATTTCATGACTCATATTCGCTAAAAAGTCTGATTTTAACTTGGTTGCTTCTTCTGCGATGTCCTTGGCTTTAATTAACTGAGCAGTCGCTGCGTGTTCTCCTGTAATATCATCAATAATGATAACAAAACCTTTAGTGCTATCATCTTTATCAAGCGACTTTCCGGAGAGACGAGCCCAGAAAAGATTACCGTTCTTCCTGAGCAATTGCTGTTCGAGACGATCAGTGTTACCCTCAGAAATAGCTTGATACATGGACTGAGCATAAACTGCATAAGCAGTATCATCTAAATACCAAAGTTTTGTTGACTGCCCTGTCAGTTCCCCATAAGAATACCCAAAAATAGTTTCCAGCATGCGGTTACAGCGCTGAATAATGCCATCTTTAATAAGCACGATACCCGAGGTAGCCGAATCAAATATGGCACGTTCTTCTGCATGCGCCATTCTTAACGTTTCTTCTGCTTCACATCGTAAAGTAGCGTCAATATGAGTACCGCTCATGATCAGTGGTTTACCATCTATATTACGGTGAGTGACTTTGCCACGGTCGGCAATCCATATCCAACGACCGTCCTTGTGCCGCATCCGAATATCACATTCATAATAATCGAGCTCATCGGCTAAGTGCTTTTGGATAAGGGTATTGGCCCGCTCCAAATCATCTGGATGAACAAATTTCTCCCAACTTTTCTGGGTAAAAGGCACAATCTCACTTAAGTGATAACCAACAATTTCAGCCCAGCGCTCATTACACACCGCCTCACCAGTATCAAGATTCCATTCCCAAGTGCCTGCGTGAGTCCCTTCAATAATATTTTGCAGATATCGACGCTCTTCATTCCTTTGTTCCTGAATTTTAATTCGCTCAGTAATATCCTGAAACACAACGACGGCCCCATGAATGATGCCTTCTTGATAAATCGGGTGAGTCGTATAACCGACTGGAAAGCTACTTTTATCCCTACGCCAGAATACTTCATTGTCAAAACTTCTAACCGCCCCATCACTCAGGGTAATTTTCGTTGGACTCCCTTCCCATGGGTAAATACTTCCATCGACATGGCTATGATGGATCGTTTCATGCATCGGAATACCTGTCAAATCTTCTGGAGAATAACCCAACATTTTTCCTGCAGATGGATTCACGAAAGTAGTCCTACCATCAACGTCTATCCCAATTATACCGCTAGGCGATGATTCCAAAAGCAAGCGGTTACGTGTCTCACTCTTGATCAAATCCTGGGTTGCATCCAGAGCATCCAGAGCATATGACACGTCATTGGTCAAGGTGTTGATTAAAGCAGTGACTTCGTCATCAAAAAAATTAAGCTCGGTATTATAAAGAGTAAAAACAGCATAAATATCACCATGCCTAGAAATCGGGAAACTAGCAACTGAATTCCAGCCATAATTTACGATTTGATTGTGCCAAGGAGCCATGTCAAGGTTATTTAAAGTTTCATTGCTAATGTGGGCTTTCTTTGTACGGTATGTTGAACCTGCAACACCTTGACCTTCGACTTTATCAGCACAGGTTGAAACAGTAATATTATCCAGATAATCTAATCCATGACCGCACATAATGAGAGGAATTAGCACCTCTCGAGAAGTATCTTCAATGCCAATCCAGGCCATACTCATCAAACCGCTTTCTATAGGTATCCTGCAAAGAACATCCAATAGCTCTGGCTCATTTTTCGCATGAATGATGAGTTCATTGATTGTAGCTAAATCTCTATATAAGTTTTTAAGTCGTGCCGAACGAACTTCAGCCACTTTCCGTTCTGTAATATCTTCAATCATGCACAAGTGAAGTCTACGACTATCGGCGTTCTCATTCAACGGAGCGATGGTCATGTTAATCCATACATGAGAATTATCCGGTCGAATGTAACGTTTGTTCATGTTGAACTCTGTTATTTTACCGGCATTAAGTAGTGTCATGTTTTTAATATTTTCTTGAATATCATCCGGATGGGTAATACTCATCCAGTCAATATGGAGCAAGTCTTCTCTTGTTCTGCGAGTTATATCAGCAAATCTTTGGTTTACCTCGTAAATTTGCCCAGTATCTGCATCGACCAAAGATATGCCCAAAGGCGCTTGTTCAAACATGGTATTAATGCGCTCTTCACTTTGACGTAAATCAGTTTCGACACGTGTACGATGTTCGATTTCACTCATTAACTCCTGAGCCTTACGATCAACTTCTTGCGTAATATAGCGTCGTTCACCACTGATGATGAGAGCGATCGACCCCAGAACACTGCACATTAACAATGCGAGGATAAAAATAATTATTGCTGGGGTAATTCGAGCAACGCCTAAAGTAGTAAAGGTTTGAAAAACGATAATACGCCAATTGCGATCTGCAACTTTTATCGTTTCTTGGTAATGAATGCCTTTACGTTCTATATAAAGTGAATTGGCAGAAGCTGGTAAAAATTCATTAGTGTTTGTTATTAAAGTTGTGCCACCCGAACTAGTATCTTCGATACGCCAGAGAAGGTTCTCGGAACCTTCGTTTAGGTTGGCACTCAACCTGCCTAAGTCTAGAACACCTAAGCAAAAACCGCGAGGAATGCCATTAGAACTATGTACAGGAGCAAAAATTAAAACGCCTCCCGGACCATTTGGATCTTGAAGAAGTTTTATTTTAGCAGTGGCTGCTGGCGCATCAGTGTGCCAAGCCCGATCAATCGCATCAGCACGAATGGGTTCCGAAAGAAGATCAAAACCCTGAGCAGGTTTGTTATATTCAATAGGCCCTGTATAGGTTACTGGCGCAGCCCAGCCATTTGGATTTGGTAACCAGTCTTTAAGACGGGTAATACTGATTGGATAACCAAGTAACTTAGAAGTAGTTTTAGCATAATTTTCAGCGTCTGTTTGTGGGACTAAGGGCGTCCAATTCCATCCCCTAAAGACATTTTTATTGCTCACAACCAACCGGCTGAATGTTTCGAACTCGCTAGGGGTAATCTGGTCCGCTGACTCAAAAAAAGCAGTTAAGTCCAACAACGCCTGGTGTTGAGTTTGATCTAACTGTTTTAGTTTTTTTAACAAAGTGTCTGCTTCGCTATGGAAGTGATTAACAACCTCTTGTTCGTCACTTCCTTTTACGGATTGATGAAGGAGCGCACAAAAAATAACGCCGATGAACAACGTCACACCTACTTGAGAACGGCGACCATTCCAAGCTTCTCCGCGTTCAAAGATCACTAGAACTAATGGCGTAAATATTAATATACCCAAAGAATCCCCGATCCACCAACTGGACATAGTAAGAATTAACTGATCTGCACCAATAAAACCTTTTAGCCATAAAGCAGAAGAGCCATTGAAAGCCGCTATGAGACAGCTTCCAAAAGCAACCATCCAGAACCGGATCACATTTACTGGGCGGGAGAATTCAAGTGCAGGTTCGAAATGCCGAAGTAACTTTTCACCCACTAGTGCTTGTACAAAAGAACCTAAAGAGATTAGCCAAGGCAACCAGCTATGGTCGACCTGTCCTTCAGCGGAAATACTGTTACTTAAGACTGTGCCAATTACCAGCCCCAACCAGATCCTCCTAATCCCCCAAATAAGACACGCAGCAAGCGCTAATCCAGCGGGTGGCCAAATAAGTGCTACAGCACCAGGGGTTAATGCTAGCAGCAAAGCAACTCGGCTCAGCATAAAATACATAAAACCAATGCCAAGATTAAGAGTAATTGATGCAAATGCCATCTTATAATGATACCTTGAGATTAAATGTTAAACTACGTTTTAGATGGCATCCTAAGCCTGCACTCAATTATTTATAGTCATTTATGTAAGCTAATTGGAAAACTGAATTAAGTTAAACATGCATAACAGTCATTTTAAACTTTATATTAGAAGAGGCTATTGGTATTTAGTCCGAAGTCAATCATTTATTGTAAAGTTCTTCTGGCCTTATGACAGAAACTCTCTATCCAGTGTAAAATAATGTAAAATATAAATGCACATTACGCCAAACTAATCAATATAATGACAACTCCCTATCCTCTTGGTCCAGTCATGCTGGATGTTGAAGGTCTGACCCTTACCCCATGTGAACATGAGAAAATAAACCATCCGAACACAGGCGCAATTATCCTGTTTTCTCGAAATTACCAATCCCCACAACAGGTAACTGAACTTACAAAGCAAATACGTGCAGCACGTAATGGTCCCATTTTAATTGCTGTCGATCAAGAGGGTGGTCGCGTTCAACGCTTTCGTGAGGGCTTTACCCGCTTACCTCCCGCATCTGCTTACGAAAATAGTCCAGAACTGGCTGAGGCCACCGGTTGGCTCATGGCGACCGAATTATTATCGGTAGGAGTTGATTTTAGTTTTGCACCGGTACTGGATATTGATTGCGGAGTTAGCGAAATTATTGGCGATCGCTCATTTTCCAGAGACCCTGGATTAACCTCAAAACTAGCCAGTTTATTTAGAAAAGGTATGAATACTGCAGGTATGGCTGCAACTGGCAAACACTTCCCTGGACACGGCGCAGTGGCCCAGGATTCCCATTTAACATTACCCATCGATAATCGACATTTAGAGGCTCTACGCGCAAAAGATTTTCTGCCATTCAAACAATTAATCGAAGAAGGCCTGGAAGGCATTATGCCAGCCCATGTTTTATATCCCAATATTAACGCGAATCCAGCCGGATTTTCATCCTTCTGGATACAACAAATTTTACGCCAAGAATTAAAGTTTAATGGCACAGTGTTCAGTGATGACTTAAGCATGATGGGTGCCGCTTTTGCTGGTGGTTATCCAGAACGCGCCCAATTAGCACAGCAAGCTGGCTGCGATATGTTGCTAGTCTGTAATAATCCGCTTGCTGCCGAACAAGTACTTGAGTCATTACCCATTACCCAAGACCCGGTTAGAGAAAAACGAATGATGCGTATGCAAGGTAAGCTCCAATTAGGGTTAAATTATAAGGTAATGGAAAAATGGCAACAAACATCATTGCTTATTAAGGAATTAAGCGAACAATGATTGATAAAATCAAAACTGTTCAGGAAACAGCAGAGCTAATTTACAGTGCGCAAGAAGTTGAAGCAGCAATAGCCAAAATGGCTGCACAAATAAACACCTTATTAGCACAAACCAATCCACACGTGCTTTGTGTTATGAATGGGGGTATTATCATCTCAGGTCAGTTAATTACTCACCTTTCTATGCCGTTAACTATTGAAGCCATCAATGCCAGTCGCTATCAAAATAAGACTTCTGGTGGCGCAATCGAATGGTTATTGAAGCCAGTGATGTCACTAAAAGAGAGAACAGTACTCATTATTGACGATATCTTGGATGAAGGCTTTACTCTTGAGGAGATTAAAAAATACTGCGTTGAACAAGGTGCATCAGCCGTTTATAGTGCAGTACTACTCAACAAGAACTTAGGGTATACCAAACCAGTTTCGGCCGATTTTATAGGCTTGGAGGTAGAAAATCGTTATATATTTGGGTATGGTATGGATTATAAAGGTTATCTACGTAATGCCCCAGGCATCTATGCTTGCAATAAAAAGGAAATAGATTAATGACCCAATTAGCTATTATTGGTGGTACAGGCTTAACCCAACTCAATGAGTTGAACATTATTAAACGGCATAAAATCAATACGCCTTATGGTTCACCCTCTGCAGATTTTATCGTCGGTGAACTCAACCAAATCGAGATAATTTTTCTTGCCAGGCACGGTAATCCGCATAAAGTACCTCCACATAAGATTAATTATCGCGCCAACCTTTGGGGACTTAAACAGTTAGGCGTAGATCAAATTATTGCAGTGGCGGCTGTCGGCGGCATTTCCCCATCAATGGTACCCGCACACATTGCTATTCCAGAGCAGATAATAGATTACAGTTATGGTCGTCTGCATACTTTTTTTGAAGATAATGACTACCCGGTAACTCATATAGACTTCACTTATCCCTATAGTCAGAAGCTTCGGAGCCAATTAATTAACGCCGCTGCGGAAATAGGCTTACCGATCACACCCTTTGGCACCTATGGTTGTACCCAAGGACCTCGTTTGGAAACAGCGGCAGAAATTAAACGCATGGAAAACGATGGTTGTGATGTAGTGGGAATGACTGGTATGCCTGAAGCTGCACTAGCCAAAGAGTTAAAAATAGATTACGCTGCAGTCTCTGTCGTCGCTAATTGGGCCGCTGGTAAAACCGAAGGTGAAATTACTATGGTAGACATTGAACATAACCTGGAGGCGGGTATGGCAAATGTTACCCTCTTACTCAAAAAATTTATCTCACTACATCACTCAAGTGTCAATTAATTGATACGTGTCAGCAACGTGTCATAAGCATCCATTACAATCACACCAGAAAGTTTTCATAAAGATCAGACGAAGGAAGTAAAATGACCGCATTTATTCAAGATCTCGTAGAAAAAAACCATTATCAGCCCACGCATTTATTGCATATTCTTAGAGCCGTACAAGCTCATTATCATTATATTCCCAAAGATGCCATAGAACAAATAGCCCGTTTATTAGCTATTTCTCGCACACAGATTATAGGTGTCATTGAGTTCTATAGCTTTTTTCATCTGTCGCCACGCGGACACTATGAGATTTTAATCAGTGATTCCATTACTGATCATTTGCTAGGGAAGCATGAACTCGCCGCTTATCTGGAAGAGAAATTAAACGTAAAGCTCGGTGAGGTGCGTGCTGATGGCCTAGTGAGCTTAGATAATACCTCTTGTACGGGGCTGTGTGATCAAGGTCCCGCTGGCTTAGTGAATGGCTATGCCCTATCCCGTTTAGACAAAGCTAAAGTTGATCAAATAACCGCTTTAATCAATCAACAAACGCCCCTAGAGGGCTGGCCTGAAGAGTTATTTCAGGTTGATGATAATTTAATCAGGTCAGACTTATTATTAAGCGCCCCCATTGCCGCCGGTGCTGCCCTACAATCTGCTTTTAACAGGGGTTTAAAAGAAACCTTAAATGAGCTTGATATCTCTGGTTTACGTGGACGGGGTGGTGCAGGTTTTAAAACAGCGACCAAATGGAAATTCTGCTCGGAAGAACTCAATGATGAGCGCATTGTGGTGTGTAATGCCGACGAAGGTGAACCGGGTACGTTTAAAGATCGGGTATTATTAAATAGTTACGCTCATCAGGTGTTTGAAGGGATGACCTTATGTGCTGCCATCATTGGCGCTCAAAAAGGTTTCTTATATCTACGTGGTGAATACTTATACCTTCATGAAAAGTTAGAAGCTATTCTCGCTGAGCGTCGTCAAGCCGGCTTATTAGGAAACAAAATTTTTAATACTGACTTTAACTTTGATATTGAAATCTGCTTAGGTGCAGGCGCTTATATTTGTGGCGAAGAGTCAGCTTTAATTGAATCATTGGAAGGTAAAATGGGCATTCCGCGTAACCGCCCCCCTTATCCCGTGACTCATGGATACTTGGGTAAACCCACGGTTGTTAATAACGTTGAAACCTTTTTGGCTGCCGCTAGTATTGCTGTGAATGGCGGTGACTGGTTTGCCAACATTGGCACTGACAAATCGAAAGGCACTAAAATCTTAAGTATCTGCGGAGACTGTGCCCAACCCGGTATTTATGAGTATCCTTTTGGTACTGATATTCAGACGATTTTAGATGATTGTGGTGCCAATGATGTGTTAGGTGTTCAAATAGGTGGCCCTTCAGGCACTTTTATTTCAAACAAAGAGTTTTCAAGACTATTAGCCTTTGAAGATTTAGCCACTGGCGGTTCGTTTATTGTCTTTAATCAGCAACGCAATATTTTAGATGTTGTTAATAACTTTACGCACTTCTTTGCCCATGAAAGCTGTGGCTTTTGTACGCCGTGCCGCGTAGGTACGTCCTTATTAAAGAATCAACTCGATAAAATCGTCGATGGTCATGGTTCTGCGGGCGATGTTGTGGCCTTGGAAGAACTCTGTCAAATCGTCAAAAAACAAAGTCATTGTGGCTTGGGACAAACCGCTGCTAATCCTATATTAACCACCCTGGAACGTTACCCAGAGCTTTATCAGGCCCAGTTAAAGAAGATCAGTTATGAACCAGGCTTTGATTTAGATGGTGCACTAGAAACAGCCAGACGCTTAGCAAAGCGTGACGATGCCGGTGCGCACTTAGCGCAAGTTGAGGAATAATTATGAGTAAAACAATCACGATTGATGGCCAAGTCATTCCTTTTGAAGAAGGACAAACCATCATGGAAGCCGCAACCGAAGCGGGTGTTTATATCCCGCATTTATGTCACCATCCAGAATATACACCGCACGGCAGTTGTAAACTCTGTAACGTTAATGTCAATGGGCGGACCTGTTCTGCATGTACTTTTCCAGCGATGGAAGGTCAGCAGATCCTTAATGACGCTAAAGACATTAATGAGGAGCGTAAAAAAATAACCCAAATGTTATTCGTTGAAGGCAATCACTTCTGCCCTTCCTGTGAAAAAACCGGTAACTGCCAGTTACAAGCCGTGGCCTATCATTTGAATATGCTAGATAGTCATTTCCCTCTATTTTACCCTCACCGTGAAATGGATGCCTCTCATGCAGAGGTGCTAATTGATCATAACCGTTGTATCTTTTGCACGTTATGTGTAAGAGCCAGTCAACAAAAGGACGGTAAAGATGTCTTTTCTATCAGTGGACGAGGCATTAACAAACACCTAATTGTCAACGCTGAAAGTGGCTTATTAAAAGATTCGGAACTGGACGCGACTGATCAAGCCGCACACATTTGTCCGACTGGGGCTATTCTTATCAAACATACAGCTTATCAAGTACCGATTGGAGAACGTCTCTATGATCATACTCAAATCGATCAAGTCTCGCTAAACTCGGAGAATCTTCAGCATGACAACTAAAATTAGAGTCGCTACCACATCACTTGCTGGCTGCTTCGGCTGCCACATGTCATTTCTTGATATTGATGAACGTATGTTGCAATTAGTCGAACTGGTTGAATTTGATCGCTCACCGATAACCGATATTGAGCATTGCACAAACTGTGATATTGGCTTGATTGAAGGGGGCGTTTGTAATTCTGAAAATGTGCATGTATTACGGGAGTTTAGAAAGAACTGCAAAATTCTTGTCGCTGTCGGTGCGTGTGCCATTAATGGTGGCTTGCCGGCCATGCGAAACTTTATTTCACTGGAAGAATGTCTCAACGAAGCTTATATAGACGGTATTGGCGTGGAGAATGCGCAAATCCCAAGCGACCCCGAACTACCTTTACTGTTGGATAAAGTACGTCCGATTCATGAAGTCGTAAAAATTGATTATTTCTTACCCGGTTGTCCGCCTTCGGCAGATGTGTTCTGGAAATTCCTGACTGATTTGATTGAGGGGCGTGAGCCTTCCTTGTCTTATGAGTTAGTGCATTATGACTAAATCATACTGCTGAATGAAGAACTACGATACAAGCTGGACACGCCTGTTGTGCACACTAACTTTAGAGAAATATCATGTACGAACATTTAGAAACAGCCAAAAACCAAACTAATTTAAAACGCATCGTTGTTGATCCTGTCTCCCGCGTGGAAGGACACGGTAAAGTCACTTTATTATTAGATGCAGAAAACAAAGTCCAACAAGCACGCTTGCATATTGTTGAGTTTCGTGGCTTTGAGCGTTTTATTCAAGGCCGTCCTTATTGGGAGCTTCCGGTATTAGTGCAACGTCTGTGCGGCATCTGCCCTGTCAGTCATCATCTCGCCGCTGCCAAAGCCATCGATCAATTAGTCGGTGTTGACCCCGTAAACTTACCGGTTGCCGCAGAGAAGCTAAGACGATTGCTGCATTTTGGACAAGTCTTTCAGTCTCATGCCTTACATTTCTTTCATTTATCCAGCCCTGATTTATTATTTGGCTTTGAAAGTGAAATCAGTAAACGCTCTGTCATTGCGGTCTTGGGCGCCTATCCCGATCTTGGGGTTCAAGGCGTTATGATGCGTAAATACGGTCAGGAAGTGATTCGGATGATTTCAGGTAAGCGGGTTCACGGCACCGGTGCAATTGCTGGGGGTATGAATAAATCATTAACCAAAGCCGAGCGCGATTATTTATTGAAAGACATTGATCAAATGATCGATTGGTCTGTAGCCTCAGTTGAACTGATCAAGAAAGTACATTGCTCTAACCTGCCCTATTACGATGACTTTGGCACCATACGCTCCAACTATTTAGGCTTAACCAAACCGAATGGCGCTCTGGAACTTTATCACGGTGGCTTACGCGCTAAAAATGATAAAGGTGAAACCATTATCGATCATGTCGATTATTGTCAGTACAACGATTATATCCATGAAGAAGTCCGCTCCTGGACTTATATGAAATTCCCCTATCTCTTATCTATAGGTAAGGAGAATGGCTGGTATCGTGTCGGCCCTTTGGCTAGAGTGAATAACTGTGACTTCATTGACACACCATTGGCTGAAGCCGCGCGTGTTGAATTTAAAGCTCATAGTGGTGAGGCGATGGTGCATAGCACCTTAGCATTCCACTGGGCACGTTTAATTGAAACATTACATTGCGCAGAAAGCATTAAATCGCTATTAAACGATCCTGATATTTTAAGTCATGATTTAGTCGCACAGGGTGAAAAGCGTTATGAAGGGGTGGGTGTTGTTGAAGCGCCTAGAGGCACTCTGTTTCACCATTATCAAGTTGATGAAAACGACATTGTTACCAAAGCTAATTTAATCGTTTCAACCACCAGTAACAATATGGCGATGAATGAATCTGTTCGTCAAGTAGCCGCTGAATATTTATCGGGACAAGAACTGACAGAACCTTTGCTAAACAATCTGGAAGTGGCTATTCGTGCCTATGATCCCTGTTTATCCTGTGCGACTCATGCCATGGGAAAAATGCCTTTGCAACTTGAGTTGATTAATGCCGAAGGTCAGTTAATTGATAAGCTGGTTAAACACAGCAACGGTGACATAGATCGAAATATCCATGATTAAACCGGTTCTTGTATTCGGCTATGGTAACTTAAGCCGAGGTGATGATGCACTGGGGCCGTTATTATTAGAATACATCGAAAGCCATTGCAATCTGGAAGTCATTGAAATTCTGAGTGACTTTCAATTGCAGGTTGAACATGCCTTGGATCTTAAAAACAGAGCCTTGGTTTTGTTTGTCGATGCGTCTGTTGCCTGTGTTGATGCTTATGACTTTTATCGGCTTAAACCGGACAGAGACAAGAGTTACACCACTCATGCCATGAGTCCGGCGGCGGTCTTGTCTGTTTATCAAGCGATTAATAAACAGACACCGCCACCGTGCTTTTTACTCAGCATCCGGGCCGAGAAAATGGAATTAGGCGAAGGTCTCAGTGAGCAGGCTAAAGCCCATTTGCATCAAGCCTGCTTATTTGCAGAGCAATTGCTTAAATTACCTAAGCTTGAAAATTGGCTATTACTGACTAATGGATAAACCATAGCCCCACCAAGGGCGCGAGATTAAGAAAATAAATCCCAATTTTGTAAATCATCATGCCTGTATAGTGCAGGGTATCAAATTGAGAGGCTGTAATTTGAAACCAACGTGTATGCAGGCCATAGAGCCAATCATGCTTAAAGGTGAAAACCAAAAACCATAAAGTGACCACCGCAATATTAAAAGCCAGGTTATAGAGTAAAAACGTTTTTAGCACGTCTGTTGTCATTATTGTTTGGCTCCAGCATTATAATGCGTTGAGTACTTTGTGCTAATCTTCGAGATAAACACTCGCAGTATCAAATCACCAAATATTTTATATCATAAAAACCAATAGTTCCAACGATAACGATAGATGCCATTTTAGGAAACCAGGAACCCCCCGTCCTTCAGGAAGCAGAGAATATCAATGGTCCATATATATATCAGTACGGGAGCCAGAATCGGTAAATCCAGGCCAGACTTTCAATAACCTGTTGGGCAAGCGCTTCGCTTTGTTCGGGGGTTCCTGTCAGCGCTTCTTCCTCTAAAGTGACATCGTCAGAACCCAACAGATAAATAGGCCGCAATACGGTCTTTCCGTTTGGATCATCAAAAAAAGGCTGCCAATCATTTTTGCTCAACTCTATGCCTTTCAAAAAACCATGCGTCCACATAATGGCATCTGTGTACTCACGCGTATCATCTGGATAAGTTGAAGTCACAAAAAGCGGGGCTATATCATCAGGATCATCATTAAACTCTGTGACAATGCCATTCATTAGTCTAACGATTAGCTCAATGATATGCTTCGCTTCTTCTGGTGAATCAAAGTCTGGAGCATCATCAAATCCCCAAATACCCGGAAACCATTGATCAAAATTCAGCCGGGTTGG
>SESB01000376.1_pt1 | contig 32912 bp, 31 predicted proteins | sample 3171441 | NCBI WGS metagenome assembly SESB01 (sample SAMN06051867, study PRJNA518727) | freshwater metagenome | biome: subpolar coniferous forest; feature: holomictic lake; material: water; isolation source: holomictic Lake 227, 6 m depth | place: Canada: near Kenora, Ontario | collected... | reverse complement strand
GCAATGTGCCGCCTGTGGAAACTACGTCAGCTATGACATCTGCTACTCCTAGCCGAACCGAACTTTCAACGGCGCCGTCAAGGCGAACAACTTTCGCTATGATTCCACGTCCGGCCAGATATGAATCGAGTAAACCTGGGTAGGCGGTGGCGATACGTTTGCCCGAAAGTTGAGACTCGGAGAGATCTGCCCCAACGGGTGCAGCAAACCTAAACGTACTTTTGCCAAAATCCAATGCGAGAACTTCGTCGGCAGTCGCGCCGCTATCAATCAAAAGATCGCGTCCAGTCACGCCTGCTTCCAGCTCACCCGAACCCACGTAAATGGCAATATCTCGTGGCCTTAGGTAGTAAAACTCCACATCATTTTCCGGATCGAAGAAAGTTAAATCTCGAGGGTCGGTGCGTTGGCGATAGCCAGCTTCCTTTAACATCAATGCTGATGAGTCTGAAAGCGAACCTTTATTCGGAACTGCAATTCGAAGTGCCACTGTCTCCCCCACTTTGGTGAACTTAAATTCGTCGTAACCTCGCAAAATTAAAGCTCTTTGTAGACGTCCGCCATAGATATTCCCCGCGCCAGCATGAGAACTTGTAGGTGATAAAGAAGTTGGCTTATCTCAAGAGCGAGATCTGAGTCGCTTTGATATTCGGCTGCCATCCATACTTCAGCTGCCTCCTCGACAACTTTCTTGCCGATGGCGTGAACGCCTTCATCAAGGGCACGGACTGTTCCCGATCCCTCTGGCCGAGCCCGAGCGGTGTGCTCAAGTTCGAGCCAGAGGTCATCGAAGGATTTCATGAGGAAAGGTTACTAGAGCGAAGCAGCCTCTCGAGGGAGTTTCGTTGCTTTCTCGGCCTTTTGAATGCGAAGCCAGTAGATGAATCCCCATATAACGAATGGCATATATATGCCGTAGAGGATTCCGGTTGGATAGTTCCCGTGCGCAAAGGCAAAAGGAACTCCCACGATATCTACTGCCACCCAGACCAACCAAAACTCAACATAACCTCGACTCATAGCGAAAGTCGCCAGAGCGGTACCCGTAAAGATCCAGGTATCTACGTATAGCCATTGTCCGTAGTAACGCTCGCCAAGAGCTGAAAAGATCTGCAAGAAGAGGAAATACCCAACAATGATTGTCGGAAGAAGAATCAACTTCTCTCGTGTAGTAGTCCATCGTGGTTCTACCGCCGGCTTGCTAGTCCCCGAGCGACGATTGCGTGCCCAAATGACCCAACCATAGAAACTTACGAGAATAAGAAGGAGATTTCTTCCGGCCTGACCATAAAGTGCGGGGTGATCGCCTTTTTTCCCGAAGGAGAAGAGAGCCCCGGCGAAGACTGTAAAAAGAAGTCCATCTCCTAAAATACCAATTGGCCACGCGGAAACTTTTCGTCTCATACCCAAAATGGCACTGGCAAGACCCAAAAGGCCACCAATGATTTCGCGAACGAAGATCGATTTATTTCCGAAGTGGATTTGTGACTCGAAAAGCCATTTTAATAATGACATAACCACCATCCCTTATCGAAGTGAATAAATTCGATCCTGAGGGATAAAAGCCGACAGAGAGCCTTCCAATTGCACTTTAGGTGCGCAGGAACGCAAAAGTCAGTTTGCTCCTTTATCCAGACTTTAACTGTCGGTCTTGGAATTACACCAAATCAACCGATTGATGGCTTCAATCGGGTCGCGGACTTTACCGCCGGTTCGGAATTGCACCGACCCCCGGAACTAGGTAAGTCTCGCACGATTCAAGAGATTTTTCATTTCGACAATCATTTCTGCAGGATGTGGCGAACGAAAAACCGCGCTCCCAGCCACGAATGTATCTGCACCAGCCTCCGCCGCCTTGAGAATTGTTTCGAGAGTGATGCCACCATCCACTTGCAGCCAGGTATTTGGGAGTGGAAGTTGGTCTATTGCGCGCCTGGCCTCTGCAACCTTGGGCATCATGTCAGCCATAAAGGCCTGGCCGCCAAAGCCTGGCTCGACCGTCATAATCAGCAACATGTCCACGATGGGGAGGAATTCTGCGATTGCCGAAAAGTCAGTCCCGGGTTTAATCGCTAGACCAACTCGTGCACCTGCCGACTTGATAGCTTCGGCCGTGCTGCCAACCTCTTGAGCGGCTTCAAAATGAAAGGTAACGCTGGCGGCCCCTGCGGTGGCGTAAGCAGCAGCGGATGCGTCCGGATCGGCGATCATCAAGTGCACGTCAACCGGTATAGGCGAGGAAGCGATGATTCGCTCTGATTCGGGAAAATCAAAGGTTTTATTAGGGACAAAAATATTGTCCATAATATCCAAATGCAATAGATCGGATTCGGTAGCTATCCGAGAAATCTCATGATCTAGGTTCGTTAAGTCCGCGTTGAGGATGCTGGGACAGATTCGATATTTGGACACTCTGAAATGCTACTCGAGTGGTTGAATCTTCTTGCGGAACAACGCGAGAAACATAGCGTCCGAATTATGAAGATGGCTCCACAATTGCATAGTTCCATTTTTATTGAGCGATCCCGTGGGCAGTTCATGAAACTGCGACACGTCTATGAGTTCAAGATCTTTATGCCTGTGAAGAGTGTCTAGCACTTGGGCGAAGGTTTCTGCCAAATGAGGTGAACATGTCGAATATGCCAAAATCCCGGCTGGTTTAAGCAAGGCGTAAGCAGAGTCAATAAGTTCTCGCTGTAAAACAACTAAATTCTTCAAATCGGAAGGTGTTTTTCGCCAGCGTGCTTCCGGTCGACGACGCAGCGCACCAAGTCCCGTACAAGGAGCATCGACTAATATGCGATCGTAATGTGCTCCGAAATCTGCAGCATCGCGACCATCAATTGAAGAAATGTTCTGGCGCGGGATCACACGAGCAACAAGTTCGGCCCGATGTTCGGAAGGTTCGTTTGCTTGAAAAGTTGCCAGCGGGTCATCAGTGACGAGAGCGTTGAAGAGCCAGGCGGCTTTCCCACCGGGGCCGGCGCAAAGGTCCAACCAAGATTGAGCTTCCTGCGGATTATGAGTGTCGTAAAATATTTCCGATACCAATTGCGAACCGAAGTCTTGCACCCCAGCATTTCGGTTTCGAATTTCCGGATAGTCATTGGGTTGAGTCGATGAAACTATTCCGTACCGAGAAAATTGTAGAACCTCACCTCCGGTTTGCATGAGTTGTTCACGTGTGGACTTACCTCGCCAAGCTACAAGATGTGGAGCTGGCGCGACATTGTTGAAAGTCAAAAGTTCTATTACCGAATCCCAGTCCTTGAGCGAGTCGAAATAACTTTGAATTATCCATTCGGGGTGCGAATAGAGAATCGACAGTTTAAAAAGGCGATCAATTGATTCGTCCGCCTCGAGTCTTTCGTAAATTTCGAGATCGCGAGTTATCGCTCGAAGCAGGGCGTTGACGTAGGACGCTTTGGATTCGCCAACAACCTTACGTGCAACCTCTACCGTAGCGCCAACGGCGGCATGGACTGGCGTACGCATGTGAAAGATCTGATGACATCCCATTCGCAAGAGGTCGATAATTCGTGGTTCTAATTCGTCGAATGGTCGATCTATATGTGACTTAATCGCAAAATCATACTTTCCTTGCATGCGCAATGTTCCGTATGAAAGCTCCGTAGCAAAAGCCTTATCCCGTAACTCTAATTCCGAACTTCCGAGCAATTGCGGCAATAAGATATTGGCGTAGGAGCCGTTCTGATTTACTTCGGTTAACAGGTCAAAGGCCAAGGTTCGAGCGGCGTCTGGCTTTGGTTTCCGAAAATTATCCTTGCCAGCGTTACTTCTGGCTTTTGAGGACTTATTCGAATCGTTCATTATTTGTGATTCTAGCCCCGCGCACAAAATCGTCGGCAGCCATGCGCTTCTTTCCGGCAGGGGTAACTTCCCTTATTTCTATCCAGCTGTCGAGGCAGCGAACGGCCAAATTATCGCCGGTAATAAGGAGTGATCCTGGAGGTGCGGATTCGGAAAGATCCGATGCAATAGACATTTCGTGAACGAGAAGACGTTCGCCGCGAAAATTCGTGAATGTCCCGGGACGTTCGCCGATCGCTCGATATTGCCGGAGGATTTCTATGGCGAACTTGCCCCAGTCGATAACGCCCATCTCTTTAGTTATTTTTGGTGCAAGAGTTGCCCCTGCAAGAGGTTGAGCGATGGGTCGGACGGCCTTGGAAATTTGTTGAATAACTTCCAGAACGTGTTGGCCAGAATCTTGGCTAAGTCGTTCTAGAACCTCGCTGGTTGTCTCTTTTTCACCAAGAGGGGTTGGGACCTTTAAATAAATGGGACCGGTATCCATTCCTTTATCCAATTTAAATATGGTGATTCCGGTTTCTTCTTCACCGTTCCAGATCGCCCATTGGACAGGGGCAGCGCCACGATATTTCGGCAAGAGCGAAAAATGAACGTTCAACCAGCCAAAACGTGGCCCGTGGAGTAGTTCGACCGGGATCAATTTGCCATAAGCGACGGTGACCACAAGTTGTGGTTGGGCGGCGAGCAGATGCTTGTTCAGTTCGGAATTATCAGCGGGCTTTGCCAGGGGTAAATCTCGTTCGCTAGCCCATTGTGCAAGTTCATTTGCCACCAAAACCTGGCCTCGACCTGCTTTACGGTCGGGGTTTGAGATTACAGAAACCAAATTATGGTCCGATTCCAAAATAGCGTTGATTACTGGAACGCTGACCAATGAGGAAGACGCTACGGAAATATTCACTACGGGTTACAGCCCCAATCCCATGGTGTCATGAGGAGAGATTTTGAAAAGCGGGACGGTCCCTGACTCTTCTGCCAAGCCAAACCACTCTGAACTCCTGATCTCTTTCATAGCCTTTTTTCGATCTGATTTACTCAAGCGATCGATAAAGAGCACGCCATCGAGATGGTCGTTTTCATGCTGCAGGCACCTTGCCATCAGCTCCGTGCCTTCTATCGTGACTGGCTCGCCATACATATTGAATCCCTTGGCCACCGTACCCAAAGCTCGAGGGGTCTCGTAGAGCATGCCGGGAAAGGAGAGGCAACCTTCGTCACCCTCCTGCATTTCTTCAGTAAGGTCTAAGACTGGGTTAATCAAATGTCCGACTTGATCGTCAATATCCCACACAAATACGCGTAATGAGACTCCGATTTGCGGGGCGGCTAGTCCCGCGCCTGGGGCATCGTGCATAGTTTCGATTAGATCTTCAACCAAAACTCTCAGTTCCTTGTCAAAGGTATCAACCAGGGTGGCGGGAGTCGTTAATACCGGGTCGCCAAAAAAGCGGATTGGTTGAATGGCCATGGGGTAATTCTAATAGGAGTCTTAGGGGCGCTAAATCGCGTAAGGGTCTATGCGCACGGAAAATGGTGCCAATGCCTTAATGCTGCGTAATCGACGCAAATCCAGTAAGAAATCGGAGAGATTTTGCCCGTGGGCAACTTCAGCTCGCAAAATGAGTTTGGAACTCTCCCCCTCCGCCGAGACCGGACCCAAAACCTCGAATCTTTCTTCCTCTTTGAGAACTTGGAAAAGCTTGGAGATCTCCCCTTGTGGTCCTTGGATAGTGGCCATTCTGTAGAAGGGCGGAAATCTCACTTGTAGACGTTGAGACAAGGTTCGGTCGATGTACATTTGGAAATTTCTTGACGATATAGCCTGAACAACCGGATGGCTGCCCTCGAGCGAGAGAAAGATTTCTCCGTCATCTTTCACCAGACTAGAAGCTCGCAACCATCGGGAAAGTGCAATCTCGTCGGAACGTAGTTCGATTCGGTTGAAATTCAATTCCCCATCAAGAAATACCGCCGCCGAATATTCACCATCTGGCTCGCAACCTAAAGTAGCAACTGCCAACACCCGACCCGCTGGCTTGGTATCAATACGATGGGTGGATGTAGAGGAGATCACTTGTACTCCGGGGAAAGCTTTGCCCAATTCTTGAGCAATTCTACTTGCTCCGCGACCGACCATTCGGATCTTGGATTCTCCACACCAAGTGCAACTCCAGTCCAGATAGCTCTTGGAGCAAAGAGAGCAACTGGGAGCTTTGCCTACATCGTCAATGTGCAATTTTCCGCCACAAGAGCAGAGGGCAATGTTTCGGCATTTTTGACAGAGAAAGCCATTTATATAGCCTGGAGTCGAAGTGGTGACAAGGACTGAGCCGGTGCGTAAGCCGTCATGGATTGTTTGTGAGTATTTTCGATGTCCGCCATCGAAAGTTATTCGCGGACGGATAGGTCTTTGCGGTACCAACGCTTCCATCCATCCACTCGATACCAATCTGGCAATTTCCAGCGAAGGAAACGCGGAGATGAAAATTAAGGAATGCTCCGATGCTCGAAGCAAAGCAACGTCACGGACATTCCACCCCGGAGCGCGCCTGTCATACGTTGACTCGTCCAAGTCATCTAAGACGATAATCGTTGATGCTTCGGGCAACGTAGTAAATACGGAGCTGCGTGTCCCCAAAATCAAAGTAGGTGTTTCAAGATTTGCGATGAGAAAATTCAAATATCTCTGGCTCTTACTTAGGTGGGTGCCGAGAACGAGTGGAACTGTTCCGGTTTTGTGATGAATTTCAAGAGAAAGGAGTTCGATATCTTTTTGGTCAGGTACCACGATTAAAGTATGTGATACGTGACTGCGTAGTTCGAGAATTTGGGCTATCGCCTTATAAGCACTGAGTCCAGCGCCAAGTTGTACCGAAATTCTCGAGATTGACTTCGTCTGCAACTTCTCTTTTTCCAGGGCGGAAAAGATGCTTTTGAATTTTGGATCGTGGGTCTGTGATTCGGCCAAGGGAACAGAATCAAAGTTATGTGTGCTGAAGGCACGCTCTGCGGAAGCGCTTCGATCTGGGAGCGCCGCAGGCAAAAGCTCGAGGATCGAAGAACCGTAGCGAAGGGCGAGAGCATGTAGGAGTTCGAGCAATGGTGGTGTGAGTATTGGCAAAGAGGAAATCACGCCATCGAGGTATTTAAGTTGTGAAAGTGCATCGGAAAGAGGATTGAACTCTCTCCTGCTAATGATGTAACCCTGGGTCGCTCGCCCAGAGAAATCCACCTTCACCAAAGATCCGACAACAGCATTAGTGGATTCGGAGTGTGGTACTAAGTAGTCGTAGGTTCCATCCAAGTGAAAGACGGAACTGATGACCAATACCTGTGCGACCGGCGCTTGGGTCGCTATCTCCGGCTTCTGCTTGCTTTTTTGGCTTTTTAACCGAAGTGGCTTTACCTGAGCCACGAGTATCTAACCTTTTACGGCTTGCTGCAGGGATTCTGCCCGGTCGGTACGTTCCCAGGTAAATTCGGGCAATTCTCGTCCAAAATGACCGTAGCTGGCAGTGAGTGAATAAATTGGGCGCAATAGATCCAAATCGCGAATTATTGCGGCCGGACGCAAATCAAAGACGCTGTTTATAGCATCGGATATCTGTTCAACCGGCACCTTCTCTGTACCGAAAGTTTCGACAAATAGTCCAACCGGTTGAGCTTTACCAATGGCGTAAGCAATCTGGACTTCGCAGCGAGTTGCCAATCCGCTGGCAACCACATTCTTGGCTACCCAACGCATCGCATATGCCGCAGAACGATCTACTTTCGATGGATCCTTCCCTGAGAAGGCTCCCCCTCCATGTCTTGCCATTCCACCATATGTATCGACGATTATCTTTCGGCCTGTCAATCCAGCATCACCCATAGGACCACCAATCACAAAACGCCCGGTCGGATTAATGAGAGCGCGAACCTGTGAAGTGTCAATATTTAGATCCGCAATCACGGGATTAATGACTAGATTGAGAATGTCTGGGGTTAAATGCGAATCCAGATCGACCTCCGGAGAGTGCTGAGAGGAAATAACGATCGTGTTTAACGCAACAGCTTTGCCATGTTGATATTCAATCGTGACTTGGGTTTTTCCATCTGGACGAAGATAAGGAATCGATTCATTCTTTCGCACCAAAGCCAATTGTTGGGAAAGCCTGTGAGCCAAGGAGATCGGAAGTGGCATGAGCTCGGCGGTGTCATCACATGCATAACCAAACATGAGACCTTGATCTCCTGCTCCTTGAAGATCGAGAGGATCTTGCGAAGAGGAGACCCGACTTTCAAATGCAGAATCGACACCTTGAGCGATATCTTGAGATTGCTGACCTATGGAGAGGGATACTCCACAGGAGTTTCCATCAAAACCTTTATCAGAGGAGTTATAGCCAATTCGCAATACGGTATCTCGTACGATGCTCATGACATCGGCATAACCATTAGTGGTGACCTCGCCCGCCACGTGCACTTGACCGGTCGTTATGAGAGTTTCGACAGCGACACGGCTAGCACTGTCTTGACTAAGAAGTGAATCGAGAATTGCATCTGAAATTTGATCTGCCATCTTATCTGGATGACCTTCAGTTACAGATTCTGATGTAAAGAGACGTTTACTCATTGACGTAACCTAACTTAAGAGCCACTTCATCGAGAAGTTTGGTGGCTAGCGTTTCCTTCAATTCGTGGTTAATTGGGATGGCTCGCCCATCGCTGATGAGAAGTACGCCATCGGTATATCTCTCGCCAAAAATTGCACCTTCGGAAACATCGTTAACATAAAGAATATCTACGCCTTTGGCAGTGAGTTTGGCCAAGCCCTTTTCTTGAATATTGTTGCCAGTCTCAGCTGCGAATCCGACTATCACTTGGTGGGCCCGCTTAGTATCGACGATTCCTCTGAGAAGATCCGGGTTGCGAACGAGTTGGATTTCAGTAAGGGACTCTTTGGAAATCTTCTCAGACGAGTTGTGTAATGGCCTGGCATCTGCAACTGCGGCACTCATAATAATTACATCACTGTCGCTCCCAAATTGTTGGAGCAAGCTCTGCATTTGCTCGGCTCGTTCGACATGGAAAGTTTCGACACCGTCGATATCTGGCAAGCTCACGTTGGCGCTAATGATTCTCACTTTTGCTCCACGGGTAGCGGCCGCCCAAGCGAGGGCATAACCCTGTAATCCAGAAGATCGGTTTCCGATAAAGCGAACTGGATCAATCGGCTCTCGGGTGCCGCCGGCGGTAATTAAGATCGAGCGACCAATCAAATCCGCCTTGGAATGAAGTACATCATCAATTTCATCGATAATGCGTGAGCTTTCGGGAAAACGTCCAACTCCTGAATCTTCACCCGTCAACCGGCCATCATCTGGATCCAAGACAACGATGCCGCGCTGGCGTAGCTTGGTGACATTGGCCTGCGTTGCAGGGTTAAGCCACATTTGTGGATGCATGGCTGGTACGAGAATTTTGGGCGCATCCGAGGCGATGAAAACGTTAGTTAAGTAATCGTCCGCCCTACCCCCAGCCAAGCGCGCCAGTAAATCGGCGGTTGTTGGTGCGATGATAATCAGATCGCTTCGTGTTGCGGTGGCAATATGCGGAACTTGATGGACGTTATTCCAGAGCTCGCTCTGCACGGGTCTTCCGGAAAGAGCTTCCCACGTGGCCGAGCCAACGAAGTTGAGGCTGGCCTTGGTAGGAATGACAGTGACTAGGAAGCCACGCTCTTTGAGTCGACGAAGTAAATCGCAAGCCTTATAGGCGGCAATTCCCGCACCTACGCCGAGAACGATCTCTCGACCACGCGGATAGGACTCGATCAAGTCAGTTCTCGAGAGAATCGAGTATTAGGCGACCTCTGGAGCCTTAGGTTCCAGATTTTCAATAGTAAGTAATCCTTCGTTAATTTCGCGAAGAGCAATCGAGAGTGGCTTCTCATGGACGTAAGTGTCAACCAAAGGTCCGACATATTCCAGCAGGCCCTCGCCCAACTGGGAGTAGTAGGCATTGATCTGACGGGCGCGCTTTGCCGCGTACAGAACCAAGCTGTACTTGGAGCCGGCCTTATCCAAGAGTTCATCGATCGGTGGATTGGTAATGCCATCCATTGTTGTCATCGAAAAGCTCCTCTTTTTGCGTGCATTAGTAATAATTAATTGCCGAAAGTGCAGGTAACGATCCTTGCAAACCTAGACCGATCAACTGATCAACGAGCAGTCGCCAAGGATACCAGTTGCTCGAGTACCTGCTCGACCTGATGATTTACCAAAATATGGTCAAATTCGTCGGCGGCGGCCATTTCGGCCTCTGCTAGGGCCAATCGAGCGGCCTGTCGTTCGGGGGTGTCGGTCCCCCGTTGGTGGAGTCTGGAGGCTAGCTCTTCCCAGGAAGGTGGAGATATGAAGACCATGAGGGCTGATGGATCGGCTTGGCGGACCTGTCTGGCTCCCTCAATCTCAATCTCAAGCAAGACGTGTTTTCCTAACTCTCGCCAGGATTCAATGGGAGCTTTCGGGGTTCCGTATCGCGCCCCGGCGAATGTTGCCCATTCAAGAAACTCTCCGCCAGCCACCATGCGATCGAAGTTCTCTTCAGTCAAAAAGAAGTAGTCCACTCCATCCTTTTCGTTGTGGCGAGGTGCGCGGGTGGTGGCAGAAATACTGATCCAAAAACGAGGGTCGGCCCGCAAGGCCGAAGTGATGGTGCTTTTCCCTACTCCACCTGGACCAGACATCACAACGAGAGCGCCCTTGGGGGAATCGATCTTGCTCAAAGAGAGTTCCTTTCGCAGGGCGGCAAGTTGGTGCTTTCCTAGTCCGCCAATTCTACGCGATAACGAAATACCGGCCCGCCCCATAATTGCATCTGCTCGAATAGCGCCTACTCCGGGCACTGCTTTGAGAAGTTCGAGGACCTTCATGCGTTGGATGGATGGCTTCGGATCCCACAACGCTGAAAAAAAGGAAACCTGTCCGTTCGCTAGCGCGGCTTTCACATCAGCACGGTCTCGGCGAGCCACGACCGCTGCTTGCCGGGCGCGAGCCTGGTCCTCTGCACTGCGCAGTGGTGGCGATTGTGAGTTCATTTACGAAAAAACAAGCTTAAGAAATAAGTGGTTCTAATAAGCGGGCGGCGGCTTCTCGCATGGCTTGGCCCGAAGTAGCCCAGTGGGATGTAATCGGACGGCCGATGACCAAGAAGTTGGCACCTGATGTGATGGCTTCCAACGGAGTCATAGTGCGTTTTTGATCATCCGCAGAACTTTCTAATGGACGCACTCCTGGTGTGATCAATGAGATGTGGGTTGGAACGCCTTCACGAATTGCGGAAACTTCAAGAGGTGAACAGACAATGGAGGTTGCCCCGGCCGAAACTGCCAGTTGCGCCAGTTGTACGGCGCTCTTCACGCTGGACTCGGAAAAACCTACCTCACGCAGATCGTCTTCAGATAATGAAGTCAGAATCGTTACCGCAGTAATGGAAACTTCGGGAGCGGCGGCAACAGCCGCTGCCACCATGGCGCGACCACCGCTTGCGTGAACCGTTAAAAACTTTGGCGAAATATCCAAAATGGAAGTAGTTGCTCCGGAGACAGTATTGGGAATGTCATGAAGTTTCAGATCGAGAAAGAGTTGGAAGTCTCCAGCCTGTCGAAGCGCACTTATTCCATCGCGACCGAATCTAAGGAAAAATTCGAGGCCAATTTTATAGACACCGATGGATTCACGCGTGAATTCAATCCAAGACTTAGCGGTATCGAGATCATCGGTATCAAGAGCTAAAATTAATGGTGACGCCATCTACTTCTCTTCTCTATGAGCATATCCAACAGCTTCGGAAAAAGATGAAAACCCTCGCTCAACCAGCAACTTTTCGAGTTCGTTCTTAATATCCATTACCGCACTTGGATTTCCGAATGTGGCTGTGCCGACCGAGACTCCGGATGCACCTGCCAGAACAAGCTCGAGGGCGTCACGACCGTTTGACACGCCACCCATCCCCAAGATAACCGCATTCGGGATCCGGGAACGAACTTGGTAGATCGCACGAACCGCAACTGGTCTAATTGCCGGGCCCGACAGCCCGCCGGTCTTTCCGGCCAATTTAGGTCGCATGGTGTTGAGGTCGATGACCATTCCCAGCAAAGTGTTGATCAGGGCAAATGCATCTGCCCCCGCGGTTGCACAGACCTCGGCAATAGCGGCAATATCTGTAACATCAGGAGAGAGTTTGGCGATGATGGGCAAGGCAGGATTTAGATTTCGTTTAACGGCAGAAATGGCCGCGTGAGCTGTACCAGGATCGCATGAAAAAACTTGTCCCCGGTTTTCAACATTAGGACAGGAAATATTTACCTCGACTGCACTAATTCCGACAACGCCGTTCAAACGCTGGGAGAGGAGTGCGTAATCTTCAACTGTTTCACCCGCAATACTCACGATGATGTCCGCGCCTTGATCGACAAGCCAGGGAATATCTTTCTCGAGAAATAAATCTATGCCCGGACCTTGCAACCCAATGGAATTGAGCATGCCGCTAGGAGTCTCTGCCATGCGAGGTGTCGCGCGTCCAGAACGGGGTTTAAGCATGATGGATTTAGTTACTACAGCACCCAAATCTTTGAGGGGAAAGAATTGAGAAAGCTCCTTTCCTGATCCGGCGCAACCACTAGCAGTGAAGATGGGATTTTTAAAAGGTGCGTGCGAGAGCGAGGTGCGATAGTCGAAAGTCATGATCTACCCCATGTTTCATCTGGGATTACTCCCTTTGAATTCCAAATGACCTTTTCGCCATCCACAACGGGACCTTTGATACAAGAACGTTCCATGCGCACCACTCCATCATCCCCTCTGATGGGAAGAACACATGTCATACAAACACCAATTCCGCACGCCATTGACTCTTCCACAGCGCATTGATGGACCAGATCGTGTTCTTGCGCAATCTGCGAAATTGCTTGCAACATACCCATTGGCCCACACGAGTAAATAATTTCAATGTGATTCTCTGCGATCAGCTTGGGAAGGAAGTCGCTAACTTTTCCATGAAATCCAGCGCTTCCGTCATCTGTAGTGATGGTGAGTGAATTAACGGAACGTTTACCTTCAATTGGCGCATAGATTTTCCCGGCACTGGAAGCTCCCAAGACCATATCTACCCTGCAACCTCGAGATTTTAAGAGTTCAGCTAGCCCAAAGAGTGGCGCAGATCCGTAACCTCCCCCGACTAAAAGAGCCCTTACGGGTTCGGTAGGAATTCCGAAGGCCGTACCAAGAGGGCCTGTCAGCGAAACTTTGGAATGTACCGGAAGAGCTGTCAACCATCTGCTTCCGCCGCCGTGAGGCGCTACAACAAGTTCGATGACTCCCCCACTGGCGCCGCGGTCCATGGATCGGTGTATCGCAAAGGCTCGGCGAAGAACCATGGAACTGTTCTCGCCACCCACAGAGATTGCGACGAAGTTGCCAGGCCGAGCATGTGTTGCGATGGTGCCGACCTCGAACACTATGTGATGGTATGCGCCAACTTTCTTATTGCTAATGATTTCAGCAGCGACTGTGGTGGCGAATCGGTTGATCATTCCTGCAACCATTCTTGGATTGACTCAATCGAATAGTCGTGGGACTGGAGTTCAGCAATGCCTGCCACTGCCGCCTTAAAGCCAGCAATAGTTGTAATGCAAGGAATGGAGCGTTGAATCGCAGCGGTGCGAATTAACCATCCATCCTGTCGAGTTCCGCGCCCCAAAGGGGTATTGATGACGAGATCTACGGAGCCATCATTAATGATTTCAACAGCAGTACGTGACTCTCCCGAACCTTCAGAATGCTTGCGCACTTGAGATGAAGATATTCCATGTGAAAGGAGGAAATCGTGAGTACCAGCGGTTGTAAACAGGGAGAATCCCAATGCCTTGAGTTCTCGAGCAGGATCGAGCGCTGTCTCTTTATCTCGGTTGGAAAGAGAGAGAAATACTGATCCAGTTCTAGGGAGGGCGCCAAACGCGGCTGCTTGACTCTTGGCATAAGCCTCACCGAAGGTATGGGAGATGCCCATGACTTCGCCGGTTGAACGCATCTCTGGTCCTAAGACAGAATCCACGCCCATTCCATCAGTGCGGCGGAAGCGGTTCCAGGGCAACACTGCCTCTTTAACCGATATTCCATGCGCAATTCCATCGCCACTGGGTGGCAAAAGCGACATTGTGCGGAGTTGTGGGATCAACACACCGGTAGAAATCAATGCTGCCGCCTTAGCCAGCGGATTGCCCGTTGCCTTTGATACAAACGGTACGGTTCGCGAGGCACGGGGGTTGGCTTCTAGAACATAAAGAAGATCCACACCGCTCAGATCTTTAGCAATGGCGAATTGAATATTGAGCAAACCACGCACACCTACGCTTCGGGCAATCTTTTCTGTCGCTAATCGGATTTCTGAAAGTTTTTCACTAGAAAGACTCATACTGGGAATAACGCAAGCGGAATCACCCGAGTGAACTCCAGCTTCTTCAATGTGCTCCATGACGCCGGCAAGAAAAAGTTCGTGCCCATCGAAGAGAGCATCGACATCTATCTCGATCGCATCATCCAAGAAACGATCGATCAAGACTGGATGGTTGGGGGTGATCTCGGTAGCTCGGGCGATGAAACCCTCTAGCGATTCATCGTCGTAAACAATCTCCATCCCGCGACCACCTAACACAAACGATGGTCGAACCAGAACTGGGTAACTGAGATCGTGGGCTATTTTGAGCGCTTCGGCATACGAGTACGCCATTCCAAACTTTGGTGCCAATAGATCATTTATACGCAAGATCTCGCCGAAGGCTCCGCGCTCTTCCGCCAAGTCAATGGCATCAGGGCTCGTACCCAAAATAGTTACCCCGTTCTCCATTAAACCGCGGGCCAATCCCAGTGGAGTCTGCCCACCTAATTGGGCGATCACGCCCACAACCGGACCGGCAGCGCTTTCGGCATTAATGACTTCAAGGACGTCTTCTAGCGTTAACGGTTCGAAATAGAGTCGATCAGATGTGTCGTAATCTGTCGATACGGTTTCGGGATTGCAATTGACCATGATCGTTTCGAAGCCAGCTTCTTTTAGTGCATAGGCAGCATGGACGCAGGAATAGTCAAACTCGACGCCTTGTCCGATTCGATTAGGACCGCTTCCAAGGATTATTACGGCAGGTTTAGTTCGTGGCACTACTTCAGTTTCCAGATCATAACTGGAGTAGTGATACGGAGTGTGAGACTCGAATTCGGCAGCGCATGTGTCAACTGTCTTGAAAACTGGACGTATTCCCATACGATGGCGATTGGAGCGAACCTCAGATTCAGAAGAATACGTCAGGCTGGATATTTGTGCATCTGAAAATCCATTGGATTTGGCTTTACGCATGAGTTCGACACCAACATCGCCAGCTCGCTTAATCTCCATTGCAACACTATTGATGGCCTCAATTTGTTGTAGGAACCAAGGATCAATCTTTGAAGCGGCGTGTACTTCGGACACTGATGCACCTAAGGCCATAACTTTTTGAACTTGCTGCAGACGAAATTCAGTAGGGACGGAAATTTGCTCTAGCAACAGTGATTTATCTAGACCATCTAGATCCCAAGTAAAAGATGTGCCTTTCTTCTCTACCGATCGGAGCGCCTTTTGTAGGCTTTCGGCAAAACTTCGGCCTATTGCCATGGCTTCGCCCACGCTCTTCATGGTCGTAGTCAGTCGCGGATCAGCCTCAGGGAATTTTTCGAATGCGAATCTAGGAACTTTCACAACAATGTAATCTAGGGTCGGTTCAAACGAAGCCGGAGTAGATTTTGTAATGTCATTTTCGATTTCATCAAGCGAATAACCAATTGCTAGTTTGGTCGCAATTTTAGCAATCGGAAATCCGGTCGCCTTTGATGCCAAAGCAGAAGAACGTGAAACTCTAGGGTTCATCTCGATGACAATAATTCGACCATCCTGAGGATTGACTGCAAATTGTATGTTGCATCCACCGGTAGCTACTCCGACTTCACGAATGATCTCGATCGATAGATTACGCAGTTTTTGAAACTCAACATCGGTCAGAGTGAGCGCTGGGGCAACGGTAATCGAGTCACCGGTATGAACACCCATGGGATCCACATTCTCGATGCTACAAACGATCACCACATTATCCTTATGATCGCGCATGACCTCGAGTTCAAACTCTTTCCAGCCAATGATCGATTCTTCTAGCAGAACTTCTGTGGTTGGGCTGTGGCGCAAACCTGCACCAGCAATGAGCTCTAGCTCTTCTTGGTTATAGGCAATACCCGAGCCAAGGCCACCCATAGTGAAGGAGGGACGAACGACCACTGGATAGTTAAGTTCTCCGACGGCTCGGAAGCATTCCTCCATGGTGTGGCAGATCCGAGAACGAGCAGACTCTCCCCCAACTTTTTCTACTATTCCCTTGAAAATCTCTCGGTCTTCACCTCTTTTTATGGCTGGGATATCGGCGCCAATGAGGCGAGTCCCGTACTTTTCTAGAAGGCCATTTTCAAAGAGACCCATTGCTGCATTGAGCGCTGTTTGACCGCCCAAGGTGGCGAGCACGGCAGTTGGCCGTTCCTTTGCCAAGATCTTTTCGATTATGTCGGTGGTAATAGGTTCGATATAGGTAGCGTCGGCAAATTCGGGATCGGTCATAATCGTCGCTGGATTGGAGTTAATGAGAATGACGCGGATGCCCTCTTCCTTGAGAACGCGACAAGCTTGAGTGCCCGAATAATCAAATTCACAAGCCTGGCCAATGACGATTGGTCCGCTGCCTATGACGAGAACACTCTCGATAGAGGTATCTCTAGGCATGGGTTCCTACATTCTTTGCGCTAGATGATCGCATCAAATCTATGAAATGATCAAAGAGATATTGCGCATCATGCGGACCTGCCGCTGCCTCGGGGTGATACTGAACGCTAAATACCGGCAATTCAATGAGTTCCAATCCTTCGACTACTCCGTCGTTGAGACAGATGTGGCTGACATATCCGGCTCCGTAAACCGTCGAGAAATTACTTTCGATTGGTGCTTTAACTGCAAAACCATGATTGTGAGCGGTGATCTCCACAACTCCCGACTTGATGTTCTTGACCGGTTGGTTGATACCCCGATGACCGAAGGGAAGTTTAAAGGTCTCAAATCCAAGAGCCCGACCGAGAATCTGATGACCAAAACATATTCCAAAAATAGGTGTTCCCTTTAGGAGAAAATCTCGAACTAATTGCACAACATCATTCATGGTTGAAGGGTCCCCAGGGCCGTTGGAAAGAAATATTCCATCGGGGCGGAGCGCTTCTATTTCCTGCAATGTTGAGTTCAAAGGCAGAACATGTACCTGCACGCCTCTCGCGGCAAGATACCGTGGAGTTGCGGCTTTGATACCTAGATCAAGTGCTGCAACCACGAATTCAGTCTTCGTTCCGGTGGGTGGATTAACGACATAGGGCATCTCGGTGGAAACATCTGCAGCTAGAAAAGCGCCGGACATTTGGGGTGAACGACGAACTCTGACAACCATTTCATCCCGAGTGAGATCCATGTTCGAGAAAATTCCTACCCTCATCGCACCGCGATCGCGCAGATGACGCGTGATGGCTCGAGTATCGACACTCTTGATACCAACGACCCCAGCCTCGATCAGAGAACTTTCCAATGATTTTTCAGATCGCCAATTACTGGGCGATGGCGAAGGGTTGCGCACTACGAATCCCGAAACCCAAATACGCTCAGACTCTTCATCGGCCTGATTCATTCCCGTGTTTCCGACATGAGGAGCCGTCATGATCACGATCTGCTTGTAGTAAGAAGGGTCAGTCAAGGTCTCTTGATACCCGGTCATACCAGTTGAAAATACTGCCTCACCGAATGTTTCGCCTTGGGCAGCCCAAGATTCACCTTCGAAAATCGCACCATCATCTAGAACTAGAAACGCCTTAGTCATTCACTCTCGCATTCACAACGCCATTATCTAAAACTAATTTACCCGCAAAAAGAACATGCGTAACCATCCCGTGAAGCTCCTGGCCGTGGAATGGATTATTTCTGCTCTTGGATTCACCATTTGAGCGATCAACTGTGTAAGTGATATCTGGATCAACGACTGTGAGATTGGCAATACTTCCCTCAGCGATTTCCTGGCCGTGTTCACTGTATCCAGCGATACGAGCCGGAGAAATCGACATGCGCTCGGCAAGCTGGCTCCACGTCATCATTCCAGTTTTGACCATGGTGGTTACAACAACGGACAGTGCAGTTTCCAGTCCCAACATGCCAAACGCTGCAGACTGCCACTCGCACTCTTTATCTTCGGTGGGATGGGGTGCATGATCTGTTGCAACTACATCGATTGTGCCATCAGCTAAACCCGCTCGAAGGGCGAGAACATCTCTCTCTGAACGTAGCGGTGGATTTACTTTAAACACTGGGTCGTAACTGCGCACGCTTTCATCGGTCAGTAGCAAATGATGGGGTGTCACTTCTGCTGTGACTTGCACGCCACGGGATTTTGCCCACCGGACGAGTTCGACTCCGCCAGCGGTTGTGAGGTGGCATATGTGTAATCGACTTTGGACATGCTCTGCCAAAAGTAAATCTCGAGCAATAATCGCCTCCTCGGCGATAGCCGGCCAACCTGTCAATCCCAAAACTGAAGAAACACTTCCTTCATTCATTTGGGCGTCCTCAGTAAGCCGAGGCTCCTGAGCATGTTGAGCGATAATTCCATTAAAGCTCTTGACGTATTCAAGTGCTCGGCGCATTACCAATGGATCGTGAACACATTTGCCATCATCGCTAAAAATACGCACCCGGGCCACCGACTCTGCCATCGCCCCCAGCTCAGCCAATTTCTCGCCATTAAGTCCTTCAGTGACTGCGCCTATGGGAAAGACATCGCAGAGTCCGGCCTCTTGGCCAAGTCGGAAGACTTGCTCAACCACACCTGCGGTATCTGCCACCGGATGAGTATTTGCCATTGCTGAAACCGCTGTATATCCACCTTTAACTGCTGCCCGAGATCCAGATGCCACCGTTTCGGCATCCTCTCTGCCTGGTTCGCGAAGATGCGTATGGAGATCGACCAAACCCGGTAGCACGTATGCAGAATTCAGATCGATGGTGCGATCGGCGGATTCCGATATCGATGGTGCCACCTGTGCAATCCGGCGGCCGTCAATAAGAATGTCGACCTGCTCCCCCGTGGGAAGTTTCGCGTTCTTTAATAGTGTCCTCATAGCTTGGTCTCTGCTCCCCCTTGGAGTGGAACTCCTCCAAGTAACGTGTATAAGACGGCCATGCGTATCAGCACACCGTTGGCCACCTGTTCCAGTACTACCGAATTCTGGGCATCGGCGCTCTCGGATGAAATTTCTAATCCACGATTCATGGGTCCGGGATGCATGACGATGGCCGAAGACTTCAGACTGGCCAAACGAGCATTGGTTAAACCATAAGACTTGGAATATTCGCGTGCGGTCGGGAAGAAGAAATTACTCATGCGCTCTTGTTGAACTCGCAGCATCATAACTACATCCATTTGAGGCAATATCAGATCTAGATTGAAGGAATAGGAAACCGGCCAGGTTTCAATTCCGACAGGTAACAAAGTCGGTGGCGCAACTAACGTCACTTTCGCTCCAAGTTTTGTGAGCAGCAGAACGTTGCTGCGAGCTACCCGGGAGTGCAATATGTCTCCAACAATGGCAACGTTCAATCCTGTTAGATCTCCGAATTCGCTGGGGAAATGTTGACGAATTGTGAGTGCGTCCAGAAGGGCTTGGGTGGGATGTTCATGAGTGCCATCGCCAGCATTGATCACGGCTGCCGAGATCCAGCCTGAATCTGCCAGACGTTGCGCTGCTCCTGATGCCGAGTGGCGAATAACAACTGCATCAGCACCAATTGCTTGGAGAGTTTGCGCCGTATCCTTCAAACTTTCGCCTTTGCTGACGCTTGATCCTTTAGCAGAAAAGTTGATGACGTCAGCAGAAAGTCTCTTGGCAGCGGTTTCAAAAGAGATGCGAGTGCGAGTTGAATCTTCGAAAAACAGATTGACGATTGTTCGACCGCGAAGCGTAGGTAATTTTTTCATGGGTCCATCAGAAATCTTGCCCAGTTCCTCAGCGGTATTGAGGATAGCGATCGCCTCTGCGGCCGAAAGATCATTTACGGAAAGCAAATGTGCGTTCATTTATTTGCCCCCGTGATCTCCACTAGATCCTCACCATCTACTTCTCGTAAACAGACGCGAACCTTTTCAGAAGCCGATGTTGGTAGATTCTTTCCAACATAGTCGGCGCGAATCGGGAGTTGGCGATGTCCACGATCTACCAAGACTGCCAACTGAACAGTGCGAGGTCGACCTAGATCTCCGAGAGCATCCAACGCTGCCCGGATGGTTCGTCCGGAGAAGAGAACGTCGTCAACGAGAACAATGTCGCGCCCCTCGATTCCACCTATCGGCAAAGTAGACGCCATCAGCGGTTTGGGTGCAATCATGCGCAAATCGTCTCGATATAACGTTGTGTCAATTATGCCGACAGGCGGAGCCAACTCAATCTCGGCCAAATGGGCGGCAATGCGCTCTGCCAGAAAGGCGCCACGAGTGGGGATACCCATCAAAGTGACGTTGGAAAGCCCATGATTATGTTCGACAATTTCATGAGAAATGCGCTTAAGAGCGCGGGCGATATCGCCTGAATCTAAAACAGTGCTCATTTAAACTCCTTTGCCGCCTCACAGGACGGATCGTTAAAGGATTACAGCCGAAGGTTATCACTTGTGGATATTGAAATCGTACGCGTGTCTCATCTGGATAGCCTTGGATTTGTGACTTTCGAACAATCTCATCCAGGCAAAGGTGATGCGATGGCCATAATTGGGGCAAATCTCCGGAAAGTGCGGAAAAGCCAAGGGCTGACTCTCCATGAAGTGGAGCGCAAATCCCACGGATTGTGGAAGGCGGTCGTAGTTGGCTCCTACGAGCGGAATGACCGTGCTCTCTCGCTCCGAAAAGCTATTGAACTCGCCGATTTCTATCAAGTTCCTATCGATCAATTGCTGGGCCTGGACCGCCCCATGCCCACCTCATCTATGCGGGCGCGCACGGTATTGGATCTGCGCCGCCTGCACGCCTACTCCCAACACTTTGATGACCTTGCCATGGTCTCCCAATTTGCTGCCTTGATCTGCGCCAAACGGAAGGACTGGAACGGCGAAGTGCTCTCGTTACGCGAATCAGATCAGACGACTCTGGCCTTACTGGCATTTACTTCCGAAGTCGAAATCCTGAAGAAGCTCACCGCAGAGCAGTTGCTCTTCACCAACAGCGAATGATTAAATCAAGGATTCCTTCAGAGCGGATATGCGGCCAAGGACGCCATTGATATACCCAGATGAATCCACAGTAGAAATATCTTCGGCTATTTCGACGGCCTCATTGATGGCTATTTGATCTGCCAGTTCTGGCTCATAAAGCAATTCATAAATTGCCACTCTTAATATATTGCGATCTAGGGCAGGCATTCGATCCATATCCCAACCTTGGGCATAGGTCATGATCAAATCATCAATTTTGCGTTGATTCTCCACAACCCCAGATACTAAATGGATCGCGTATTCACCTTCGGAGAGTTCCTCGGGTGGACGTGATTCTAGTAGCGCCTTTGGGTCTATCTTCTTGATCTCGGCTTCGTAGAGGAAATCAACGGCACGTTTTCGCGCCTTGCGCCGAGCTGACATTAGTTTGCGCGACCGAGATAAGCCCCGTTGCGAGTGTCAACCAAGATCTTCTCATCCTGCTTGATGAACAGTGGCACCTGTATAGATACTCCGGTTTCGAGGGTTGCCGGCTTGGTTCCACCGGAAGATCGATCTCCCTGGAGACCTGGCTCTGTATAGGTAATGGTCATTTCAACCGAGGCGGGCAATTCGATGAAAAGCGGATTTCCTTCATGGATGCCCACGATTGCATCGCAATTCTCGAGCATGTAGTCGGCCGAATCCCCAACGGTTTCGGCTGAAATATTGATTTGGTCGTAGGTCTTGGAATCCATAAAAACAAAGTCTTCGCCATCCTTGTACAAGAACTGCATGTCACGCTTCTCGAGAATCGCTACATCTACTTTGACGCCCGCGTTAAAAGTGCGATCTACGACCTTGCCGGAAAGAACCGACTTCAACTTGGTACGAACAAAAGCTGGTCCCTTGCCTGGCTTGACGTGCTGAAACTCCACGACGTTCCAGAGTTGACCTTCGATATCAAGGGTCATGCCATTTTTTAGGTCATTGGTCGTTGCCATGGTTAATCCATCTCGTCTCGTAAAAAGTAGTCGATTCAGCGCTCTGCTTGAGAGGCTGGAAGTTCAGAGAGCAAGGATACCTGAGGAAATTACTACTTCCCTACTTGACCATTCGGGCTAACGCCATGAGCGCCAGGCGATACGAATCAGGCCCAAAACCGGCAATTGTTCCGTTGGCTATCCCGGAAATCACCGAGGTGTGCCGAAACTCTTCACGCGCCAAAGGGTTGGACAAGTGGACCTCAATCAGCGGTGCCTTCACAAGTTCTGCAGCATCCCGAATGGCATACGAATAGTGAGTAAAGGCGGCTGGATTGATGACCACTGGTATTTGACCGTCGGCTGCCTCGTGCAGCCAGCCGATCATCTGGCTTTCACTATCGGTCTGGCGAACTTCGGCAACAAAGCCGAGCTCGGCCGCCTCGGCGGTTATGAAGGTAACGAGGTCGGGAAAAGTCATCGATCCATAAATGGCAGAATCCCGCAAATCGAGTCTGGCCAGATTAGGTCCATTAAGTACCAGGATTCTCATTGCGAAATCCTTTCATAAATAAGAGCCAATTGATCGTCTTGAAGGTTTTCTAACCATTGCGGCGTGCCAACTTCGGAAATTCCAATAAATCTCAAAGACGCCGATCGAGCCTTCTTGTCTAGCCTCATGAAATCTAATAGCTCATCCCATTTGTGTGCCGAATAAGAGATTGGCAAACCAAATTTGGTCAAAAGATTGCGATGAGAAGCCACAACGGGCGCGGGCAAATCGCAGAGAGAGTGACTCAACTCGGCGGCGAAAACCAAACCGATAGCAATCGCTTCGCCATGGCGCCAGGTATAGCCCTCGGATCTCTCTATTGCATGACCTAAGGTGTGACCGTAATTAAGAATCTCGCGAAGTTTGCCTTCTTTGAAATCTTCAGAAACGACACGGGCTTTGACGGCCACGCTTAAAGCGATTAATCGTTCGACCTTAACGCGAGCGTCTTCAAGTGAAGCGCAGGCATCGAGAATCGTGAGAATCTCTTCGCTAGCAATAAATCCGGTTTTAATTACCTCAGCGAGCCCTGCGGCAAAATCGCGGTCACTCAGTGTCGAGAGAAATGAAGTATCAATAAAAACTGCGCGAGGTGAATAGAACGAACCTATGAGATTTTTTCCAGCAGGTGAGTTGATCCCGGTTTTTCCACCTACTGCTGCATCCACGGCCCCAGCCAAAGTGGAGGGAAATGCAAACCACTCGATACCTCGCAACCAGGTGGCGGCGGCGAAACCCGAAAGATCTGTAGTTGCTCCTCCGCCAATAGCAACGATTGCATCTTTGCGGCCTATTTTCGCTTGTGCCAACGCGCTCCATACTCCGTCAAGGCTCGTTAGAGTCTTTTGATCCTCCCCGTCAGCAACTTCATGTAAGAACAGTTTGGAGGATGAGGCAGCGACCTGATCAATTTCATATAGTTCGACTATTTTCTTGGGAGCGATCACCAAAACTTTGTCAAAACTGCGGCAAATTTCCAGCAACTCTTCCTGCCAGCTAATTCCGATATGAACCGAGTATTCTCGCTCGCTCGAAACTTTGATCTCAATCATGTGCAACGCCCACCAGATCAGCTATTTCCAGAGCCACTTCAGCAGCTTTCTTGTGATCGGTAACAATGCGATGTGACGCCAACGCTTCGTAGATGGGGCGCCTTTTCTCCATAAGTGCTAACCACTGTTGACGAGGATTGATCAGGAGAAGCGGGCGATCCTTGTTGAATCCGACTCTTGGAGCTGCCTGAGAAATAGACACATCTAGAAAAATTATGGAGCTCTGTGACGATGCCACTAATGCCTGACTGTTGGGGTTCAAAATTGCTCCGCCCCCTAAGGAGAGGACTCCATCCTTGATTTGAAGACATTCGGCAAGAATTTGAGCCTCTAAAGTGCGAAAGCTCTCTTCTCCATCTTCGACAAAAATCTCCGAAATCTTCTTACCGGTACGCGCTTCAATGAGTGCATCCGTATCGGTATAGGTAACTTTCAATAATTTACCTAAAGCCTTTCCGACAGAAGACTTTCCCGCCCCGGGCGGTCCAATCAGAATGAACGCAGGCATTACTTGATCTCGAGAGCCGAGATATAACTAAGAAAATTGCGACGAGTTTCCGAAACGCTGTCCCCGCCAAATTTTTCTAGAACCGAATCTGCTAGAACCAAAGCCGCCATCGCTTCTCCAACGATTCCGGCCGCCGGGACAGCACAAACGTCAGAGCGCTGATTGATGGCTTTAGCCGGCTCGCCAGTGGCGACATCCACGGTGTCTAAGGCGCGGGGAACTGTGGAGATGGGTTTCATTGCGATACGTACCCGCAGAACTTCACCGTTAGACATACCTCCTTCGGTGCCCCCGGCACGATCTGTCCGACGAACAATCTTTCCGGTGGCATCCCTTTCGATCTCATCGTGCGCGACGGAGCCTCGCCTGGTTGCAGTAAGAAAACCATCACCGATCTCAACGCCTTTAATGGCTTGAATACCCATCATTGCCGCTGCCAGTTTGGCATCGAGGCGTCTGTCCCAATGAGTATGTGAACCCAATCCTGGTGGCAGATCAAATGCCAAGATTTCGATTACGCCGCCGAGGGTGTCCCCAGCGGCATGAGCTGACTCGATCTCAGAAACCATGGCAGCAGCCGCTTCTGGATAAGCACAACGCACAGAATCGGCATCTATACGTTCACGATCTGCGTAGGTGGGAAGTTCTGCCTCTGCATTGATTTTTGCTTCACCGATGGAAATCACGTGACTCATTATCTTGATGCCAACACTTTGCTCAAGAAAGGCTCGAGCAACAGCGCCGAGCGCTACACGTGCCGCAGTTTCGCGGGCGCTTGCCCGTTCTAGTATTGGCCTAGCATCGGAAAATGCATATTTTTGCATGCCTACCAAATCTGCATGTCCCGGTCTGGGGCGAGTAAGTGGCGCATTTCTTGCCAAGGCGGCCAGCTCGTTAGGGTCAACTGCGTCAACCGACATAACTTTTTCCCATTTAGGCCATTCGGAATTTGCGATTTCAATGGCAATGGGTCCACCTTGAGTTAATCCGTGGCGGACTCCCCCGTGAATAGATACAGCGTCGGCTTCAAAAGTCTGGCGAGCACCGCGGCCAAAGCCCAATCTGCGCCTCCGCAGATCGACGTCGATATCCGAGGTTGAGATCTCTACCTGAGCTGGCAAACCTTCCAAAATCGCCGTGAGCGCCGGCCCGTGAGACTCACCCGCAGTTAGCCAACGAAGCATGCCATCTCCTTCAAACCATTAGTAAAGAAACCCTGTAGACCAATAAAAACAGCCGGACCAACGAGAGGTATTCTCTCAGAAAGCGGCCTTACCTCGCTCCACTTCAATCGCCTTGTTCATTGCATTTCGCATGGTGGGCAGGTCAAATGTCTGATCTGTCATGAGCATTACCTGGTCCAAGGCCTGTTCAACCAGCAGATCAAAGCCATTAATAACTTTGCCTCCCCCTAAATGCCACGCGGTAGCCAATGGAGTTGGCCAAGGGTTATATAAGACGTCGAATAAGGTCCCTTGCAACGGGTTGATCTCTGAAGCTAAAGAGTCGCTTGCTCCGGCCGGAAGGGTAGAAATCACCAGATCAAAGTTGCTGAGATTGGTCTCGAAATTTTCCAGATACATTGAACTGGAAAGTGCCACTGGCTGTAGCCCGGGAAATTTCGCGGGATTGCGTAAAGCCACCGAGATAGATGGGACGCTGCCATCGAGTGCGGCGATCGCGGCTCTCGCTGTCGCACCACCACCAAGTACACAAACAGAGGAATAATCGAGGCCGGAAAAAATTCGCTGAAAACCTACGTAATCTGTGGAGGTACCACACCATTTCTCATCTTGCCAGTACAAGGTGTTTACAGAATTGATTCGTCGTGCCACGGGATCGACTTCGATGCCTTCGGTGTTCAATCTTTCCTTTAAGGGCATCGTTAGAGAAAAACCGGTGAATCCGTTCGGGCGGGCGGCAAGAAAAAAATCGGGAAATTCGCTCTCTGGCATTTCGATGGCAACATAAGTTGCGTTTATGCCTAGGAGTTCATAGGCCGCACTGTGTAGCCGTGGCGAGAGGCTATGCGAGATTGGAGAACCTAGTACTGCGCACTTGATCATTTAAAGGCACCCGCCGCTAAATTCTTATGGAAGAGAGATTCCCAACTGCCAAATTCAGCAAAACTTCGCGTGAAGCGGGTGTCACCAGGTCTTACGGTTATGAAATAGATCCAATCGCCCGTTGCAGGATGAAGTGCGGCTTCAATTGCAGCCGTGCTCGGATTAGAAATTGGTGTTGGCGGCAAACCAACATTTCTATATGTATTGTAAGGAGAATCTATTTGTGTACTTGCGGTCGAAAGCGCAATTTGTCCACGAAGATTGGCTGCATACTGAACAGTCGAATTAAGCTGTAATGGCATTCCCATGGTCAGACGATTCAGGATCACCCGTGCAATTTTGGAAAAATCCGAGGCATCCCCTTCGACTTGAATCATGGAAGCGATCGTCAGCATTTGATAAGCATCATACTTTTCGTAACCGATACCCAAGCGGGAAGATGAAAGAGACTCTTGAAAACGCCTTGACATAGCTTCAACAGCTGATTGAGCAGAAGTTCCTTGAGCAAAAGAATACTGAGCCGGAAAGAGCATTCCTTCAAGCGATGATGTCTTATTGGCGATCGAAGGTTTAACCGACTTCCAGCTCGAAAATGCTCGCTGGGATATCGATGGACTGTTCTGTAATAGCGATATCACGTCCGACAACGTAGAACCTTCTTTAACGTTGATCAGGCCCACGATCCGTTTCCCGTCAAGCATCTGAGCAAGGGCAGTGACTGCGGGGATACGCGTATTTACTCTGTGGGTTCCAGGAGCAATAGCTCTCGATCTTGAATCAGCCAGGGCTACTTTCAAAAAACTCTTGCTGGTCTTTACAACACCTGCCTTTTGCAGCGAAATTGCGATCTGTGAACCATTTTCACCATTGGCTACTTGAACAGTTGTCTCTGCGCCAAGTTGGCCCGCCGGAAAGTCGTCATTGTTACCAGAAAACGCAACCCAGATACCAGCGACCAGCGACAACACGGCTACTGAAGCAATGATCAAGCGCGCTCGTTGAGAAACTCGATTCATATAACTTCACCTTGGATTTTTCCGGTCAGTTTCTCCTGCTGCAAGGCTGACTCCAAAATGGCTACAGCGGCGATGGCATCGACTTTTCCGCGCGCTGCTTTGGCGCTGTGGCCAGATTCTTGCAAATCTTTTAAGGCGGTAACTGTTGTCAATCGTTCATCGACTGAGTAAATCGGTATTTGAGTCATCGTCCTGAGTACGCCGATGAATTCAAGAGCGCTTTGGCTCTTCTCGCTGACTAGGCCAGAGAGATGTTTGGGATCTCCTACGACGATGTAGATAGGTTCTATTTCTGTTAAGACTTCGGAGATTTTTTCGCGTAATTGCAGGTCATTTGCCAATAATGTTATTAGTGGCGACGCAAGAATCCCATGAAAATCCGAAACCGCAACGCCAATACGTACCGTTCCGAAATCGAAAGCAAGTCGGCGGCCGGCTCTCATCTCGGCTACTTAACGGCAGTAGTGATCAGTTGAGTGATTTCGGAAAGTGCTAAGGAAATAGCAGACATATTTGCTCCGCCACCTTGCGCAAAATCATCGCGACCGCCACCGCCACCGCCCAAAACTATGGACCCGGCCTTAACGAGTTCGCCAGCCTTTATCCCAATATTCTTGGCCTCATCGCTAACTGCAACAACCAGAGTCGCACGCTCATCTCCTCGAGAAATTAGCACGACTACCCCGGACTTTAACTTGGAGCGCAACCCGGTTGAGATCTGTCGAAGATCTTCTACCGAAACCCCAGCGGCGATTTCGGCAGCGATGAGTTCAACCGAACCAATATTCGTCTTTGCGATCAGAAGTGAATCGGCTGCCTGTAGAGCTTGTGCCGAATGGAGCGCTGTGAGTTCTTTTTCTACTACTTTCATGCGTTCCAACATCGCGTGGATGCGTCCAGGCAATTCTTCGCTCTTGGAAACTTTAACAATCTCGGTCAGCGAATTGAGGAGGAGATGTTCTCTGGCGAGGAAATCAAATGCATCATGTCCAACTAAAGCCTCGACCCGTCGCACTCCAGCGCCAATGGAGGATTCAGAGAGTAGTTTTACTAAACCTAATTGCGCAGATGAGCTGACGTGAGTTCCGCCGCACAGTTCGTGCGCCCAATCTCCGACACTTACTACTCGGACCCGCTCGCCATACTTTTCGCCGAAGAGGGCCATTGCACCCATTGCTTTGGCTTCGGGTTGGCTCATAACTTGAGCGCGAACCGACAGATTCTCCAGCAACAAGGCGTTGACGCGCGTTTCGACATCGTGGAGGACTGAGGCGGGCACAGCACCATTAGCTGGGAAATCAAATCGGAATCTGCCAGGTGCATTCTCGGAACCTGCCTGCGTGGCTCCTTCGCCTAGCGCCTCACGAAAAGCTTTATGCACCATATGAGTTGCGGTGTGGGCCCGAGAGATTGCCATTCGGCGCTCACGATCAATTTTTGCGAAAGCAGCAGCACCCTTTTCCACGTGGCCAGAAAGAACCCGCCCGCGATGGATGTAGAGACCAGGAACTGGACTTTGCACTTCATCCACCTCTACGACCGCGCCGTTTGCCAGCGTGATGGTTCCACCATCAGCCAACTGACCGCCGGCCTCGGAGTAGAACGGAGTGCGATCGAGAACGATCTCAATATCCTGATCGGGACCAACCTCGGAGACCACTATGCCGTCTACCAAAAGAGCGTTAATCGTCGACTCAGATTCAATATTCTCGTAGCCAATAAAATTGGTTGAGCCAACTTCATCCATAATCGCGCGGTATTGGCTGAGATCGGTGTGACCGGTTTTTTTGGACCGAGCATCTGCTTTGGCTCGGTCTTTTTGCTCCTTCATCAATTTGCGGAAACCATCTTCATCCACCGCGAGTTTGATCTCTGAAGCCATTTCTAGAGTGAGATCAAAAGGGAAACCGTACGTATCGTGCAATTTGAATACTGTCTCACCAGAAAGTTTTGTGGACTTTTCTTTGTTCGCTTGCACCGCAGCAAGATCAAAGATTTGTGTGCCGCTCTTGAGTGTTTGAAGAAATGATTCTTCCTCAGCAGCCGAAACGGCTTTGATTCGCGCTTGATCAGCAATTAATTCTGGGTATTGAGCTCCCATCGCATCGATGGAGGCATCGATGAGTTCAACGATTGTCGGTTCGTGGGCTCCAAGGATGCGCATATTACGAATCGTGCGGCGCATCATGCGGCGCAACACGTAACCTCTACCTTCATTGCCAGGCAAAACTCCGTCACCGATCAGCATCATTGCTGTACGGGCATGATCGGCAACTACGCGCAAATCCACATCGCTTTTGGGATTGCTTCCGTATTTGACTCCAGTTAAGAATGAAGCACGATTGAGAATTTGCATCGTGGTATCAATTTCATAAATGTTCTCAACACCCTGCAAAAGCGCAGCGGTACGTTCTAACCCAAGGCCCGTATCAATATTTTTGGCAGGGAGTTCTCCGACAATTGGGAAATCATCTTTGGTACCACCTTGACCACGCACGTTCTGCATGAAGACCAAGTTCCAGACTTCGAGGTAGCGGTCCTCATCTGCGACCGGTCCACCTTCTTTTCCGTAGGCAGGTCCGCGATCGTAATAAATCTCCGAGCATGGACCGCAGGGACCAGGGACACCCATAGACCAAAAATTGTCAGCCATTCCACGTCGCTGAATGCGTTCGCGTGGAACTCCGATTTTATGGTGCCAAATGTCGGCTGCTTCATCATCGTTTTGATAGACCGTTACCCAAAGTTTTTCTTCAGGGAAGCCATATCCCCCATCTGCAATGGATTTGGTTAAGAGCTCCCAGGCAAGTGCAATTGCGCCCTCTTTGAAATAGTCTCCAAAGGAAAAATTGCCACACATCTGAAAGAAAGAGGCGTGCCGGGTCGTCTTTCCAACCTCATCGATATCTAGGGTACGCACGCATTTTTGGACAGAAGTGGCTCGGATGAATGGCGGCTTCACTTCACCAAGAAAATATGGTTTGAACGGAACCATTCCGGCATTTACCAACAGAAGGTTGGGGTCGTCGGCAATTAACGATGCTGATGGCACGACCGTATGTGTGAGCTGTTGGCTGTTGCCTGATTCAAAGAACCGAAGCCACCGCTCACGAATTTCTGCGGAGTTCACTTTTGTTACTCGGACTCCTCTGAAGAGCGACGCTTAGTGCCCTTTTTGGGTTTGCTCGCATTCTTCTTCATTTGTGCTGCGGTTAAGAGTACGCCTGCAGCTTTCATGGCCATATTATTTTTATCCATAAAAGAGCCCGTGGCTGCCGTTATCTTCTCGGTTAGATCTTCGGCAGATTTTGAGATTCGATTAATGCTGTGGAGCGGTCCGTTCACAAGAGTTACGGTCGTCGTAACTTCTTCGAGCAGCGGAGTGGTCTCATCCGTGATCGCCTTGAGACTGGTTTTGGCCTCATCAACTAATCTTCCAACTCGAATTACTGCATAGGCGATTGCGGCGGCAATAATCGCCAACGACGATGCTGCGATAATGGTTGCGATTCCTCCTGGACCCATAGTTACAGCCTACCTGAAATCAATCTCAACTCGAGGCACTAAAAACCGGTATCGAGATATCGGGCTTTTCGTGCGCCTTATGGGCGCGCAGTGCAGCCTCGTGGTAACGCTCGATGAGCTCGACGTTTTCGGCTCGAGAATACGGTTGCCCATTAACTAGGGGGCCGACTCCACCCTCCATAACTGCAATAACATCCTCGCCCGACATGGTCTTATGGGTCTCAAGTGCATGAGCTAGGGAGAGAACTTTGCCTCGATTAGTCACCAAGATTTCCTCGGCCTTGTCGAGCAGCGTTGAAAGGTTGTCTTCGATCCGGTCAGAGAGCGCTCGTCGAAGTTCCTTCACACCATCATCCTTTGGTTTTCCACCACCACCAGGAGCCCCAACTTCAAACCTTCTGTTAGAGGCGTGGGAGGAGACCGTGGAACCCATGCCCCAATGGCCCTCCATAAAACTGGCAATAGTTGTGGCACTTTCCAAATCACCGGACACTCCCGAGGAGTTATCGCCATCGAAGAAGAGTCGTTCCCCGGCCAAACTAGCGAGTGAAACCAAAATATCTGCTTCATACTCGGTTCGCCACCTCGTGAATTGATCATCTGGCGGAATGCTGGCCACCATTCCTAAGTAATCCGAACCCTTCTCGATCGTTGCGAGGTCGATCGACATATGGTGACGAACTAAATAGGCCATAACACCGTGGCATGCTTCATGAACTGCCACCGCATGACGTTCGCGTTCAATGTATTCAACGTCTTCTGCAGGTCCTAATTCCTTTAATTGTTTGGCACGAATAATGTCGGCCCACGAAATGGAATCACGGCCATGGCGTATCGCCATGATCAACGCTTCATTGATCGTGTCTTTAATCGTCGCGCCAGTTGCATAAGGTGTAATGGTTGCCAATTTATCAATCTCTTCACTCGAAAGAGAGTGAGAAACTTTTGCTAGATAGCCTTCGTAGGTGCGAACTCGTCCAGCTTTGCTGGGATACCCGACGCGATACATGCGATCAATACGACCAGGCCGCAATAGCGCTTCATCAAGCGCCTCTGGCATATTCGTGGCCATCACCACCAAGATGCGATATTTCGGCGGGTTTTTGGGACGCATACCCAATGTGCGGCGCACGATGCGATTGAAGAAACCCCGAGGCTTCTTTAAGCCAGATAATTCCGTCAACAGGGCTTGCAGGGTTCCCATGCCCGCCCCGCCGCCGCCCATCGCCGTTCCTGCGACAAAAGAATCCTGCTTAAGGCGAGCTTGAGTAATAAGCGAACTTGCGGGCTCGGAGAGGTAATTACCACCATGGCAAGGAGTACTGAAAATCGAACTGTCGTTGCTGAAGCGGCCACCAGTTGTTGAAATGCCACGGTTGCCCAGGGCATCTGCTTCATCAAAGAAGACCACGACGCCGCCATAACGCAACGCCAGCTTACGGAGTTTCCTAAATAGACCTTTAACTTTAAGAACTCCGACACCAAAGAACATATTGTTGAAGGCACCCGGGTCGACAAAAACGAAAGGTTTCCCAGTCTCACCCGCCATAGATTCAGCCATCAAGGTCTTGCCTGTGCCGGGAGGTCCCCATAAAAGAATTCCGCCAGGTACATATCCCCCGTGTTTTTCGATTTCTTCGGGAGATTCAAGAAATAGTAAATTCTCACGTATCCGGTTCAGCACATGATCCTGGCCCCACACATCTGAAAATCGGGTGCGAATATCATCGGGGAAGTATGTGTCGATTCCACCTCTACTAAGGAACCAGAACATCGCCACAAATTGAATAACGACGAAGAACACACCAAAGAGAAGTTGGGCGAGTAGCGGCAGTGCACTCCAGAGAGCTTTTGGCGCCAAGAAGAGAGCTCGAACGGGAGTTTCCTTGTAGATAGCTCCCAGGACAACCGCGAGCAAGACAACAGTCAGGATTGCTTTGGCGACTCGAGACAACCGGTAGCGATTCCAATCGCTGAATTTGTGAATCAGACGATCAATGCCTGCAAAGTATTTCTGCCAAACACCGTGATAGGGAGCGGCGATTTC
>SESB01000374.1_pt1 | contig 32981 bp, 35 predicted proteins | sample 3171441 | NCBI WGS metagenome assembly SESB01 (sample SAMN06051867, study PRJNA518727) | freshwater metagenome | biome: subpolar coniferous forest; feature: holomictic lake; material: water; isolation source: holomictic Lake 227, 6 m depth | place: Canada: near Kenora, Ontario | collected... | reverse complement strand
GACGCCTAATTTACGATTGCAGTGAATCGATTGGGTCGCGTTATCGGGTTCTGCTGCCAATTTTGTTGCAGCCGAACCGCAGTGCCATAAACGGATAATGTCTTGAGATTCATCGATGTCAACGATGTCAACCAAATAATTTTCATCGCAACCGAGTGCCTCGCTGACCAACATGGTGACCGCACCCATTACATCTCGCTCGCAGGTGGTGACGGTGCCACGGTCGGCCAATCGGCCTAATGAAGAACAAACACAGGCTCCTAAGTCAGTTGGAAATTCGGGCCAGCACCGAATGGCGATGGCATCGAGACCATCCTCACCACGCCAATCATCAAGGGCTACTTCGACGCTAGAAACTTTTTTGGCTTGCTCGACATTGACATTGCCAAGTGAAGGTTGTGCGGCAAGTGAAATTGCGTATGCAGCATCGGTGCGTGCTGGAGCGACTTCGGCAATTTTTTCAAAGGCGCCGGCCATAGTCATCGGCAAAATATTTAAACCGAAGAGTTCTTTTAGTTTTGGACCATCGAATGTGCACGGGGTAAATCCATTTGGAGCTTCACCAATTGTGCCGATGCGTTTTCCAGAGAGGCGAGCAAGTGCCGCTTTTGTTTCGGCGATGTCGCCGAGCTCGCGAATCTGATTTTCAGGTGAAAGTGCCGGTGGTAGATCGCCGTTCAGCGCTGCTTGTAATTTTGTGCGGACCTGATCTTCATCAGCATTGCCGTGTAAGTGTCGGAAGCTCTGGCCCACGTTCATCAATGCATGTGCGGCCAAATTAGCGCCACACATGGAATTCAATTTCAATCTTTCGCCAATGGCACCGGGTTCGCGCATCGACCAGAGCAGAATCGGTCCTGGAACTTTGCCCAAAAGTTCAACGGCAGGGGATGCATCCGAGAAAGAAGCCATAAAGAGAATGTAGAGATCGGCAGCGGGAATAGTGGCTTCAGCAACATCATCTGGGGTCTGAATCAAATCTGCTGGTCCGACCACGTCAGCCCCAAGTTCGCGCAGAAGTGCAGTGGCAGAGTCGAAATTAGCCTGCGCACACGCTAAATCAAAGGTGGGTCGCGCCAATGCGACAACGGCAACCTTTGACATTTAACCTCCAGTGGTAAGACCTCTTGGAGGAGGGTGCCACGCAACCTCTCTTTGGTCAATGGTCTTTGAGAAGAAGTTGCAAGAAGTTATAAGCCTGTTATCTAAGCAAAACCTCTGGGCGTAGGCGGCTGGCCACGGTGCGTGTAGGCCAGTTGGGGTCGACGCTCAATAATTGTGGACCGTCCAGGGTAGCCAGCCAGGTGTCTTCTGTCTTCCAACCTTTGCCGGTGGGATTCCAGGCCACTGGTTGGTTCAAGGAGATAAGGCGAGCAGAGCTAGGAGTGGCTGGCCAATCTCTGGGCAGGTATCCGGTGGGACCGCCTTGATGGTGGCGATGCCATTCGATTTCATCGAAGCGGTTCTGACCATAACTGGTACTGGCGCCAATTACAGGAGTGCTGAAGGGCGAACCTACGATCGTCGCATCCAGCATGGCTGCTTCGACATTGAGCAAGCCTTGATACTGAGCCTCGTACATTTCGTTCCAGGGCTCGAAGGAGACAATGCGAGTAACGGAGGTAATCAATCCTTTGCGTTTGGCGCAGATGGAAGCGACTACTCGATTGCCGATTGGATCTTCAGTTGGCAGCGGATGACGGAAGAGCGGAGCGCGACGTTCGCCGGCTACGCCCAAAAATGCAATCTCTAAGTTGGCTGACCACAAGGCTTGGGTAATTTTGCCGGCGACGTCAATTTCGCGGTCATTGTGGGAGATGAGTTTCATGACCTCGCCAAGAGCTCTAGCCGAATCTTCAGAAATAACCTGATACCGAGCACGGTCGAATTCGGTGAGCGAGGAACGCGCTACCTCGATCTCGAGGCCGATGTCGATTCGTCCGGCTCCGCCTTGGTCGGAACCAACCTGATCGCCCGTGGGGAGTTTGGGATCTCGTCCCTCCCACCACGGAATCGCAATGACTGTTAGACCTGCAGGAAGTTCTTCGCCGATCAATCGTGGGGCTTCAATTACGTTGGTGACTGCGGTTACATCAGTGGCTGTAATGATCAGATCAAGGCAAGCAGCATCAATCGTTGTTGGTACATGAACTCGCCCGGCTAAGACCCAGGCAAGATTGGGATTCCGTCGTAGCACAACCGCGGATAAGTTTTTATCTTCCATAATGGATCGCACTGCATTGATTCGCTCGAGGAAACTTTCGGTTGCATTTTGCATGTGTTACTCCTGTTCGGCGGAATCCAGAACGTGCAGTAAACCAACAACATCTTTGCCAAGTGGCGGAATCGAACGATACTGCGAGACCATATCTGCAGACCATAAGGCACCGGCTTTCATTCCGATATTTCCAATCACATCCCCGCGTGCGAGCGCCGCTAGAAATCCAGCAAAGAAGGAGTCTCCGGCACCCGTTGTATCAACTACTTCTGCAGAGAGAGCCGGTTGATGAAGATGGTGACTGGCAGAATACAAATCTGCACCGTTGGCTCCCGAGGTCACAACGATTCGATCGAACCTATCAAGATAGTGTGAAATATCGTTATCTGACGCTAACTCTGAGATAGATCCCAAAGCCAAGTTAGCTTTCGGAGCTTGCGGGTCGTTAAGTGCCTCTAGCCCAACCACTGTGTAACACCCCAGTGCTTGCGCATACTTGAGGTTTTCCATAAATACCGGGCGCCAAAGTGCAAAAACCACAATGTCGCTCTTTTGTAGACCAATATCTGCAATAGATAGCCGACTCAGGTAGTTATTGCTCAGCGCGAAAACAGTTCGATCACCATTGCCATCAACTACCACTAATGCGTGCGAAGAATTGTCGTTTACTTTCAATATTTCTAAGTGTTGGATCTGGCTGGCTTGTAGCAAAGTCGTTATCCGCTGGCCTAAATCATCATTGCCCAAAAAAGTCACTAGCCCGGTTTCGATCCCTGCGCTTGCCAAACCTTGGGCAATGTTTGCCGCGCTTCCACCTAGTCGTTCCACACGGCTAGTACTTTGAGCGAAACCTCCAGCTTTTGGAAAGTCATTTGTGTAGACAACCGTGTCCCAAGAAACTGTGCCTACAATCCAGACACGTTTACGCGACATGAGATCTCCTTTCGATCAATATCGCAATAGCAGTACTCAAATCTTCTATTCCTATCCAATCAACTTCTTCAATCCACTCGATAGCGAAGAAAGCATCAGCATCACAATAAGTGCTCGCGTAGAGAGATCCAGCTAACGCTGCAACGGTGTCCGTATCGCCACCCAACGTGCAAGCAATTGAATAAGCATCTCTAGTGTTGGTTGCGCGAGAGATGACGAACATGACTGCCAACAGAGTTTCTAGCGAATCGTTACTGACACCGATTTCAGGTGGAACCCAACTTTCCCACGAGGCGATCGCGGTCTTGGTTTCAGGTGATATCGATGGATTCGTTTCGGCCTCTCGCCGGATAGCCACCAAGACTGCATGAATCGCCGAAGTTTCCACCGATGCGCTAAAACCAGCAGCAAGAATTTGAGCACAGTCCAGCGCCTTGGGGAATGTGTGCGTGGCCGAAACAAGCGCGCCTATCCATTCTCTGCGAAGTTCAACGTTCGATGTGGGAAAAGCAAAACCCATAAGGGCGGTACGCATCATGCCGCCGTTGGAATATCCCACTTGGGAAAGTTCTACTTCTTTAACTGGCAGACCCAGCGCCGCACGTGTCGTTGGGCCTAGGCCCCGCAGTTGAGGCAAGGTATCGCGCATAGAGTCGAGGAAGCGCACCTTCGCGGCTTCGGCAGTTGGGCTGTGCAGAGCTTTGATAGTCAGAATGGAGAGCAACGTGTCATCGCTGACTCCCCCAACTGGCCAGCCAGTTTTCTCGACTAATTGATGAACAATTTCGCCTGTGATCTTTGGTCCGAATTCAAATTGCACCCCGAAAGCATCACCAGCAGCGTAAGCCAAAACCCCCAAACTTATTTTCGACTTACTTTCCGATTCACTCAGCCAATACTTTTTGGGATTCTGGCTACTCATGGTCGGATACTACAAATATCCCTCCCTTTCGTGAGGAATTTTGAATACCATCTCGCTATGTCCAATTCTGACGACTTAAATCCCTCTCTCGCGTCCAGCAATTCCGAGTTTTATCCAGAGAGCAATGAGGATCCAATTGCTCCCACCGGAATCTCCAGTAATCGCAAGAAACTGATTGCTCTCCTTGTTGGCGTGCTCGCAATATTTATTGTGGGCGGAGTTTTTGCCTTTTCCAAGCTTTCTGGTGGCGGAGTCCAACCTGAAGAGCTTCTACCGGCCGATACCGTGGCATTTGCAAAATTGGATCTAAACCCAAGCGCTGGCCAGAAGATTGAATTCGTTCGCTTCATTTCTCACTTCTCCGGAACCTTTAAAGATTTCAACTCAAACGATCCCATTGGCTCAGTCTTGAAGCAGTACACGCCGGGCTACAGCATCAATTGGGATGAGATAAAGCCCTGGATTGGTAATCGTTTTGCCATCGCGGGCGTGCAGGGAGCAAGTGGAGTGACTCCTGTCGTTGTTGTTGGGATATCCGATGAAGCGCAGATGAAGTATTACTTGGCGAAACATCAACCAGATTTCAAATACGTCATTAAGCAAGGTTTTGCCATATTGGCCGACTCGCAATCGACGCTAGATATCGTTGCGGCGTCTCCTACTCACCTAAACCAAAATGCCACCTATAAATCGGATGTGGCTGCTCTTGGCGGTTCACAGGTGGCAGTCCTTTGGGGCGATCTCAAACCACTGCTGAAAGCAGCCGGCAGCACCATTGATTCCCTTGCAAGTGATCAAGGGCTGGGATCAGTTACGAATGCGATTGGAAACACCAACGGCCGAGTTGTGCTTGGTATCCATTTTTCTTCGAATTCGTTAGCTGCAACATTCCTTACTAGGGGGATGAGCGGATCTGAAAACAATATTTTTAACGCATCCGAAACCGATCTTGGAAGTTTGCCTGAAGAAACGCTAGCCGGACTAAGTATTGCCGGCCTTGGCAACCTGATCACTACGTCTGGCGGCGATAACGCGGCCGTGCAAAGCGCACTTGACTACATCGGTGTAAGCCTCGGTCAAATAAAAGCGTTACTCAGTGGACCGCTTACCGTTGTCATTCTTCCCGCAACTACATCGGATGGGTCGCCACTGTTGGCCCTAAAGCTGACACCGAAAGACAAAGCTGGCGCATTGCGAGCTCTGGATTCGCTCATCAATGATGGCTCGGTTCTCAGCAGTATTGCCTCCCAAGTTGTGACAGATGGTTCCGATATCTATGTTGGTACTGATGCCGAATCAACTGCTGCAGCCATGAAAACTATTAAGAACACGAAGAGCCATCTTCGAGATTCGAGTGCGTATCGCACGGCCATACCGAATCCCGGCGTGATTTTGGCCTACCTCAACCTGCAAAAGCTTCTGCCTACTCTTAACATCACAGGTGAAGCACTGAAATTCTCTGCATTAGCCCTGGTGAGCAGATCAGACAAATCACTCAGCGGTAGCTCAAAAACCACGTTGACGATCACACTAAAGTGAATGGGTGAACCTTCGGCTTAAGAATTTTTTGCTTGGCCACCAAGGCCTGATAGAAAAACTCTGGGCCAGCACGATCGTTCTTTATAGCTTTGTCGCGACTCTGGTCGTCTGGAAAACTCTGCATAAATACGGAGTCAGCCCGATTTTGTTTTTCGTTATTGATGTTTGCACATCCTGGCCATACGGAATCGCAACAGCTCGGATAGTCGCCAAGGTGCTTGAAAAAGACTGGAAGCAAGTCCGAAAGTGGTCTTGGATCGCGGCTATCTGTTTCGTAACGCCGCAAATATACATTTTGGTGGCCTCACATCACGCGCCCCGAGATGTTTATGTAATCGTTATCGCGGTCTGCATCACAATGATTATCTTTGCCCTAGCCAGCCTGTGGATTCAAATTAGGAGAGTCCGCCGCTAGCGAACTATTTTGAAGTTGACTCCCCAGGATTCCAACTTGCCGGCAATGCTCATCCAAAGTGGAAGAGCCATTTCGGTTGTGCGTGCGGTGATGATTCCACCCAAATCGATGATGTCGGTGTGACCGAAGCTTCGTAAAATTTCGGTGACAGTGGTTTTTGCTTCAGAGTCGTCGCCCGAAAGAAAAACGGTGAATTCTGGTTTGCCAGGCGTCATCGCCGGAATCATTGATGCCGAGTTAACTGTATTAAGCGTTTTTACAACTTTGGCATGTGGAAATTCACGTTGAATCATTTCCGCTAATGAATCAGTATCTTTCACGAAGAGTTGAGGTGGCATACCATGTGAGAAATCCAAAGGGTTAGAGATATCAATCAAAACTTTGTGATTAAGATTTTCACTACCGACAGATTGCAGGACAGAAATAGTTGAATGACCAGAGACCGCGTTAACCACAAGTTCGCTGGCAGCAGCCGCTTCGGTGAAAGACATGACCCGAATAGTCGGATGAGTTGAGACCCAATCTTTGATTTCTTCTCGAGCCAAAGTCTCGGCGACATCTCGCGTGCCAACATAAACTTCATGGTTGAGAGAATCGAGTCCTGTTGCGAGCGCCTTACCGACATTGCCCGAACCGAGAATGGCGATCTTCATAGTGCTCCTTTAAAGAGGAAGAATTAAGCGGATCCAGATTTACGACGGAACATCTTCGGAGCATTCGCTCCAGCCTCGCTACCAATCTTGGAGGAAGCAACTGGGCCGCCCGCTTTCCCAGCGCTACTTCCTTTTTGCTTCTTAGCCAGAGCTTCGAGCATTTTGGCTTTGGCGTCTTGATTTGAAGGCTTACTTGATTTTTCTTCGGGCAATTTAAATTCCTTTAAGTTGAACTGCTGCTAGCAGTGCTTTCACTTCCGACTCTTTGTAACGACGATGTCCACCTAATGTGCGGATAGAAGTTAGTTTTCCGGCCTTTGCCCAACGCGTCACTGTTTTTGGATCGACTCGAAATAATTTTGCGACTTCTGATGGAGTTAACAAAACTTCTTGTTCCTGGCTCACGATGATTCTCCCCAATCAATTCTTGGCTAGCGGGGGCTGGCCAACTGAGTAAAACAGAGAGGTGAAATGTCCCTTTCGCACCAATATGAGTGAAGTATTACGGCTTAGGGGTAGCAGATACAAGCACAAATGAGATTGTTAATGAAACTTTAACAATTGGGGCAAATGAATCTGCAAACCTCTCGCAACACTGGTTAAAAGCGAGCTACATCGCCGATTCGAGCGCAGCAACACGACGCCAACGAGAGATGAGGCGCTCGTACCCTTCGCCGGCTTTGGCACCGTCGCCAGTAGAAAGGCCACCGAGTGAGAGCTGGATATCTTCAACTGACGAATCGGCTTCGATTCCATCTTCGCCATTTTCAATGAGCGTCTTCTCTAAGTAGTTAGCTATCCCGCCGTAATCCAGTTCGACGAGGGATTCGGCGTGAAAGAGATTGAGCCACTCCAACAGGTCAGCGATCTCCTGCTCGATTGGGCCAACACCAAAGGAGGAGATGACTGTTTGATGAGTAAACATGCAGCGTTGTTTCGCCTTGGAAATTGGAGCGCGCAAAATAGTGAACGCACCTTCGTGCGAATGACCGCGAAGGCGTTCGGTTGGATCAAAGAGTGAAAACCAACGTGGTGGAATCATCCACGTCTCCGAAATAATGTGTGGAACTTTATCTTCGATCATCTCGGAATTGATCGTGATGGCATCTTCCATATTTTGCGGAACGAAAAAACGAGTGACTGGCGCAGGCATTGAGCCCTTAAAGGTTTCGAGTGCAGCCCAACATCGAGTTGCAGTTGACCAAGGTGAGACAAAACGCTGGCCATCGATTTCGATGATGTGGGCACCATCGGGCTTGAGAGCAGGTGGCTCGGTGATAATGGTCCGACGAAGCGCGCGCACTTCTTCCTCGCGAGCGGTCGGCTCATTGAGCGGCAGGTTAGACCAGCGCAAGCGCTCGGCTGGAGCAAAGGCTGATAGCGGCTCGTAAACACGGAGCGATGCGACGTACGGAGTAGGGCGCATCTATTTACGCTCGACGGATGTAATTACCCTCTGCGAACGGGTCATCGTCATTTTCTTCTTGATCGCCTTTGACCTCACCATGGAGTTCCTTAGACAAACGCTCTAAGTCCATATCCTGTGATGAGTACTTCAAATCGCGAGCAACTTTGGTGGCTTTTGCTTTTTGCCGGCCTCGCCCCATGCGCGTGACCCCCTTACCAATATTTCCTGGTGTCGATACCTGGTGTCGAAACGGATGAATTCTTCAGGTGCGAAGGTTATCGCGGAAGGTAGGTGCCTTCCAACGCAGAACCAAAGTTCTCCCCAGATTGAGCGTTCCTATCGCTGACAACGCCTGCGGCCCAGGCTTTCATTCCCCGGGCTGAGAGGGATCTGAGCGTGCGGTCAGCCGCTTCCGGCGCCACGATGGCGACCATGCCAACGCCACAGTTCCAGGTGCGCTCCATATCAGCCTGCGGCACCCCACCCTGGGCGGCCATATAGGCCATCTCCAACGGGAGAGACCAGGTGGAGCGATCGAAGGTGGCAAAGAGATGTGGGGGGATAACCCGAGCCGTGTTGGCTGCCAAGCCCCCACCGGTCACATGCGAGAAGCCATGGAGGTCGCCGGCCAGAGCCTTAATCAAGGCCAAGCAGTCCAAGGCGTAGATCTCGGTCGGGGTCAAAAGGACCTCACCCAGAGTCTTTCCGAAGTCATCAAGGTGGGCATCTAGCTTCAAGACCTGGCTCTTCACAATGTGGCGAACCAGAGAGAAGCCATTGGCATGGAAACCGCTGGCTGGCATAGCGATCAAAATATCGCCAGCGCGAACTCTCTCTTCGCCCAATAACAAGTCGGCTTCAACGGCACCGGTGGCGGCACCAGCAATATCAAATTCATCATCGGCTAAGAGGCCTGGGTGTTCAGCAGTCTCGCCACCGACCAGCGCTGTCCCAGCTTTGACACAGCCTTTGGCAATTCCGGAAACAATTTCGGCGATGCGCTCGGGGAAAACTTTTCCGACCGCGATGTAGTCAGTCATGAAAAGCGGCTCGGCGCCGCAGACAACTAGATCGTCTACAACCATCGCAACGAGATCTTCACCGATGGTGTCGTACTTGCCTAATGCGCGAGCAATTTCGGTTTTGGTACCGACACCGTCGGTCGAGGTAGCAAGAAGTGGGCGATTGAATTTCTTTAGTGCCGAGACATCAAATAATCCAGCAAAACCACCAATGTCACCTACAACTTCCGAACGACGAGCCTTAGCCAAATGCGCCTTCATTAATTCAACGGCGGTATCACCAGCATCGATATCAACACCGGAATCTGCGTAAGTGCTCATTCGTGGCGGTTCACAATCTCGAGAAGATTCTTTCCGCCAGAAAGATCGGCAGGAATATCGATGGGGTAATTTCCGGTGAAACATGCGCTGCACAATTTATCCGCGGCGATAGTTGTGGCTTCGATGAGTCCTTCGAGGGAAACATAACCCAAGGAATCAGCACCTATAGATCTGCGGATCTCATCAACTTCAAGACCGGCGGCAACAAGTTCAGCACGTGAAGCAAAATCGATTCCGTAGTAGCACGGCCACTTCACAGGGGGTGAAGAAATGCGCACATGAATTTCAAGCGCCCCAGCTTCGCGCAACATGCGAATCAATGCGCGTTGGGTATTGCCACGGACAATCGAATCATCAACAACGACGATGCGCTTGCCTTCAATGACTTCGCGAAGTGGATTCAACTTTAAGCGAATACCAAGTTGGCGAATTGTCTGGCTGGGTTGAATAAAGGTGCGACCTACATAGGAATTCTTCACCAAACCAGCGCCATACGGGATCCCCGAGGCACGGGCATATCCGACGGCGGCGGGAGTGCCAGATTCGGGAACCGGAATAACTAAATCTGCTTCGACTGGATGTTCTTGGGCCAGACGTTCGCCCACGGCAACACGAGTGGCATGAACATTGCGGCCGGCAATAGATGTATCAGGACGAGCCAAATAAACGTATTCGAAGATGCAACCTTTAGGCTCGGCTTCGGCCCAGCGTTGCGAGCGAAGGCCGTTCTCATCGATAGCGATAAATTCGCCGGGCTCGAGTTCGCGCACGAAGGCAGCCCCGACAATGTCTAGTGCCGCTGTTTCAGATGCGACAACCCAGCCGTGATCTAACTTCCCAATAACCAATGGCCGAACGCCGTTGCGATCCCTAGCCGCATACAAAGTGTGCTCGTCCATGAAGACTAAGGAGAAGGCGCCTTTGAGCATTGGAAGGACTGAGAGCGCCGAACTTTCGAAGTTCTTTCCTTCTTGAGCAGCTATTAATGCAGTCATAATTTCGGTGTCAGTGGTGGCATTGAAGCCGGCCTCTGAATGTGCACCAATCTTGGTCAGATACTCAGCGAGATCGCCAGTGTTGGTGAGATTGCCGTTGTGGGCAAGAGCCAAGGTGCCATGGGTTGTCGCGCGCAAAGTTGGTTGCGCGTTTGCCCAGTTAGATGAACCAGTTGTGCTGTAACGACAATGTCCGACAGCCAAAGTTCCGGTTAGGGTCGCCAAATCATTTTCGGTGAAGACTTGTGAAACCAAACCCATATCTTTGTAGACAAAAATTCTTTCGCCATCGCTGGTAGCAATTCCGGCAGATTCTTGACCGCGATGTTGCAGTGCATACAAACCATAAAAAGTTAACTTGGCGACTTCTTCACCGGGAGCCCATACACCGAAGACGCCGCATTCATCTTGAGGATTCTTTTCATCGGCGAAGAGTTCGTGAGTTAGTTTTCCATCTGGGCGCCGGCTCATGGCGTCATCCTAATTGTTCGGGCCAACTCTGCGAAAAGTGCTGATAAATCGGCTCTTTCGCCACTGGCATGAATGGCACCTGATGAGATGGCATCCTGCCAATCAATCTCTTGGCTGATGAGCGCCTTCAGCGTCGGGGCATCCATTTCGACCACGTTGGGCGGTGTCCCCCGAGTGTGTTTGGGACCATCCACACATTGAATCGCAGCATACGGAGGGATCCGAACTTCAACAGCGTGTCCAGGGGCAAGGTCAGATAAGCGCGCCAAGATCTCCTTAACTTCTAGGAGCAGCTTGGGATCGCGCATTCGAAGGGGTGCTCCTTAACCAAAAAGCTTCGGGAAGGTTTCGGTATGTGCTCGATGAAGTTCATCGATGGAGATTGATGCACCATTGATATTCAAATCCGAACCGCCGCTGACGCCGACTTTGAAAATAGGGATTTGATACTTGCCTGCTAAGGCAACCAAAGAATTGGTTTCGGATGGATCAATTGCAACGACAACTCGTCCAGGAGTTTCTGCAAATAGTTCAGGGGCCACATCTGTAAGAGTGATGGTCGCACCGATGCGATGGCGTAGCACCATTTCACTTATCGCTGCCGCAAATCCGCCATTGCTGACATCGTGAGCAGCGTCGAAGATTGATTGGCCATCGAGAAGTAAATTAATGAGTCGTGCTTCCATGTTGAGATCGGATTGTGGTGCCGCATTTCCCATTTCACCATGGAGATAAGCCCATTCGCTGCCGGAGAAATTAGCATCGGTTTTACCGATGAGATAAATCTCTAGCCCTTCTTGCGAAAGACCCATAGGAGTCCGCTCCCGCACATCTTGTATAACGCCCAGCACTCCAATGACGGGCGTCGGCAAAATGGCAACGGTTCCGGTTTGGTTATAGAAGGAGACGTTGCCACCAGTGACTGGTAGCCCGAGTTCGAGGCAGGCATCAGCCAGACCGCGTACGGTCTCGGCGAACTGCCACATAACGCCTGGATCTTCGGGAGAACCGAAGTTCAAACAGTTAGTGACTGCTAATGGTTTTGCGCCAGATACCGCGATATTTCGGCAACTTTCGGCCAAGGCCAACTTGGCACCTTCGTAAGGATTGAGATAAGACCAGCGCGCGTTGGCATCGGTGGAGATGGCGACGCCGAGATTGGTCTTTTCATCGATGCGAATAACGCCAGAGTCTTCAGGTTGGGCCAAAACGGTGTTGCCCTGAACATATTTGTCGTATTGCGAAGTCACCCAGGACTTATCCGCGATATTAGGAGCCGCCATTAACTTCAATACTGCCGCTTTAATTTCAGCAGGAGAAGAAGGAAGCGGAACGGTGAATGTCGATCCGGCAAGAGCCTTGATGTAATCAGGTTCAGCGAAGGGACGGTTATAGACCGGACCCTCATGAGCCACGGTACGTGGTGGCACGTCAACAATAAGTTCGCCGTTAAAAGTGATGTTGAGGCGTTCACCATCGGTGACTTCACCGATAACTGTGGCTGTGACATCCCATTTCTTGCAGATGGCTAAGAAGCGTTTGATCTTGCTGGGTTCAACAATCGCGCACATGCGTTCTTGTGATTCACTCATCAAGATTTCTTCTGGGGACAAAGAAGGATCGCGCAACGGAACTTTTTCCAATTGGATATTCATGCCACCGCTACCTGCAGATGCAAGTTCGGAGGTAGCGCACGAAAGTCCGGCACCGCCCAGATCTTGGATGCCAACAACGAGATCTTCGTGGAAAATTTCCAGAGAGCATTCAATTAAAACTTTTTCTGCAAAGGGATCGCCCACCTGGACACTAGGTCGCTTGGTTGGTTTAGCCGAGTTAAAGGTTTCAGAAGCTAGTACTGATACCCCGCCGATGCCATCGCCACCAGTCTTGGCACCGAAGAGCACCACCAAGTTGCCAGTGCCATGGGCCTTGGCCAGCTTGATGTCCTCGTGGCGCATGACGCCTACGCACAGGGCATTAACTAATGGGTTTCCGGCGTAAGTTTCGTCAAAGACGATTTCGCCACCAATGTTGGGCAGACCTAGGCAATTACCGTAACCGCCGATGCCAGCAACGATGCCAGGTAAGACACGATGAGTATCTGGTGCATCCGCAGGGCCAAAGCGCAGTGGATCCATGACGGCGATGGGACGCGCGCCCATCGTTAAAATATCGCGAACGATTCCACCAACGCCAGTTGCGGCGCCTTGATAGGGCTCGATAAAGGAAGGGTGGTTATGGGATTCAATTTTAAAAGTGACGGCATAGCCCTGGCCGATATCAACAACGCCGGCATTTTCGCCAATGCCCACGAGGAGCGCATCCGAATGCGGAGCCTTATCGCCAAATTGCTTCAAGTGAACCTTGGAAGATTTATAAGAGCAGTGCTCGGACCACATCACCGAATACATAGCGAGTTCGCTGGAGGTAGGGCGGCGGCCCAAAATGGTTTTAATCCGATCGTATTCGTCTTCTTTTAATCCTAATTCGCGGAAGGGTTGAACCGCTTCAGGATGAGACTGGGCGTTAGTGACAGTATCTAAAGACATTAGCGACCTACCAATTGCTGCAAGATAGAAGTAAAGAAAGTAAGTCCCTCATCCGATGGGCCAGTAAGAGTTTCGATGGCATGCTCGGGGTGCGGCATCAAGCCCACGACATTGCCTTTTACATTTGAAATTCCCGCAATGAGATTGCGTGAACCATTGGGATCTTCGCCAAGATAGCGGGCAATAACGCGGCCTTCAGATTCCAACATATTTAGCGTGGCATCATCGCATTGGAAAGAGCCTTCACCATTCTTCAATGGAATTACTACTTCTTGATTCTTTTCAAAACCGTTGGTCCACATGGTTTCATTATTTTCAATTCGCAACTTTTGGTCACGGCAGAGAAAGTGCAGAGCATGGTTGCGCGTTAGGGCGCCCGGCAACATATGGGCTTCGCATAGAACTTGGAAACCGTTGCAAATTCCGAGAACTGGGAAACCATGTTCGGATGCGGTAATAATCGAGGACATGATCGGTGCAAACCGCGCGATGGCGCCACAACGCAGGTAATCGCCGTAAGAAAATCCACCGGGGAGAACGACTGCAGAAACTTCACGCAAATCATCGCTTCCATGCCATAAATGAACGGCTTGGCCACCGGCCATTTCGATCGCGCGAGCGGCATCGCGATCATCAAGTGAACCAGGAAAAGTGACGACACCGATCTTCATTACAGCTCGACCTTTACAACATAGGTCTCGATCACTGGGTTAGAGAGCAATGTTTCTGCGGCTTTTTCGACCTGGGCCAGTTGTTCAGGAGTTGGATCGCCAGCTACCTCAATCTCAAAGCGCTTGCCTTGTCGAACCGACTGCGCAAAGGTAAATCCCAAACGAGGAAGAGCAGAACCGACGGCCTGTCCTTGTGGGTCCAAGATCTCCGGCTTCAACATAACTTCCACAATGATCTTTGCCATTTTGGTTAGATTTCCTCTCCGGTCAGGACTTTATAAGCCGATTCATAACGCTCTTGGGTCTTTGCCACGATATCTGCTGGCAGTTCCGGTGGTGGACTTTGACGATCCCATCCCGAAGCTAGCAACCAATCCCGGACAAATTGTTTATCAAACGATGGCTGAGCACCACCTGGCTTCCAGGTATCTGCCGCCCAGAAGCGAGATGAATCTGGAGTGAGCGCTTCATCTCCGAGAACAATGGCGCCATCGCTATCTGAACCGAATTCAAATTTGGTGTCTGCCAAGATAATTCCGCGAGTGGCGGCATAGTCATGGGCAGTTGTGTAAATCTTTAACGTTAAATCTCGAAGTGCAGTCGCAGCTTCTAGTCCAATCATGGCAACTGTTTGATCAAAATTTATATTTTCATCGTGGTCGCCCATCTCTGCTTTGCGAGCTGGGGTGAAGATTGGCTCGGGAAGTTTAGAGCCATCGACCAATCCGTCTGGAAGTGCAATACCGCATACCGTTTTGCTTTGCTGGTATTCGACCCAGCCTGAACCGGTGAGATATCCGCGGGCCACACATTCGACGGGAAACATCTGCAAAGGTTTGACGATCACAGCGCGACCAGCAAACTCTTCTGGTACGTCGGTTGTGATGATGTGATTAGGAACCACATCTTGCAGAAGTTCAAACCAAAATAACGAAAGTTGGGTAAGGACTTTTCCTTTGTTGGGAATTGGTGTGGGTAGAACATAATCAAATGCAGAGATGCGGTCTGATGCGACTAAAAGGAGTTGGCCAAGGTCGTTGGTATAGAGGTCTCTTACTTTTCCGCTGCGTAGGTGTGTCCACCCACGGTCCACGGCGGTCACCGAATAGAACCGGGTCGGTACTGCGCTGCCGCAGCGTGAACGGATGTAATCGCCTCGATGCGATGAACAACTCGTTCGGTTTGAGCATGGGCGTCGCCAGTGAATTCCAGCGGGTGTGCCAATAGCTGTTCTAGTTGAGATTTATCGAGGGGAATTCGAGAATCTGCGGCAATTGCATCGATCATGATGTTGGGCTGACCCGCACGGATTCCGAGAGCAGCTGCAACTGCATGTTCCTTAATGGTTTCGTGAGCGACTTCGCGTCCGACTCCGGCTTTAACAGAGGCCATCAAAATCTTGGTGGTTCCGAGGAATGGCAAATAGCGAGTGAGTTCGGCGGCGATCACATCAGGGAAGGCGCCAAATTCGGAGAGCACTGTAAGGAAAGTTTCAATGAGTCCATCGAAGGCGTAAAAAGCATCTGGAATCGCAATGCGGCGCACAACGCTGCAGGAGACATCGCCTTCATTCCATTGATCGCCCGAAAGTTCGCCCACCATCGACGCATATCCGCGAAGTACAACGGCAAGACCATTGACGCGTTCGCAAGAACGAGTGTTCATCTTGTGAGGCATCGCAGAAGAACCAACTTGGCCAGCTTTGAATCCTTCGGTGACGAGCTCGGCGCCAGCCATCAAGCGGATTGAGGTAGCAAGTGATGAAGGAGATGCAGCAAGTTGCACGAGAGTAGTGATGACATCAAAATCAAAAGAGCGCGGATAGATCTGGCCGGTGGAATCTAGAACATTGTCGAATTCCAAATAATCGGCAACCATCTGTTCCAACGCAGCATGCGAGGCAGAAGAGCCAAGGAGATCGAGCGAATCTTGCGCAGTACCGACTGGTCCTTTGATGCCACGAATCGGATAGCGCGAAATTAAATTGGTGAGACGTTCGTAAGCAAAGAGGAGTTCTTCAGCCGCGCTAGCAAAGCGCTTTCCTAAAGTTGTTATTTGTGCGGGAACATTATGCGAGCGCCCAGCAATAGGTTGGTCAATATATTCAGTAGCTCTTTCGCCTAAGAGAGCGAGTACTGCAACAACACGATCGCGAACCAGCAACAGGCCATCGCGAATCTGCATGGCTTCGACATTTTCGGTGAGATCGCGGGAGGTCATGCCAGCATGAATTGCTTCGTGACCTGCGAGTGCATTGAATTCTTCGATGCGAGCTTTTACATCATGACGAGTTTGACGTTCGCGAGCATCGATTGCGGCGAGATCAACTTGATCAATAACCTTTTCATAATCTGCAATGACATTTGCCGCAATCGAGTGACCGAGTTGGGTCTGTGCCTTCATAACGGCAATCCACAACCGGCGTTCGGCGATTATTTTGGATTCGGGGGCGAAGATGGCTCGCATCTGGGCCGATGCATATCGGTTGGCCAGAAGGTTCACAGGAGCATTCTCTCGCATTAATTACCCTTCTCTGCCACGGCGGCGTTGAGGGCGATATCGGATCGGTAATGGCCACCTCGCAAGGTGATCGCCGAGATGCTGCGATAAGCGCGATCTCTGGCTTCGGTCAGGTCGCTGCCCAACCCCGTAACGGCTAGTACACGGCCGCCATTGGAATGCAGAATGCCATCGCGGCGGACGGTGCCAGCATGAAAGACAAAAGCCCCTTCAACCGGGTCTACCCCCATGATGGGTTCGCCAATCTGGGGCGCGCTGGGATATCCCTCGCTGGCCAAAACCACGGTGACAGCGGAATCCTCCGACCAATCAAGCTCTTCGTCGGGCAGCAAATGCCCGGTCGCAGCTCGCATCAAGAGCGTCGCTAGTGGTGAATTTAAACGTGGAAGAAGTACTTCCGTTTCTGGGTCTCCGAAGCGGGCATTGAATTCAATGACTTTGGTGCCTTTGTGTGTGATGGCAAGGCCGGCATAGAGCAGTCCGACGAAGGGAGTTCCGCGCGCTGCCATCTCTTGAATGGTGGGGTTGAGGACTTCGGTAAGTGTTTGTTCGATGATGTCGCTGGGCGCCCAAGGCAGTGGTGAATACGCACCCATTCCACCGGTGTTCGGACCGAGATCGCCATCGAAGGCGCGTTTGAAATCTTGAGCGGGCTGCATGGGGATGATGGTCTTGCCATCAGAAATTCCAAATAAGGAAACTTCGGGGCCGTCAAGAAATTCTTCGATGACAACTCGGTTGCTCTGCAACGCATGTTCGATGGCAAAGGCACGATCATTGGTAACAACGACGCCTTTACCTGCTGCCAACCCATCGTGCTTGACGACATAAGGTGCGCCAAAAGCATCCAACGCTTTTTCTATTTCATCCTGGTTAGTACACGTAAAACTCTTTGCGGTTGGAACACCGGCATCGCTCATGACCTTCTTGGCAAAATCCTTGGAGCCTTCAAGTTGTGCTGCAGCTTTCGAAGGACCGAAGACGGCAATTCCAGCATGACGCAAAATATCGGCAAGACCGTTAACAAGCGGTTTCTCTGGACCAACCACAACCAGATCAATCTGCAATTCTTTAGCAAGATTGAGAATGGCGATATTGTCATCAACGTCGATGCCATGACAGATCGCGATTGATTCAATTCCTGGGTTACCAGGGGCAACATGAAGTTCGGAGAGCGCTGGGTCCCGTTTTAGCGCGACTGCGAGCGCGTGCTCGCGGCCACCGGAACCAATCAGCAAAACTCTCAAATGAGGTCCCTTACCGAAATTGTTTGGGTGCGGCCAGGTCCAACACCGATAGCGCTCATGGGAGCTCCGGAAATATCTTCCAAGAACTTGATGTACGCACGAGCATTTGCGGGCAAGTCTTCTAAAGTCTTGGCTCCAGAAATATCTTCACTCCAGCCCGGAAGATATTCGTAGATTGGCTTGGCGTGATGGAAATCTGATTGCGAGGCAGGGAGTTCCTCGACGCGGACGCCATCAACTTCATAAGCAACGCAGACCGGAATCTTCTCCCAGCCGGTAAGAACATCCAGCTTGGTGAGGAAGAAATCAGTCAGGCCATTAACGCGAACCGCATAACGAGCGATAGGTGCGTCATACCAACCACAACGACGATTTCGTCCGGTTGTTACACCGACTTCGCCACCGATGGTGCGAAGTTTTTCGCCATCTTCGTCGAAGAGTTCGGTAGGAAAGGGACCAGAGCCAACGCGAGTTGTGTAGGCCTTAACAATTCCAATAACGCGAGTGATCTTGGTTGGTCCGATTCCGGAACCTGTCGATGCACCACCAGCAGTTGGGTTGGATGAGGTAACAAAGGGGTATGTACCGTGATCGACATCAAGCAAAGTTCCTTGCGAACCTTCTAAGAGAACAGTCTTACCCGCTTTGAGTGCTTGATCGAGAAGCAAACCGGTATCGCACACATATGGACGCAAGATCTCGGCGTATTCAAGGTATTCGGCTACAACATCGTCAACTTCAATACCTTTACGATTGAAGACTTTGATGAGAACTTGATTCTTGTCTTTTAATGCACTTTCAATCTTTTGACGAAGAATTGATGGATCGAAAAGATCTTGAACGCGAATACCGATGCGGTTGATCTTGTCTGCATAAGCCGGTCCAATACCGCGACCGGTGGTACCTATCTTGGAGTTACCCAAAAAGCGTTCGGTAACTTTGTCGATGGTGCGGTGATAAGGCGTGATCAAATGAGCATTGAGGCTGATCTTCAATTTTGAAGTATCGATGCCGCGCTCATTCAAACCTTTGATTTCCTGCAGCAAGACCGAAGGATCAATGACTACACCGTTGCCGATTACAGGAACTACGTTGGGGCTGAGAATTCCGGATGGCAAAAGGTGCAGTGCGTACTTCTGATCGCCAATAACCACGGTATGACCGGCGTTATTGCCGCCTTGATAGCGAACTACGTAATCGACTCGATCTCCTAGAAGGTCGGTCGCTTTACCTTTGCCCTCATCGCCCCATTGGGCGCCCAGCAAAACAATGGCAGGCATGATCGTCTCTTTCAGCTAGTACTGCAGGATAAGAAAACTAGGAGATAAGTGAAGTACCAGTCGAGCGCAAATCTTCGCAAGCCTCAACGACACGCTTGGCGATTCCTGCTTCGGCTGCTTTACCCCACGCACGCGGGTCGTATGCCTTCTTATTTCCGACTTCGCCGTCAATCTTGAGGACGCCGTCATAGTTCTTGAGCATGTGGTCAACGACTGGGCGGGTGAAGGCGTATTGGGTGTCGGTGTCGATGTTCATCTTGATAACGCCGTAATCCAAAGCCTCGCGGATTTCAGAGAGCAGTGATCCGGAGCCACCGTGGAAGACAAGATCCATTGGCTTAGATCCGGCAGGCAGACCTTTGGTAGCGGCGACTGCATCCTGCAAGGTCTTCAAGATCTTTGGTTGAAGTACAACGTTGCCGGGCTTGTAGACGCCGTGAACGTTTCCGAAAGTTGCAGCGACCATGTAACGACCGCGCTCGCCCCAACCGAGAGTCTCGACAGTGAGCAGCGCATCTTCAGGAGTGGAGTACAACTTGGCATCGTGCTTGGCCTCAATGCCATCTTCTTCGCCACCAACAACACCGATTTCGATTTCCAGCAAGGTGCGTGCAGCAGCCGATTTATCGATGAGTTCACTGGCGATGCTCATGTTTTCAGGCATGGATACGGCTGAACCATCCCACATGTGCGAATTGAAGAGTGGTGCGTTGCCAGACTTGATGCGAGCGGCACCAAAATCTAGGAGTGGGCGCATAAAGCCATCGAGCTTTTCTGCAGGGCAATGGTCAGTATGCAATGCGATATTGATTCCGTAATTCTTGGCAACGATATGTGCATACTCGGCAAGGGCAACTGCACCGTCGACCATGTTCTTTACGGTTGATCCTGAGAGGTATTCCGCTCCGCCCCAAGAGATTTGAATAATGCCGTCAGATTTGGCTTCGGCGAATCCGCGAAGCGCGCCGATCAGAGTCTGTGACGAAGAGACGTTGATGGCTGGGTATGCGAAGGAACCGGCTTTGGCCTTGTCCAACATTTCGGCATAAATCTCGGGGGTAGCAATAGGCATTTTCATCTCCCAAATAATGATCTGGACTTGTCGGTGTAAATCTCGACCCGCGGCGCATCATTGGGACAGACGGTGAGGCTTACGGCTAATCCCACCACATTTTGAGGCGGATTGGAAAAAAGACCCTCATTTCGGGCTCAGGTGAGCCTTAGTACCAACCAAACCAGGAGAAAACTCGGTCCAAACCGAGGAAACCCAGGTTGCTGTGCAGTAACCCTTTGCCCACTTTGAGCACGGTCTTGGCGATCGTCCCAACGAAGGGGCTATGAACCACCAGATTCCAGAGAAGCGACATCTATCAATCCTTTCTATCATCTATATCTATTAGCGAATAGTGCGAAAGGTACGGATTGCAGCTCAGCAAAATACTCAACCGACTTGCTAGTGGGGATAACTTCACGCTGGTAATCTCAAAGGATGACGACTTCCCACGATGCTGTAGAAAATCTTTCGAACGAATCTCGAACTTTTCCGCCATCACCAGAATTTGTTGCCCAAGCGAATGCCACACCGGCTCTCTTCAATCAGGCTCGCGCCGATCGGTTGGCCTTTTGGGAGGAGCAAGCCAAATCTCTTTATTGGACAGCGCCTTGGACCCAAACCTTGGAATGGGATCTTCCATATGCCAAATGGTTCGTCGGTGGAAAACTCAATGCTTCCTACAACTGTCTTGATCGACATGTCCTAGAAGGTCGTGGAGATCGCGTTGCCTTTCACTTCGAGGGCGAGCCTGGAGATACCCGCACCATTACTTATGCGCAGATGTTGGTGGAAGTTAAGAAGACCGCAAACGCTCTTATCGAATTAGGTATTTCTGCTGGCGATCGCGTCGCGATTTATATGCCGATGATTCCCGAAGCTGCCATCGCAATGCTGGCTTGTGCTCGTATCGGTGCCGCTCATTCGGTGGTCTTTGGAGGTTTCTCAGCAGACTCTTTGCTATCGCGCATTCAAGATGCCGATGCAACCTTAGTAATTACTTCCGATGGTGGTTACCGGCGCGGATCCGCCTTTGCGCTAAAGCCTGCAGTGGATGAAGCCCTTAAGGGTGAAACCAACGTCCGAAATGTTTTAGTAGTAAAGCGCACTGGCCAAGAAACCGCTTGGGATTCAACGAAAGATATCTGGTGGCATGAGATTGTTGATAGGCAATCTTCTGAACATGTCGCGACCAGTTTTGATAGCGAGCAAACTCTCTTTATTTTGTATACATCTGGCACCACCGCCAAGCCCAAAGGCATTTTTCACTCGACGGGTGGGTACCTAACCCAAACTGCCTTCACTCACAAAATGGTTTTTGATCTCAAGCCCGAAACCGATGTGTATTGGTGCACCGCCGACATTGGTTGGATTACTGGCCATTCATATGTTGTTTACGGCCCCATGATTAATGGTGCGACTCAGGTTATGTATGAAGGAACCCCTGATACACCCACCAAATCTCGCATCTTCGAAATTATCCAGAAATACAAAGTTTCCATTCTGTATACCGCACCAACTCTGATTCGAACCTGGATGAAGTGGGGCGATGAATATCCAAAGTCGTGTGACCTAACTTCACTTCGCGTTCTTGGCTCGGTAGGTGAACCGATTAACCCCGAAGCTTGGATGTGGTACCGCGAAATCATCGGTGGCAATCGCTGTCCCATCGTCGACACGTGGTGGCAGACCGAGACCGGCGCAATCATGATTTCCCCACTACCCGGAATTACGGCAACAAAACCAGGTTCAGCAATGGCTGCCCTTCCTGGCATATCTCTCCATGTCATTGATGATCAAGCAAATGTCATGGGCAATGGTCACGGTGGCTATCTGGTTTTGACCGAACCTTGGCCTTCTATGTTGCGCGGTATCTGGGGTGAACCCGCTAGATATAAAGAGAATTACTGGTCCCGTTTCGAGGGGATGTACTTTGCCGGCGACGGTGCAAAGCTAGATGATGACGGAGCGATTTGGCTCTTGGGCCGCGTGGACGACGTGATGAATGTTTCCGGTCACCGTATTTCGACCACTGAAGTTGAATCGGCCCTGGTATCGCACGACGCGATTGCCGAAGCCGCGGTTGTCGGCGCAAAAGATGAAATGACCGGCCAGGCGATTGTTGCCTTCGTCATTTTGCGCGGAGGCATTGAGCACGCCGAAGGCGAAGCATTGATTAAACAATTGCGTGATCACGTCGCAAAAGAGATTGGACCAATCGCCCGGCCGCGACAGATCATGGTCGTTAATGAATTACCCAAGACTCGTAGCGGAAAAATCATGCGCAGACTTCTGCAAGATGTGGCCGAACATCGCGCAGTAGGCGATTCCACGACTCTTGCCGATCCCAACGTAATGAAACTAATCCAAGCTGGATTGCAGAGTGGGAAATCCGAGGACTAATTAACTTTGGTCGAATACTTGATAGGCGATCGATAGATCTTGGCAAAGTTGGTCTTGATCTGATTTTCTACATCCAACAGCAAGCTAGGTACATGCTTATGCACTTCGATATAACTCCGGCTAAGAGGCACGTTTGCTTTCGCCCAACCCCAAGGTGAAACGGTTAGCAGCGCGGTAAATAAATAGAAGAGCAGAATCGAGCGCGCAAGCGATAAAACCGCGCCAGCTATTGAATCAAGCCACTTGAAGGGGCCAAAGAGCACTTTGGTGTGAAGAAATTTGGCCGATGACCGAAAGAGATATTCGCCGATCGAGGCAGCAATAAGCATTACCGCAATTACGGTTCCAAATTTTGTCCAAGGGCTCCAAGAACCAACAAAATGCAGTGCCGCCATCAAACCGGTCAGGCCACCAAAAATGAAACCGATCGCGGAAAAGAGAGTTGCCAGCAAACCAGCTTTATATCCGCGGATAAAGGAAGCCAATAAGATAACGGCAAAAATATAGTCGACAAGGTTTAACTTCATAACTTCACCTTGAGATACTTTGTCACAAGATTAAATAGTTGCTTATCTGTCTTGATAGTTCCTATTTGGCGATAAACGACTTTACCTTTGGCATCGATGAACCAAGTTACGGGAACTCCCAGGCCAAAGATTCCTTTAGTGCGTCCATCTGGATCATAAAATATTGGATAGCGCATGTTTAAAGCCATGCTAAATCGTTGGCCGAAATCAATTCCTCTTTCTTCAACATCAATACCGACGATGCGAACTTTTCCCGTGGCAAAGAGCGCACGGAAATGAGGAATTTCTGCCACGCATGGTGGGCACCAAGAACCCCAAACATTTACTACGACCGGTCCGCGAAGAGATTCAAAGGTTGTTCCGGCAGAGCCATCGAGGCAACCGAGCAACGTTCCTTTCGCTGCTTTGACGTGCAGTACATCGGCGCAGGTGGAATAAGTGACGCTTTTCTTCTTGCTTATTGCATGCGCGGGGGTTGTCCCCAAGATCAGGGCAAAGACTCCGACAAGTATTACGGCGCGCTTCAACGGAAATCCGCATCGCTCTTGACCATCGCCATGGCTTTAACTTTATCCATTTCACCCATTCCATACGATGGGCATAAGTCGGCAAGTGGGCAAGCAGCACATGCCGGCTTTCGCGAATGGCAGATGCGTCGGCCATGCCAGATCATCCGTTGAGAGAGATTGGTCCACTCCTTCTGCGGAATTAATTTCGCCACTGCGAATTCGACTTTGACCGGGTCTTCCTCGGAGGTCCAACCAAAGCGACGACTGAGCCGACCGAAGTGGGTATCGACCGTAATCCCAGGAATCCCGAAGGCGTGGCCTAAAACCACATTGGCAGTCTTGCGACCGACTCCGGGCAGCGTGATCAATTCATTCAAAGTTTGCGGCACATCGCCGTGGAAATTAGCGAGAATCATTTCGCTCAAAGTCTTGATGCTCTTAGCCTTAACTCGGAAGAAGCCAGTAGAACGAATGGCATCCTCTAAATCTTCGATTTTGCACCCCGCCATCTTGGAAGGGTTGGGATACTTCTTAAAGAGCGCAGGGGTGACTTGATTGACCCTTTTATCCGTGCATTGTGCCGAGAGAACAACAGCGACCAAGAGTTGGAAGGGGCTTTGGAAATCTAGCTCGCACTTAACGTCGGGGTAGCGCTTACTCAGAACGCGGTACATGGCTTTGGCTCTCTTGCCCAACTCATCCGCACCTTCGTTCACGAGCGTCAGATTAGTCCGATTGGGAGCCATCCAAATTTGTGAGTAATCTTTCCTCGTGGCCAATTCGCATGAAGATGAACTCGTAGTCCGCACTGCACCACTTTTCACTGCTCTCGACGATGATGCTGCCGCCTCTTTGCGCGCGTCGATGTCGACGGTGCGGGTCAACAAAGGAGACACCCTCTTCAAAGAAGGTGACGATGGCGATCGCCTCTATGTAGTAGTCGAAGGCAAACTCAAGCTTGGAACATCCAGCGGCGATGGTCGCGAAAACTTGCTCTCTATTCTGGGACCCGGAGATATGTTCGGCGAACTCTCACTTTTCGATCCAGGACCACGTACCGCCACCGCGACAGCTGTAACCGACACTCGCCTTTTAGCGCTGGCCAATGATCAGGTTATTGGTTGGGTTACCCGACATCCACAAGTTTCACTTCAACTCTTGGGTCGCTTGGCCCAACGCCTGCGTCGCACTAATGAAGTTCTCGCCGATTTAGTTTTTGCTGACGTGCCTGGTCGAGTTGCCAAAGCTTTAATCGATCTAGGAACGCGATTTGGAATTCAAAAAGATGACGGCTTACATGTCAATCACGATTTAACACAAGAAGAATTAGCTCAACTTGTGGGCGCCTCCCGCGAAACCGTCAACAAAGCGTTGGCCGATTTCGCAGGTCGTGGCTGGGTTCGACTAGAACCTCGCGCAGTTGTTGTGCTCGATTACGAGCGCCTCAACAAGCGCGGCCGTTAATTCTTATCCGTTCAATTCGACAGTAAGTTCAATCTCTACTGGTGCATCCAGAGGCAAATCCGCAACACCAATTGCAGTTCGCGCATGCTTGCCATTTACTTCGCCCCACAACTTAATCAAGAGTTCGGAAGCTCCGTTAACAACGCCCGGCATTCCGATAAATCCTGGAACGCCATTGACGTACCCGACAACACGAACCACGCGCTTGATGTCATCGACATTTGCCACCAAGTTAACTGCGGCTAGCGCATTAAGAATGCAGACCTGCGCCATTTCCTTTGCTTGTTCTGGAGTAACGCCACCATCTACTTTGCCAACGTAAGGAATCTTGCCGTCAACTAAAGGTAACTGGCCGGCAGTGAAAACAAGATTGCCAGTGCGCACGGCTGGAACGTAAGCCGCGAGTGGAAGTGAGGCGACGGGAAGCTCGAGGCCGAGTTCGGCAAGTTGTTCTTTGACGCTCATTTATTTAATTTCTCTTTTCATGTAAGCAACGAGTTGTTCGCCGGTACCTGGCGCTGGAACAACTTGAACGAGTTCCCAACCTTCAGAACCCCAAGTATCCAAAATCTGCTTAGTAGCGTGCGACAAAAGCGGAACAGTTACATATTCAAACTTCATTCGATTCTCCTTGGTTGTTTTGAATTTAAAAGTGTTAACTGGAAAGAGCAGCTTTAACTAATCCGGAAACAGTTCCGCCGTCGGCCTTGCCGGCAATCTTGGGGGAAACGATCTTCATAACTAGGCCCATTCCAGCAGGTCCCGATGCTCCAGTTTCGGCAATTGCATCAGCGATGATCTGCTTGATCTCTTCTTCAGAAAGTTGAGCGGGCAGATAGAGAGCGATGACTTTGCCTTCGGCGGTTTCGCCGGCGGCGCGATCGGCTCGACCTGCGGCCTCGTAAGCCTCGGCAGCCTCCCGGCGCTTCTTTGCCTCACGCGAGAGAACGGTGATGATTTCGGCCTCGGTGAGCACGCGAGCGCTCTTGCCGGAGACCTCTTCATTGGTAATTGCGGTCAAAACCATGCGGATGGTGCCCGATTTCACTTCGTCACGCGAACGAATTGCCTCGGTTAAGTCACCTTGAAGTGTTTCTTTTAGGCCCATAGGGGTATCTTCTCACGTATATGAGTTACGTACTGCGGGAGGCTTCGGCACCGGTCCTAGCACCGGGCGCCGCAGATATTCGCGTGCTCCATTTCTCTGATTTGCATCTGACCCCAAGTCGCAAAAAAGAGATTGCCGACATCAGGGCTTTCGCCGACCTCAAACCTGACCTCGTCATCAGCACTGGCGATTTCTTAGCCCACAAATCTGCAGTCCCCGTGGTCCTCGACGCACTCGACCGACTCTTGGATATTCCGGGCCTTTTTGTCTTCGGCTCTAATGATTACTACGCCCCCATGTTTAAAAACCCTTTGAGTTATTTAATGAAAGATAACGGCGCACGCAAATTAGGTCGCGAGCTGCCCTGGCAGGATTTAGCAAAAGGACTTACCGATCGTGGTTGGGTAGATATAAACCACCAGCGAGTAATCCTCGACATTAAAGGCACGAAGATTGAAGCCCGCGGTACTGATGATGCTCACCTTGGGCGCGATCGATATGGCGAAGTGGCCGGCGAGGTTAGCCCCAATGCCGACTTAGCGATTGGCGTTACACATGCACCGTACTTGCGAATTTTGGAGATGATGTCTGAAGATCAACTGGACATGATCTTCGCCGGACATACTCACGGTGGACAAGTACGTCTACCGTGGCCTGGCGGCAGCAAAGCGCTGACCACAAATTGTGATCTGCCAACGTGGCGAGCCCGAGGACTAACCAAACTTCAGAACGAACCTTGGCTCAATGTTTCGGCAGGCATGGGCACTAGCCCCTTCGCACGTATTCGAGTGGCATCACCACCAGAAGTTTCGCTCATTACCTTAGAGGCCGAGTTCTAGTTCGATTTCGCAAACTTTCTTCAACGAATTCAGTTGCTTTTCAACTGTATCTCTCACTATCTTGGCGTCAGTTCGGTGATATTGGTGAACCAGAAAATCTCTCATCCCCGCTATGTCCTTCCAAGCAATTTCTGAATATTTTTCTTTAAGAGTGTTGTCGAGATCTTTCACCGCTTCGCCAATGACTACTAATTGATAGAGGATTGAATCGAATAACATTTCAAAGACCTGAATATCTCCATCGTTCTCTGAAGCAAGTAAAAGGATTTCTGCGCTCTGAATTCTTTCAATTCGTTCGATAATTTCCTCTAAACGAATCTGGGTCGGCCTTGGCGTCACAGTGGAATGACATCTTTCAATGCTGATTCAAGGACAGATTCCTTGAGCAACTTTGATGTCGTGACCTCAACTTTCTCGTCAAGTAATTCAGAAAGTTGACGACTTAATCGAATGAGCGGAAAGAGATCATCAGAATTTCCCAGATCGACAAGTAAATCAATATCGCTTTTTGGTCCATCCTCCCCTCGAGCGACCGAGCCAAAAACTCTTGGATTACGAGCACCAGACTTGTCCAACAGGTCGTATACCTCGCGCCGATGCGCTCGTAATTTCGTTGCCCGATGGGAAGTGAAATTACTTGCAGCCACGGACGTCAGTTTGACCTCGATATCGAATCCCGCCGCTTTAAGGATTCGAGTTAAGGTATCGACCGATGGCGATGCTTTTCCTGATTCGTATCGCTGAATAGCCGGTTGCGATGTGCCAGCCTTTCGAGCTAATTCATTTTGGGTCATTTTCGAGCCACGACGAGCTTCAGTAATCAGCTTTGAACTACTAAGGCGTTCCATGCTTCCGATGATATACCTCTAGAAGTATATTAGGAAGGCGAAAAAAACCAAGTGGAAGAGTTCATTTTTATGTGGAAATGGTCGGGGTGACGGGATTTGAACCCACGACCTCGCCGTCCCGAACGGCGCGCGCTACCAATCTGCGCCACACCCCGATAAGGAAAAATCCTACTTCTTGGATTTTTTCCCGGTGAATTCTTGCGCGACTAATTCTGCGATCTGCGCGGTATTGAGTGCTGCACCTTTACGGAGATTATCGCCGCAGAGGAAAAGATCTAGCGAATGATCATCGTCAAGGCTGCGACGAACGCGGCCAACCCAGGTGGGGTCGGTGCCTACGACGTCTGCAGGTGTTGGAAAAATATGGTTTTCAGGATCATCCATTAATTCCACGCCAGCGGCTTTGCGCAGTACTTCTTGAGCATCTTTGCGAGATACCTTCTTTTTGAAAGTCGCATGCACCGCCAATGAGTGGGTGGTCAAAACCGGAACACGAACGCAGGTGGCAGAAACTTTCAGCTTTGGCATATCCAAAATCTTGCGCGATTCATTGCGGACTTTTAATTCTTCAGAGGAATAGCCGTCTTCCTTTAGCGAGCCCGCCCATGGAACTACGTTGAGCGCAAGAGGTGCTGGGAACGGACCAAGGTCAGTGATGAACTGGCGCGAATCACCAGCGGTGTCACCAGCATTGGTGCCAGAGACTGCAGTGATTTGTGCGCGCAAGGAGTCAATACCTGCTTGGCCAGCACCTGATGCGGCTTGATAGGAAGCAACAACAAGTTCTTTGAGCTCGTACTTTTTATTCAAAGCGCCCATTGCAACAATCATGGAAAGGGTCGTGCAATTGGGGTTGGAGATAATTCCTTTAGGGCGATTCTTTGCTGCCTTGGGATTTACTTCCGGCACAACCAGCGGAACTTCAGGATCCATACGGTAAGCACCGGAGTTATCCACGACTACGGCCCCGCGCGAAACTGCGATCGGTCCCCATTCGGCTGAAATTTCATCGGGCACATCAAACATAGCGATATCAATGCCATCAAAGGCTTCGGGTGAAAGTGCCACAACAGTTAGCAATTCACCACGGCACATCAATTGCTTGCCGGCGCTTCGGGCTGAGGCGATCAATCGAATCTCGCCATAAACATTGGGGCGCTTGGTCAAGATATCCAACATGACGGTGCCGACTGCACCCGTGGCTCCTACTACGGCAAGCGATGGAAGTTTCTTGGTCATCGTCCAGTCCCTCCATAAACAACGGCTTGCTCGGCAGCATCAAGATCGAAGGCGCTGTGCGCTGCTTTTACGCCCTTTTCCACATCGGTTGCTCGGCAGATAACGGAAATTCGAATTTCGGAAGTGGAGATCATTTCGATATTGACGCCAGCATCGGCAAGGCATGCGAAGAAGGTCGCCGTGACGCCTGGGTGTGAGCGCATACCTGCACCAATCAGCGATAACTTTCCGATTTGGTCATCGTATTGCAGTGACTGAAATCCAATTTCACCTTGAATGCGATTGAGAACATTGGTGGCGTTGGCGCCCTCGGTCTTGGGAAGAGTGAAAGAAATATCGGTCAACCCTGTTGCAGCAGCAGAGACGTTCTGCACAATCATGTCGATGTTGATGTGAGCATCCGCGATGGATTGGAAGATTCGTGCCGCAACACCAGTGTGGTCAGGAACTCCAACGATGGTGATTTTCGCTTCGCTCTTATCGTGAGCAACTCCAGCGATGATGGCTTGTTCCATGGCTCCTCCTTCAGGATGGTCTTTGACCACCCAAGTTCCTTCGAGATTTGAAAATGAAGATCGAACGTGAATCGGCATGTCATAGCGGCGCGCGTATTCGACACAACGCAAGTGCAAAACTTTGGCACCGGATGCTGCAAGTTCGAGCATCTCTTCATAGGTGACCGTGTTTAACTTGCGAGCAGTCGGTACGACTCGTGGATCGGCAGAGAAGACCCCATCCACATCGGTATAAATTTCACAGACATCAGCATCGAGCGCAGCAGCTAGCGCAACGGCTGTTGTGTCAGAACCACCACGACCAAGAGTTGTGATGTCTTTTGTGTCTTGGCTGATTCCTTGGAAGCCTGCGACGATAACAATGGCGCCGGTTTCTAACGCTTCACGAAGTCGTCCAGGCGTCACATCGATAATGCGAGCACGACCATGTTCTGAATCTGTAATCACGCCGGCTTGGGAGCCAGTAAAAGATTGGGCTTCGTGGCCCAGATTTCCGATCGCCATCGCAAGCAGCGCCATAGAAATACGTTCGCCGGCGGTCAGTAGAACATCGAGTTCGCGGCCATTAGGAAGCGGCGTTACTTGGTTGGCCAGTTCTAGCAGTTCGTCGGTGGTATCGCCCATGGCGCTCACGACGACAACGACTTGGTGGCCGGCACGTTTGGTGGCCACAATGCGATTGGCAACGCGCTTCATGCCTTCGGCATCGGCAACGGAGGAACCGCCGTATTTCTGAACGATCAAACCCATGGCTTAAATCTGACAGATTAAGGGGCTTCGGGGCTATCTTTCTTAAATAGTGAGACGCTTAAGCGTATTAAATAGTGAGACAAACCCTATTCTGGAATTATTCCAGGGTTCGGCGCCCTTCAAATGCCCGGCCCAAGGTGACTTCATCGGCATATTCGAGGTCTCCCCCGACCGGCAAGCCCGAAGCTAGGCGCGAGACCTTGATGCCCATGGGTTTAATCAATCGGACTAGATAGGTAGCTGTGGCTTCGCCCTCCAGGTTGGGGTCGGTGGCGATGATGATCTCTTGAATCTCGGTGGAAGAGAGACGCTGCAGGAGTTCGCGGATGCGTAGGTTCTCGGGACCAATGCCATCGATGGGCGAGATAGCGCCACCAAGGACGTGGTACTTACCGCGGAACTCGCGAGTTTTTTCGATAGCCAGGACATCTTTGGATTCTTCAACGACGCAGATCGCAGTGTTGTCACGTCTGGGATCGCGGCAGATTTTGCAGAGATCTTCTTCGGTGATGTTTCCGCAGACGGTGCAGAACTTCACCCGCTCTTTAACGGTGCGAAGTACATCAACGAGACGCGAAACGTCGACACGTTCGGATTGAATAATGTGAAAAGCAATTCGCTGGGCGCTCTTAGGACCGATGCCCGGCAAACGCCCAAGTTCATCGATTAAGTCTTGAATTGCTCCCTCGTACATGGTGGTCACCGTAGCGCACTAGCCGCTATTCCTTGGTGAACTCCTTAATTACTTGGGCGCCGAGTTCGCGCATCAAGAGTTCAGTGCCAGAAAGTTGATCCGCATCAGCCGGATCTTCGAAGGTACGTCCAGAGACTGGTCCATTAATCGAGGGATCAACGATGCATTCAACTTTGAGATCAAGTCCGGTGACATCGATAAAAGCGCCACGGAGGATTTCATCCGAACCAGAACGCATAAATGAATCGCGCGCACCGGCATTTAATATTGCAATAGTGATTGCCTTGTCATCGACCGCCATAACTTGCGCGCTGGAAGAAATGAGTGACCAAGTAAGACGCCTGCGCTTTTTAACGTTCTCGACAACTTCAGGCCACAAGCGACGAAGAGCCGCGATATCGACTGGACCCGTAGGTCTGTTGGCAGAAGGAGTTGGTGGAGCAGCGCGTACCGGTGTGCGGACTTCGGCCACAGCGGCAACAGGTGCTTCGATCGAGGCAGAGGCTTTAGGTGCAGATTTCTTTTCGGCTGGCGCTGGGCGTTCGTCAATTGGCGCCGGTGCAGCCGCGAGAGCTGGAGAAGGAGCAATCAAAGTTGCGCCGCGTTCGAGGCGTTCCACACGCGAAAGTAAGCCAATATCAGCGTTATCAGGCAACAAAATCCGGCCACAGATGAGTTCGAGCATCAAACGTGGGGCAGTTGCACCACGCATTTGAGTAAGACCTTCGGCAACGATGTCAGCCGCGCGAATAACCGTGGCAGTGCCGATGAGATTGGCTTGCGAGCGCATACGCTGTAATTGATCGGCTGGAATCTCGCGCAAAATATGGCTGGAGTTATCGTCGACTGCACCAACGATAATGAGGTCACGCAAGCGCTCAAGAAAATCTTGAGTAAAGCGGCGGGGATCATGCCCAGATTCAATAACACGATCGATTGTCTTATACAAAGTAGCGGCATCGCGAGCAGCCAAGGCATCGATGGCTTCATCTAGAAGTGCGCCATCGGTGTAACCCAGAAGTTGGATCGCTATCTCGTAGGTAACGCCATCTTTACCGGCGCCAGCAAGAAGCTGTCCCAAAACTGACAACGCATCACGAACGGATCCGCCGCTAGAGCGAACAACTAGAGGAATAACGCCTTTGGCAACTTTGATGCCCTCGGCATTGCAGACTTTTTCTAGGTGCGCAGCGAGAATCCCAGGTGGAACTAAACGGAAGGGATAGTGATGGGTACGCGAGCGGATTGTTGAAATCAATTTATCTGGCTCGGTTGTTGCAAATATAAAGAGAACGTGAGGTGGTGGCTCTTCCACAACTTTGAGCAACGCGTTTGCTGCGCCCGGCCCTAATTGGTGTGCCTCATCGATGATGTAAATCTTGTAACGGGAATTGACAGGGGCAAAGAAAGCTTTGTCGCGCAGTTCGCGAGCATCGTCAACCAAGCCGTGGGTCGCGGCATCAAGTTCGATGACATCGATAGAACCTGGTCCATTGGCAACCAAATCTTTACAGGATTGGCATAAGCCACAGGGATTTGGTGTCGGTCCCTTTTCGCAGTTGAGGCTCCGGGCCATGATGCGAGCGCTGGAGGTCTTTCCGCAACCACGTGGGCCAGAGAATAAATAAGCGTGATGGATTTTGCCGGAAGTCAGCGCGTTGGAGAGGGGTTCGGTTACATGCTCTTGCCCGATGACCTCAGCAAAAGAGGAGGGGCGATATTTGCGATAGAGAGCCAGCGACATATTCACACCCTTTCATCCTGCGGGGACATTTATCGAGCCGTACAAGTAAAAAGGACCCTCCGTGCACCCATTAGAGCGGGCCTACCCTTGCTGCCTTCCAGCCCTGGGGGAGTTCAGCACGATAAC
>SESB01000372.1_pt1 | contig 33019 bp, 21 predicted proteins | sample 3171441 | NCBI WGS metagenome assembly SESB01 (sample SAMN06051867, study PRJNA518727) | freshwater metagenome | biome: subpolar coniferous forest; feature: holomictic lake; material: water; isolation source: holomictic Lake 227, 6 m depth | place: Canada: near Kenora, Ontario | collected... | reverse complement strand
CGCATTTTACTACGGTTCAGTTCCCGATTCAGGTTTATTTGTGCAAAGATAACGATCTCTTATAGACTCTTTTGTGTTATTTTCACATATACATCAACGATATATTGTAAAAAATGCCTACTTCCTGTGAAGTACACTTATAAGTAAACTTTTTTAGTTAAAATCACTTGGAACCGAACCAAATCACTTACCAATCTTTATCGGGTAGTTCTTATTGGAAATTTAGGTTTTAAAATGGAAAAGCAGGTTATATTTGGGGATATTCTGAAAATGTAGGTTAACGAATGTCCAACCTTCTTATTTTTACACCACACCAACACCCCGCCCCAATGACCCTAATGACCCATCCAACCTCCTACGAAACCTTCACCGACCACAAAGGGAACCAAATTAAGTTCCTGTTGACCTTCCTTGATCTTCGGAGCAAATATTGTGTAGCAGCCTCGGAAATGACAGAAAATGAAAATCCCAGGATTTTTCACGGATATGATACTGAGTCTATGGAAGCAGCCCTGACAAAAGTCCGAAAGGTTATAACAGAAGAACTTAACACTTTATACTTCACGGCTGACCATAAAAACCCCTTTGCTCAACTGAATGGTGACCTTTTTCGGGGCTATGTCGGAGATCATGAAGATGGGGAACCTTTTATCGTGGTAGACGGTAAAGAAATGACCTTGGAGGACCTGGGGGAATTTTTGAAGCCCCTGATGGGGTTCAGGATTGAGGTGAGGGTGTTGGATTAGATATAAAACCCCCACAAGCAAGCCCCAAGTTCAGCACGAAACCCCACCCGATATTTATGTGGAACGGCTGAATTTTATGAAAACATCTAAAAAGACGGGGGTAAAGAAATGATTGTTACGTTTCCGTTAATCCATAAATATGCGGAGAAACGGAAATATAACGAAACTACTTTTCGAAACACAACGCAAAGTTGGTTTCAATTTCTTGTGCTTCATCTTCAGTTAAGGCGGAGAATTCGTTAGTCCTTGCCCGTTTTGAAATCGTGCCATTGTTCTGTTCTAAAAACCGAACCAATAAAGCCACCGTTTTATCGGGCATCTGAAACTTATCATCAAGCCATTTTTTGAAAGTATCATACTGATGCAGGTAATTCACTTCTTGTGGGATGATATTATTTATAGTATAGTCTACACAATCAAATAAAAATTCTGCCTGCCGTGTGGCATCGAAATATCTGTAATAATCTATAGTTTCATTTAAAACATCAATATTACCAAATGGTGTCTTATTCCAAACGATAAAATCAAGTACAGGATGTGAATAGGATTCTAATACACATCTATAATCATCAATTTTTTCCAGGATTGCTGCCGATACTGGAAAAATAATCCCCTGTGGTGTAAACTTCCGCTTTGACAAAAGATGGTGTATGATGTACCGATGAATCCTACCGTTCCCGTCGACAAAAGGATGAATAAATACAAAGCCGAAAGCAATACAAGCAGATGAAAGTACGGGATAAAAGTGTTTTTCATCCATAAGAGAGGCTGTGTCAAGTAACCCATCGATTAGTCGTTCCACGTCCTGCCACCTGGCTGAAATATGTTCAGGTAACGGATCTCCTGATATTCTGTCATGTTCACCAACAAAACCACCTTCAGAACGGAAACCTAATGTTACGAAGCGGCTGTTTTCTATTACAATTTGCTGTAAGCGCAGCAGTTCGTCTTTTGTTAAATTATTGTTCCCAGCTTGTCCCAGGGCCTTACCCCAACGCATCGCCCTATTTAAAGTTGGGGTTTCTCCTTCAATGGTAAATGATGCTTTTGAATCTTTAAGTAAAAGAAATGCGGATGTTCTTAAAAGAATGTCTTTATGTACACCGCTGATCACAGTAAGGGCTTTTTCAGAAAGATTTTCCAGAATATAGTTGTCTAATTTGGGCGTTCTGTTAATTAAAGGACAAAAGTTTACAGTTCCAGGAAGGTTGTTTTTTATCCTGTGTCTCGATGAATTAATGCTTACACTACTGGCATATTGCAGATTTTCATCAATTAACATTTTGTAATTCCCTTCTTTTAGATCTGGAACCTCTATAGTTAATTGCGTTAGCCATTCATACAGAAACCAAATTTTTCTGCTGTATTGTCCTAATGGCTCACTCTTCACCCAACTTTCTACTATCTCTTTTTCAGCTAACTCATACAGTTTCTTAAAAAACAGAAGGTTAATGCCCTCATATTTCAGCGCAAAAACTAAATGATCATACAAGGTATCCTGTGGTTCATGCCTTGGTGTAAAAACCCGCCAACCTGATGTTTGATATTGCCTCCTTTTCTTGCTGATCAACGAAAGTATAGATGGAAGTGGTACAGGAAGCTGTAAGCTATCGATGATAGCACCATAGCCAACCAATTTTCCAGGTTCAGGAGCTGTCCTGCCGTGAAATATGGTTATTTCTTGTGATAAATGCTTATTATTCATCAACTGTTGTGAAAATTGATTACTGCAAAGATAAGGGAAAAACAGTTATTGGCTGTGAAATATGGTTACAATTATACCATTATGGTGAAATATAGTTACAAGTATATTTCAAATAATGCAAGGCCACGCTTTAATTTGTATGGTCAATTTGCTTTTCAGTTCATGTTATACCTTTTGGTATTATACCGAATGGTATAAATAAAGATCACCTAACTCTGATGGAAAAACGATTTATTCCCCATAAAACTCTCCCCAGGTGTCTCCCAGTTCATCGTGAAAACCCCACCCGATATTAGCTGTATCATCTACCACTTTGGTCGCCCTATCTTTAAATCTTTCCAGGATATTTTCTTTTTCCATTAACTGTAAAGCTTTTCTATAGGCTCCAGCGATGCTATCGTAAAAAGGTTCATCGATATCACCATAGTCGTTGGTGAACACAACACCCATCTCAACGTAATAAAGCATCAGGTCAGCAACAAGATCCATCGATCCACCCATTTTTTTGAAGTCGGAGATTGCTATCTTTCCATCTTTTAGTTTTAACAGGTCATGCTCTTTTTTTGGATAAAATGCTAATCGTACTTTTTCCTTATACTTCTTAAAAAGTTCCTCTTCGTCGGGATTGGTATAAAAATCCAAGTACTCCTGTACCGCTTTGTGCTTTTTATACAAATCCGCTATGACATCCACCAGGTGATCCTTGTCGAGCTTTTTAAGTTCTTTTTTTATGTCGGTTAGTCCCATGCCCCGTTCAAGCTTACTTAATACAGCTTTAGCATCTTATTTAATAAGCTAAAACAAAGATCAAATTTAAAAAAACTACAACTATATCAGATAACATGCTGCTATTGAGAAATATTCTAAATAAATCTAAACTTTGTTTTGCCCTTATAGATCTATTGGTATTAGAAAACTCACAGCGAGATCTGCAACAACTCATTCGCCAGCTGGTGAAGCCCTGTTTCAATCTTTTTTGATTGCGCTGGGCGTGGATGCTTTAAGCCAGAGGCATACTGGCTTAACAGGCTTTCATTGATGCCAGTAAGTTTGGACAAGGCTCTTCTGGTGAAAATATGGTTGTAGTAGTTCAGGAAGGTTTCCACATCAAAAGAATATTGTAGGCTGTATTGCCTCTTAAACTGGGCTGGTACGGGTAGTTCATCTTCTGCCATTCCTTCCAGGTGAAAATTGATAGCTTCCGTAATATTGGCTTTGATTTCATCGATAGTGGCAGCAGTGCTCACGCAACCAGGAAGTTCAGGAAGATAGGCTGAATAACCTGTGTTTGATTTTTCGATGATGATGACGACCTTTTCCATGTTAGCTTTCCTTTAAATTAATCCTGCTTGCTTTAAAATTGAGTTTAGAGTTCCTTTAGGGATGTCATCATTCAGATTGCCAGGTATTGTCACCCGTCCAGGGACATCTGGATTTTTGTACTGCCGATGGCTCCCTTTCTGGGCGACCATAATCCAGCCATTTTTCTCAATGATCTTGATAACCTCTTTAACCTTCATTCAGGCAAACTTTTTACAAAGGTAATACAAATAATACCTTTTTTTTGTAATCAGAGGGCAAATTATTTTTTCAAAAAAGAATCTACCTAATACTTATTGTATCCCACTGCATAAGTGCCAAGAATGTGCCAGAAATAGTGTAAAATAGTTTACAATATTGTAAAGTGACGTATTTTGACAAGTTTGTACCTTTAAACTTGGGGTAATGCTTCAGGAACTTCGGAAAAGTCAAGGAATGACACAGGAGCAACTTGCTGAAAAATGTGGAACTACAAAAACTTACATTTCCCGTATCGAAAATGATGCTTCTGCCATCAGGCTTTCGACACTCATGCGGATAGTCAGAGAAGGTCTTGGTGGTCATCTAAAACTTACTGTTAGTTGATAAAATGTAAATTTAGGCTCCAGGTGAAGACCAATTTCAATTTTTTTCGACTGTGCGGGACGTGGATGTTTTAAGCCAGAGGCATTTTGACTTAACAGGCTTTCATTGATCACAGTCAGTTTGGATCCTGCCTTAGAAATTATTTGCCAAAATGCTTTTGCATAAGTCCTTGGATAACAGCTATATTTAATGGTTTAGCGACGTAATCATTACATCCTGCGGCTATTGCTTTTTCTTTGTCACCCATTAGGACATACGCAGTTTGTGCTATTATAACCACATCAGTGTTAAATTGGCGGATTTGCCTTGTTGCTTCATATCCGTCCATTTCTGGCATTTTAATATCCATGAAAACCAGATCAATATCTGCATGAGCACGGCAACATTCAACGGCTTCTATACCATTTTTTGCCTTGAAAATCACTTTACTAAACATTTCAATGGCAATGCTTAATAACATTTCCGATTGTTCATTGTCGTCTACGATCAATATTTTCAGATTGTTAATTTGATGTTTTACACCATCATAAGGAACCTCAATATTAAGCACTTGTCTCTCTTCATTGAATGCATCGTATGGAATAGTGAAATAGAACGTTGAGCCTATACCATATTCACTTTCAACCCAAAGCTCCCCCCCCAGTATTTCAGCATAAGCCTTCGAAATCGATAATCCCAGACCTGATCCCTCAAAACCCCTTGCAAATCCATCTTCTGCTTGCATGAAGCGTTCAAAAATCAATTGTTGATGTTCCTGACGAATTCCTTTCCCTGTATCCTTTACAAAAAATTCAAGTATGTTGCCTTTTTTCTCATACCCAACTGTTATTGAACCTTGGGTTGTGAATTTAATGGCATTTTTCACCAGGTTACTAAAAATACCAATGATTTTATCTCTATCAGTTTTAATAAAGGATTCTTTAGTAAATAATGAAGTTTTAGAGAAAATTGTTATGCCTTTTTTTTCAGCCTCTGGTTTAAAGAACGCACAAATATTTTCAATCAGGTCGTTTATAATAATTTCTGAAAGATAAACCTCGATTTTCCCTGATTCTATCCTGGAAATATCAATAATATCGTTTATGGTACTTAGCATACGGGCACCACTTTTCTCTATAATCTCAATATACCTTTGTTGTTCATCCCCTGAAAGATTCGGAGTTTTCAGCAGATCTGCAAAGCCAAGGATCCCATTCATGGGTGTACGTATTTCGTGGCTCATATTGGCAAGAAAAGCCAATTTCAGACGGTCGCTCTCTTCAGCCTTTTCTTTGGCTCTGACAAGCTCTATCTCAGTTTGCTTCATTTCGGTGATGTCTGCATTGAAGCCATACCAAGTTATGCTGCCATCTGCCAACTTTTCAGGTGTCGATCTGGAAAAAATCCATTGGATGGGCTTGCCAGGTATTTGCACTCTGAACTCACAGCTAAAGTAAGTCATATGCTTTGCAGAATATTCGATATCACTAATGACTCTTTCTGAATCTTCAGGAAAAATTACCCTGCCAATGGGTGCAAAGTCATCAACAACCTCTTCTGCAGAACATCCAAAAATGTTCTTAATGCCATCTGAGGCTATGGGAACGAAATAGCTTCCGTCAGGTCTTCTCGTAAACTGAAAAATCAAATCCGGCAAATTTGAAGAAAGCTTTCTGAACTGGATGTCTTTTTCACGAATCTTTTCTTCAGCCTGCTTTCGATCTGTGATATCTATCTGTGTTCCATTCAATGCAACAAGTTCATCTTCTATAACAATTGGGGCTATATTGATCTGTGCCCAATTCTCTTTGCCATCTGGAAAGAGTATTCGTATTTCAATATTTATGGGGGTTCTGAACGTAGAAATATATTCAAAGGTCTCATCTATTATATGCAAATCATCAGGATGAACTCTGCTTTTGAAATATTCGTATGAGGGTTCAATCTCATCAGGTTCTAATCCATAAATAATAAAGCAATTCCTTGACCATTTGGCTTTATTATTAATTAAATCGAGTTGCCAACTACCAATTTTCCCAATATTCTGAGCTTCATTAAGGCTTGACTCGCTTTCTTTCAGAGATTCTTCAATCCCCTTACGCTCACTAATGTCCTGATGGAAAGCCAAATAATACTGTTGGTCACCAATGTTTATTAAACTCGCAGAATCGCTGAATTTAATAATATGGCCATCTTTATGGTAATGCTCGACCTCAAAATGGACCACCTCCCCAGCATCAATGCGCTGCATTATATCAGCACGTTCTTCAAATGCCCCTTCCCTGAGAACATCCAAATCTCTGATGTCTATATTCTTCAACTCGTCAACAGTATAGCCGTGCATTGTAGCGAATGACTTATTGACCTCAACTAATTTACCATCCTTTGTCAGCAGAATGAGCCCTTCATTCGTCTGGTCGAAAAGATTATGATAGCGCTCTTCACTTAACTTCAATTTTACTTCGGCATTTCTCAAAGTTGCAATATCTTTTTCATACAGTGCCTTCAATTCATTGTGTTCCTGCTGCAGGGCCTCCAACTGTTCTATGAGTTCTTCCTTGCATATATCCATGTAATTCATCCTATATTTTTTGATAAAAATTGTCACTACAATAAAAAAGTAAATATAAAAAACCTTTTGTTTGTTTGTCAATCTATAATCGCGTGTCATAATGAACTCTGAAGAGCTGCTACGACGCATTCATCAGGTGGTGAAGCAAAAAGAATTAAGCCCCTGCAAATAATAAATTTGCAGGGGCTTTTTCGCATGAGTTGTTAAAGAAAATACGGCTGTTAAAACCTGAATCCAAGTCTGGTATAGTAGTAAGCGCCACTGAATCCCATCTGCACGGCATCCCAGATTCCACCGGATTCTGTGAGTGCAGGATCATGCACATCAGGATAAGCGTTCAGGATGTTATTTCCACCTATGGTGAAGGAAATATTCTTGATTTTATAGCTCACTGACAGATCCGTACTCATTTTTGCCTTATAGGTGTCAAGCTCACCCGGATCAATAATATTATCACCATTATCATTCCAGTTAACCAGCTTCACATCACCATAATTTGTAAATCGGAGGTTGGCAGAAAAATTGTTAATTAAATATTCGACACCAATGCTCACCTTGCTTTTCGGAGCTGAAGCCAGGAGGAAATATTGCTCACGAAGTCCGAAATATGTACTTTCTTTGCCTTTGAGTTTATCATTTGTGTAAATCTTATCTATTTTCATATCATTGAAATTGCTGCCAAATGATACGCGTAAAATATGCTTATTCTCAAAAACTGTCGACCAGGTAAGGATCGCATCTAAACCTGTGGTTGACGTATTTACCGCATTGGTAAAGCACTGTGCTGCACTTACGTTTAATGCCTGTAATGACGCGCCGATATCGGGATCATCACTTGAGAAGGATCCGGTTAATACAATACGATCATTAATACTTACATGATAGGCATCGAGTGTTAAGGTAAGGGATTTGTATTTTGCTGTTATTCCTGCACCAAGGTTTACTGACTTTTCTTCTTTCAGCTTTGGGATGCCAAGTGCGCGTGTGATTGGACTGTTGTTTTTGGCAATGATTTTATCAACGGCCTTACCAGCCACAAAATCGGTATAGATGGTATTATAATACAATTGGGTGAGCGAAGGTGCGCGGAAGCCTGTACTTGCCGAAGCACGGAAGGAAATCCATGGTGCAATTTTGTAACGTAATGCAAGTTTCCCGTTCGTTGCATTTCCAAAATCACTGTAGCGCTCAACCCTGGCTGCAGCACCAACTGTGAGTGCCTTGCTCATATCGAGCTCGGCATCTGCATATATTCCCAGGTTAGTTCTCGATTCTGAAAGTTCGTTTGACGGCTGAAATCCAGGGAAACCCTGTGATCCACCGGGACGCAGCGTAGAATCAATTACCATATTCCCATCTTGAAAAGTGGTATCAACAAACCACTGCGTACCATAGGTTTTGTAGGAACCTTCTTCCCCGGCAAAAATGGAATAATTGTCAATTCTGTGTTCCAATCCGAAAGCCAGGTTGAGCCCTTTCATCACGCTTGGGAAAAGTCTGGATAGGTCAATGGTGGTAGTGTTTTGCATGGCAGAAAATCCACCAGCATCAAAACGGGTGGGAGATGCCGCCAGAAGTGTTGCATTCAGCGTATTGTCGACATAATAATGAAATCGGTTTGAGCCGATGGTATTGTTGATGTCCATTGTCCAGCCATTTACGTCAGACTTAAATCCTATTGAAACACTTTGGTCGTTAATTAACGATTGTATCTTAGGATCAAATCCGTTGGGATAGATTTCAGGAATATTCCGTGATTCGTGCGAAGCGCGTGTCCATGCATAAGAATCGGTAAAACGATGGTTGAAACCACCAAACATATAAAACTGAGCATTTTTGCCAATGCTGATGGAGGAATTGAAATAGCTGGCAAAATTTTCAGAAGCTGCATCTCCAAACTGATTGCGGTATACATCAAATTTATTCGGATCAGGGGCTCTATTCGTATGATCCTGTTTCATATAATCGAATGTCATGTTGAAGAATCCGTTATTGCCTAAAGCAATTCCGTAGTTGGCATTGGCAAGGCTTGTTTCACCATCATATGACTTATCATTTTTAAGCACGCCAAGTCCTGGAGCCGGTTTGGCATTGTACATGCCATAGCCAAGGTTCCCTGACATCTCACCTGAACCAGATTTAAGAACAACGTTTATTACACCGGCAATCGCATCAGATCCATATTGCGCAGAAGCACCATCGCGAAGTATTTCAATATGGTCGATTGCTGAAGCAGGAATCGCATTAAGGTCAGTCCCTGTATTTCCTCTGCCCCTGGTTCCGAAAACATTAATAAGTGACGACTGGTGGCGGCGTTTACCATTGACAAGCACCAAAGTCTGGTCAGGGCCAAGTCCCCGTAAAGTGGCTGGATCCAAGTGGTCGGCTCCGTCGGAACCTGATTGTTTATTTGCATTAAAGGATGGTGCTACCATCTGAAGAATCTGGTTAAGACCCGGCTGGCCAATACTATTTGTAAGCTTTGGGATCTCGAAAATATCAACTGGAACTGTACTTTCTGTGGCCGATCTGTTCAGTTTCCTGGAACCTACAATCTCTACTGACATCAAACTGGCATTTCGAATGAGTTTGATATCAGCGGATGTTTGCTTCCCGGCGGTAATAAACTGTGTGGCATATCCAATGTAGCTGAAAGCTATAACGGAATTCTCATTGCTGAACGTTACGGTGTACAGTCCATTGTAATCTGATACTGAACCATTAATCGTACCTCTTTCATAAACGTTAACTCCTACCAGAGCTTCCCCATCTTCACCACTTACTTTACCTTTTAAGACGTGCTGGGCAAAAATCTGAACAAATGAAATCGTAAATAACATCACAAATACAGTTTTCTTCATGTTTGATGGTTTAATTGTTAATAATTAGAAACAACGTAATCAACTCATTATCATATAATTACATATCTTTTCTGTTGTATATGTAGATATGAATTGGTAAATATAATACGACGAGCCCCCCTTTGTCAAGGAAAAAATTGAGTTGTACCTCAAAACATGACAAACATCATCTACCACAATTCCGACTTAGCCCTTACCAAATCGGTGGTCTCAGTAGATTTTTCTCTGGCGACACGATTTCAAAAGCAAAAGCCCGGAATACCGGGCTTTTGCTTTTGAAGGAGGAAGTGGCGTGTGCCGTCAATAAGATACCCAGTTCCCTGGTAATCTTTGTACCCCAGAACATCCTTACTCCCCAGGCTTATTTTCACCTTATCGTTTACATCAACATTTTTTTTTCCGAAAGCCAAAGGCAGGAATTAAAATACGCCCATCTTCGGTAACGACCAGGTATGAATTCCAGGTGTTTACTAAATGAGGTTCCACACCCCACGACATGATAGAGACAACACCTTCATGTTCTATTACTTCTAATAATTTTTCACTTAATTGCTCATGGGGTAGATATTTTTGAGAAACCCTCTTTTCCTTTTAAGAAGAACGATACCGTTTAGAGTTTTACAAATTTTAGTGTCGATTGCGTATCATTGTCCAGGCTTACCCTGATATAATAAATGCCGGCTTTATAAGCGGAAACATCATATTTGCAGGTATTGCCTGTCAGGATTCTATCCTGCTTGAAAACAATATTTCCGAGCTGGTCAATAATTTCAAGACCACTGATGGCTTTGCTTTCTGAGGAAAGTGTAATTTCATCCTGGGCTGGGATTGGATATATGGAAACCTCTGATGAAGGATTCACTTCAATGATTCCCGCAGCAACAGGATTCAAGCCATGAGCCTGAAAATAAGTAGTAAAGGTTGATGGGTCTGTGATTGGCCACATGTCTTTTTCAGCGATGTGCCTGTTGGGCTCAATCAAAATAAATGTGGGGAATGCACCGATTCCATAAAGGGTATAAAATGCCTGTGGACCGGCAACATCACTGCCCTCTGTTCCGCTGAATCCGATAGGATAAGGTCCGGTGGGATTTGAATATGTCTGTTCCCAACTGTGCATCACACTGTTGTTATCATCCCTGTTAATCGAAATAAATACAATCTGTGCGGCCGGATCATTCGATCCATAATTCACAAAAGCGCCATAGTACTTTGGTGCGGCAAGCTGACAAGGACCACAAGTGGTGAACAAAAAATCGATAACCACATATTTGCCTGAATTTAACGTATTAAACAGGTTAAATGAATTCCCGTCAATATCAGTACCAATGATATTAACAGCAGTGTCAAGCGTGGTTTGGGCCTGGATTGTCTGAAATCCAAACACCAACATCAACAAAGAGAGTAAGGTTTTTTTCATATGCTTGTTTTTTTTCATAAATGTAACATATTCTTGCACCCAAGCAACAAATCGTTTTTTAAGAAAAGAGTATCCTGAGGCGCAACAGATTTGCGGTTTTTTTTACACGTTAAATAAGGCCCTGTTACTAAGTCTGTTCCTTTATACCAGCCTGAGGCCCGGCAGAAGATCTTGGAAATGCCAGGGCTTCAATGAAAACAAAGGCAGCCTGGAGATAGGATGTCGGGCAGAGTGGAAAACATTCCTTACAGCTATTGCATTCTTTTGAAGCGATGTCAGGAATAAAACAAATTTCTTTATTAATTCCTCTGTCGATAAAACCTACTGCATTCAACTGTTTCACCTCGGCACAGTATCTGACACACAGCCCACAGTGTACACAAAACGATGCCCCTTTCTCAAATCGATTTTTATTGGCGCCATATTCACGGGTGAGTTCCTGTAATTCGGGTGAATTTGGCGCATGCGCAAGTAAGAGTTCCAGGATCGTTTTTCGAATCCTGTCAATTTTCTCAGAACGTGTTTTTACCACCAGGTTTTCTTCAACCGGAAATACACAGGACACCACGAGTTTGGAAGAACCTCCGGATGACACTTCAACCATGCAAAGCCGGCAACCCCCAAAGGGGACCAATTTTTCATGGTGACAAAGTTTGGGAATAGAGATCCCGGCGCCCTGGGCTGCTTCAAGCACAGTCATCCCTTCTTTTGACACTATTGGTTTCCCGTCAATCTGTAAAAGGATATCTTTCATTTTAATTGCTCTTACTGGGTATTGTTCTTTCCTCTTCAGCGATACGAGCCGGAAGTGGCTTGCCCGAAATCTTCTGTACAGCCCCAAAATGGGAAGGACAGACTTCAAAGCACGTTCCACAGTTGGTGCATTTTTCCTGGTCGATAATATGGATCATTTTTTTAGCGCCATCAATCGCATCGGCAGGACACTTTTTAAGACAAATTAAACAGGCTCTGCACTTATCCGGGTCTATATAAAATTTAATCAGTTCCTTACAGTATAAGGCCGGGCATCGCTTTTCTTTAATGTGTGCCTCATATTCCGCTCTGAAATAATGCAAAGTGCTCAGAAAAGGATTTGGCGCACTTTTGCCCAAAGCACAAAGGGAAGCTTCCATGGCAGTCTCCGATAAGACTTCCAAGAGTTCGATATCGCCTTCTTTTCCCCTGCCTTCAGTAATATTGGTAAGGATTTTATTCATCTGTCGCAGGCCTTCGCGGCATGGAACACATTTTCCACAGGATTCGTCGGTCAGGAAATTGATGAAATACCTGGCGACATCAACCATACAGGTATCTTCATCCATGACAATCATCCCGCCGGATCCCATCATGGAACCAGCCCTGGCGAGTTCATCAAACCCAACTTCCAAATCTAAGTCCTCCTCAGGGATACATCCGCCTGAGGGTCCTCCCGTCTGAACCGCTTTGAATTTCTTGCCTCCCGGAATTCCGCCGCCTATTTTAAAGATGATGTCCCTGAGGGTCATGCCCATCGGGACTTCAACGAGACCTGTATTCACAATTTTGCCCACAAGGGAGAATATCTTTGTCCCCTTACTTCCTTCGGTCCCGATTTTTGTAAACCAGTCAGATCCCTTATTAATAATGAGCGGGATGTTTGCCCAGGTTTCCACATTATTTAAAACGCTGGGTTTGTCCCAAAGACCTTTGATGTTAGAGCGGACATATTTTGGCCTGGGTTCTCCAACCCGTCCTTCCAGGGCTGTCATCAGCGCAGTGGATTCGCCACAGACAAAAGCACCAGCGCCCTGATGAACGATAACCTGGAAGTCAAACCCTGAGCCCAGGATATTATTACCAAGTAAGCCATATGCCTCAGCCTGATGAATGGCCAGCTTGATATTTTCTACAGCCAGCGGGTATTCCTGCCTGACATAAATATAGCCTTCCTGGGCACCAATGGCATAAGCCCCAATAATTAATCCTTCAAGAACGGCATGAGGGTTGCCTTCCAACAAAGCCCTGTCCATATATGCTCCCGGGTCGCCTTCGTCGGCATTGACGATCACATATTTTGTTTTCTCAGGCGCATTTCGGGAGCCTTCCCACTTGCTTCCTGTCGAAAAGCCTCCACCTCCCCTGCCCCTTAACTTCGATTTTTTCACTTCTTCGAGAACTTCAACAGGACTCATTCCCGAAAAAATCCTGGCAAGTGCAGTATATCCCTCTATGGCAATATAATCTTCAATGCTCTTGGGATCAATACTCCCGTTGGACCCGAATACAAGCCGCTCCTGGTATTTGTAGAATGGAATTTCAGATTCATGAATGATCTTTTCCTTCGTATTTGGATCGGTATAAAGCAAACGATCAATCAATTTTTTTTCTTTTACAGTCTGAGAAACTATTTCCGGGATGTCCTCTGGCTTTATCTGTAAATAAGTCGTTTCATCCGGATGATTTACGATAATAGGACCTCGCTCACAAAAGCCATGACAACCGGTTTTCCTGAGGTCAACCTGGCTGCTTAATCCTTGTAATTCAATCTCTTCTTGGATCCTGGTGGCTACTTTTTCACTTCCTGAAGCATTACAGGCAGAGCCACAACAAAGCGTGATACAAGGTTTTTCCGGATCTCTTTTGGACAAGATCTCTTGTCTGAATTTTTCCAGTGATTCTGGTGTCGTTAACTGCGTCATTATTTCCCCCTATTCATAGCTATTTAACACCGCTTTTGTTTCGCTGACCGAGATATTCCCATGAGTTTTTCCGTTGATTTCCATCACGGGGCCCAAGGCGCAGCATCCCAGGCAATTCACAGTTTCCAGGCTGAATTTCATCTCCACATCTGTTTCACCTGCTTTAATCCCGGTCAGGTCTTCAACTGTTTCCAGAACCCGTTTTGAACCCCTTACGTGACAGGCGGTCCCCATGCATATGTGAACTTCATGACGTCCTTTTGGCACAAGGCTGAATGCTTTATAAAAGCTGGCAATGTGCATCGTCCGGGTTAAAGGAATCTGCAATTTCTCACTGACCCTTTCAAGCGCAAGCTTAGGGAGCCAACGATTTTCGCTTTGAATCTCAAGTAAAACCTGGATGAGGGAACTTGCTTCACCCTTATATCTATCGATTATCTGGTCGATTCTCTCTGTGTTCATATATTTAAATAAAAGTCCACATCCCAAAGTCCAATAGGTTGACGGCATATTGGGGATTTGAAATCTTACGCCAGTTCATAACATTTGTTGTTTACATCATATCTCACCAATCCCTGCTTCGTTGAGCCATTCATATATTTTGCCACTTCTGATGGACTTAACCCCAAGGAATCCGCAATTTCGCCGGTAGATTGAGGCTTTTCCTGAAGGAGACAGGTAATCAGACTTGTGGCAAGTTTTTGCGCAATTAACTCGTCAAACAATCTGTCGAATTCAACACTGTTAAAAAAGTTATGGTAGGCTTCTTCGGTTCTTTGGGGAACATGAAACTTCTGCGTCAGCACCAATTTGATATATGGAATGAGCTTATATACTGCATCTAATTTCAAAGCCAGGGTTTTTGCATCGATGCCTTCAGCTTTGCCGAGAGGTCCCAATTTTGTAAGCGCTACACTATAATCATTCATAAAATTGGCAAAACGGATGCCTTCCCCGGCTGAAACCCATTCAATCCTTAGACGTTCAGGCGAAATTCCGATGAGCGTTAGTATTTTTCTAAACACCTGGACCATCCCAAATGCATTGAAATTTCCATTGGTAACATAATGGCAATCACAAAGATGGCAGCCCCCGATAAACACAGCATCTTGTCCATTTGAGAATGCCCTCAAAACATGGAGCATATCAACCCGCGCCGAACACATCACCCTGATCAAGCGGATATGTGGAGGGTATTGAAAGCGTGAAACGCCACAAAGGTCAGCACCGCCATAACAACACCAATTACAAATGATGCCGATTATTTTAGGTTGAAAACTATGGTCTATACTCATTATTTCTATCTTGTTTTCTAAGTAGCTTTTCTAAATCAATTTATTTCCAATCGATTGCTGCATCTATCTGATTCAGCAACTCTTCATCGGTATAGTGTTTCAGCGAAATTGCGGAAGTAGGGCAAACCACATTACACAAACCATCTCCTTTACATAGCACTGAATTTACCACGGCTGTATTTGTATCGCCAAAAGATATCGCGCCATAGGTGCAGACCGATATGCATGCACCACAAGAAACACAAGCCTTGTCGTTCACCTCGCAAACAGAACCTGAGGCCGTTACCGTATCCTGGGAGAGTAGCGAAATTGCTCTTCCGGCGGCGCCATATGCCTGGCTGATCACCTCTGTTATATGCTTTGGGTAATGAGCTGTTCCACACAGATAAACCCCTTCTGCAGTAAAGTCAACCGGCCTTAATTTCACATGAGCTTCCTGAAAGAACCCATCCTGGTTCATGGCAACTTTAAATAAACGCGAAGCTTCATAACTGCCTTCTGAAGCGATAACGGCAGCCGCCAGGGAAATGAAATCGGGTTCAATAACCAGCAATTTACCCAAAATAGGATCTGGTACGCTAATCCGTAATGTTTCTGAAGCTCCCTCTTTCACTATTTCTACCAGGGGGCTAAATTCCGGTTCATAGCGGATGAATTTTACATTATTATCAGAGGCTTCCCTGTAATAATCTTCACTATAGCCATAGGTTCTTATGTCTCTGAACAGAATATAGATATCTATCCCTGGATTGACCTTTTTAAGCTTCAAGGCATTCTTGATGGAATGACTACAGCAGACACGGCTGCAGTAGTTTCTGTCTTCCTGGCGGCACCCAACGCACTGTATCATCACCAGGCTTCCTGCTTCTGTGATCTTTTGATCATGAAGCGCCAGTCTCTCTCCCAACTCAACGGATGTCATCACCCTGTCATCCTGCCCATAAAGATATTCCGTAGGTCTGTATTCAACTGCACCTGTCGCCAGGATGGCAGCACCATGTTTAATCGTTTTTGTTCTTCCCTCCGACTGAACCGTAGTGACGAAGTTACCTACATAGCCTGAAACATCGGTGATCTTCGCACTATGGGACACATACACTAAAGGATGTTGATAGACCTGGCGAATCAGGTCACGCAGATATTCCCTGACATCCATACCCTCCAGTGTAGTCGGGATCCTAAGAGCCATTCCGCCAAGGTTCACTTCTTTTTCAATGAGATGGACCTCAAATCCCTGCTTGGCAATGCTCAGCGCACTCGTCATGCCGGCAAGGCCTCCACCTACGACAAGCGCAGTCTTATTCACCGGAAGGTCAAATTCCTGCAAGGGCTCCAAATGAGCAACCCGGGCAACTGACATACGAACGATATCTTTGGCTTTCTGTGAGGCTTCTTCCTTTTGTTTTGAATGGACCCAGGAGCAATGCTCACGGATATTGGCCATATCGAAAAAATACTGGTTGATGCCGCCTTCCCGCAGCGTATCCCTGAACAAAGGTTCATGGGTCTTGGGTGTACAGGCGGCAACGATGACCCTGTTCAGCTTTTTCTCCCTGATGGTATTTGAGATTTGCTGGGCAGCATCGGTTGAACAGATAAAAAGGCCTTCCTCAGCATGAACTACATTATCCAAAGTCCTGGAATAGTCGACCAAGCCAGGGATATCGACGACACGGCCGATATTGGCACCACAATGACAAGCGAATACGCCAACCCTTAATTCCTCGTCAGAAACATCCCTTTCTTCAGGGTATATTCTTTCCTTTGAAAGCTTGCCCCTCCTGCTATGCAAAAGCTCTCCCACGACAGCATTTGCCCCGCTGGCTCCAATAACAGATTCTGGAATATCCAAGGGTCCCTGGAATGCACCACTAATGAATATTCCAGGCCTCGAAGTATGAATCGGCGATGTTGCCTTGACGTTACAAAACTGATGTGCATTTAGTTCAATCCCAAAAATATCAGCAAAATGCTCAACATTTGCCGGGGGCACCAATCCTACACCCAATACAACAAGATCAAATTCTTCTTCTTTAACACCTTCATCATTGGTAGCATACCTGATCGTGACATTTTTTGAACCTGGAATTTCTTTTCCAACAGTCACATAACTCCTGATAAATGTGACCCCGGGAAGATTCTCAGCCCTCTGGTAAAATCGTTCGAATTCCTTGCCATAGGACCGTATGTCGTTATGAAAAATCATTGCTTGCATATCCGCATCATGATCTTTGGCAAGGATGACTTGTTTCTGAATATAAGTACAACAAACAGAAGAACAATAGCTGTGTCCGCCTGGCATTGTCTGCCTGGATCCCACGCAATGGATCCACGCAATTTTTTTAGGGTGTTTGTGGTCAGAGGGACGCAAAATCTCACCCGTATGTGGTCCGGTTGCACACAACAAACGTTCGAAATCAAGGCTGGTAACTACATTCTGATATTTCCCATAGCCATAATCTCCCCGAACTTCAGGATGAAATACGTCATAGCCTGGAGCCAAAACAATCGCCCCCACTTTTACAATCCTTTTCTCAGCCTTCTGATGTAAATCAATGGCGTTATTCTTACATACACTTACACAGATAGAACATTTTTGATCTTTCAGAAAATGACAGGCTTCATCAATATATGGGACAAGCGGAACTGCCTGGGAGAAGAAAATATGAATCGCTTTGTTATTCGACAATTCCTGGTTAAAAGGATCGGGGATCGGGACAGGGCAATATTCAGCACAAACAGTACAACCTGTGCATTTGTCCTCAATGATATACCTGGGTTTTTTGTTCAGCGTAACCGTAAAGTCTCCTGCCGTTCCTTCTACATTGACAACTTCGGTATAAGTCAGGATTTCAATGTTGGGATGCCTGTCACACTCGATAAACTTTGGAGATTCGATACACATGGAGCAATCATTCGTTGGGAAGGTTTTGTCGAGCTGAGACATCTTCCCGCCAATAGTAGGGGCTTTATCAACCAGAAAGACTTTGTATCCCGTGGTCGCCAGGTCCAATGCCGCCTGGATGCCGCTGATCCCGCCACCCACAACAACAACATCTCCAAAATTGTCGTCTGCAGCTAATTTAATAATTTGTTCCTCAACTGAATCTTTCTTCACTTCTGTGCAGTTTATCAGGTTAATGACTCAGGATATTGCTTCCTGAATAATTTCTGTTATGTCTTTGATCTCGAGCTCTTCACTATTTTTTCTCGACAACAAACTATCTTCAAAATTGGCGATACAATACGGGCAGGATGTGACGAGGACTTTGGCCCCGGTTTCAACAGCCTGGTCGAGTCTGAGATCAGAAAATCTTTCTCCTTTTGGCGTATCCATCCAGATCCGGCCACCACCACCGCCGCAACAAAGGCTGTCTTCCCTGGAATCCGCCATTTCCAGCAATTCTAATGCTGGTATTTTCTTTAAAATATTCCGTGGTTCATCATAGATTCCATTGTGGCGACCCAGGTAACAAGGGTCATGATAGGTGACTTTTTTCTCATACTCTTTCGTAAGCACAAGCCTTCCCGAATCAATTAGTTCCGACAAAAACTGTGTCATATGAACTATTTCAAAATGCACCATAAATTCAGGATACTCGTTTTTGAACGTATGGTAGCAGTGTGGGGAAGAAACGAGGATCCGCTTCACACCATTATCGATGAATGTTTTAATATTTTCTTTTGCCAGTTGTCTGAATAATTCCTCATCGCCTGTTTTGCGGATGCTCTCTCCACAACAATTTTCCTTAGAACCGAGTATCCCATAATTGACACCTGCTTTGTTCAGGATTTTCGCTGTGGCAATTGCCACCTTTTTTAATCTGGGATCAAAGCTGAGATAGCATCCTGAAAAATACAAAATCTCCATTTTCCCGTCGAATGGCTTCACGCCAAGCCCTTCAGCCCAGTCTCCACGTTTACTCCGTGATTCAGCAAAGGGATTTCCTTCCCCCTGAAGACCAGAACGGACAGAACGAATCGGGCTAACGGAAGCTGGATACATCCCATATTCAGTAGCAATCTTGCGTAAAGAAATCCCGGATTCTACTTGTTTTACATCCCGGGGGCATGCTTTGGAGCATTTGCCACAAGTAGTACAACGCCAGATGTCTTCACCTTCGATCTCAGACATCCCGAATGTCGCCTCCCTGACCAATTTGCGCATGCTAAAAGTCCGCACTCGATTCCATGGACAAACAACATCGCATTTACCGCACTGATAACAAAATTTGAAAGAGTCTCCACCCTTCTCCTTAATGATATCAACGATTTCTTTATAGTCAGCTATTTTCTCCCTTATCATAACAGTCTATTTCTGTGAGCTGAAATTATTATCACTTCTTTGCAGCATTCATGCGGGCAATGATATCCATCATCTTTTCCAATCCGTATTTGTTAGCTAAGGACTCCATGCCAGTCTCCAACTCCTCCGGCTTCTCTTCTTCTGCGGTCTCCACTTCTCTTTCTTCATAGATGAGGGCATCATTGATACACCACTTTACACACAAAGGCATATCCAGTGGGGGATCACTTTCACACATATCACATTTTAACGGAAGACCCGAGTCCGGCTCTTTGAAAAGGTCCCTGGAAGGACAAGAAGCCCGGCAGAAAGCACATTCATCATAATCTTTCCCATTGATCGTATATTTATCCCTGCCTGCACATTCGGCCACCGCATATTCTCCAGCATAAACAGGCACATAAATGTCGGCAATCGGGTCATGAATCACACGGATCCGGGAGCGCGAAGGATTATTGCTGCTGTATTTCGGAGATGCATGAAAGGACGAACAAATCACTTCACATGCCCGGCAGCCGTTACATTTGTCGACATTGATCCTTATCGTTTTAATCGTCTTTTTCCCCTTTTCAACCTTCATGGCTTGCGTCCTCCACTTTACTTGTCTCTATTACTGCAAGAGTTTCTTTTGAAAGCATATTATCAGAATCTGAATATATTTTCCGCTGCTGGAAGTCATCACCAACATAATCCAGGCCCAGGTCATGCAATGATTCCATCGTCGGAATCCCCTGTTGATTCCAGCCTTTGAATTTATAATAGGTATCCAGGAGCTCTTCCTCGAGTTCCGGGAATCGTTTCTTCCAATGATCTTCCGGCGGTTTCTCGTCTTTTCGCCGCATTCCTCTTCTTATATTAATTGCCCTGACAAGCGTCCGGTATCTCTTGGCTGCCAAAGAAATCTTTTCTTCATCCATCTCAATACCAGCGCCTAAGGTGATGAATTTGGGCAAATTGTGTATGTGATAGGGCGGCTTCATATGAAATGATGACAAGCCGGCGCACATCCCCAGGGCATCATCGATATAGTGCATGCGCTCCTGCCAGTCGACAATATCGCAACACATATCTACCGTAGGGTAATAAGGATTGGACTTCTCACCGCGGGGCTCCCAGTCCAGCACAATCTGTTTGAACCTTTCGTCAGGGGCCTGGAACCAATCTTTAACAAACTCTTGCCGTTCCTCAATAGTTGGGAAAGGGGCCTGAGGAAACTGGCCTTCAATCTGGGTGATACTTATCTTTTCACCCGTGGCATACATAAGGAAATAGATAGGATTCAGCATGGACAGTTTCAGCGGGAGTTGCTCTTGTTTCTTGATGTTGTTATGAGCATAAGCATCGGCGCCATTTCCAATTTTCTTTGCCGCCCAATGCGTACCATCTGCCAGAATATCACCTATACCTTCACGCCTGACGATACGGTCGAGCAGCCAGTAAAACCGGCCATCATTATCTGCTGGCATTCCAGGGAAATCCTCATCAGTTAAAATGCCATTTTCTAAAAGCTCGAGTGCAAATGCCATTACCTGTGGGGCAGAATAGCCGTCGACGCCATATTCCGTGGCTCGCTGCGCAATTCTAAGACCAAAATCCAGGTCGGAGAAGGCCGCCATCGTATACGTCAGTTTTGAAAAACATTTCATCATATAAGTCGGCAGTCCTGGCATGGAAATCGTCGCTGCACATTTCATCGGGCAGTTATAACAGCTGATAAGCCTCGTTCGAGCCGTATTCATGGTCTCCAGCCATGCCTTGTCAACTTCTTCAGTCCAAAAACCTTTTCTCCGGGTACGGGAATTTCCCCACATAAAATTTTCAGTATGCCACTTCTCGTCATGGATCGCCATCTCCTGTGGTGAACCTAGCACCGCCAATATTGGGATTACCCCCTGAATTGGATTATTCTCACGCCATTTTATGAACTCAAGCACTTCATTACAGAGATCCAGATATTCAGCAGGTTTGTCGATATTAATATCCTTGGTGCCGCGAACAACGATTGCCTTCACACCTTTATCGCCCATTACCGCACCAATTCCACCCCTGCTGGCACTCGACCTGCCCTGTTCGATAGAGGCGTAAAAAACCCTGTTTTCCCCGGCAAGGCCGATGGCTGCCACCTGGGCCTTGGGCTCATTTAACTCTTTCCGGAGGATTTCCGCAGTTTCAACCGCGCCCTTACCCTTCAGATGAGCGGCATCACGTATTTCAACCTTGTCATTGTTAATCCACAAGTAAACCAATTCCGGAGATTTACCCCTGAGGATCACTTTATCATAACCAGCATATTTCAGCTCCGGAGCCCAAAAGCCACCCATCATAGAGAAAGCCATGAGTTTGGTCTGCGGAGAAATCGTCGTGACAATAGTGCGGTTACAACCCGGGGCAGGTGTGCCACAGAGAAGTCCACTGGCAAAAATCAGGAGATTTTCAGGCGAAAATGCGTCAACCTCAGGCGGAACCCTGTCCCACATTATCTTGGCATTTGTCCCTAAGCCTCCCAGGTAAAGCTCTGTATCGACCGGATCTGTAGCAACCCGCTCAATGCTTCCACGGCTCAGATCAATTTCTAAATTAAAACCAGTCTCTGCGTACCTCATTTGTTATACTTTTGAATCAGCGCCTGAAATTCGGTACTTTTCACGAAAATTCTGAAAAAAGAATCTATAATTGAGCCCATTTCCTGAACAGAAATGCTAAATATTTTGCCTATAAATTTATTAATCTGAGAGTTAGCAACTATTTAGAATCAACTTAAATAATAAAATATTGAGATACATCCATATCTGGATCTTAAAATGAGGTATTTAGGATCATTTTGTAAGTCCTGTATTCAGAATAATATTCTATTTTCGCTGAACTAGTTTTACGGACAATTTTCATTATGGACGGACTAAAGATTTTCATTGTTGAAGACGATCCCTGGTACGGCGATTTGCTGAAATACCATCTTTCGTTAAACCCTGATTATGAAGTCGAGCTCTTTGTAACAGGGAAAGAATGCCTGAGTAACCTCTACAAGAAACCCTCCATTGTCACCGTCGACTACTCCCTCCCGGATATGAACGGGAAAGACCTTCTACAGAAAATCCGGAAACACAATCCGGAAATCTCTGTGATCATCATCTCGGGGCAGAAAGACATCTCTACGGCAATCGAACTCATCAAAGTAGGGGCCCATGATTATCTTGTCAAAGACGAAGGGACCCGTGATGCTTTATGGAACTCAATCCGGTTGTTGCAGGAAAATCTGAAACTGAGAGTTGAGAACGAAAAACTAAAGGAAGAAATCGGGAAGAAATACGATTTCTCTGACATCATCGTCGGAAATAGCCCGGGAATCAGGGAAACTTTCAAATTGCTTGAAAAGGCTGCAAGCTCACAAATTACCGTTACTATTAACGGGGAAACCGGAACCGGAAAAGAATTGGTGGCAAAAGCCATTCATTATCATTCTGACAGAAAAAAAAATCCTTTCATTGCAATCAATGTCAGTGCAATACCTAACGATTTAATTGAAAGTGAGCTCTTTGGGTACGAAAAGGGCGCCTTTACCGGGGCTTATACCCGAAAAATCGGGCTATTTGAAGAAGCCCAAAAAGGGACAATATTCCTGGATGAAATTGCCGAAATGGACCTGAACATGCAAACCAAATTGTTAAGGGTTTTGCAGGAGAGAGAAATTAAACGCCTGGGAGGCAATGAAACCATCAAGATCGACGTCAGGGTGATCTCAGCCACCCATAAAAACCTGGCAAAAGAGGTTAAAGCGGGGAACTTCAGATCAGACCTGTTTTACCGCCTGATGGGACTACAGATCCAATTAGCCCCGCTGAGAGAAAGAGGCAACGACATCATTATGCTGGCAAAACACTTTGCTGATTCATTTTGTAAGGAAAACGAACGGAAAAAAGTCTTATTTTCTGAAGAAGCCCTGAAAAAACTTCTGAAATATCCATTTCCGGGTAACGTCAGGGAACTCAGGGCTGTTATTGAATTAGCCATAATTTTAAGTGATCAGATTAAAATTGGCCCCGACGCCATAACCTTCATGCCTACTGATGAATTCCAGGATTTCCTTGAAGAAGAGACAACACTTGACAATTATATCTTGAAAATCGTCAATTATCATATGCAAAAAAATAATGACAACATCATGCTTGTTGCTCAAATATTGGGAATCAGCAGGGCTACGATTTACAGATATATCAAAAAAAAGGCTGCCTCGGAAAATTGAGGCAGCCTATATACCCGCGGGGGGCTTGGGGTATATTGTATTTTTATTCCTTTATTTATCTGGTCTTCACAATCTTAACCTTCTGGAAAGTATCTCCTTGTCTTACGTTTACAATATAGATACCGTTTGGTAAGTCATTGCCGAACATGACAGGAACATTAGAAGAGGCATTCTCAATCTTTCCGGCAATTTTTCCTGTGAGGTCGAAGATAGTGATCGTAGCCGCATCTGTATTCGCACTCTCAATGGTCAGCGAAATCTCATTAGTAAATGGATTTGGGAATACCAAGGTTTCGAAAGCAGCATTTGGGGCTACAACCAATTGTCCAATAAGACTTGATTTATCCCCATGGTTCTCACCGCTATTATCATCATCATTTTCCTCGCATGAACCCAGATGATCTCCACTATGACCAGGAATGTGTGTTGGGACATCACTCAATGCAACGGCTATTTTCTGGTTGGTGCTTGAAGTCCCGGTAGTTGTATGACACAAATATACTTTGCTTCCAATAAAACCAGGAACCCGGATGTCAACAACACGAATCGTAATTGATGCGCTTGCACTACATCCGTTGCTATTTGTTGCCGTGAGCGTAAATTGGTAATTACCGGCAGAAACAGGTGTGAATACAGGACTAGCATCTGTCGTTGAGCTTAAGCCGGAAGGGCCACTCCATGAATATGTAAATCCTGTACCGCCGCTAACTGAAGCGTTGAGAATCACAGACTGAGGACCATATCCAAGAAAGATTTTAGATGGGACATCGCCGGTAAAGGCTCCAGTCGTTGAAACAGCAGTGATATTACAGGAAGTAACAGGGCCTGCAACTGTGACAGTCACATAGCAATATGCTGTATTTTCTGAATTATCTTCAACTGTCAACTTCACAGTATATGGGCCAATATTACTACAATTAAAAGAAGTCTTGGATAATGAATAAGAAGCAATTCCGCAATTGTCATAGGAACCGTTATCAACATCTTGTGGTAACAAGCTTGCTGTACCGTTTACAAGGTTAACAGTTACATTTTTTCCAATAGCAACAGGAGGTACATTATCAATAACTTTTACGGTTTGTTTTGCTGTAGCGGTATTGCCACTGGCATCGGTTACTGTCCAGATTACGGTCGTGTTTCCTTTGGGGAATGCTAAAGGAGCATTGTTGGTCACGCTGGCAACTGAACAATTGTCGTTAGTAACAGGAGTTCCGAGGACTACATTGGTTGCTGTACAAGCTGAGTTTGTATTTACAGTAATGCTTGATGGCGCATTGATTGTTGGTTTCTTATTCTCAATGACCGACACCAATTGTGCTGCAGTTGCAGTATTGCCGCTGCCATCGGTTACAGTCCAGATTACGGTAGTAACTCCGGAATAGTAAATAGTCGGAGAATTCTTAGAGACACTTGCCACTGTGCAGTTATCAGAAGTTACGGGTGTTCCAAGAACAACATTGCTTGCAGTACAACCAGAATTGATGCTGATAGATACATTTGCAGGCGCTGTGATTAATGGGTTTACGTTATCAGAAACTGTAACAATTTGAGATGCCATCGCGGTATTGCCGCTTCCGTCAGTCACGGTCCAGGTTACAGTAGTATTTCCTTTTGGAAAAATTGAAGGCGCATTGTTGGTCACGCTGGCTACAGTACAATTATCGGCTGTAACAGGTGTTCCTAGAGCTACATTGATTGCGGTACAGCCGGCATTGGTGTTTGCATTCAGGTTTGCAGGAGCGGTGATTGTTGGATTTACGTTATCTGTAACGGTAACAATTTGAGATGCCATGGCGGTATTGCCGCTGCCGTCAGTCACGGTCCAGATTACTGTGGTATTTCCAAGAGCGAATGCTGAAGGAGCATTGTTGGTCACACTGGCTACAGAACAATTGTCAGCAGTGACAGGAGTTCCAAGGGCAACGCCGGTTGCAGTACAAGCGGTATTGGTAAAGGCTGAAACACTGGCCGGGGCTGTGATTGTGGGGTTTTGGTTGTCGGAAATTGTAACAGTAAAGCTACCAGTAGCATTGCCACAAGTATTGCTGGCTGTAACATCAACAGTGTTTGTTCCTTTTGGGAAAGAAAAGGGGCTTGTAATAGTTGTTCCATTCAAACTATAAGTGAGAATTGGAGAAGGAGTGCCTGTTGCCGTGGCAGCAAAGCTAACATTTGCACTACAACTAGCTGCGGCAGAAGCTTGTAAAATTGAGCCCGGCAAAGAAAGAACAGGAAGTGTACATCCGAGGGAAAAAGTTTGTGATTGGCTATAATTTAGAGTGGCTTCAAGAAAATCGATGTGAATTGTTCCGCTCCCAATTACATTAGGGGCGAAATAAACCATTAATGAGTTTATGTCACTTTGAGTAAAACTAAGCCCGGTCCAGGTTTCTTCATAATCCTCAAATGAAGATCCTTTATCAATAGAAATTGTTTTCATTGATACCGGGTTGCCATTAATAATAATGTTCGTTGCCAGGCTTGCTGATCCGGATCCTGTTTTATTTGCTTTAAATAAAAGGTGGATTTGAGTGTAAGTACCTGCATGGCTTGTGTTTTGCATGGTAACCACCCCGGCATCATTATTACTGTTTGAGGTAAGCGCACCGTTATCCTCAGAATTCAAACGGGTGTACATTGGACTTGGCGTCCAGCCGGTGTTTGAATAATCACCGTCGGGGTGCAGTGTTAAGTCCTCTGATTGTGCGTAAGCTGTGTTTTTATAGCCTAAGAAGAAAATAATCAAAAGGCTTAAAGTTGCGAGCGATAATATATTTGATTTCATAATATTAGTTTAGTTTAAAAATTAATCAGTGTTGATACTGACCAACCCATATCCAAACCTATGCCAATATTATATCTATCTGCCTTTCAATATATTATGATATTTTTGAACGACAAGGGGGTGTATTATTATGAGACTTTGTCTCATATTTATACACATGGCCTTGTGGTTACTATGTTAAATTTAATAGTTCTTCCTTCAATTGTTTACACAGCTCCGGATATGCATCACGGAAAAAATGAATGAGTGGTATGAGTTTCTGATTGTTTTCTTTACTTTCTGCATATTCCTTGATCAGCCTGATATTGCTGATCATCTCCATAGAAGAAAGGAGTTCAAGGCTTGACTTCAATTTATGCGCAGTCTGGCTGATAGCCTTGAAATCGCTAATTTCATACGCATTAAGAATATCTAAATAGTAGTTAGGCGTGATTTCAAGGAATTTGAGAATCATAATCTTAAGCTGAGCTGTGTCGATTCCCAAGACTCTTCTGAGCTTTTCAATGTCGCAAAGCTTATAATTTCTGGCATCGGGAGCATTCACCGACTCGTTCCCATCTTTTTGAATGGCAGGTTTCATTTCAAGTGCAATGGCAATTTTAACGAACAGGCTATCCATACTGATAGGCTTCGAAAGAGCGTCGTTCATCCCCGAATCTAGTACCTTTTGCTTGAAAACTTCACCCTCATCAGCTGAAATCGCTATGATCGGCGTTGTAATTCCCAATTCATTCCGGATAATTTTTGCTGTAGAAAAACCATCAAGGACTGGCATCGATATATCCATCAGAATGAGATCGTAAGCTTTCTTTTGCAACATATTTAGAGCCTCTTGACCGTTTTCTGCCAGGTCGATTTCGGCATTCCATTGTTGAAGGAGCGCTAAAGCAATTTGTTGATTAACTTGCTCATCTTCTACAAGAAGTATTAATTTATTCTTTAACATCGGGATATTTTTAACCTATGATCATCCTATTATACTGAAGCTTTTCAGGTTTTCGAAGCAAAGATGCTTAGATTCACCTATTCTAATCTGTTTCTGTTAATAAGTATTTCTCAATCTCAATTTTGAACGATAAAATAACATTTCAGTATCACGCAATCTCATATGTTAAAATATCTGATTATCATACTATATTTGCGCAATTACTCGGGGGGGGTAATTCACATCTATATATTGCCGTTATTGTATTGTCCAATTATAAAATTATGGATACCCTTTTCGAAGTTTCCCCTGACCATATTACTAAAGCCAATTTAGAAGCAACCCGGGCTATCATTCAATCTACTTCTGACTGGATCTGGGAAATTGATGCGCAGGGAAGGTATACTTATTGTTCTGAAAAAATTGAGAAAATCCTGGGATATACGGTTAATGAGATCCTGGGAAAATCGCCTTTTGACCTCATGCCTCCAGATGAGCTGGAGCATATGTTAGATGTTTTTCGAGAGATCGTTGAAAAGAAACTCCCGATTGTTGATCTGGAAAACTGGAATCTGCACAAGGATGGGCATAGGGTATGTTTATTAACAAATGGGATCCCTATGTTTAATGATTTAGGGAACCTAAAGGGCTTTATTGGGGCAGATAAGGATATTACTGAGCGCAAGCTCGCTGAAGAAGTCCTGAAAATTAGTGAAAATAAATACAGGCATTTGGTTGAAACCTCTAATGACCTTGTGTGGATCAGCAATCTAGAGGGGGTTTACACTTTCTGTAACAACGCCATCTTTGTACTATTGGGTTACAGTATTGATGAATTTATCGGAGCCAGTACCTTTGATTTGATACATCCTGATTACATCGATCCGATCAAAACAATGCTTGAAAATTGCATTGGGAAGAAGGAAGGTTGGCGTAATGTTGTCGTTGAATGGTTACACAAAGATGGATCATACCGATATTTTGAATCAACAGCAAACCCTTTGTTTAATTCAAATGGAGTGCTTATTGGATATAGTGGTATTGACCGCGACATAACTGATCGGCGACAAATCGAACAAGATCTTATTAAAACCAAAGAAAGAGCTGAAGAAAGCGACCGTTTAAAATCATCCTTTCTTGCCAATATGAGTCATGAAATCAGAACCCCGTTGAATGGGATTTTAGGCTTTTCTGAATTGCTGAAAATACCAAATCTTAATGGTGAAGATCAATTAAAGTATATTTCACTCATCGAAAAAAGCGGCATCCGGATGTTAAATACGATCAATGATATTATTGATATTTCAAAAATTGAAGCAAAGCAGGTTGTTGTTTTTCGGACACAAACCAATATCAATAATAAACTGGAAACCATTTTCGAATTCTTCAGAAGAACCGCAGAAAGAAAAGGATTACAGTTTTTATACAACACAACACCAACTGAGCAAGAGTACATTATTAATACTGACAAGGACAAACTAATTACAATTTTGACCAACCTCATCAATAATGCGATTAAATTTACCCAAAATGGCAGTGTTGAATATGGATATACGCGTAAAAACAACCAACTTGAGTTCTATATTAAAGATACTGGGATCGGAATTCATCAAAAACATCAGGACATTATTTACCAACATTTCAGACAGGTCGAGGAAGGAATCTCAAGAGGATACGAAGGATCTGGCTTGGGATTATCAATAACCAAAGCCTTTGTGGAGCTGCTGGGTGGAACGATCTGGTTTGAAAGCGAATTCGGTGAAGGCACAACATTCTTTTTTACAATTCCAATAGATGACGTAATGACAAACAACGACAAAATGGCTCTGGACAATTCAGGAAACGACAATAATCCAGCTTTACGGAAATTAAAAGTACTCATTGCCGAAGACGACTCCTCATCAGCTACGTATCTCGCCTTTATCCTGAAACCACTTAGTAAAGAAACACTGATTGCCAAAACAGGAGCTGAAGCGGTAAAGATTTTCCAAGAAAACCCTGGCATTGATCTTATTTTAATGGATATTCAATTGGCAGATATGAACGGATATGACGTTACGAGGCTCATCCGTAAGGAAAATAAAGATGTGATTATTATCGCCCAAACAGCGTATGCACTTTCTGGCGACCGGGAAAAGTCAATCAAAGCAGGTTGCAATGACTATATTCCCAAACCTATTGAAAGTAGAATACTAAAATCCATGATACAAAAGCATTGTATTTGATGAAAAAAAACACCCTTTTGGTTGAGGCCAATATAAATATTCAGAAGGAAATAGATGAACGTATAAGGATTGCAGCCGCATTGGAAGAATCCTTGACCAGGCTGAATACGATTGCAGACCAGGTTCCGGGAATGGTTTATCAGTTCCACGTTCGCTCCGATGGCACATCCTGCTTCCCATATTCCAGCGAGGGGATTCGTGATATTTACAGGCTCAGTCCGGAAGATGTATCAAAAGATGCCTCTCCTGTATTTTCGAGACTTCATCCTGAAGATTTCGATGGTGTGGTTGCCTCTATTGAGCAGTCGTCTAAGAACCTGGCTCTTTGGCGTTATGAATACCGGGTAAAATTTGAGGATGGCGTTGTGCGATGGCTGCTTGGAAATGCCATGCCTAAGAATGAGACTGATGGTTCAGTAATATGGCATGGTTTTATAACAGATATCACAGACCGGAAACTAATTGAAGCAGAACTCGAAGAAAGCAAGGAAAAATACCGGGGCTTGTCGGAAGCCTCATTTGAAGCGATCTTCATTTCTGAAAAAGGAAAATGTATTGAACAAAACCTGGCTGCTGAAAAGATGTTTGGCTATACTTCGGAAGAAGCTTTAACCAAATACGGAACTGAATGGATCGTGCCTGAAGATAGAGACATGGTGATGGCGAAAATGATCTCAGGATATACAGAGCCTTATGAATCCACCGCTCTAAGAAAAGATGGTACGACATTCCCATGTATTTTGGGTGGTAAAATGATGTTCTATAAAGGGAAAAATGTTCGGGTTACCTCCTTAACAGACATCAGCAAGCGCAAACAAGCTGAGGAAGAAGTAAAACAGGTATCTGCACGCCTTTCTTTAGCAACACGTGCCGGGGGTGTTGGGATATGGGACTTTGATGTTGTCAACAACATCCTTGTCTGGGATGGTCAGATGTTTGCCCTTTATGGCATCAATAAAGAAGATTTCGGAGGCGCCTATGAGGCCTGGCGATCGGGTCTCCACCCCGATGACAAAGCGCGGGGTGATGCGGAAATCGAGATGGCCTTAAAAGGTGAAAAAGAATTTGATACTGAGTTCAGAGTTGTATGGCCCAATGGGACGGTCCGGAATATCAGGGCTATGTCTATTGTACAACATGATGAGTCAGGCAGACCCCTGCGTATGATCGGGACCAACTGGGATATTACTGAACAGAAAATGGCAGAGGAAACGCTCCGCGAAAGCGAGGCGCGATTTTCCGTTTTCATGGACTATTTACAAGCTGCAGTCTTTTTAAAAGATCATGAAGGGAAAACTTTATTTGTTAACAAATATATGGACAATGCCTTTGGTGCTTCAGCCTGGTTAGGGAAAACCATGTATGAAGTTATCCCAAACGAATTTGGGAAAAAACTATTGGCTGATGATTTGAATTCATTAAAGTTTGGCTACCAGAAAATTGAAGAGAGCCTCTTAAATCTTGATAATGAATTGCGTACCTATGAAACCCAAAAATTTGTCATGCCAAGACCTGGGCATAACCATCTTCTTGGGGGTATTGCTATTGATATTACTGATAGAAAAAAAGCAGAGGATGAAATCCTGAGTGCCAGAAAAGAAGCAGAAAAAGCGAACCATGCCAAAAGCGAATTTCTTTCTCGTATGAGTCACGAGTTACGAACCCCAATGAATTCTATTCTTGGCTTTGCCCAATTGCTACAAATGGGCGAACTCACACCCGGGCAAAATAAAAGCATTAAACATATTATGACAAGCGGGGTACACCTGCTTCACTTAATCAATGAAGTACTTAATATAGCACAAATTGAAGCGGGCCGGATCTCGCTTTTGATGGAACCTGTTCAATTACTTTCGCCAATTAAAGAAACGATTGACAGTGTGCTTCCAAATGCATTAAAGAAAAATGTAAGTATCAAACTGCAAGAATCACCTAACAATCAACTTTTTGTAAAAGCTGACCTTCATCGTTTAAAACAGGTTTTACTAAATTTGATTAACAATGCCGTTAAATACAACAAGAATGAAGGTTCCGTAATTATAAAAACCAGCGTAATTCACTCCAAAAAATCAAAAATCCCTGTCATCAGAATATCAGTAATTGATACTGGGATTGGGATATCCACCGACAATCTCGATAAACTTTTCCTTCCCTTTGAGCGTTTTGGTGAGAAAAAATCAGAAATCGAAGGTAGCGGGCTAGGGCTCACTGTTGTAAAAAAACTGATGACCGTGATGGGTGGAGCCGTGGGTGTGGATAGCGTCCCCGGAGAAGGCAGTACTTTTTGGATAGAGCTCCCACAGGCTGACAGTCAATACAATCGGGATATACAATCATTACAGTCAACACAGCTGAATACGAATACTAATTTTCAAGCCGCTACCGTTTTCTATATTGAAGATAATATCTCTAATATTGAACTGGTGGAAGATATTCTCAAAAACCATCGCCCGGAAATCCACCTCCATATATCCAAAACCGGGGAAAACGCTGTAATGGAAGCAATTGAATTCACTCCAGATTTAATATTACTCGATCTCGACTTGCCAAAGGTTCATGGTAGTATTGTATTTGACAATTTGAAATCAAGCGAAAAAACATGCCATATCCCTGTCGTTATTATAAGTGCTGATGCCATGACGAGGCAAATTGAGAAGCTGGTTCAGGCTGGCGCGAAAGACTATTTAACCAAACCGCTGGATATCAAAGCATTTCTAAAGATGATCGATGATTGGACTCCGCGTCTGCCTCAGGAGGCTTTACCTGGATGATTTTCTGGAAATATACACCGATTTAAACCAGTCATAGATCTCGTTAGTGTCATAAAGGTTCCAAATTCCATGATGACGGTTTTCGAGCCGTGAGTATTTTACATCAGCGCCACATTCTTTGAGCCTGTTCACAAGCCTGTCACTATTGATAACCTTGACTAAACCGTCATTGACACCATGTATGGCCCAAATGGAAATATGACGAATTTTGCAGATATTGACCGAATCTGCACAACTTCCACATAAAGGAACAATGGCTTTAATCCGATTGTGAAAATCCATGGCAACATTCCAGGCGCCAAAACCACCCATGCTTATCCCGGTGACGCCGATAAATCCAGTGTCAATCCGATATTGGCTGATCAAATCCTTCATTAATGGCTCAAACCAGTTTTCTGATATCCACAGTTTATTCCCAGGGCATTGCGGCGACACGACGATGAAATCGAATTGTTTCCCTTCAGATATTAATTTCGGCGGACCCCATTCTTTTAACAAGTCCAGGTCAGTACCGCGGTGCGAACCCCCATGTAAATAAATCATCAGGGGATACAGGCTATCCGGATGACTCCTATACTGCTCAGGCAAATAAATAAGGTAAGGATA
>SESB01000369.1_pt1 | contig 33161 bp, 28 predicted proteins | sample 3171441 | NCBI WGS metagenome assembly SESB01 (sample SAMN06051867, study PRJNA518727) | freshwater metagenome | biome: subpolar coniferous forest; feature: holomictic lake; material: water; isolation source: holomictic Lake 227, 6 m depth | place: Canada: near Kenora, Ontario | collected... | reverse complement strand
TTACATGGTGGATGAATCTTTGATTGCGTATTTCGAATCAATCCTAAACGTAAACACAACCACCCTAAACGTAGGTGCGGCTTCAGCCGCATTGCTCGAATTACAAATGCTCGAATTACAAATGCGGCTAAAGCCGCACCTACAATTGTTATTAAATTACCAAAATACCCAAAACCCGTTCGACGCGCCACAAACCGACGCTTTAATTTCCGCCATCGACAACCTAAAAATCCTCGACCCCGCCTGCGGTTCGGGCGCATTTCCAATGGGAATTTTGCACAAACTCGTTTTCGTGTTGTCCAAACTCGACCCCAAAAATGAAAAATGGCGCGACCGTCAAATCGCTAAACTCAAAATCATCGACGATTCTGCGTTGCGCGAAAAATTCGCCGCCAATATCAACGCCGCGTTTGAAAATAACGAACTCGATTACGGACGCAAACTCTTCTTAATCGAAAACTGCATCCACGGCGTAGACATTCAACCCATCGCCACCCAAATCAGCAAATTACGCTTTTTCATTTCGCTCATCGTTGACCAAAAAAGCGACCGCTCCAAACCTAATTTCGGCATTCGCGCATTGCCCAACTTGGATTTTAAAATCATAGCCGCCAACACCTTAATCGCCGCTCCTCAAGAACATGAAGCAATGGGCGTAAAAGTTGAAGACGCATTTTTCACAAAATTTAGCGACTTAACCCACGATTATTTCAACGTCGCAACGCCCGACGAAAAACGTAAACTTCGCACAGAAATCGAATCGCTCATCAACGCAAAATGCGACGACAAAATTCGAGGTATCAAATCGTTAAGCCACAACCAAGCCCGAAATAAAAAAATCATCGACCAAGCAGAAAACGATGTGACACTTTGGCAAAGTTACGCCAATTTGTTCAAACACGAAGCCGTTGCGTTCTTTGAACCTCGCTATTTCTTCCCGCAACTTTCGGGCGGCTTTGATATTGTGATTGGCAATCCGCCCTACATATTTACACGAGATGCCGACTTTTCTAACGAATTTAAAGACTCTATCGCTAAAACGTATTTTTCAGTTTTAACAAAAGGAATTAAATCGAAAGCAAGCCAATCTGGAAAAATTAACTTGTTTGCGCTTTTCATTTTGAAAGGAATTTTTGAAAGTAAAAAAGGCGGCGTTTTGACGTACATTGTGCCGAATAATTTGTTGCGAACAACAAGCTATGATTTGATTAGACGGTATCTTTTAGAAGAAACGTCAATTGATGAAATCGTTGATTTAGGCAGTGGTGTTTTTAGTAATGTCACAGCTTCAACAGTTATTTTCAGACTGACAAATAATAAAAGTACGAATCAAAAAATAAATGTCATTACTGATATTGAAAACATTGAACGCCACGAATTTAAATCGTCATTGATTGAACAAAATAGCTTTTTAACTAATGTAAGTTACACGTTTAACATTTTTTCTGATGGCTTAGTCGGCGATTTAATCAATAAAATTTCTTCTGATAAAGCACATCTTGGCGATTTCTGCATTGATATTATCGAGGGAATTGTTGCCCATAAACATCTTATTTCTGAATTGGAAAGTGAAAATAGTTTGCCTTTAATCGAAGGAAAAACGATAAAAAAATACGGATTAAATCCCGTAATTAAATTTATCGATTGGGATAAAAAGCAAATTCACAGAACAAGACCCGATTACGTTTGGGAAGCTAAAAAGAAAATCATTATTCAACGAATCAGCGGCGGCAGTAATCCATTGACGGGAACTATAGACACAGAAAAATATAGAACCTTTGCATCGGTGAATAATTTGCTTTTGAAAGTAGATTACGAAAATCAATATGAGTTTTTTCTGGCGTTAATAAACTCAAGATTGTTGAATTGGTTTTATGCGAACAGTTTTTCAAATAACTCGAATTTGACGGTGAACATTTCAAAAACTTTTTTAGAAAAATTACCCATTCCCAGAGTCCCCGAAACCGAGCAACAACCGTTTATCGAATTAGTGGACAAAATCCTTGCCGATAAAAAAGCAGGCAACGACACGAGCGCGTTGGAACGTGAGATTGATGGGTTGGTTTATGGGCTTTATGGGTTGAGTGACGAGGAGATTTTGATTGTGGAGGGGAAATAAATGCACGTTATCACGCGCAAACGTTTGAATGATTTTGCGGAGTTATATCCAGACGTTAAAACCGCGTTGCAACATTGGTATCAGACAATTAAATCGAATAATTTTGAGTCGTTCAACGAGTTAAAAATGTTGTTTCCTTACGCTGACCAAGTTGGCAAATTAACGGTTTTCAATGTTGGCGGCAACAAAGTGAGATTGATTGCGGCGATTCATTACAACAGTCGCAAAGTTTATATCCGAGCGATATTGACCCACAGCGAATACGATAAAAACAAATGGAAGGAGTAATTTATGACTGCGGTTTATCTTGAGCAACTAACACCAGTTTGGAATGATTTTTCAAAATTCGTTCATGTTCTGCACAACGAACGTGATTATAAAAAAGCGGTTTCGTTGCTTGATAGTTTGATTGATATAGTCGGCGAAAACGAAAAACATCCGTTAGCGTCGTTGATGGAATTGGTCGGCGTGTTAATTACGCAATATGAAGATGCTTATGTGCCTGAATTGTGAGATTGATGTGTTGGTTTATGGGCTTTATGGGTTGACGGAAGATGAAATCAAAATTATTGAAGGAAAATAGGAGAACGCGATGCAAGTAACAATCAATGTTCCAGACAATTTGCCATTAGCGATGGTTGAAAAATTTGTGCAACGAATTGAACGCCGGTTAATGAGAAAAGCGGCAATTGTTGAGTTTAAAAAACCACGTCCGATTGGTTTAGCAAAAGGAGAATTTGAAGTGCCAGCGACATTTTTTGAACCGTTGCCAGATGAGTTAATTCGGGCGTTTGAGGGTTTTGAATAATGAAAGTATTGCTCGATACTTGCGCGTTTTTGTGGATAACGACGGATGCCAAGGAATTAAGTGAAAATGCGCGGCAAATTTTCAGAAACCCCAAAAATGAAATGTTTTTAAGTTCCGTTTCGGTGTGGGAAATCATGGTAAAAAATGGCATTGGGAAATTGCCGTTACCGTCGCCAGCGCAAGAATTTATTACGTCGCAGCGCATCAAGCATGAAATTGAAACCTTGCCGTTGACTGAAAAAGCGATTTTTCACTTGAAAACGTTGCCGAAACATCATCAAGACCCGTTTGACCGAATGTTAATTTGCCAAGCGATTGAGTATGATTTGACGATTTTGACCTGTGACGGTTTTATGGAGCAATATCCTGTGAAAACGGCTTGGTGAATGATGCGGATGATAATTTGTGTGCCGCTTGATTATGAAAAATAGAACTTATCAATAATCTAAAAAATAGGACTTTTCTGTGTTAAAAAAACCACCTAGTTGTGTTGCCGCCGTCGATTTGGGATCAAACAGTTTTCACATGATTGTGTGTAGTTTGACCGACGGTAAATTGAAAACTGTTGATCGCTTAAAAGAAATGGTGCGTTTGGCTTCGGGTTTAGATAGTAAAAACTATCTTGATGAAATCACTCAAGAACGTGCGTTGGCTTGTTTGGAACGTTTCGGACAACGAATTCGGCATTTTTCGCCTGAAAGTGTTCGGATTGTTGGCACGAGTACCTTGCGTACCGCGAAAAATTCCGCGCAGTTTTTAGAAAAAGCGGAACGAGCGTTAAATCATCCGATTCATATTATTTCGGGCATTGAAGAAGCCCGATTGATTTATCAAGGCGTGGCGAACAGTTTGAGTAGCCCGACGAAATTACGTTTGGTGATGGATATTGGTGGCGGCAGTACCGAATATATTATTGGTTCCGGCGACAATCCACTCGATAAAGAAAGTGTGCCGATGGGTTGCGTGACGGTGAGCAATTTGTTTTTTAAAAATGACAAATTGTCGAAAGCGGCATTTAACGAAGCGATTTTATTTGCCCAACGGCGATTAGAACCGTTTCAGCAAAAATTCCACCGTAAAAATTGGAATGAAGCGATTGGCGCGTCAGGAAGTTTACGGTCTATTGATAAAGTGCTACAGGCAAAAAATTGGAGTAATAACGGCATTACGATTGAAGGCTTAGAACAACTGGTGCAGCATATTTACACTTGCTCGCATATTAACGAGTTGAATTTGCCTGACCTCGATGTTGAGCGGTTGCCAGTGTTTGTCGGGGGTGTAGCGATTGTTTATGCGACGTTTCAAAGCCTGAATATCTGCCAAATGACGGTATCGGATGGTGCGTTGCGCGAAGGGTTGATTCATGATTTGTTGGGACGAATTTACGACCACGATATTCGGGCGGCAACGGTTCGCAGTATTGCCGAAAGTTATCATGTCGATAATCAACACGCGCTACGGATTAAACACACCTTGGATTATTTGCTGGCAGAATTACCGCTCGACTATTTTCAAATTGAGCTGGAGCAAGCGCAGCAGTTTTTGTATTGGGCGGCAGATTTACACGAACTCGGACGCGATATTGCTCATAATCAATATCACAAACACAGCGCATATGTGATTGAAAACGGTGATTTCGCGGGATTTTCACGGCAAGATCAAATGTTATTAGCGACCATTGTCCGAACGCATCGGCGCAAATTCTCGTTAAAAATATTCGCCGATTTACCTGCGCCGTGGAATCTTGAAGCTCCAAAATTAGCGTTATTATTACGGCTTGCCGTGTTGCTGCATCGTAATCGTCAGGATTATGAATTGCCGCCATTTCAATTTTCATGCTCAAAATCAAAAACAACCTTACGCTTTCCTGAGGGTTGGTTAAATACGTCACCCCTGACACACGCCGATTTGAAGCATGAAGCGGAACATTTAATTTCTGATGGATTAAAACTCGAATTTTCATAATGATGCCGCGCGTTAATTTTATTTTTGTCGTGCGAATCGTCGCAGGATTTTTCACACTGTTATTTTTATTGTGTGTGTTTGTGTTGATTAGCGGTTTACGCGCTGAAAATAATCAGCCGCCACAAACCAAACTCACAGCAGAAAACGTCACGCAAGCGCGAAAAATTTTGTACGAAGGCACCAAAATAAAACCTGACGACATTGCGGCAATTACGTTTACGGAAGCGGATTTAAATCTTGCCGGAAATTATTTGCTGAATCGCTATCGACAAAGTGCGATTCACATTGAATTGATTAACAATAAACTGCGTTGCAGCGCGACATTCACCTTGCCGGCGAATCGATTTGCCAATTATTTCACCGTGAGTTTTCGCCTCAGTAGCGAAATGGGTAAACCGTTGCCACGCATTACAAAGTTTAAAGTCGGGCAATTATTATTGCCGGCAAAACTCGCGGATTGGGTGATTCACGCGATGATTCGCCATTCATTTTTGAATGATTATTTTATTTTGGCGACAAAACCAATTCTGCGCGTGGTCATGGACAATAAAACGCTCACAATTTTTTATGATTCCACGAACCAAAGCGCACAAATTAACGCCGAAAGTCGCCAACTTTATCAGCAAAAAATCGTAGAAGTTCTCACGCAACGCGATTCAAAATGGCGATTATCGCTCGCTGAATTATTAAAAGCGGTGTTTGAATTAGCGTATCAACGCGCGACGTTAGAAACTGCGATTCAGGAAAATCGCAGCGCAATTTTAGCGATTAACGATTATGTCAACGGAGAAGACGTGCCACCAATGGCGGCATTTTTGTATAAACGTTCGGATTTAGCACAGCATTTTATCGGCACGGCGGCGTTGACGGCTTCAACAAATAGTCAGGTAGCGAATGCGTTGGGCGAAGCTAAAGAATTGAGCGACACCCGAGCGGGGGGAAGTGGTTTTAGTTTTGTTGATTTAGCCGCCGATAAAGCGGGCAGTCGTTTTGGTGAACTGGCGGTTTCGTCACCTGAAAATGCGCGACGGCTTCAAGCATTAACCGCTAAAATCAACGATTATCGCGACTTTATGCCCGATCCGCGTGATTTGCCGGAACACATGAATGAAGCTGACTTTAAACGTCTTTTTGAATCCACCCAAAGTCCGGCGTATTTAACGCTTGCCACCCAAATTGATACGCGGATTGCGTCAATGCCACTTTATAAATTAGCCACTCGCGATTGAAAAATTTTTTAAAAACAAAAAAGGCGGGGTGAATTTATTCAATTCACCCCGCCTTTTTGACGCGCCGTAAAATTTATTTCACTTTACGTTTTGCCGCAATTCGTAACCGCAACGCATTCAATTTAATAAAACCCGCCGCATCTTTTTGATCGTACGCGCCTTGATCATCTTCAAACGTCGCAATGCTTTCGTCGAACAAACTGTCTGTGGCGGATTCGCGCCCAACTACAATCACGTTGCCTTTGTACAATTTCAAACGCACTTTACCGTTCACGTTGAGTTGCGATTCATCAATCATCGTTTGCAACATTTGACGTTCTGGACTCCACCAATAACCGTTGTAAATAATGGTCGCATAACGCGGCATCAATTCATCTTTCAAATGGGCGACTTCGCGGTCAAGCGTTAACGATTCAATCGCGCGATGCGCTTTCAGCATAATCGTTCCAGCGGGCGTTTCGTAACAACCGCGTGATTTCATACCGACATAACGATTTTCAACAATATCCAAACGCCCAATGCCATTTTCGCCGCCAATTTTATTCAAGCGTTCCAACACCGTCGCTGGCGAAACGGGTTCGTCGTTAATCGCCACAATATCGCCCCGCGCAAACGTCAGCTCAATATACGTCGCTTGGTCGGGTGCATTTTCGGGTGAAACCGTCCAACGCCACATCGTTTCTTCGGGTTCCGTCCACGGATTTTCTAGCACGCGACCTTCGTAGGAAATGTGCAACAAATTCGCGTCCATCGAATACGGTGACGAACCGCCTTGTTTCTGTTCGACTGGAATGCCGTGTTTCGCGGCGTAATCCAACAACGATTGGCGCGAATTCAAATCCCATTCTCGCCACGGAGCAATCACATGAATATCAGGACGCAACGCATACGCGCCCAATTCAAAACGCACTTGATCGTTTCCTTTGCCCGTCGCGCCATGTGAAATAGCATCGGCACCGGTTTCGTTGGCAATTTCAATCAGCCGTTTCGCAATTAACGGACGGGCAATCGACGTTCCTAAAAGATATTCGCCTTCGTAAACCGTGTTAGCGCGAAACATCGGAAAGACGAAATCGCGGGCAAATTCTTCACGCAAATCGTCAATGTAAATTTCTTTAATGCCTAACGCTTGGGCTTTGGCGCGAGCGGGTTCGACTTCTTCGCCTTGTCCTAAATCTGCCGTGAACGTCACGACTTCACATTGATAAACGTCTTGTAACCATTTCAAAATGACCGATGTATCCAAACCACCGGAATACGCTAAAACTACTTTTTTTGTGTTTGACATAAATGCTCTTGGTTGATTTAAAAATTAACGTTTCATAATGCTAATGCCTTTCAACAACGTCAACGCTTCATTCAAAGCGTAATCTTTTGCGTCGGTGGCATCTTTTTCTTTCGCGCCCGCCGCTTCTGATTCAGTCGCAGCTTTTTCTTTTTTATTTTGTAAATGGTTCGACAAATCCGATTCTTTCACCGGTTTGAAATCTGATTTTTCCACCGATTCCAATTTCATTTGCGCCAATGGCACATCGGGTTCAATGCCTTCCGCTTGAATCGACCGACCCGACGGCGTGTAATAACGGGCGGTGGTTAATTTCACCGCTGAACCGTTGCTGGTTGGTAAAATCGTTTGCACCGAACCTTTGCCGAATGACTTTTCGCCCATAATAATGGCGCGTTTAGAATCTTGTAATGCACCGGCTACAATTTCCGATGCCGAAGCCGAACCGGCGTTAATCAAAACCACCATGGGCGCGTCGTCGATTAAATCATCGGGCGCGGCACTAAAACGCATTTCAGAATTCGGAATGCGTCCTTTGGTGTAAACGATTAAACCGCTTTTCAAAAATGCGTCGCTGACATCCACCGCCGCATTCAACACGCCGCCCGGATTATTCCGTAAATCCAAAACCAAGCCTTTCAACGTGCCGCCGTTTTCTTTTTTCAAACTCGCTAAGGCTTCTTTCAAATTCTCGCCCGTGCCGGATTGAAAACTGCTGATTCGCACATAACCATAATTTTTATCGAGCATTTTACTTTTAACACTTTTCGATTTGATAATATCGCGCGTCAATGAAATTTTCAACGGAGCTTCCGAACCTTCGCGCACCACCGTCAACATAATTTTGCTGCCCGCATCGCCGCGCATCAGTTTCACGGCATCCGCTAACGTCATGCCTTTCACGGGTTTGTCGTCCAAACGAATAATCAAATCGCCCGTTTTAATGCCGGCGCGTTGTGCGGGCGTGTCGTCAATTGGTGACACGACTTTGATAAAGCCGTTTTCCATCGTGACTTCAATACCCAAACCGCCAAATTGTCCGGTCGTGCCTTCTTTTAAGTCTTGATATTCTTCGGCAACCAAATATGCCGAATGCGGATCTAAACCGCTCAACATCCCACGCACCGCGTCTTCCAACAATTTTTTGTCTGAAACGGGTTCAACGTAATCTTGTTTGATGCGTCCAAAAATTTCGGTAAACGTTTTCAAATCTTCCAATGGTAACGTTTCGGAATCGACCGCGACTTCGCTGGGTACCGTTGCAGCGCGTTGGGCAAAAACGTTGCTGCTCATGCCAATCGTGCCGCCTAACGCCACACTTAATGACAACCAATAAACACTTTTCTTTTTTAACATAATTTTTTTTTCATACTCGAATAGTTTTTAAATTTAGGGTTTTAATCGTTTTGCTGTTTTCACTTACACCATTCCACCGGATTGAGCGATTTGCCTTTTTTACGAATACCAAAATACAAACTTGCTCTATCATGACCGCCGCTCAAACCTACCGTGGCAATCACATCGCCTGAATTGACTACCTCACCGACTTTTTTATACAAACTTTGATTAAACGCATACAAGCTAATATAGCCTTTGCCGTGATCAACAATAATCAGATTTCCATAACCGCGCATCCAATCGGCATAAATCACTTTGCCATCGGTAATGGTGTGAATTTCCGTGCCTTCATCGGCGGCAATTATTACGCCGTCTAATTTACCTTCTTCTCGTGCGCTGCCGAATTTTTTCATCATTTCACCTTTTAATGGCCACGGTAATTTGCCTTTCAACGTAGAAAAGTCACCGGCTAACGGCGGAAAGTTTTCAGCGTTAAGCGGTGGCGTGATTGTTGCGACAACAGGCATTTCTGTGTGAACTTTCGCCACAATTGGCGGTTCTTCGTCCGCTAATTTGGGCGCAACAAAAACAGTTTCTTCTGCTTCCAAACGTGTTTTACGCAACGCCCGCGCTTTTTCAATTTCAGAATTTAAATCGCTGTTCGAGTTTTGTAACGTCGAAAGTAAATTTTTCAACGTCGTTTCGCTGTCTTTCAAGCGATTGATTTGTTGTTCGTTCGACAAAAAATCAGGATTCGCTTGTTTCAATAATTGCGCTCGTTGTTTTCTGAGCGATTCTACCGCATTTTGTTCAAGGTGTTTTTTCGTCAAATTTTGTTCAAGTTGCGCGGTTTCGGCTTCATTTTGCTGCTTTAACTTTTCCAAATGCCGCAACGTGTCGCTCACACTATTCAGCTGATTCACGCGCCGCGCGTTCAAATAATCGTAATACGCCAGCATTCGACTAGATAATAAGGGGTTTTCTTGATTTAGCAATAATTTCAGGCGTTCTTTATGCCCCATCGCGTACATCGTTTTCACTTGTCCAGCGAGTTCGTGGTTTTGTTTGCTAATTTCCAGCGTCAACACTTGCACTTCGGTGTGAATTTTCGCTAAATTTTGCTTTTGGTGCGCGGTTTGATTTTCCAACGTTCTTAATAACGCCGCCGTGTTGCCGTATAACTTATCGAGTTCAGCGAGTTGGTTATTGAGCAACACGGATTTATCGACCGACATTTCAGCGTGACTATTCGTCACGCCGAGTATAAAAAATAAGCCCAACAAGAATTTAAACAAACGTATCACAACTCAACGCAACAACGATTTACCGCTCATTTCAGCGGGGGGCGAAAGTCCTAAAATCGCTAACATCGTCGGCGCAATATCGGCTAAATTCCCACCGTTTGCCAACGCGCCATCGCCTTCCACATAAAGCAACGGCACCACATTCGTGGTGTGCGCGGTGTGCGCTTGGTGTGTATTTTCGTCGGTCATTTGTTCGATATTACCGTGATCCGCCGTAATTAACATGCGTCCACCGACTGAAATTAAAGCATCAACAATACAGTGCAACGAATAATCAATCGCTTGCACAGCCAAAATGGCCGCTTCTAAATTTCCCGTGTGTCCGACCATATCGCAATTCGCATAATTGCAAATAATCACGTCGTGATTTTCTTCGAGAATGGTTTTCACCAAATGATACGTCACTTCGGGCGCACTCATTTCAGGTTGTAAATCGTACGTTCTGACTTTGGGCGACGGAATTAAAATGCGGTCTTCACCGACAAACGGTTCGTCCCGTCCGCCGTTAAAAAAGAAGGTAACGTGTGCGTATTTTTCCGTTTCAGCCAAACGCAATTGTGTCATGCCGAGTTGTGACAGATATTCGCCCAAACCATTTTTAATTTCAACCGACGGAAACGCAATCGGATAAGTAAATTTTTCGTGATATTCGGTCAGCGTCGCAAAATAACCTTGATGTGGTGCGTGATGACGTTCAAATTTCTCAAATGTCGGTTCGGTAATAGCTTGGCTAAGTTCTCGCGTGCGGTCGGCACGGAAATTCATAAAAATAACAGCATCTTCCAAACCAATCGAAATGACCGATTCCGGATTGGCAGCGATTAACGTGGGTAACACAAATTCATCCGATTCGCCGCGTTCATAAGCCGCTTCTAAACCGGCTTGAGCCGTTGTGGCAAAATGGGGCGCGTCGGCTTGCATCAACATTTTGTAAGCCTGTTGCACACGTTCCCAACGATTATCACGATCCATGGCGTAAAAGCGTCCGGTCATCGACACAATTTTTCCCGCGCCCAATTCCGCCATTTTATTTTCTAAAAATGTGAAGGAACTCGCGGCACTTTTTGGCGGCACGTCGCGTCCATCTAAAAACGCGTGAATGTAAATTTTTGTCAGCCCGCGTTTCGCGGCAAGTTCTACCATCGCGGCAATTTGCGCTTCGTGACTGTGAACGCCACCGGCTGAAAGTAATCCTAAAATGTGTAACGCTTTATCGTTATTTTTCGCTGCGTCCACGGCTTGACACAACACCGGATTTTCAAAAAAACTGCCATCGACAATCGCGTCGTTCACTTTTGAAAAATCTTGCGGCACATAACGCCCGCTGCCAATGTGTAAATGTCCGACTTCGGAATTGCCCATTTGTCCATCGGGCAAACCGACAACGTGACCCGAACAGTTCAAATACGTCATCGGATACGTTTTTTGCAATCTGTCCCAACACGGCGTTTTCGCTAGTGCAATAGCGTTATTTTCCGTTTCTGGGGAATAGCCGAATCCATCAAGAATCAATAAAACTAACGGCTTAATACGTTGAACCATGATTTTTCCTCATAACAATTGATTGGCGAAGGGTAGGGGGTACTTGCGGTGCATTATACCAACAGAAAAGATAAACGTTGCTGGTAGTTACTTCAAAAACTTAATGCGTCACTAAAATTGTCGTATTTTAAAAAATGGTAGTAATATTTGCCGGCTAATTGAACTTTTTACCGCTAATTCTCCAACGTGACGTAATAAAAACTAAGCAAAATTATGATGCAAGAAAAAGAAAATCAAAAAAATAAGAACGAAGGTGAACGTAAAAACAGCCGCAAAGGCGATGTTCAACCATGCTCAAACAGCACAACCGTTTTATCGAACAAACACAGCCGCAAAGGCGATATTCAACAATCTGCCGAATACCGCGTCGCTTTAATTACCCAAGAACTGACGGCATTGACTAAAGAGCTTATTTTTCAAAATAACGAAAAAGAAGCGCGGGCGGCTGAATTAGAGGTGATGAATTTCAATCTTGTGATTCAATACGATGAAAAAGAAAAGCGAGCGGCTGAATTGATTCTAGCGAACAAAGAGCTGATTTTTCAAAACGCAGTAAAGCAGTATTGCACTGAAAAATTACTGAGAACTCACCAAGAACTGGCTTTGCAATACAGAGAAAAAGAAGAGCGGGCGGCTGAACTCGTGATTGCTAATCGGGAATTGATGTTTCAGAATATTGAAAAAGAAAAACGTGCAACGGATCTTGTAATAATCAAAGTGGAACACGCGGAAAAAGAAGCGCGTGCCGCTGAACTTGCGCGTTCTTATAATAAAAATGAAATTTTAAACAAGCAGATGAACCACAAGCAAAAGTTAGAATGTATGGGGCGACTGACTTCTGGCATTGCCCACGATTTTAATAATATCTTAGCGTGTGTATTAGGTTATAACGAAATGAATCAATACGTTGCCGATGATATTGCTGATAAAGTGTTACGCGCAGAACTTGAAAATAATACCGAGCAAGTGAGTGTAGCGGTAAAGCGTGCCGCCGCTTTAATTGAAAAAATGCTGACGTATTGTCGTCAAGACGTGATGCGGGAAAAAATGGACGTAAAGCCAACGCAAGTATTGATTAAGGAAGTCTTAGAAATTTTAGGGACGGCGTTAACCGATGGAATTACTGCTGAAGCGACTTTAGAGTGTACTGAGGATATTCAAATTGATTCCTTTGATTTGCATCAAATTTTAATAAATTTAGCGGTAAATGCACGAGATGCTATGAAAGAACAAGGTGGCGTTATTCAAATTTCATTGCGGACAGTGACTAATGTAAAAGCCTATTGTGTGGCGTGTGCGGCAGCCATAAAGGGAGATTTTATTGAATTAAGTGTGTCGGATAATGGCACCGGAATTGAACAACACATTATTAACCGAATTTTTGATCCTTTTTTCACCACGAAACAACAAGGCGAAGGCACGGGATTAGGTTTATCAACGTTGAGCGGTATTGTGCATCATTCAAATGGTCACATTTTGGTATATTCAAATACGACGCAGCCGAATCAAGGCACCACGTTTAAATTATTGTTTCCGCTTTTTTTGAAAACAGTTTGATGTCGGGTTGCCGTTACAAAAAAATGCCTTATTTTAGAAAATACCACCACGTTTTTTCGTTGAAATAACCATCCTAGTTCAAAATTAAGGTATGATTTTGCATTCTTTATTCACTTCACAGAAAGCAGGCGCATGGATCGTTATCTCGAATTTATTTTAAATCATTACATTTTGTCATTAGCGATGGCAGTGGTGACATTTTTACTCATACAAGAATTTTTTGATACTCTATCCAGAAGGTTCGATTTTATTTCACCGATGTTAGCCGTGATGAAAATTGACGACGCAAATACGATTGTGTTGGATGTGCGCGAATCGCCTGATTTTATTCAAGGTCACATTGAAAACGCGATTAACGCGCCACTCAGTAAATTAAGTGAACAACTTCCCACGCTGCAACAATATAAAAAAAATCTGGTATTGATTACTTGCCAAACGGGAACTCGTGCAGCAGCCGCAGCAAAATTGCTGACTAAATCCGACTTTGAAAACGTGTTAATTCTGACGGGCGGCATGACGGCGTGGCAGGATGAATACAAATTACCGATTAAAATCACCAGCAAGAACCGCATTTCTAAAGCAAACTAAAACTTTTTACCATTCCACCACTTTAATTTTAAGAGAGAAACATCATGGCTGAACAAGAAAAACAATTCGCAATTCAAAAAATTTACACGAAAGATATTTCGTTTGAAACGCCCAATTCACCACAAGTTTTTGTGGCAGAATGGAAACCAACCGTTGAATTTAATTTGGCGACCAACGTGCAACAACTCGACGAAAACCTGGCTGAAGTGGCGATTAAATTAACCATCACGGTGAAAAGCGACGAAGTCGTGGCGTATTTGGTGGAAGTTACGCAAGCGGGCATTTTCGTTTTGGGTGGTTTTACCGAGCAAGAAATGGGCGGCATGGTGGGGAGCTTTTGTCCGAATATTTTGTTTCCGTACGCCCGCGAAGTGGTGTCGGATTTAGTCGCAAAAGGCGGTTTCCCACAATTCATTCTTGCGCCGGTTAATTTTGACGCGCTTTACGCGCAACACGCTCAAGCACAACAAGAACCAGCTGTGAATGCGCCCAGTTCTGACGCAATCAACTAAAGTTTATGACGAACGAAATAGCGGTACTGGGCGCGGGATCTTGGGGAACGGCATTAGCCATGTTGGCAGCGCGAAACGGTTGCCAAACGCTATTGTGGGGGCATCATCCCGCGCACATTGAAACGTTGAAACTCGACCGCGAAAATCGACGATATTTGCCGAATTTGCCATTTAACGACCATTTGACACTTACGTCAGATTTAGCGGAAGTGGCGGCGTTCAGTGACATTATTTTGGTGTCTGTTCCCTCGCACGCCTTCAAAGATACGTTGCAAAAGTTGAAACCGCTGGTGTCTGAAAATGTAAAAATTGCGTGGGCAACCAAAGGTTTTAACAAAGAAAACGGCGGTTTGTTGCATGAAATCGTGGCGGAAGTTTTTGGTTCAGAAACGCCTGCCGCGTTGGTTTCGGGGCCGAGTTTTGCAAAAGAAGTTGCGGCAGATTTACCGACGGCGATTACGATTGCTTCGACTCAACCTGAATTTGCGGCACAACTCGCGACGATTTTGCACAGTGAACGGTTTCGCGCGTACACCAACAGCGATTTAATCGGGGTGGAAGTCGGTGGCGCGGTGAAAAACGTGATGGCGATTGCCGCCGGTATTGCTGACGGTTTGGGTTACGGTGCAAATACTCGTGCGGCGTTGATTACACGCGGTCTAAATGAAATTATTCGTTTAGGAATTCAACTCGGTGGCAAACAAGACACGTTTATGGGTTTGGCGGGTTTGGGCGATTTGATTTTAACGTGTACTGACAATCAATCGCGCAATCGGCGATTTGGTTTGGCGTTGGGACAAGGAAAAAGTCCTGATGAAGCACGACAAGAAATTGGTCAAGAAATCGAAGGCGTTTCGGCAGCGAAACAAACTTTTTTATTAGCGCAAAAATTCGGTATTGATATGCCGATTACCGAACAAACGTACAAAGTGCTTTACGAAGGACTTGCGCCGCGTGAAGCGGTTCAAAATTTGTTGGCACGCGAACAAAAAGCAGAATCTTAATCACCAAAAAGCGGGCAAGAATCCAATTCTTGCCCGCCTTTCTAATCTAAAGGCAGTTATAAACCGCCTACATTTTCAATCACGAATTTTCATAAGTGTTTCTGTTCAAGCCTGAACAAATCGGACACCATGACAAATAAAATTCAACGACACAAAACACACCAAATACTAATAGCGCAATACTCGCGGTAAAGACTGATATTAAAATCATCACAACGCCGGCGTACAAACGGTACTGTTTTTCCTTTACGCTTAAATTGCGTTCAACTTTTAACACACGTTTGAAATCAAAACTCATGGCAAACCCTCCAAGTATCTTATTGTTATTATTACGTTTGGTCTCTCAAACTACGAAACCAGGCACTAAATAATACGCGATTACTAAGAAATGTGCGATTATCGCCACGATAATCAACAATCAAACCTAGCAGGAATGTTCATTTTGGAAAGTATCAGGCAGTTCAAAATCCGCAAATTGGGCGTTCAGCCTTACGAAAACGTGTGGCGTGATATGCAAGCATTTACCCAAAATCGCACATCCGAAACGCCCGATGAAATTTGGCTGGTTGAGCATTTTCCTGTTTACACATTGGGCTTGAATGGCAAACGCGAACATTTGTTAAACGTGGGCAATACGCCAGTTGTTCAAACCGACCGAGGCGGGCAGGTGACGTATCACGGCGAAGGTCAGGCAATTATTTATACTTTGTTTGATTTGAAACGCTTGAATCTGAATAGCCAGCAAATTGTTACGCACCTCGAAAATGCCATGATTCAAACGTTGGCGGATTATAAAATTTGCGCTGTGGCGCGTGCCGATGCCCGTGGCGTTTATGTCGAAAATAAAAAAATGGGTTCTATCGGTTTGCGAATCAAACAAAATGGTTGTTATCACGGCTTGAGTTTGAATAACAACATGGATTTAACACCGTTTAATTTTATCAATCCGTGCGGTTATGCCGATTTGAAAATGACACAATTGGCGGATTTTGGCATTATTATCGAAACCGACGAACTGGCTCAACACATTGTTTTTAACTTACTGAAAAATTTTAATGACTGATTATCAAGCTCCTTCCCGCGCCACGCCTGAAACCCACCAACGCAACAGTGAAAAATTGGCGCGTATTCCGATTAAAGTTGAAATCACTGAAACGCCGTTACGCAAACCCGATTGGATTCGGATTAAATTGCCGTCGGGTCAAGAAACTAGCCGTATCAAACAGATTTTGCGTGAAAGTAAATTGCACACCGTTTGTGAAGAAGCAGCGTGTCCGAATCTTGCCGAATGCTTCAAACACGGTACGGCAACATTTATGATTATGGGTGATTTGTGTACGCGCCGTTGTCCGTTTTGTGACGTGGCACACGGTAAACCGCAATCGCTTGATGTTAATGAGCCGCGCCAACTCGCTGACGCGGTGCAAACGATGGCGTTGAAATATGTGGTGATTACGTCGGTGAATCGTGACGATTTGCGCGACGGTGGCGCGGGACATTTTGCCGATTGCATTCAACAAATTCGTGAACAAACGCCCCAAACTAAAATTGAAATTCTGGTGCCGGATTTTCGCAGTCGAATTGAAAAAGCGGTTGAAATTCTCGCCGCGCAACCGTGCGACGTATTTAATCACAACATGGAAACCGTGCCGCGTTTGTACGCGAAAGCCAGACCGGGGGCGGATTATCAAGGCTCATTAGAATTATTCCGTCAATTTCACGCCGCAAAACCAACCATTCCCACGAAATCGGGTTTGATGTTGGGCATTGGTGAAACAGAAGAAGAAGTTGAACAGGTTATGCGCGATTTATTAGCGGTCGGCTGTTCCATGTTGACGTTGGGGCAGTATTTACAACCGAGCAAAGCGCATTTAGCCGTTGAAGAATACGTTACGCCCGCGCAATTTGACCGTTACGCCGAAACGGCGAAAGCCTTAGGTTTTAAACAGGTGGCGAGTGCGCCGCTGGTGCGTTCGTCTTATCACGCGGATTTACAGGCGAAAGCGTTGGTGTAGAAAATGGAACACGATTATTTAGTTAAGCTGCGCGAACATCCGACGTGGCAATTATTACGCGCTGATAATGCGCCGCTGATTATCAATTTTTTTTATCGCGCCTTCATTCAAACGAATAGCCGTTCGTTGTCGCAAAGTCATTTGGTCGAAAAATTGGACGATACGTTGTTTCATTTGCGAAAAATTCACGGCGAAAAAACGTATCCGAAACTGGCAAAAGCCTATTTAACCGATTGGGCGCACGGCGATAATGGCTTTTTGCGAAAGTATTACACCGAAAATAGTGATGAGCCTGAATTTGATTTAACACCCGCTAGCGAAAAAGCGATTGAATGGTTACGCAGTTTGGAGCAAAAACAATTTATCGGCACAGAATCACGCTTGCTGACGGTGTTTGATTTGCTGAAAAATATTTTGCAAACCACGCAAACCGATCCCACTCAACGCATTGTGGAATTAGAATTGCAAAAATCGCTTATTGACACTGAAATTCAACGTTTGCAAAATGGCGAAATCATTAGTTATGACCCGCGCCAAGTGAAAGAACGCTTTTATCAACTCGAAGAAACGGCGCGAAGTTTGTTGATGGATTTTCGCCAAGTGGAAGAGAATTTTCGCCAACTCGACCGAAATACGCGCGAAAAAATTACCACCAGCAACAAGCATAAAGGCGAATTACTCGACGAAATTTTTGGCGAACACGACGAAATTGGCAATTCCGACCAAGGGAAAAGTTTTAAAGCCTTTTGGCATTTGCTGATGTCGCCCGTTAAACAAGAAGAATTCAACGAGTTAATTCAAAAAGTGTTGGCTCTCGACGAAGTAAAAAGTTGTCAGCCTGACGAATTATTACCGCGCATGAAATACCATTTGCTCGAAGCGGGCGAAAAAGTACAACGCACCAGTTCGAGTTTGGTGGAGCAATTACGCCGTTATTTAGACGACCAAGTTTGGCAGGAAAATAAACGCATTATGGCGATTATTCACGAGGTCGAAAAACAAGCGATTGCCATCAAACAGAATCCACCGAAAGACAAAGATTTTATGTTTTTGGATGATACAAAAGCGGCAATCAATTTGCCAATGTCGCGGATTTTATTTCGTCCGCCAACGCGCCCCATTTTGTCTTCGAAAGCCTTGATTTCAGGCGTGGCTGAATTTGAAATTGATTTACGTTATCGCCAGCATTACGTTGATGCGCCGATGTTGCAAGAGCGAATTCGTAAAATGCTACAAACCAAAACCCAAATCACACTTGAAGAAATTTGTTTCGCACACCCGCTGGAAAAAGGCTTGAGTGAATTGGTCACTTATTTGAATTTGGCGACCATAGAAAACGGCGGATTGGTGGAAACTGAAAAAACCGTTGAAATTGAGTGGATCAGTGACGAAGGTGTGAAAAAATCTGCCCTAATGCCGCGCATTATTTTTAGCCGAATCTAATCGAAAAATATGACTGGATCTTTACGACAATCCAAACTTTCTCCCGTGTTAATTCACCTTTTAAAAGGCATTTTGTTTCGTGATGAGCAGCCTGTTTTATGGCAAAATTTGTTTGATTTAGAAACCGAAGTGCGCGATTACATTCGCGTTTTGGGCTTGGATTTACAAATTGACGACAGCGAAGGATTCGCATGGTTATATCAACAAGCCGCGAGCGTCGATGATAGCGCGGACAAAGAAAAGGCATTGCCACGTTTAATGGCGCGTCGCCCAATGAGTTATGCGACTAGCTTGTTGTGCGTGTTGTTGCGTAAAAAAATCGTTGAAGCTGACGCAAATGGTGACCAAATGCGTGTGATTGTGTCGCGCCAAGATTTAGAAAATTCTATGCTGGTTTTTATGCCTGAAAAAAGCAATGAAGCGCAAACCATCGAACAAATTAAAACCACAATTAGTAAAGTGATTGAGCTGGGGTTTTTACGCAAACTGAAAACGGACGGCGAAAATTTAGAAATTCAACGCATTGTGATTGCGCTGGTGGATGCGGAATGGCTGATTTCTTTTAACGAAAAACTGACGATATATCAAAATTATGCAAAACATGCAGCTTGAATCTATGACGGATGATGAACAGGCGGGTTTTCGTCTGCATCGTTTTGAACTTTACAATTGGGGAACGTTCGACAAAACCGTGTGGCATATTTCCCCCAATGGTGAAAATACGTTGTTGACGGGCGATATTGGCTCAGGAAAATCAACGGTTGTCGATGCGTTGACCACGCTACTCGTTCCGGCGCAACAAATTACCTATAACAAAGCGGCGGGCGCGGAAAGCAAAGAACGCAATTTAGAATCCTATGTGCGCGGACATTATAAAAGTGGCAAAGAAGCCGAAGATTTAACATCAAAGCCTGTTCCGTTGCGTGATAAAAATAATTACAGCGTTTTGCTCGGCTATTTTTACAATCACAGTTATGACAGCAAAGTCACGTTGGCGCAGGTTTTTTCCTGCAAAGAAGATAAAGCACAACCTGAACGTTTTTACATTGTCAGCACGAATGAATTAACCATTGAGCATGATTTTTCTCACTTTGGCAGCGATATTTCAGACTTGAAAAAGCGTTTGAAACGCCTCGATCACGTCGAAATTTTTGACAGTTTTAGTTCGTATTCTGCCGATTTTCGCCGTCATTTAGGCATTGATTCGGAGCAAGCGTTGACGTTGTTTTATCAAACCGTATCGATGAAATCGGTGGGGAATTTAACGGAATTTGTTCGCAATAAAATGCTTGAACAACCGCCCGTTCAAGAGCGCGTGGAATCAATTTGTCGTGAGTTTGACGATTTGAATCGCGCTCACAAAGCCATTTTAAAAGCGAAGTCACAGCTTGAATTGTTGCATCCGCTATTTGTCGATTACCACGCGCATCAACAATTTCAAAAAATTCATGTTGAAAAAGAACAGTGTCGCGAATCGGTAGATGCGTATTTTGCCCATCACAAAATCGAATTATTAACACAGCGCATTAGCCAGCGCGAAATCGACTTGACGAAACATCGACAAAAATTATTACGACAACAACAAGATATTTCTGATTTGCGTGATCATCGCGACCAACTGAAACAAAGTATTGAAGATAATGGCGGGCGGCGTTTGGAAACGTTGGCGACAGAAATTTCGCGTTTGCAAGGTCAGCAACAACAAAAAGGGCATCAAGCCAAGCGTTATCAAGCGTTTTGCGCCGCGATTGATTTGGCACCCGCGCACGACAGCGACAGTTTTTTGGATAATCGCCAACACACGCAAAAATTATTGACTGAAATCGAGCCGCAACAAACCAATCTCACTCAAGAAAAAATGGTGATGACGATTCAGCGCAACAAAACAGAAGAAATGGTCAAGCAATTAGACGACGAATTAACGTCTTTGCGAGCGCGTCGCAGCAACATTCCGCTTTCTAATTTGCAAATGCGCGAACAGCTTTGCGCGGCGATTGGCGTTTCGATTGATTCGGTGCCATTTATCGGCGAATTGCTCAATGTCGATGAAACTCAACCCGAATGGGAAGGCGCGATTGAGCGGGTGTTGCACAATTTTGGTTTGAGTTTGTTGGTGGCGGAGGAACATTACGAAAAAGTCGCGCATTATGTGGACAGCCATCGATTGAAAGGGCGCATTGTTTATTTTCGCATCAAAGAATGTGTGGCTGAAAAATTTGAATTACCCGCGCCGCAATCGCTGTTTCACAAATTACGGATTCAAACGAATAGCTCTTTTTACGATTGGTTGCGTCATGAAATTGCCCTGCGTTTTGATTATTTTTGTGCGAATAATTTGGACGAATTTCGGCGGCAACCCAAAGCGATTACCCAACAAGGACAAATCAAAAGTGGCGCGAATCGGCACGAAAAAGATGATCGTTATTCGATTAACGACCGTTCAAAATTTATTTTGGGTTGGGATAATCACGCTAAAATTGAATCGCTCGGACAACAACAAGCGGCGTTGGTGCAAGAAGGTTTTACCTGTATTCAAAAATTGAAAAGTATCGATTTGCAACATAAATCTTTGGAAAATCGTCGTGATAAAGCTCGCGATTTGCTGAATGTGGAAGCGTTTGACGAAATCGATTGGCAAAGTTTCACGCGCAAAATTGACGATTTACTGTCAGAGAAAAAACACATTGAGCAAGATTCTGACATTCTCAAACATCTCCAAAACGAATTAGAACGATGTGCTGAAGAGTTGCGTGACAAAGAGTTTAAACTGGAAACCGCGACAACAGACAAAGGTAGATTTGAAACGAATTTAGAAAGTGATAAAAACGCATTGCAGAACAGTTTGAACGTATTTGAAAGTGTGGACGCGGAAAGACGGAAAATTATTTTTCCGAAATTACGCGCGTTACAACCGTTAGCGTTGCCAAATGTGACGCTGACAATCGCAACGTGTGAAAATAATTTGAGTGTTATGCGGAATTGGTTGGGCGTGCAAATCGCTAGTGAAACGGGCAAGTTAAATCGATTGCACGAAAAAATTATCCGCCAAATGCAAACTTACAAAGACAGTTTCAAAGCCGAAACGCGCGACGTGGATGTGTCATTGGAATCGACATCGGAATTCGCTGAAATGTTGGAAAAACTGGAATCTGAAGATTTACCGCGTCACGAAAAGCGGTTTCATCAGATGCTCAAAGAAGGCACGATTCAAAAAATCGCTATGTTTCAAGCGAATTTAGACAAAGAACAGCAAGCTATTCGAGATAATACCGGTCGTATAAATCGTTCATTATCGGCGATTGATTACAATACCGGAACATACATTACGCTGGTTTGTGAGCAGCATAACGACGGGGAAATTCGTACATTTCAGCAAGATTTACGCGCGTGTTTAGCGGATGCGTTAAGCAGCGAAGAAAATTTATATGATGAGCGTCGCTTTCATCAAGTGAAAAAAATAATCGACCGTTTTCAAGGGCAAGAAGGCAGCGTTGATGCCGATAAAAAGTGGACAAAAAAAGTCACAGACGTGCGAAATTGGTTTGTATTTTCGGCTTCTGAACGGTGGCGCGAAGACGATCAAGAAAAGGAATACTATTCCGATTCGGCGGGAAAATCCGGCGGACAAAAAGAGAAATTGGCGTACACCATTTTAGCGTCGGCGTTGGCGTATCAATTTGGTTTGGAATGGGGCGAAACCAAATCTCGCAGTTTTCGTTTTGTGATGATTGACGAAGCGTTTGGGCGTGGTTCAGACGATTCGGCGCGGTATGGTTTGGAATTATTTAAAAAATTGAATTTGCAGTTGCTGATTGTGACCCCGCTGCAAAAAATCAATATCATTGAAAATTATGTGAAAAGCGTGAATTTGGTGCATAACGAAGAAGGCAAAAAATCGATGTTACGCAATTTGACGATTCACGAATATCACCAGAAAAAACCCGCTAATGGCGCGTGAGTTAATCTCGTCCAAATACGTTCACGAACAGGCGGAAAAAATTTGGCAACGCGGTGATTTACATCGTACCTTTTTAGAAAATAGCGTGTGTTTCCCCGTGACGATTTCGTTGCCAAGTTGGTCGTCCAAAGTGTTATTAACCGAATTTTCAGCGGTTCAAGAGGCGATTTATTCGTTGAACGAACAAAGTAAAAAACATGATTTTACGATTTCGCACCACGTTGTCAATCATCGGCAACTTGGCGAACAAAAAATTCCCAGCGCGATTGTATTTGAAACGGAAACGATTTTTTTACGTTTTTTGCGTCACAGTGACGAATTTTCAGAATTTAAAACGTTGGCAGAAAAAACGTTGCAACGTTTTCCAGCGTTAAAAAATTGGTTGAATCGTTATCCGTTCAAACTGATGAATTTTGCGGCAGTTTGGTTTTCGTTGCTGGCGGTTTGCGATTATTTTGAACAGCATCCGCGCCCTGATTTTTATATTCGACAACTCGATATTATAGGCGTGGATACCAAATTCATCGAGAATCACAAAGCGATTTTGACTGACATTCTTGATGTTATTTTGCCCGAAATCGCGCGGGACTTAACCGTTACGGGTTTGAGTCATCACGGTTTTGAACGCCGTTATGGTTTGCGTTATGAATTACCGCAAATTCGGTTGCGAATTTTAGACAAGCGTTTAGCGGTTTGTGGATTGACGGATTTGACGTTGAACTTGCTTGAATTTAATCGGCTCGAACTACCGATTAACACCGTTTTTATCACGGAAAATAAAGTGAATGGTTTGGCGTTTCCGCACGTTGAAAATGCGCTGGTCATTTTTGGTTTAGGTTACGCAGTTGATTTGTTGGTGAATGCGCGACTTTTGAAAAACGTAAAAATTTATTATTGGGGCGATTTAGACAGTCACGGTTTTGCGATTTTATCCCGAATGCGCGGTTATTTTCCGCAAACCGAATCGTTTTTAATGAACCGTGAAACGTTGACGAAATTTAAAAATTTGTGGGTGAACGAGCCGGAAAATAAAGCCGTTACGCATGAATTGGCGAATTTAACAGCCGCTGAACAAGCCGTTTTTAAAACGTTAAAAACGCATCACATTCGTTTAGAACAAGAGCGGCTGAGTTATGGTTATTTAAAAATTAGCCTGCAAAAACGACATCAAATTGCGCCATGAAATCAGCAATTGTGGCGCGTGATTTCAGTTGCACCGATTGCGTCAACCTTTCCGTTTGCAAACCACGTTCAACCAGCGATTCCGTTTCAATAAAAATGTCGTTTACGTCCATCGTTGGTAGAATTTCAAACAACGTAGCGGTGTTTTTATAACCTGAATTTTGGGCATTTTGATTCGTTTTTAGATGAAAAACGGCATCGTCTAAAAATAGCACACTCACATTTTGTTCAAATGCCGCCGTAGTTAAAATAATATCCAGCATTTCTTGCACATAAATCCCGTCGTAACTGGGTTTTCGAAGTACAAATAAAAAATTTTTCGTCATAATTTTACCCAAAAACCAAAAAACGATCCGACAAAATAGTTGCTTCGAGTAATTGCCCCAAACCGCCCAATCGAAAACCGTCCGCGATATTTTCATTAGTCAAACCGCGTCGTTGCGCCGCTGAAATACATACGACTAAATCTAAATCGTGTTTTTGAGCGAGTTCTGACCAGCTTTTGAAAAGTGACAATTCATCGTCGGGGGGCGCGGCAGATTTAAGTGCGTGATAAATGCCTTCGTGGTAAAAAAACACGCGGAAAATTTCATGACGTTGCGCTAAAACTGCCGTTGCAAAACGAAACGCCGTTACACTAGCAGACGCATGATAAGGACTGGAATTGATTTGAATGGCGAATTTCATAATGGCTCAAAAAGAAAAGCGCGATAACCGATGAATGGATTACCGCGCAGATGAAAATTTAAAAACGTGAATTACTTTTTGATTTTACTAAGCAAAAAGTCCCACAATTTTTTCAACAAGGGCAGGGCGTTCGTGACAATTTGTGTGTAAATAAACTGCACGCTTTTCTTAATCAAACCGAAAACAACATCGAGCCATTTTTTGATTTTTTCAGATTGTAAATTGTCGCGCCATTGCAAATAGTGCATGCCTAAACCACTGACAAAAACGGGTTTATAGAGCCACATTTCAAGCAGCGAAACAACCCACATATACACGAACGACGCGCCCATTCCCATACCGGCAAGAATCACCAACATGGCAAACATGGGGTGAATCTTGGTCAGCCACCACGACAAAATATCAGCAATCAAGAACACATAAGGCATTCCAATGGCGATACATTTCAAGCGTGTTTTAGTTGTTTCAGCGAAACTGAAAATAATACCGACGAACATGAAAATAAAACTAATTCCGAACAAATGAATGTGCGAAATCCGCGTCAAAGAGGCGAAAGTCGCGCCGGTATCTTGTGCGCTGAGAGCTTTTACCGTGTCGAATTTTGACAGGTCTGGCAAGCTGCCCGCGTCTTTGTTGTGACACATAACACACTTATTTTCAACGATTTTTTGAATTCCGTTGTCGATATAATCGTCTTTATCCGCACCATCACGCACCCACTGAATGATGTCAAAACGCTCTTGTTCCGAGGCGTTATCTTTCATTGAACCATTGAGTTTAGTTTCTAAAACGGTGCCGGAACGGTTGCCATAATAGCTGTAAACAATATCATCGACCGACAAACCGAATTTTCCGTCTGCCATGCCGTGGGTGAATAAAATCTGAATAATGGCGAATAAATAGCCAATTGCGACCGTGCAAAGGTAGCCGGTAAACAAAACTTTGACCGGTGTGTCGTGATCCTTCAATGCGATATATTTTGAAACTGTTCGGACTGGAATATCATCAATTTCTTCAGGAGGTGGCGTATGTTGTTGAGTCATTTTTTTTAAATGGAACGTGTGTGAACAAGTGCAGGTATTTTAACATTATATGGATTTCAAAATTGTGAAAATACGGCAATTTTGTAGTTCTCAATTGGCAATAATAACTTCGCATAATGGTTATTATGTTAAATGAATAATGAAACTATCTAAAATGCCTTCCCCTACCGATTCCAAAATTTACAACTCGTTGATTTTCATTATTGCCCAAAATAAATCATCGAAAAATCTATATCTTGTGATTATTTTGAATATACAATCTACATATTGCGTTAATCCTATTTTTAACGCGAATCTGTGCATCCCGCAAAAACGTTACAGCACTCCCCTATTCCGCGAATTAAAACAAATTTTTAACCAAGGTAATTTAAAATGATCGTAATCAAACGAAATGGTGAATCTCAAAAAATCGCTATTGCCAAAATCCACAAAGCCGTTGAATGGGCGTGCAATGGTTTAAATGTTTCGTTGTCGGAAATCGAAACCAATGCACATATTCAATTTTTTGATGGCATCAAAACTGCCCAAATTCACACTGCCCTTGTCAACAGTGCCGCGAGTTTAATTGACGTTGGCAAAACCGATTATGAATTCGCCGCTGCTCGCTTATTGCTGCAACAAATTTATAAAGAAGTCACGCAACAAACCGTCTACCCAACGTTAACCGATTATATTTCCAACGCCGTGTCGTTAGGAAAAGTCAAAGAAGAAATGCAATCGTTTGATTTAGAAACATTAAATGACGCAATTGATGTTTCGCGCGACGATTTGTTTAAATATCTGGGCATGCAAACCGTTTACGATCGTTATTTATTGCGCGACAAAAACCACAAACTAATTGAAATGCCACAACATTTTTGGATGCGCGTGGCAATGGGTTTGGCGTTAAACGAATCAATAGAAACAAAAACAACGTGGGCGATTGAATTTTATAACGTACTGTCCAAATTTGAATTCGTCAGCTCAACGCCGACTTTATTCAATTCGGGAACTCCCTTTTCTCAAATGTCTTCGTGTTTTGTGACCACCACCGACGATTCGATTTGGGAAGAACAAGAAGGCGTGAATTTCGGCAAAGGCATTTTTGCCACGATGACCGAATGCGCGTTGTATTCAAAATTTGCTGGCGGCATCGGCACCGATTGGACGCGGGTTCGTTGTGCGGGTTCAGAAATCAAATCTACAAACGGTATCAGTTCTGGCATCATCCCGTATTTGAAAGTTTTCAACGACACCGCTGTTGGTGTAAATCAATCGGGCAAACGCAACGGTTCGTTCGCCGCATATTTAGAACCGTGGCACGGCGATATTGAACGTTTTATCAATTTAAAAAAACCGAATGGTGACGAACGATTGAGAGCGCGGGAAATTTTCCCGTACATTTGGGCAAACGATTTATTCATGCAGCGCGTCGAAGCACGCGACAAATGGTCGTTATTTTGTTCACACAAAAACGCTGAATTATGCGAAACGTACGGCGAAGAATTTGAACGCGCTTATTTAGCCGCCGAAGCGCGTGGCGATGCTGTTAAAGTTATCGATGCGATGGAATTATGGAAGGGAATTATTACCGCGTTGGTCGAATCGGGTGCGCCGTTAATCACGTTTAAAGACGAACACAATCGCCGTAATCCACAAGACCACGTTGGCATTATTCGTTCGAGCAACCTTTGTTCAGAGATTTCTTTGAACACCAGCGACGATGAAAGTGCCGTCTGTAATTTGGGTTCGATTAACGTGTCAGTGTGCAATCAAGCCGACTTCCCGCGCGTGATTCCGATTGCGATGCGGATGCTGGACAATGTTGTCGATTTGAATTTTTATCCGACCGAAAAAGCGCGTCGGGCGAATTTAAAACATCGTCCCGTTGGTTTAGGTTTGATGGGTTGGACGGATTACATTATTTCGCAAGGCATCGATTGGGAATCCGACGAACATTTACAATTAACGGACTTTGTTTTTGAGGATTTTTCGTATTGGGCGATTAAATCGTCGATGGAAATCGCAAAAGAAAAAGGGCATTACTCCAGTTACGAAGGCTCAAAATGGTCACGCGGAATTTTGCCAATTGATACGGCGAGAGATTTACCGGCTGAATGGTGTCACAGCAGCCGTGGTGCAGAAGCGTGGGACGTGTTGAGAGGTGAAATTAAACTGCACGGAATGCGTAACTCTAATTGTATGGCGATTGCGCCCACCGCGACCATTGCCAATATCGTCGGCACCACGCCGTGCATTGAACCGATTTATAAGCAAGTTTTTGTGAAGGAAAATAAATCGGGTAAGTTCAAAGTGGTAGATCCCGCGATGCGCCACAATCGTCCGGAATTGTGCAAAACGGCGTTTGAAATTGACCAAACGTGGTTAATTAAAACGGCTGCCGTTCGTCAAAAATATATTGATCAAGCGCAATCGGTGAATTTATTTAAAAAAGCGGGCGTGAAAGGCAATGTGATTAGCGATTGGTATTTCTTGGCGTGGAAATTGGGTTTGAAATCGACGTATTATTTGAAACAGCAAATTTCTGAGTTGTCTTATGAAGATGTGATTAAAAACGACGAATCTCCGGTTCTTCTTTGTTCTATCGACACGCCTGATTGCGAGTCTTGCCAGTAAATTTTACTAGCGCATAACAAACTGGAATGTAAAAACAGAAACTATCGAACAATTTGTTAATGGTGAAATAGTTTCTGATTTAATTATCGCCACGACGTTAAATGTTGAAACTCAGCAATTATTTAACACGCAATCAGTCGATGTTTTATTTTCCAAGGAATCATTAAATGCACATTTGGTAAAGCATCCAGAGATTACAGCAAAAGATTATCAGTTAATTCCTGAAATTATCGAACATGGCGAAATTTATCGGCAAAATGAAAAACGGTATGTTTTATTGCACAAAAACGGGAAACTTTATCGGGCGGCAATTAAAACAACGCAACATGGTGAAATTTATTTTTTGAGTTTGTTTGTGACGACGAAGTATTTAGCGGATGTTCAGATTAGAAACAAATTTGAGAAAATCCGCTAGGTGCAAAAGGGATAGCAACCCCCATTAGCTCATCAGTGCATTTGCAAAGGCTAAGTCAGCTTGACTCGCACCTAGCTTCCCAACGTTTTCAGTATAAACCAAATTTATAACAAACAACAAGGCAACAGTTATTCTGTTGCCCATTTTAAAATTTAAACTTTAGAGAACCAAAACATGAGTGAAAAACGATTTAGTATCAACGACCGAAAGCTAATTAACGGGCCGGTTAACAATTTAATGCAGATTCGCCCCGTGAAATACAGTTGGGCAATGCAATTATTAGAGCAACAACAAAATAATGCGTGGGATCAACGCGAAGTGGATTTATCCGAAGATGCCAAACAATATGCAACGGGACGTTTGACTGACGGAAATTTGAATTCGTACAAAAAAGCCTTGGCATTTTTGAGTAATCTTGACGGTATTCAGCTCAACAATTTAACCAAAAATATCGGCAAATATATTACCTCGCCCGAAGTTTCAATGTGTATCACACGCCAAGCGTGGGAAGAAGCGCAACACGTTTTGTCTTACGCGCAAATTATTGAATCGATTGGTTTTGACCCTGATGAAATTTATTGGATGTTCGACACCGACCCCGTTTTGGCGGAAAAAAATGAATACATTACCCGCTCGTCGGAAATTTTAGGCTCGGGTTTTTCAGAAGAGAATTTTGTCAAAGCGGTCGTCGCAAATATCGCGCTCGAAGGCATTTATTTTTTCAATGGTTTTTTGACGTTTTACACGTTGGAACGTCAAGGTTTGATGAAAAATAGCGCGAAAATGATTCAACTTATTCAACGTGACGAAGAAGTTCATTTACATTTATTTGTGAATATGTGGAAAACATTGCGACAAGAACTGCCGCATATTTTCACCGAAAAATTGATTGAAGAATGTCGCGAACTGATTCACCTCGCCGCGCAACACGAAATTGCGTGGGGAAAATACATTATCAGTGACGGCGTGTTGGGTTTGACCGATACGATTATTGAAGGTTTTATTCAGAATTTGGCAGATCAACGCCTTGAATCTATTGGCTTGGACATAATGTACAACGTGAAAAATCCGATCACATGGTTCGATGATGCCAGCAAAATCAATCTGGGCGAAACAAATTTTTTTGAAGGCAAAAATGCGTCGTATGTCGCAGGTGGAAGTTTAGAATGGGATTAACATGAAAATCAAAATCCAAAACGGCAGAATCATTGACGCGGTAAACGAACTCGATTTCATCGGCGATATTTATATTCAAGATGGAAAAATCGTTGCGTTTGATAACGCGCCACCTGATTTTCACGCCGCTGAAATTATTGACGCGACGGGAAAAATTGTTTGCGCGGGATTTGTAGATTTGAGTGTGCGTTTGCAAAATATCGCCAAAGAAACGTTTGTTGCCGCTAGTTCGGGCGTGACGACATTTTGCGTACAGCCTGATATTTCGCCCATTATCGATACGCCCGAAGTGGTTAAACATTTGCAAGAATTGGCAGAACACGCCCATTATTCACAACTTCACTTCATTGGCGCGTTGACGCAGAAATTGGAAGGCGGTGAATTAAGTTCGATGTTGTCATTGAAACAAGCCGGTTGCGTCGCCATGAGCAACGGTCATTTTCCGATAAAAAATTTGCTGATTATGCGCCGCGCGATGGAATATGCAGCCAGCCATGATTTGTTGTTTATGACTCGCCCGAATGAATTTAGTTTGAGCAACGGCGGTTGCGCTCACGAAGGCGCGATGGCGACCCGCTACGGTTTGCCAAGTATTCCCGAAGCTGCCGAAACCATTGCGCTGGAACAATGTTTGGAATTGGCGGAATTAACAGGTTGTCGCGTGCATTTTGGACAATTGAGTTCAAAGCGTGCCGCGATTAAACTTCATCAAGCGAAAAAATACGGCTCAAAAGTTAGCGCAGACGTGGCAATTCACCAATTGCATTTGACGGAAAATGACGTAATTCCGTTTGATAGTAATTATCATGTTTTACCGCCGTTTCGCAGTGTTGAAGATTGTGATTATTTACGCGCTGGTTTGAAAAATGGCACGATTGACGCGATTTGCAGCAATCATCACCCGCATCTTTTGGATTCTAAACTTGCCGCTTTTCCCGAAACCAAAGCGGGGATTTCCACGTTGGAAACGTTGTTGCCGTTATTGTTGAAATTAGTGTCTGAAAACGTGATTGATTTGCCGCAAGGTTTGGCGTTATTAAATGCGAAACCTGCCGCCATTCTAGGTTTAAAAACAGGCGAACTTGCAATCAATTCGCCCGCTGATATTTGTATTTTTGACCCAAATTTGGAATGGACAGTTGATTCACAAAATTGGCAAAGCGAAGGCATTAACACGCCATTTTGGGGACAAATTTTAACAGGTCGCGTCACGCATACGATTCAAGCTGGCAAACTCATTTTCAAACGCGCTTGAACATCACATCCCACACGCCATGCCCCAAGCGAATTCCGCGCTGCTCAAATTTCGTCAGCGGACGATAATCGGGGCGTTCACAAACCGTTTGCGTCGGACTTAAATTTTCAAAGTTCGGCGCACGATTCAAAATTTCCAACATCCATTCCGCATAATTTTCCCAATCCGTTGCCGCGTGAAAATAGCCATTTGGTACAAGTTTTCGCGCCAATAATTCCACAAAACTATCGCGTACAATCCGACGTTTAAAATGTTTTTTCTTGTGCCATGGGTCGGGGAAAAATAAATGCAATCCCGCCAAACTTTCATTCGGCACGCGCTGTTCTAAAATTTCAATCGCATCGTGACAATAAATTCGCACATTCGAGAGTTTCATTTCTTCAATTAACACCAACAAATGCCCCACGCCCGGGCGGTGAACTTCGACACCGAGATAATTTTTATCGGGATTTTCAGCCGCCGTTTTCGCCAAACTGTCACCGTTTCCAAAACCGATTTCGACAATGAGCGGCGCATTATTGCCGAAAATTTCAGTAAAATTCACTTCAGCAGTCGGGTCGAGGCAATAACGTTCTGCGTGATTTTCTAACGCGAATTTTTGCCCGGGTGTGACACGCCCTTTGCGCTGCACAAAACTTTTAATACGTTTGGGTTCAATTTTTTCAAATGTCATAAAATAATAAAAATAATAAACGTAAAAAGTGGCATTCGCCCACTGTGTTACCACAGCGAACTAATGCCACTTTGTGAATGAAATGCGCCGAAAATGCGATTAGAAAATAAAATCGTCGGCAGTTAAGGTTTTTACACCGCTTAATTCAACGGCAAATTCTGCGGCAGCATCGTTATTGGTGCTGACATAAATAACGCCTTTATCGAACCACACTTTACCCAATGCTTCACCGTCTTTAACAGCTGTTTTATCGACGAAATCCAGCACCGCAGAATCAGCCACGACTGGCGCAAGCGTAGTAGGAGGAGTTTCAACAATCGACGGCGGCGGATTTGTATCCGTTGTGCCGGTAGGTGGCAATGGATTCGTGACGACGGGAGCAGGTGTTAACGAATTCGCGCCAAATACCTTGTTGAATGAATCAACAGAATATATCAGCGTATCTTGTTCCGCTGTGAAACCTGATAAATGCACCGTGGTAATCTTGCCACCTGCTGCATACTGCAAATCAACAATTCCGTCGGCAGAATCGTTATTTTTGACGGTAGGATCTTGACCAACTGGAAAAGTGATTGCGTCACCTTTAGCGAAATTCGCAATGTTGTAAGTGTAATCACCCGCTGCTATTTGAAAATTAAAATCAGCTGATTTTGCGTCGTAATCACCCGCAGCCGACACGTCAATTTTTGTTATTACACTGAGTGACGCATCAGTTGCGATAATTTCAGCTTTCGTACTCGAAACAACATTCGCTTGAAAAGTGGGATTCGTAAAATGTGATAAATCGATTTTATCTTGACCGGATTTAAAGTCTCTAATAGTGTCACGATCCACTGTTGCAACGCCGCTGTCGCCATTCGAAAAAACAAACACATCTTTTCCGATGCCGCCAGTCAGGATGTCTTTGCCAGAACCACCGTCGAGCGTGTCGTTATTGGTTCCGCCAATAAGTTGATCATTGCCTGAACCACCGAATATCAAGTCGTCACCCGAGCCACCATCCAGGGAATCATTACCTGAACCACCATCGATTGAATCATCGCCATTATCGCCTTTGATGGTATCGTTACCGGCACCACCAAAAAGTAAATCGTTATTCTCGCCACCCGATATTTTGTCATTTCCCGCGTCACCGTCTATCGTGTCATCGCCTTTGTTGCCATTGAGCGAGTCATTCCGCGCATCACCATAAATGTAATCATCGTGCGTTGACGTTTTATCAGAAAAATCTGGTCTCAAAGGCATTCCGTTTGGCAATTCTGAATCTACAACAGGCGGAATAGAATGGGCGATTTTAATTAAGTTGACCAACCCAATTTCGTTAACCAATCTCACCAAGTTTTCAACATCCGCTGGACTAATTTTCAAGCCTGAATTTGTAATAAGTGTCGTTAAATCTGCTACGCTAATTTGGGTATTTACAGGAATGGGCGGCAATGTTGAACCA
>SESB01000367.1_pt1 | contig 33227 bp, 30 predicted proteins | sample 3171441 | NCBI WGS metagenome assembly SESB01 (sample SAMN06051867, study PRJNA518727) | freshwater metagenome | biome: subpolar coniferous forest; feature: holomictic lake; material: water; isolation source: holomictic Lake 227, 6 m depth | place: Canada: near Kenora, Ontario | collected... | reverse complement strand
TAATAAACGCCCAAGTTTCTTTTGGATCCCATCCCCAGTAGCGACCCCAAGCAGACTCTGCCCAAATAGCACCAGCAATAACCGCAAAGGTCCAAAGTGGAAACACCAGTGCAACTAATCGATATGAAAGATTATCTAGTACTTCAAGAGATGGAAGCCGTTGTGCCCAAACTGGGCGAACACCTTTTTGTTCATATCGATCTAATATTAAATATGCTGCTGCAACGCAATTTGCTAATAAAAATACACCACCAGAAATAATTGCAGCCGAAACGTGAATTACGAGCCAGGTAGATTTTAATGCTGGCACAAGTGGAGCACTTGGCCGGTAAAGCAAAGTAATTGCAGTTCCTAAAGTTAGGAGTACTGCTATTGAAACTGGGAGTCCAAGCCACCGTAATTTGTATTTTTTAAGTGCAAACAAATAAGCACCAGAGAAGGCAAATGCACCAGTAATTGAAAACTCATACATATTTCCCCAAGGAACTCTGTGTGCTGAGATTCCACGGAATATAACTGCTGCAGTTAACAGCAGGAATCCTAAAACCATGAAAGCAGTTGCCAATCGGCCAACCCGTTCAGTTCTTGAAAAATCCAACTTAGTTTTCTTAACCGATTTGGCTGGAGTTTTAACTGACCATGCAACCTCAACTGCGTGAGCAAAAAAGGCAAGTGTGTACAAAGCCATCGAAGCGTAAATAAAGTCGTTTGAAAGTAGCGCTGCTGAAGTATTACTCACTACTTAACTCCTTAACTAATTTCTTAATCTCATCTTCAAGACCTGGAATACCATTTTTAGCTAAACCTGCAACTTGTGTTTTTCGACCTTGCTTAATCCAAATTCTTCTCTGCCTAGTAAATAGCGAGATCAGTAATCCAGAGATAGCAAGTATTGCACCAAGTAAAGCGTATCCTTTTCCGGGATCGTTAACGATTTGTAAATTAACCCAAGAGTTCCATCCTGTAAATGTGATGCTGCCCTCACCAAAGTCATAACTCTCATTAAGTACTAAGGCTTTCAAGCCAATTCTTTCCATTTTGCTTGTATCTATCCGATAAACCGATTGTGGAACTCCACTATTAAGACCTAAATCACCTTTCCAAACTGAAATTAATAATCTTGGGTCTAAAACTTCTGGGTAGGAGGAAAAACCACCACGAATTGGATCTCGATCAGCAGTTGGTAAAAATGATGAAACAAAACCAATCTGAGGATTCATATCAGGAATTTTTATTGCTCCGATTGATGAAAGGTTTGCATCCTGTGGCAAGAATGGTGTTGGGCCGTCAAATATAACCTTGCCACTCTTATCTTTAACAATAACTTTTGGTGAATATCCATTTGCTTGCAAATAAACTTTTGTACTTCCATATGTAAGTGGCTTGTTAACTTTTATTATTTCAGTTTTCTCTTGTGAGCCAACTGGATTTGCAGCTAATACAGTTAATGTGTAATCAAGCGGTGCATTAGTTGTTGGGTCATATTCCGCTTTAAAATCTTTAATTGTTAAGGCAAAGGGAGGCAATGAATCTTCTGCTTGATACTTTCCAAAGCCTAAAATATCGTATGAAGTGGGTGTATTTATAAACCGATCACCCACATTTAATATCGCATCACCTTTGCTACCAAACAGCGATCCAACCCCGATAGCAATTAAAATTAGAACTAATGAAAGGTGAAAAAGTAAATTTCCACTCTCACGGGCATAACCTTTTTCTGCTGAAATAGAGTTTTCATCTCTTCGAACTCTAAATCTCATTTTTCGAAGCTTTGCCTCTGCTAAATCCAAATCTACTTTCTTAATCTCAGTGAAATATTCCATTCGATCTAAATATTTAGGTGTAAGTGTTGGCACTGCTCCGATCGCTTTTAAATGGCTAATACTTCTTGGTAATACACATCCAATAAGTGAAATAAATAGAAGTAAGTAGATAGCACTAAACCAGGGTGAGCTATAAACATTAAATAGGCTTAGACGATCTAACCAGACAGCAAGTGTTGGATTATCGATAAAGTATTGCTTAACCTGTATTGGGTTTTGACTGCGCTGTGGAAACAGTGAGCCCGGAATTGCCGCAATACCAAGAAGTAAAAGCAAAATAAGTGCAGTGCGCATGCTTGTTAACTGCCGCCAACACCAACGCAGGAATGATCTGCTATCTAAAACAGTGCTCATCAGATTAGTGGAATAAAACCAGTGATTAAATCGCGCAAAGTATTCATTAATTGATCCCACAGATTAGTAACTTGAAGAATGCCAATTAAAATTAAAAGGGAGCCACCAATTTTAGTAATTACATTTCCACGTCTTGCAATCATTTTTCTAAAAGGCTCTGCTTTATCTAAAAATAAACCCATTAATATAAAGGGGGTGCCAAGACCGAAACAATAAGCTGCCGACAAAATTGCACCACGCTGTGCGGTTGCACTTTCAAATGCCAACACTTGAACAGCTCCTAAAGTTGGTCCAATGCAAGGAGTCCAGCCAATACCAAACGCAAATCCGATAAATGGAGCTGATATTAAACCAGTTCGCATTTTCCAAGTAGGTTTAAAAATTCTATAAAACTTTTCATTAAATAAAAATATAAAACCAAGCGCAATCGTCAGTAAGCCAAGTACTACTGAAATAGCCCGTGAATTTTGAGCAATTTTTGAACCAAGTTGCCCAAATAGTAAACCGTAGGAAATGAACAGAGCTGTAAAGCCAGAGACGAAAAGTACTGATCCAAGCAATACTCTGCTTCTATTTTTGCTATCACTCATGCCAGATGCATAAGAAAGATACCCAGGAACTAACGGAATAACACATGGTGAGAAAAATGAGATTAATCCGGCAAGGCAAGCAATTGCCATTGCTATAAGTAGATTGGCATCAAATATCTGATTAACAAAAAAACTACTCATCAGCTATCACCTTATCGAGCATTTTCTGAAAAGTAGCAACTGTTGCTTCACCACTAATTCGAACTGCAACTTTGCCATTTTTATCAATAATTAATGTGGTTGGAATTGCATTTGGAATTATAGATCCGCTAAAACCTACTAATAATGCGTCATCGATAAATGTTGGGTAAGTTAGATTAAAGTTTTCATAAAATGCCTTTGCAGAAGAAATATTATCTCTAGTCAAAATTCCAGCAAATTGCACTTGTGGGTATTTAATAGAAAAATCTTGTAAGACTGGAGCTTCAGCTCTACATGGTGCACACCATGAAGCCCAAACATTTATTACAGTAACTTGATTTGGGTTAAGAGTTTTATCACCAGAGTTTAAAGTTGCCCCCGATATTTTAGGCGCTGGCTTTCTATCAGATTTGTTAACAAAAGATGCATTACCACTGCCAGCAACAAAGGAGTTTTCATTTTGTGCCGAGATACCGCCGCCAGAGCAGCCAGTAAGAAGAAGTAAGGTTAAAAAAACTGAAGTTAATTTCATTATTTTTTTGGCAGTAAATGTTTTGCAGGCTCTGAATATGATACTGAAGAAATCATTCCTTCACTATCTAATTCAAATGAAGTTACAGATGCCAACGTACACTCACGCTTTCTTGGGTCATGTAATAATCTTCGCCCTTCTACAGCTGAGCGCAAAATCCAGATTGGTAATTGGTGTGACACACAGATTGCATCTTTACCGCCTGCAGCATCGCGAGCAGCAAATAAACCTTTTAACATCCGGCTTATCAATTGATCATATGGCTCTCCCCATGATGGCTTCCATGGGTTATATAGGTAACGCCAAGATGCTGGATGGCGTAATACACCACTTCCTAATTCAAATTTTTTGCCCTCAAAAACATTGCTAGCTTCAATTAAATTCTTGTCTGTAGTTAAAGATAATTTATGTTTCGCAATAATTGGTGCAACGGTTTCTTGTGCCCGCTGCAATGGAGATGCATGAATTGCACCTAAATCTAACTTAGTTGACCACTGGCCAATCACAGCTGCCATTTCTTTGCCGCGATCACTAAGACGCCAGCCAGGTTGCAGACCATAAAGAATCTTTTCTGGATTATGGACTTCGCCATGTCTGACAAAGTGAATTGTTTGCGCCATGGTGATAAGCATAAAGCAGAAGAATTGACCCCCCTTCGCTAGGGTAGTGATATGGCGCTCACCCAAAAGCGAGTTGCGTTCTTTGATGTCGACAACACGCTATTAAAAGGTTCTACGCTCTTTTTCCTTGGGCGCGGAATGTATCAACGGGGCTTCTTTACAAAAAAAGACATTTCAGCATTTGTGTTAGCAAATTTAAGATATCGATTAACTGGTAGAGAAAATAAAGATGAAATAACTAGATTTCAAGATGCAGCTTGTGAATTTATCAAAGGCCATAATGTAATTGAGATTGAAAAAATTGGACAAGAAATTTATGATGAGTATGTCTCTCCTGCTATTTGGAAAGGTACAGTGGATATCGCACAAGAACATTTATCTAAGGATGAAGAGGTCTGGTTAGTTACAGCTACGCCTGTTGATATGGCAAATTTAATGGCTAAGCGTCTTGGCTTTACTGGCGCACTTGGCACCAAAGCAGAGGTAAGCAATGGGACATACACTGGAAAAATGATTGGAAATTTGTTACATGGTAGAGAGAAAGCATTAGCAATTAAAGAACTTGCTTCCAATAATGGATTTGAATTAAAAAATTGTTATGCCTACTCAGACTCTCACCATGACATTCCATTGCTTGAGGCAGTCGGTAATCCCCGAGTTATTAACCCAGATGCATTACTTGAGATCAGGGCTTATCGGGATAACTGGCCAGTTTATGATTTTAGAAGAGCAAGGCGAATTAAAAAATTTTTTGGGCCAACCGCTGGGCGAATCGCTGCCCTTGCTTCTTTGCTCTCACCACGAAAGCTAAAACGCAAAGGTAATTAGCCCACTCAAAACCCGAGTAAAGTAGGCCAGTTATGTCTAATGTCGCGATCACTTTTGCTGAAGAATTACGCGCGCGCTCAGATGAAGATCTTGCTGCAATATTTAAATGTCGCCCAGATTTAGTAACACCCGTACCAAATGATTTTTCATCCCTTGCTGCCCGTGCTACTTCAACACCGTCTTTAGTACGCGCACTTGATTCACTAAATCTATGGCACCACCAGATAATTGAAGCAGCTTGTGTGCTACCTGAACCATTTAAAAAATCTGAGCTAATTGCTGTAACTAGTGAAGAAACTACATTTGCTTTAGATTATCTGTGGCAAATGGGCTTGTTATATAAAGAGGGAAATAATTACCGTACGCCAACAAATTTAAAGCTATTAATTGGAGATGAGCCGGTTGGACTTGGACCGATTACTTCCGGAAAAGTAGATTTTTCTAAACTAAAAGATATCCCAAAGGCATCAGCAGATGTTCTAGAAAAATTAACTTGGGGCCCGCCTCGAGGACAAATTACAAATATCAAAAAGCCTGGAAGTGCGATTGGTTGGTTACTTGAAAATAATGTTTTAGTTGCACTTGATTCTCATACAGTCGCATTGCCTAGAGAATTTGGAATTAAATTACGTGGCGGCAAAGTGCATAAAGAGTTAGTAACTAAAGCAGCCGAGTTAAGTGGTAGAAAAGTTGATCAAAAACATGTTGATTTAGCTGCGATTGCCAATATCTCAACAATTTTAAGATGGTGTGAAGAGTTTCTTCATAACCTCTCAGACGAGCCACCAACTGCACTTAGAACTGGTGGTATCGGGGTTCGTGATTTAAAGAGAATTGCTGAGCACCTTGGCGTTGATGAAACCTGTGTCGGCTTCGTTGCCGAGCTTTGTTATTTAGGCGGATTAGTTGTAATTGATTCTGATGATCAAATACTTCCAACCTCCGCATTTGATATTTGGTTAACAAAACCTGCTGAAGAGCGTTGGTATTCATTAGTAGTTTTGTGGCTTGATACATCAAGAGTAAGCGGTCTAATTGGTAAGTCAGTTGATAAAAATATTGCACCCCTTGGCCCTGAGTTAGACAGAGCTGGAGTTTCATTAGTTAGAAGAACAACACTCAAAGTGTTATTGGAAACTCCACAAATCTCTCCAGAGCTTGGTATTTTGCAAACAATAGTTAAATGGTGGAATCCACAACGAGCTAATAATGATTTTATAGAATGGAATATCAGAGAGGCTGAGTGGCTTGGTATTACTGGTCAAGGCGCTATCTCTACATTCGGAATAAATTTACTCACCGCTCAAGAATCACTGGGAATTGCCGATGCATTGCCAAAACCAGTTGATCATATTTTAATTCAAGCTGATAACAGTGCAGTTGCTCCTGGTCCATTAACCGCAGAGCTTTCAGCTGAAATGGGAACCATTGCAGATATTGAAAGTCGCGGTGGAGCAACCGTTTATCGATTTAGTGAAGCATCAATCAGGCGCGGATTAGATCATGGTAAAACTGGTGATCAAATTAAAACTTTTTTAACTAAAACTTCAAAGACGCCAATGCCTCAACCACTTGATTATTTAATTGCTGATGTTGCAAAGCGTCATGGAAAATTAAGAGTCGGAACCGCTCATACTTATATTCGTTGCGAAGATGAAGGATTAGTGCAACAAATTCTTCACGATAAAAAGTGTGAACATTTACGGTTACGCAAAATTGCCCCACAGGTATTAGTTTCAGATCTTGAACTAACTGAAGTAATTAGCGAGTTAAGAGAGTTTGGATATTTACCAGCCGCTGAAAATGCCAGTGGTGTTTTGTTATCACAACCAAACTTACGTCGTGCTAAATCCAGGCCAAAGCCTCCGCGAATAATTTCAGAGTTCACTTCCCCTAAAGAAAGTATTGTTGTTGCTGCAGTTAAAACAATTAGAGCAGGTGAGAGAAGTCGTAAAGTTGAGCCAATTGTTCCCGGAACTTCATCTAATGAAACATTGGCGCTAATTAACCAATATATAGATGAGAAGCGGACTCTAGTAATTAGTTATGCTGACAATAATGGTGGTGTTTCAAATCGAATTATTGAGCCGATATCGATTTCACTCGGCACCCTCACTGCTCGAGATGAGACCACTGGTGAAATGGCGCAGTTTCGTATCCCCCGGATCAATGGCGTCGCACCATCTGCCGCCAATTTAGAAAATAAGGCAGACTTAGACCTATGACCGCACTAATTGATATCCAGAGGCTTGTTGAGTGCGAGTCCCCTACTGAAGATTTAGCAGCTTGTAATCAGGTTGTTGATTTAGCAGTTGAAATTGCAAATACCTTATTAAAAATTCCAGCAACGAAATTAGATGAAAGTGGCCGGCCAGTATTTTGGTGGGGCACAAAAAATCCAAAGATACTTTTACTTTGCCACCTAGATACTGTTTGGCCAAAGGGTTCATTTCAGCCCACTTGGAAAATCGAAGCAGATACTGCAACTGGTCCTGGTGTGTTTGATATGAAAGCTGGGTTTGTACAAGCACTTTATGCCATCTCACAAATAAATGGTGCGCAAGAAAATGTTGCTTTAGTTGCAACCACAGATGAAGAAACTGGCAGTGCGACATCAAAAGCATTAATTGAAAGGTTAGCAAAAACCGTTCAAGCAGTTTTAGTATTTGAGGCTTCATTAGATGGAAAGGTTAAAACCGGTCGTAAAGGAACTGCGATGTATCAGATAAGTGTCACCGGCAAAGCTGCACATGCAGGTCTTGAACCTGAAAAAGGAATTAATGCCACAACTGAACTTGCTAAATTAGTAATGCAAATTTCAGCACTTGAAAACCCAGAGTTTGGTACAACAGCGGTTCCCACTGTGATGCAATCTGGAACTACTACTAACACTGTGCCAGCATTAGCAAAATTAGATATTGATGTTAGATCTTTTACAATGGCAGAGCTAAATAGAATTGATAAATCAATTAAAGGTTTATCAAGTCAGGTAGCAAAGGTTGAAGTTACAGGTGGAGTAAATCGTCCACCACTTGAGATTTCAAGTACTAAAGAGTTGTATGAAAAGTTAGAGAAAGTTGCAAAAGATTTAGGTTTGGCACCAATTGGGCATGCAAGTGTTGGTGGTGCAAGTGATGGCAACCTTGCTGCTGCTGCTGGCGCTAAGGTGCTAGATGGCTTGGGTGCAGTTGGAAAAGGTGCCCATGCCCCAGGTGAATCAATAAAAATTTCAACTGTTGAAGAGAGAATTAAGTTAACTGCAGCATTTATCAATGAGCTACTTAAATGAGTGATGGTCCATTAATAGTTCAAAGCGATAAAACACTTTTATTAGATATTGACCATATCCTTTCTGATGAATGTCGTAGGGCGATTGCAGCTTTTGCTGAGTTAGAAAAATCTCCGGAACACATACACACCTACCGGTTAACTCCACTTGGACTTTGGAATGCCAGAGCATCTGGTCATGATGCTGAACAAGTAATTGATGTATTGCTTAAGTACTCAAGATACGCAGTTCCACATTCATTATTAGTTGATATTGCTGAGACTATGTCTCGCTATGGCCGACTTCGACTTGAAGCGCATCCAGTACACGGCTTGATATTGGTTTCAAATGATCCAGCGGTATTAAAAGAGGTAACCCGTGGTAAGAAAGTTGCACCAATGCTTGGTAAGCAACTTGATGAAGAAACTATTGTGGTTCACCCTGGTCAACGCGGATTTTTAAAACAAGCACTCCTTAAATTAGGTTGGCCAGCCGAAGATTTTGCTGGATATGTTGATGGTGAACATCATGAAATTTCGTTAAAGCAAGATGGTTGGAAGATCAGAAAATATCAAGAGTTAGCTGCTGAAGGTTTTTGGCATGGTGGCTCTGGCGTAGTAGTCCTTCCATGCGGTGCTGGAAAAACAATTGTTGGAGCGGCCGCTATGGCGCATGCAAAGGCAACTACTTTAATTTTAGTTACAAACACAGTTGCTGCCCGCCAGTGGCGAGAAGAGTTACTAAAGCGAACTGATTTAAATGCTGATGATATTGGTGAATATAGCGGTGCTAAAAAAGAAATTAGGCCGGTAACGATTGCTACATATCAAGTAATGACAACTAGAAAACAAGGGGTTTATGCCCACCTTGATCTATTTGATGCAATTGACTGGGGATTAATTATTTACGATGAGGTGCACCTACTACCTGCACCAATATTTAGATTTACCGCAGATATCCAATCTCGTCGCAGATTAGGACTAACAGCAACTTTAGTTAGAGAAGATGGAATGGAAGGTGAAGTATTTTCACTTATTGGACCAAAAAGATTTGATGTACCGTGGAAAGAGATTGAAGCACAGGGTTATATCGCCCCGGCAGACTGTGTTGAAGTACGAATTACTTTAACTGATGCTGAACGATTAAATTATGCAACTGCTGAACAGGAAGATAGATATCGTTTTTGTGCGACATCACAAACAAAAAAAGATGTTGCAATCGCACTTGCACGGCAACATGCCAATGATCAAGTACTAGTTATTGGTCAATATCTCGATCAGCTAGATGCTCTTTCAGAAGCACTTGGTGTCCCGGTAATAAAGGGAGAAACTCCAATTAAGGAGCGAGAAAGATTATTTGCATTATTTCGCACTGGTGAAATCAAATGCTTGGTTGTTTCAAAGGTTGCTAACTTCTCGATTGACTTGCCAGAAGCAACAATTGCAATTCAAGTTTCTGGAACATTTGGTTCCCGCCAAGAGGAAGCACAACGGCTTGGTCGAATCCTTCGCCCTAAAGCAGATGGCAGAGGAGCTCGTTTTTATTCATTGGTTGCCCGCGACACAATTGACCAGGATTTTGCTCAGAATCGACAAAGGTTTTTAGCAGAACAAGGATATGCATATCGAATCATCGATGCGGATGAAGTACTTAACAAAAATTAAGATTTAATTACGTTAGTAAATCTTTCTAAATCAACCTTCCAATAATCATGAATTTTATTATCAATCATTATTACCGGTACTTGCTCACCAAACTCTTTTTCTAGTTCATTGTCATTATCAATTAGTAATACTTCTAAATTAAATTCATAATCTGGCTTTATAGATTTGATTCGATCAATAGCAATTTCACAAAGGTGACATCCACTGCGTGAGTAAACAGTTACATTTTTCATTAATCTCTACCTAAAATTGAAAGGGTGGGTATTGGTAACCCACCTAGTCTATTGATTTGCTTAATTGTTGCTGATAATTTCCAATCTAGCATGACCTAATCATCTCAGACTGTTACCTTTAGCCTGTGCGCCTTAAATCAATACTTACTTCGATCGGACTTGTAGCTGCGATTTTAGTTGCGCCAATTTCACTTCCTGCTGCAAATGCATTGGAAATCAAAGTTGCACCTGCCGGTTGGGGATATATCTATGCGAGTGGAAAAACTGTTTCAGTTCAATCCACTCCTAGGTCGCCATCTGCAAATATTGAAAAGAAAAGTAATTTCATTGTTAACTTTAATACTGTTCCAACAGTTGCACGAGGCGCAGTTCAAGCTGCGATAGATGTTTGGTCAGAGAATTTTTCATCAACTGTTCCTGTTAATGTAAATGTATCTTGGGGTCGAGCTTCTAGCTATGGCATATTGGCAGCAGCTAGTGCTAAAAATAACTTTGCAAACTTTCCAAATGCACCCGATAAAACTCTTTATTACGCAGCCGCACTTGCGAATGCTTTAGCTGGTAAAGATATAGACCCAACTAATCCAGAACTTGAAATAACCATTACTTCAGATGCACCTTGGTACTACGGAACAGATGGTAAATGTCCGCCAAAGAGTTATGACTTAGAGTCTGTAATCTTGCATGAAATGGGACATGGTTTAGGTTTTATCTCTGGAAATTATTATGACCAATACTCTGGTTACGGAAGAATTGATCAACCAACCCCATTTGACGCATACGCACAACTTCCAGATGGCAGACGGTTAGCAGATATGCCATCACCATCAATTGAAACTGGAAAAGCACTTACCTCACCTTTATATTGGTCAGGCGAAAATGCAATTAAAGCTAATAATGGAATCAAGCCACCTTTGTATGCACCATCAATTTATGAACCAGGTTCATCTATAAGTCATTTGGATGAAAGAACATTCTCGCAATCTGGAGCGAATTCAGTGATGACGCCAAACTTAGATTCTGGTGAAGTTTTTCATTTACCTGGCTCGCTATTACTAGCCATGATTGATGACATGAGAGTTAAGCCGCCAGCTGGAATTGCTTATGGAACTCCTCAACCACCACAAAATGTTAAAGCGCTAGTTAGTGATAAGAGTGCAATTGTTGAGTTTGATCCACCAGTTAACTTCCGCTCAGCTCAAATATCAAGCTATGAAGTAAAGAATGTACAAAGTGGAGATTCAGTTATTGTTAATGAGAGCCCTGCAATAATTACTGGGCTGAGTAATGGCAGTAAGTACACTTTTACTGTCTCGGCCACTAACTCTTTAGGTACATCAAATACTGTAACTACAAACTCAGTAACGCCACAGGCTGTTTGGAAAAGCACGGTAATTGATAGCGCAGCTGATGCGAAATATCTTGCTAGTGGAACTTATGCTGGCAAACCAGTAATTGCTTACAGTGATAGTAAAAATGGGGATATCAAACTTGCCACCTATAGTGCTAATAAGTGGAGCACTAAAGTAATCGATGGTAATTCTGATGCTCTAGGTAAAACTAATAATGATGTATCTGGCTATATTTCAATGTGTACTTCAACTGTTGGTAAGAAGAATTATTTACATCTTTTCTATGGAGATTTGAAGGATAAGGATCTTAGATATGCAGTTTACGATGGTAAAAGCTGGTATTACGAAATCGTAGATGGTGACGCCCCTTCTATTCAAGATTACAAAGAGTTTCCAAGAGTTCGCGGTGGATCAGATGTCAGTGTTTCAAGTGCCTGTGCGGTTACCACAACGGGTGTGCAAGTTTTTTATCGTGATGAATCACAAGGAATTTTACTAGGAGCTGTAAAAGATAAAAATGAATGGCGATATGAAATTGTTGATGGTGACAAAGACACTGAAGATCGCACTACTGGAGATGTAGCTTTTCATATAAAAGCTATAACTGTTGGAAAGAAAATTCACTTAATTTATGACTCTGTTAGAGGTTTTGACCTTGATCGAAATGTAACTAGAGGTGACATTAGATATGCCACAAGAAGCAGTGCATTTGTTGAGGATTGGAGCTATAAAACTTTAGATACACCAGGTGAGGGTGTTGCAGTTGCAGGTTATGATGTTTCAGTTTTCAACGCAGCTCGCGGAGTAAATTTAGGATGGTTTACTGGAAGTGGAGTCTCATTCCCAGATCCGAACCAAGTTCGCTATCAAACTTTGTTATCTTCAACAATTAGCAACGTAAGTACTACAAACTATGGGGTTCCAAACTCGCCAATAGAGATAGATGAAAAATCAATCTTGTTTGGCTGTAATTTAAGGCTTTGCTCTATTAATAAAGCGGACAAATCTATTTCTTTAGTTTCTAGCGGAAGTATTAAAGATGGTGGAAAAAGTAATTGGATTAATGTAAATAAAATCAGATACGCCGTTGCCGGCGTATCTGGAAAGTTGACTCTGTTTAAGCCTTAACGTTCGCTTTATTATTTAGCGTTACGTCGTTGAATTCTGGTTTTCTTTAAAAGTTTTTTATGCTTCTTCTTCGCCATTCGCTTACGGCGCTTCTTAATTACTGAACCCATTTTGCTCCTTTAGTGAAATTACTATTAGACAAGATTACTAGTTAATCAGCACTAAACCAAAACTTGCACCCGAGTCGGTGATTACTGCCGTACCAATTTCATTATTTGCACCAATTGCAACCGCTGGTGCGGCAAGTGTGTATGAGGTGAGCACTTCACCTTTTTTGCCAAGCTCTAGTAGCACTGGTGTTGCTACCTTTGGTTTCCAGGCAGGAATGCCTTTAATTACACCACTTGAAATAAAGGCTGCCCAAGAATTTTTTCCGCTTGCAACTAATGTGGTTGATTTAGATAGGTATCGAACATTCCATACTGGTTTATTAAGAGCTGAGAATTTTGTTATGGCAGCTTCGGTTTTATTTGAGTATGAAACCTTTCCGCCTTGAAGTAATCCGGAATCAATTGCACTCCATGTTCGGGTAGTGCTTTTTAATGTTGCCCGTGCCACTTGTTGTAATAATCCAGTTGATGAAATTTTAAAAGTTACCGCATCTATTTTGCTAAGCGGCTTTACCTTTAATAATAAATCACCGCTTGAACCAACGGCGACAATACTTCCATCAGAATTGCTGATTGCAGAATTGATTTGAGTGGATTTAACACCATACTTAATAATCGGTGAAAAAACACCGGTCTTGGTTGCAGTAACATAAAATCCTGTTACCGCTGACTTTTCATAACTATCACCAACAATTATCAGATTAGCACCTGAAATCAATATCTTTTTTGGATGAATAATGTTTTCGGACACAAATTCAAATGTATTTAATAGGTTGCCAGTACTGCTTACTTGCCATAACTTAATTCGATTAAGGGGCGTATTACTTGGCAGAGCTGGATCTAAAACCACATTATCTGGATTTAAAGCTTTTCCTTGTGTTGTAGCAGGTGTTGGAGTGGTTATTGCAGTGCCAGCACCAGCTACCCAGATACTGCCATCAATATCAATTGCGGTAGATGTAGCTATTTCATTTGCAGTCGAGCCTAAACGTAAGTTCCATAAAGGTGCCCCTAATGATGAATAGCTTGCAATAAAACCATCGCTTAGCCCACCAAGTGATCCGCTTATCCAGGAAGAGCTTGGTGACTCAGTTGTGCCAGTTAAAACAATACTTACCGGGGTTAATGAAATATCACTTATCTCATCTGCCTTTAAATATGGCAACTCAATAATAGATTTTGTACTTTTCATTACTGCAGCTGTTGCAGGTATTGGTTGCAATGAAAAAATCAGCAAAACAATTAGAAAAATTTTCTTCAAGCCAACTCCTGAGCCCGCTTTTTAGCAGCAGCCATCGCATCGGCAACAATTTTTTCTAAATTACTATCTGAAAATACTTTAAGGGCTGCAGCAGTTGTGCCATTTGGGCTAGTCACGTTTTTTCTAAGCGTGGCCGCATCAATGCCACTTTCTTGCAACATTGCAGCAGAGCCAGTAATTGTGCCGATCGCTAACTGGGTGGCAACCTCTTCAGTTAGCCCAAGATTTACTCCGGCTTTAATCATCGCTTCAATAAAATTAAAAAAGTATGCTGGTCCGGAACCACTAAGGGCTGTAACTGCATCTTGATTTTCTTCAGCTACTTCAACTACTAAGCCACTTGCTGATAACAAATCCTTAGTGAGAGATAAATGATCATTGGTTGCGTTAGCACCTGGTGAGATCGCACTAACACCCTTCCCAATTTGTGCTGGGGTATTAGGCATAACTCTTACAACTGGATTTGTATTTGCTAATTTGCTTTCAATAAATTTTGTAGTTTTTCCAGCGGCAATTGATATTAAAAGTGTTTCTTTTTTCAAACTTTGGCTTAACTCACTTAACACGGTATCAAGATCCTGTGGCTTGACTGCTAAAAAAATTACATCGCAATCTTGTCCAATTTCTGTGATGCTCTTAACCTTGACTTGATAAGCACTAGAAATCTCAGCAGCTTTTTCACTACTTTTGTCGCTGATGCATATTTGTTCAGAATTGATAGAAGATGTGAGCAAACTCTTTATTAATGAAGATCCCATAACTCCAACACCAATAAAGCCAATACATTTGTTGGTCAGTGATGCTTTCATACTTTAAGCCTACCCAATTAGTCATTAACCCCACTCAACCCTTAAACTTTCGCTCTATGGCAACGACAAAAAGACCAAAATCTAAGTTATCTAAGAATGAGGTCGCCCCTAACTTTGCACGGGACTGGGTTGAGTTTGTAAACCCAGATAACTCTGAGGAAATCTTCAAGTGTGATCTGACTTGGCTAACCTCTTACTGGCAATGCATTTACGGCAATGGTTGTTGTGGAATTGATGGCGATAAACCAGATGCTGGTTGTTGTTCAGATGGTGCTTACTACACCAGCAAAGAGGATGAAGCGCGAGTATTAAAAGCAGCAAAGAAGTTAACAAGATCTGATTGGCAGTTTTATGATCAAGCCCGCCCTAAAAAATCTGGTGGAAAACTTACAATAAGTGAAATTGGTTTAGATAAAGATCGTAAGACTAAAAAAGTTAAGGATTCTTGTATTTTCCTTAATCGAGTTGGCTATGAAGCACCTGGCTATACCGGCTCTTTTGGTTGCGTACTACATCATTTAGCAGTTAAAGAGGGCGTGCACTTTGTTGATACTAAGCCAGATATTTGTTGGCAACTTCCACTACGTAGATCTTGGGAAACCCGTGAGACTGGGGATAAAGAGATCACTGTGGTTGTAATTGGTGAGTATGAAAGATTAGCTTGGGGTGAAGGTGGCGAAGATTTTGATTGGTATTGCACAAGTAACTCAGAAGCTCACACTGGAAAGATTCCGGTTTATCAATCAAGTAAAACAGAGTTAATTGCCATGATGGGTGAGGCTGGTTATAAAGAGTTAGTAAAACTTGCTGATGCTCGTATGGATGCAATTGTTGCCACCAGAAAAGCACAAAAACGGCGTGAATTACCACTCTTTGTAATCCATCCAGCAACAAAGGCTGCGCAAAACCAAAGATAGTCAGTCCTTGCCATTAGATTAACGCCATGGCAAAAGCACCAGCAAAAGATCCATTCCGTTGCGTTGAATGCGGTTGGAGCGCCACAAAATGGGTTGGCAGATGTGGTGAGTGCCAAGCATGGGGAACTGTTGAAGAGATCGCAGCCCCTAAGAAACTTTCTTTAGTTGCCGGATCATTTACTACCCCAGCAAAACCAATTGGAGATGTTGATTTAGCAAGTGCCAAAGCAAGGTCAAGTGGTGTTAGTGAGTTAGATAGAGTTTTAGGTGGTGGCTTAGTCCCAGGAGCTGCAATTCTTTTAGCAGGTGAGCCTGGTGTTGGTAAATCAACACTGCTCTTAACGGTGGCAGCTGAGACGGCAAAACAAGGGATTCTTTCTTTATATATAAGTGGTGAAGAATCAGCTTCTCAAGTGAGATTAAGAGCTGAGCGACTTAATGCAATTGATAAAAATTTATGGCTTGCGGCAGAGTCAGACCTTGGTGCAGTGATTGCCCATATTGATTCAGTAAAACCTGAATTACTTGTAATAGATTCAATTCAAACAATATCAAGCACAACTGTGGATGGTTCACCTGGTGGAGTAACTCAAGTTCGTGAAATTGCAGCAGCATTAATCAGAATTGCAAAAGAGCGATCAATCACTTTAGTTTTAGTTGGCCATGTAACTAAGGATGGCTCTATCGCAGGCCCGCGCTTGCTTGAGCACTTAGTTGATGTAGTTTTAAATTTTGAAGGAGAGCGTCACTCACGCCTTAGGTTAATTAGAGCAATTAAAAATAGATTTGGTGCCTCTGATGAGGTTGGCTGTTTTGATTTAAATGACTCAGGAATCGTTGGACTTCCTGATCCAACTGGCTTATTTACATCTCGTCATACCGATCCAGTTCCCGGCACATGTGTAACTGTTGCATTAGAGGGAAGAAGAGCACTTCTTGCTGAGATTCAATCACTGGTAAGTAATGGCAATCCAGATGGCAGAGATTGGGGAAACTCTCGTCGGGTAACAAGTGGATTAGATAACTCAAGAACTGCAATGACATTAGCTGTTTTAGAGCTTAGGGCCGGAATTAAAATATCTGGCCGTGATGTTTATGTCGCAACCGTTGGTGGAATGAAAATTACTGAACCATCAGCTGATCTTGCTGTTGCCCTATCGGTTGCATCCGCTGCAAAAGGGTTAGCACTACCAGCGGATTTAGTTGCAATTGGTGAGGTTGGCTTAGCCGGTGAGATTAGAAAAGTAACTGGCATTACTCAAAGAGTTGCTGAAGCAGCCCGACTTGGATTCAAACGTGCAATTGTGCCAGTTGGAAGTGATTTAAAGATTGCTGGAATTGAAATACTAGAAGCTAGTCGAGTTGAGCAAGCAATAAGTAAGGTGAAGATTAATTAGTTGCTTCTGCTAAATCACCAGGTGTATCTGGCAATGCAGATTTAGCAGTTCCCTTAAAGGTAAAGGTTGCCTCAGGTGTCTCATCTGAAACATCTACCAAAATAATCTCACCAGCTTTTAGATCACCAAATAACATCTTCTCTGATAAAACATCCTCTAATTCGCGCTGAATAGTTCTACGTAGTGGACGTGCACCTAGTACTGGGTCATAACCACGCTTAGCAAGAAGTGCTTTAGCGCCAGAAGTTAATTCAATTCCCATATCTTTTGCACGCAAACGCTCATCTAGTTGAGCAATCATTAAGTCAACGATTTGAACAATCTCTGCCTCAGTTAACTGGTGGAATACCACGATGTCATCAATACGGTTTAAAAACTCTGGACGGAAGTGAGTCTTAAGTTCATCTCCTACCTTTGCCTTCATGCGCTCATAACTACCTTGAGCATCTGCAACATTTGCAAAGCCAAGTGATAATGCTTTAGAAATATCGCGAGTACCTAAGTTAGTAGTCATAATGATGATTGTGTTCTTGAAATCAACCACTCGACCTTGGGCATCGGTTAGACGACCATCTTCTAGAACTTGAAGCAGTGAGTTAAAGATATCTGGGTGAGCTTTTTCAATCTCATCAAATAACACAACAGAGAATGGGCGGCGACGCACCTTCTCAGTTAATTGGCCACCCTCGTCATAACCAACATAACCAGGAGGGGCACCAAACAAACGAGATGCAGTGTGTTTTTCAGAGTACTCAGACATATCAAGTTGAATCAATGCATCTGAATCGCCAAATAAGAATTGCGCAAGAGTTCTTGAAAGTTCAGTCTTACCAACACCAGAAGGTCCAGCAAAAATAAATGATCCACCCGGACGCTTTGGATCCTTAAGGCCGGCACGAGTTCTGCGAATTGCTTGGGATAAAGCTTTAATAGCTTGATCTTGACCAATTACACGTTTGTGTAATTCATCTTCCATGCGAAGCAAACGAGCTGTCTCCGCCTCAGTTAACTTAAATACTGGAATACCAGTTGCAGTAGATAGAACCTCGGCAATTAACTCTTCATCAACCTCGGCCACAACATCAAGATCGCCAGCCTTCCAATTCTTTTCACGTTCAGCCTTTTCAGTTATTAAATTCTTTTCTTTATCGCGAAGGGAGGCTGCCTTTTCAAAATCTTGCCCATCGATTGCTGATTCTTTTTCTTTACGGGCAGCAGCAATCTTGTCATCAAATTCGCGAATTTCAGGCGGAACAGTCATACGACGAATACGAAGACGTGAACCAGCCTCATCAATTAAATCAATTGCTTTATCTGGCAGGTGACGATCTGAAACATAACGATCTGCAAGTGTTGCAGCTGAAACTAATGCCCCATCTGAGATTGAAACCTTATGGTGGCTTTCATATCGATCGCGAAGACCTTTAAGAATCTCAATTGTGTGCGCAACGGTTGGCTCTGAAACTTGGATGGGTTGAAAACGTCGCTCAAGGGCTGCATCTTTTTCTAAATGTTTGCGGTACTCATCAAGCGTAGTTGCACCAATGGTCTGTAATTCACCGCGAGCAAGCATTGGTTTTAAGATTGAAGCTGCATCAATTGCACCTTCAGCTGCTCCTGCACCAACTAATGTGTGAATTTCATCGATGAACAAAATAATATCGCCACGGGTTCTAATCTCTTTTAATACTTTCTTTAAGCGCTCTTCAAAATCACCACGGTATCTAGATCCGGCAACAAGTGCGCCAAGATCTAATGAATAAAGTTGTTTATCTTTAAGTGTTTCAGGAATATCACCTTTAACAATTGCCTGAGCTAAACCTTCAACAACTGCAGTCTTTCCAACTCCTGGCTCACCAATTAATACTGGATTGTTTTTCGTTCTACGAGATAAAACCTGCATAACTCTTTCAATCTCTTTTTCACGACCAATTACTGGATCTAACTTTCCTTCACGGGCTGCTTGAGTTAAGTTGCGGCCAAATTGATCTAAAACTAAAGAGGTTGAAGGTTGACCTTCCGCTGGTCCACCTGCAGCAACTGCTTCTTTACCTTGATAGCCAGATAGTAATTGAATAACTTGTTGGCGAACACGAGAAAGATCTGCACCAAGTTTTACTAATACTTGAGCAGCTACTCCTTCACCCTCACGAATTAATCCTAAAAGAATGTGTTCAGTACCGATGTAGTTATGTCCTAATTGCAATGCCTCGCGCAGTGATAACTCTAAAACTTTTTTAGCTCTTGGTGTAAATGGAATATGACCAGAAGGTGCTTGTTGGCCTTGACCAATAATTTCTTCAACTTGAGAGCGAACTGCTTCTAATGAAATACCAAGTGATTCAAGTCCTTTTGCGGCAACGCCTTCGCCTTCGTGAATTAAACCTAAAAGAATATGTTCAGTTCCGATGTAATTGTGATTGAGCATGCGTGCTTCTTCTTGCGCCAATACAACAACGCGTCTGGCACGATCTGTAAAGCGCTCAAACATCTGTCTTACCTTTCTTCCTGATGTAAATAGCCTAATGGCAAGAGCCGACCTTGCGCACTTTTATTAGGCTGTGAATAACTCGCCCATATATTGGGTCTGTTATGGCTATATAACCCTATAAGTGGGGCATTTATGCCCAGAATTACCTTCTTTTTTTCTATTCCTTTAAAGCTTCTGAGCAACTCCCCAGGAAAACTCTTTGATCTCTTTAATCTGCTTAAAACCGAACTTGGGTAGAACTTCTTCCCAAACCATTCTTACTCCCATCGCACTTTGTTCATCGGCAGAATAAATTTCTGCTTGCTCTGGATGTTCTTTGCAGTGGGGCGATTTAGCTATTGACCAATTTAAATCATCAAGAATTAATATTCCGCCTGGCTTCATTAATATTGAAAGCAATGAAACACCAAGTGCTGTGACATCAAATGTATGCCCACCATCAAGGTAACAAAAATCAAATAGTGGTTTTCGGCTTTTCTTAATCATCTGAGCAAGCTCCCAGGTATAAGAGCGATGTGCAAAAATTGGTGTTATTAAATCTTTATACCCAGTTTGTTCTATTAACTGAATAATATTTGGGCTCTTGGTTCGAGCTACCTCTAAATCAATAGTGGTTAGGTGACCCTTACCACGCGCTTTCATAATCGCGCCCATATATATTGATGACTTACCTTGGAAAAATCCTAGTTCAAGTAAATCTACTAAATCATATTTATTAATAATTTCATGAAGAACTAGCGCTTGCTCTTCCTTCATATATTTTACATCGCCAAATTTATTAGTTATTTCTTTGATACCAGACAAATCCGTATTAATTTCAAAAGATTTTGAACTTTTTCTGCCTAGTTTCATTTAACCATCTTAACTACAAAACCTTAAGCATTCTGGTGTTCCCAAGGGTATTTGGTTTAACACTTTCTAAATCTAAGAATTCAGCAATTCCTTCATCGTATGAGCGAAGGAGTTGAGCATAAACATCTGGTTCCACTGGAGTGCCTTGTATTTCAGTAAATCCGTGTGAACCGAAGAATTTAGTCTCAAAGGTCAAGCAAAAAACTTTCTTTACGCCAATCTCCTTAGCTTTATTTAAAATATTTTCTAAAATTGCATGCCCAATTCCTTTTCCATGCATAGATTCCACAACGGCAACAGTTCGAACCTCGGCTAAATCTTCCCAAAGCACATGCAGTGCCCCGCAACCAACTACCTCACCATCTACCTCAGCAACAGTGAACTCCTGCACAGCTTCAAACAAAGTTACAGTTTCTTTAGAAAGTAATCTGCGCTGGGCCGCAAATGAATCAACAATTGATCTTACTTTTTTTATATCGGATGTTTTAGCAGGCCTTACAACTACAGACATTACTCATCTCCTGCAGTTGGCTTAACTAGTGGAAATAAAATTGTCTCTCTAATTCCTAATCCAGTAAGTGCCATTAATAATCGATCAACGCCCATACCCATTCCACCCATTGGTGGCATGCCATGTTCCATTGCTCGCAAGAAATCTTCATCTAATCCCATTGCTTCAAGATCACCAGATGCACCAAGTTTTGCTTGTTCTACTAATCGCTCTCGTTGAATGACTGGGTCAACTAATTCTGAATATCCGGTCGCTAATTCAAAACCTTCAACATATAAATCCCATTTTTCTGCAATGCCGGCGATTTCACGGTGCGCTCTGACTAGTGGAGAGGTGTCAATTGGAAATCCTTTAACAAATGTTGGCCCCTTTAATTTGTCTATGGCAACATGTTCAAAAATAACTTCAGCGAGTTTTCCAGTAATCCACTTTGGGTCAGATTTAATTCCCAACTTACTAGCAATTTTCTTTAATTCTTCCATAGATGTTTGAGCACCTACCTTTTCACCAATTGCATCTGAAATTGCATCAAATAGTGATACTTCACTCCACTTACCACCAAGATCTAACTCTCTACCATCATGATGTTTAACTACATGTGAACCAAAAACCGCCTTTGCAGCATCTTGAACCAAAGTTCTAGTTAATTCAGCCATGGTATTCCAGTCACCGTACGCCTCATATGTTTCAATCATTGCAAACTCTGGTGAGTGAGAAGAATCCGCGCCTTCATTCCGGAAATTTCGATTTATTTCAAAAACTTTTTCAAGACCGCCAACTACACATCTTTTTAAATAAAGTTCGGGAGCAATTCTTAAAAATAAATCCATTTCATAAGCATTGCTAAAGGTTTTAAATGGCCTAGCTGCTGCTCCACCATGCATCACCTGAAGCATTGGAGTTTCAACCTCTAAGAAATTGCGAGAGTTAAATGTGTTTCTTAAAGAACGCATAACTGCCGGGCGTAATCTGGCATTACTTCTTGCCTCTGGTCTAACAATTAAATCTACATAACGCATTCTTACTCGACTCTCTTCTGAGAGTGGCTTGTGCTCTACTGGAAGTGGACGAAGTGCTTTAGCAGCGAGCGCAAATGAATTAGCCAATATAGATAACTCACCTCGCTTAGAGGTTATTACCTCACCAGTTACCGAGACAATGTCGCCTAAATCAATCTCTGATTTCCAAATTTCAAGTTGCGCTTCACCAATTTTATCTAGGGAAAACATCGCTTGTAATTCAGTTCCATCACCTTCGCGCAGATTTGCAAAACAAAGCTTGCCGGTATCTCTCTTAAAGATTACTCGCCCAGTGACTGATTCAATAATTCCAGTTGAAACATCTATTGGTAGCTCTTTATGTTTCTCTCTAATCTCAAACAGAGAGGCAGTTCTAGGAACTGAAACTGGGTATGGCTGCCCGCCGCGACTTAATATCCCGGCTCGTTTTTCTCGCCGAATTCGCAGTTGTTCTGGTAGGTCATCCTCATCAGCCATGATGAGTTAAATCCTAGCGCGGGCTAGTGCGGTTATGAATTAATTACGCTCATGTACTAAGCGCAATCCGATTAAAGTCAAATCTGGTTCATGAAACTCAATGGTTTCGCTAATTCCAAGTACTAGTGGGGCAAGTCCACCAGTTGCGATTACACAAACCTCACCAGAATCTGGATATAAATCAGCTAGTTCATCTGTAATTCGATTAACCAAGCCATCTACTTGACCTGCAAATCCATAAATAGTTCCAGATTGCAACGCCTCAACTGTGTTTTTACCAATCACAGATTTTGGTTTAACTAACTCAACTTTTCTAAGTTGGGCAGCTCGGGCAGCAAGTGCCTCAACTGATATCTCAATCCCAGGTGCTAACGCGCCCCCTAGGAACTCTCCCTTCGGGGAAACCACATCTAAGTTTGTTGAAGTTCCAAAATCAACAACAATAGAAGGTCCATCTGATCCGTATAAGGTAAATGCCGCAAGTGAATTAACAATTCGATCAGCACCTATTTCTTTTGGATTATCTACTAGTAATGGCACACCGGTTTTTACACCCGGTTCAATAATTGTGGTCTTAACATCACTGTAATGCTGATCAATTAATTTTCTAATCTCTCTAAGCACTGCAGGCACAGTTGAGCAGATCGCAACTGCGGTGATATCAAAGCCATCAACTAATGCTGCGTACTGCAACCACAACTCATCAGCGGTATCTCTTGGGTCAGTCTTAACCCGCCAGGATTGTTCTAATTTATCCTTATTAAAAACGCCAAGTACTGTGTTGGTATTACCAACATCAATTGCAAGTAACATTATTTTCCCTTTCTAAAGTCAAGGCCGATATCTAATGCTGGGGCTGAATGGGTAAGAGAGCCGATCGCTAAATAATTAACACCAGAGTTTGCATAAGCTTTTGCGTTATTAAAGGTAATACCACCTGATGCTTCAAGCTTTACCGCACCTGCTGTTACTGCAACTGCCTCACTACAAAGCTCAGGGCTCATGTTGTCTAGCAAAATTAAATCAGGCTTTAAGGTGATTGCCTCCTTTAATTGTTCAATACTGTCGACTTCAATCTCAATTGATTTACCTGGAAACATTTTTTTAATTGCATTAAATGCTGCGCTGATACTGCCGGCTGCAACAATGTGATTATCTTTAATTAAAGCGGCCTGAGAAAGAGTCAATCGATGGTTAACTGCTCCACCCATTCGAACAGCAAATTTTTCTAATTGCCGAAGCCCTGGCGTAGTTTTACGGGTATCTCTGATCTGGCATTTTGTGCCGGCAATTTCACTTACCCATTGATTAGTAAGGGTTGAGATTCCACTTAGGTGAGACAAGAAATTAAGGGCGGTGCGTTCTGCCAATAATATTTTTTGAGTATTGCCTTGCGCAGTTATTAGAACTTTCCCAGCTGAAACCTTTGCACCTTCATCAACTAAAACCTCATAATGATTTATGCCGCAGTACTCAAGAACTGCAGCTGCAACATGTAAGCCGCTGATAACTCCATTACTTCGGGCAGTGAAATCTGCGGTAATAACTTGGGTGTCAGCGATGGTTGCAACTGAAGTTAAATCTTGACCACCTGCTAAATCCTCACCAATTGCATCTTTAACCTGCTGAAATATGTGATTAGGAGATAGGCCTAACGCTTTTAAATTATCGCGAAGTTGATTCACTTAGATCTCCTCCACTTTAGTCTGCCAATTTCCATCAATATCTATTTCTTCAATAACTCTACTTAACCACTTATCAGAGCTTTGCGGGTAATCACTGCGCCAATGTGAGCCACGAGATTCAGTTCTAGTTAATGCTGATTTAACTATTGCAGTTGCAAGCAGGTGCAGATTAGATGCTTCCCAGGCTTCAATTCTTGGTTCAGTACTTGTTAATTTAGAAAGCTCTTGCAGAGTCTGCATTGTTTTTCGAAGTGAACTATCAGATCTCATTACACCAGCACCTTCACTCATTGAAATTTGAAGAGGTAAAAGAATTTTTGGATCCAGCAACATTGTTTTCTTATCTTCAACCGGTTCTTGTTGCGGTGGAAGTTCTTTTGCAAGAGTTGCAGCAATTCGTGCACCAAAAACTAATCCTTCCAGAAGTGAGTTTGAGGCAAGGCGGTTTGCACCATGTGCTCCGGTGCAAGCAGATTCACCGCAGATATAAAGTCCAGGAATTGAGGATTGGCCATTTAAATCGACCAAAACTCCGCCGGAGGCATAATGTGATGCAGGTGCTACTGGAATTTTTTCTTTAGTTGGATTAATTCCATTTGCAATACATGAGGCATAAATTGTTGGGAATCTATTTTCAAAATCATTAATTTTTGTTGCATCTAGCCATACATGGGGTTGACCGCTTAATTGCATCTGGTTAAATATTTCTTTTGCAACTACATCTCTTGGTGCTAAATCTGCTTGTGGGTGTTTGCCAACCATGAACTGTTCATTTTTATGGTTAAGTAACACAGCACCTTCACCACGGAGTGCTTCACTTATTAATGGCTGTTGCCCTCTATTTGCTAAATCACGCCATAAAACTGTTGGATGAAATTGCACAAACTCAACATCACCAACCTTTGCGCCAGCTCGAAGTGCCAGTGCAACACCATCTCCAGTTGAAACTGCTGGGTTGGTAGTTTGTGAATAAACCTGTCCAAGTCCACCAGTGGCAACTACAACTGCGCGGGCTAATGCTCTGCCGACACCATCTCTACTTCCAGCACCAATTACATGCAGGGTTACGCCACAAACTCTTCCGCTTGAACTTTTTAATGCATCAATTACTAATGCATGCTCAATAATTTCAATTCCAGAATCACTCTTAACTGCAGCTAGTAAAGCTCTGGAAACCTCTGCACCAGTTGCGTCCCCGCCGGCGTGCAATATTCGATTACGAAGATGGCCACCTTCACGGGTTAAAGCAATCTCACCAGTCTCAGATTTATCAAATACTGCACCATGGGCAATTAATTTTCTAACAGCTTCAGGTCCTTCTGAAACTAAAACATCAACCGCTTTTATGTCACACAAACCAGCACCAGCTGCCAATGTATCTTTTTTATGTTGATCAGGTGTATCACCAGGTCCTAATGCGGCGGCAATTCCACCTTGTGCCCATTTGGTAGAACCAGCATCAATTCTTGCTTTTGTTACCAATAAAACAGATAAACCATTAGATCTTAAATTTAATGCCGTAGTTAATCCGGCAACTCCGGAGCCAATCACAATTACATCAGCAGATGTGCTCCAACCTGGTGATCCAGTTAATAATTTCATTGGCGCATACCCATAGGTATATTGTCGATCAACCTAAGCTGATTTACCCAACCGGCAATAATTGCACGCTTATTTTTCGTATCAGGCTTAGCCATTTCAAATGTTGTTTCATCAATTACTTCAAGGTAATCCAATTTAAAACCTGGCTCTTTTGATATCTCACTCCTCATTTGTTCAATTGTTGGTTGGCTAAGCGCTCTGTAAATTACCTCAGCAATTTTCTCGCCATTCTTACCTAATCGAATATTTCTTGATGAGATAGCTAGGCCATTTTTTTCTCTGATTGTAGGGACTGAGATAATTTCAATCGGAAGTTTAAGTTTGCCTACCATTTGGTTTATTAAAAATAATTGTTGGAAATCTTTTTCGCCAAATACTGCAGCTTTTGGCTTAACTAAATCAAATAACCGTTTGACAACGGTTAATACCCCGGTGAAATGTTCAGGGCGGGAGGCACCTTCAAATATATTACCAATTTCACCAGCAGATATTTTTTCAATTTTACCTGGATAGATGGTTTGTTCATTTGGCACAAATATTGCTGTAGCCCCTGCTGCCTCAGCAATATTAATATCTTGCTCTAAAGTTTTTGGATAATTAACTAGATCGTCATTGTTTTCAAATTGAAGTGGGTTAACAAAAATACTTACTAAAACTTTTTCACCTTTTGTTTTTGCGATTTTAATTAATGATTGATGACCTACATGTAAAGCGCCCATGGTTGGAACTAATACATCCCATTTTTGGCGCGCTAAATCATCGACAGATTTAATTACTTCAATCATGGCTCCAGTCCTTTCCGGGTACCGGGCTAGAAGGTAAGTTTAACGCGAGCTATTGATGGATGCCAAAAGAGTTTTTATTGGACCGACGCCTGGTATTAACCCCTCCGGGTCGATTGCAAGCCATGGCGTTAAAACAAACTCTCTTGATTGAGCTAATGGGTGAGGTAATTTAAGGAATACAGAATCAATCACTTGATCCCCGTAAACAATTAAATCTAAATCAATAATTCTTGGCCCCCATTTGATGTCTCTTACTCTTCCCATTTGATCTTCAATTGCAAGCAACTTTGTAAGCAACTCTTCTGCCGTTAGCTCACAGTTACCAATTACAACAGCATTTATAAAATCATCTTGTGCAGGTCCGCCAACCGGTTTAGTTTCTATGAATGGGGAAACTACTAATTGATCTAAAATTGATTCGAGCTGGGTGATTGCTATATCTAAATTTAATTTGCGATTTTCAAGGTTAGAGCCAAGTGAAATAACAGCTTTCATCGATTGCGAATTATTTCAACTGAAACATCTTTGAATTTAAGAGTTAATGGAGCCTTTGGTTTATGAACAATGACTTTTACTTGTTTAACTTTCTTGTATTTATTTAGAATAGATTTTGCAATATTTTCAGCAAGAGTTTCAATTAACAAGACCGGTGTGCCAGTTATGTGGTCATGGGCGATCTGGGCGGCCTCTGCATAGTTAACGGTTTTACCTAAATCGTCTTTAAGATTAGTTAAATTAATACTTAATTCAAGATCGACTATAAATTTCTGCCCTTTTTTGCGCTCACTTAGAAATACACCGTGAAATCCTTTAGCGCCTATTCCTGTAATTTTAATTAAATCACTCATTTACGTAGCCGTTCAATAACAGATATTGCATCTTTATGCGCTTTAACTGCATGTGTCCGCACGCCCCAGACTTTAAGCCTTGCTAACTCAGTTGTTAGTGCAATTGTGGCCGCTTCGCGATTATCTGGCTCGGGTGCATTAATTAACTCTCCTAAAAATCTTTTACGGGATACGCCAACAAGAAGTGGGTAGCCAAGTAACTGAAACCTTTCAATATTTTGTAATATCTGCCAATTATGTTCACTATTTTTCGCAAATCCGATACCTGGATCTAAAATTATTTGTTCAGTAGATACGCCAGCTTTTAAAAGCGCAGAAACTCTTTCATCTAGTTCATCTTTAACCTCTTTAACTACATCTTCATAAACTGCTTGTTTTTGCATCTGTTTTGAATGCCCCCGCCAATGCATAACGATGTATTGAATATGCGGGTTTGCAGCAATTACTTTTGCCATTTTTTCATCAGCTAAACCACCGCTAACATCATTTATATATGTGGCTCCGGCTTTAATTCCTTGTTTAGCAACCTCTGATCTCATCGTATCAACGCTAATTACTGCACCATCTTTTACTAATTCAGTAATCACTGGGATAACTCGAGCCAATTCATCTTCTTCACTAATACGCTCAGCACCTGGCCTAGTTGATTCACCACCAACATCAATAATGTCAGCACCCTCAGCAATTAATCTTCGGCCTTGAGTTATTGCATCTGATTTAGATAAATACTTACCGCCATCTGCAAACGAGTCGGGGGTAATATTTAATATTCCCATTACAAGGGTTTCTGCCATTTTCGCTACCTGCTTTGGTTTATTAACGAAATTGCTTCAGCCCTTGTTGCTGGATTTAATAGCTGGCCACGAACTGCACTAGTTGTTGTGCGCGCCTGTGATTTTCTAACTCCACGCATCGACATACATAAGTGCTCGCAATCAATAATTACAATCACTCCACCTGGCTGCAAAATTTCTACTAACGCATCGGCTATTTGTGATGTAAGCCGCTCTTGTACTTGAGGGCGCCGTGCATAGAGATCAACAAGTCTTGCAAGTTTAGATATACCGGTAATTCTTCCGCTCTCGCCTGGAATATAACCAATATGAGCTACGCCATGAAATGGAGTTAGGTGATGTTCGCAGTGAGAAAAAACTTCAATCTCTCTAACAATTACTAACTCTTTATGACCAATATCAAAAGTAGTTGTTAGGACATCTTCTGGTTTTTGCCAAAGTCCAGCAAAGTTTTCAGCAAATGCTTTTGCTACGCGCTTTGGCGTATCTTTTAAACCATCTCTACTTGGGTCTTCACCTAAAGCATGAAGTAATTCAGTTACCGCTTTTTCTGCCCGTGCTTGGTCAAACTCCTTTTTAGCACCACCATCATGGGGTCCCATTGATACGGAGTTAACCTCACTCATTTACATCTTTACTAGCATCTTTATCGCTTTTTTTAACTGATGCTTTCTTAACTATCTTTTCCTCTTCAACAACCTTAATTTTTGCTGGTTTTAAAGCAACTGGTGGTTGATTTGAAGGAGTTCGGTTTTGTGAACCAGTCCATGCAGCTCGAGGTTTAACCTTCTTAACCTTCTTAAAAATAACAGCAATCTCTTCTTTGTTTAAAGTTTCATTCTCAAGTAGTTCTTCTACTAAACGATCTAATGTTTCACGGTTTGCAACTAAAACATCAAATGCTTCTTGATGTGCATTCTCAATCATCTCTCTGATCTCACTATCCACAATTGCGGCAACATTTTCAGAGTAATCTCTTTGATGTCCATAATCTCGTCCTAAGAATGGTTGTGAGTCTGAGATTCCAAGTTTGATCGCACCAAGACGTTGCGTCATTCCATATTGAGTAACCATTGCTCGGGCAAGGTTTGTTGCCTTCTCAATATCATTTGAAGCACCAGTTGTTGGATCATGAAAAATTAACTCTTCAGCAGCTCTGCCACCCATTGTGTATGCAAGTTGGTCAAGCATTTGATTTCTTGTAACTGCATAACGATCTTCATCTGGCAACACCATTGTGTAACCAAGCGCTCTACCTCTTGGCATGATTGTAACTTTGTGTACTGGATCGGTATGAGGAAGTGCGTGTGCAACTAATGCATGTCCGCCTTCATGGTAAGCGGTAATTCTTCGCTCTTCTTCAGTCATTAAGCGAGAAACTTTTTGTGGTCCTGCCATAACTCGATCGATCGCTTCATCTAAATCAGAGTTACGAATTGCTTTGCGCTCTTCTCTTGCTGCAAGAAGGGCTGCTTCATTTAAAACATTTGCTAGATCTGCACCAGTAAAGCCTGGGGTTCGCTTTGCATAAGAAGGTAAATCAACATCTTTTGCAACAGGTTTATTTTTAGCGTGAACTGCAAGAATTGCAGCTCGTCCTTTTAAGTCAGGCCTGTCAACAGATATCTGGCGATCAAATCTGCCTGGACGAAGTAGTGCTGGATCCAATACATCTGGTCGGTTGGTTGCAGCAATTAAAATAACTTGGCCGTTTGCTTCAAAACCATCCATCTCAACTAATAATTGATTAAGTGTTTGCTCACGTTCATCATTTCCACCACCAAGACCTGCACCGCGTTGTCGACCAACTGCATCAATTTCATCAACAAAAACTATTGCTGGTGCATTTTGTTTTGCTTGAGCGAACAAATCACGCACACGAGATGCACCGACACCAACAAACATCTCAACAAATTCAGATCCAGAGATAGAGTAGAACGGAACCTTTGCTTCACCAGCAACTGCTCTAGCAAGTAATGTTTTACCAGTTCCAGGTGGGCCGTAAAGTAAAACACCCTTTGGAATTTTCGCGCCAATTGCTTTGTACTTATCAGGGCTAGCTAGGAAATCTTTAATCTCGCGTAATTCTGCAACCGCTTCATCAGCGCCTGCTACATCAGCAAATGTATTTGTTGGAGTTTCCTTGTTTTGTAACTTAGCCCGTGAGCGACCAAATGAAAGTACTCGACCACCTTGACCGCCACCCATAAATAACATGAGTAGGAAAATAATTAAAAAGATTGGCAAAATACTTAATAACAATGAAACAAAGAATGATTGTGAAGGTACTTCTACATTCCAATTAGTAGATGGTGGATTACTTGTTAATAGCTCAACTATTAATTGTTCTTGCCCAGTTACATAAGATGCTTCAAGTCTGGATGCACCATCGACTAGTTCGCCATCTTTTAATACCACTCTAACCTTTTGATCGCGATCAATAACAATTGCTGATTTAACATGATCTTGTGAAATTTCATTTAAAATTACTGAAGTATCAACCTTTGTAAATTCTTTTCCGGTTGTAGAGATTTGACCAAAGATGCTTACTGCAACAAGGGCGGCAACGATCCAAAATAAAGGCCCACGCAAAATTCGTTTAGCTAATGCAGGTGATGGCTTGGCAGGTTTTTTCTTGCCACTTAATCCCTTTAATTTAGGAATCTTGATCTTCTTCTTTGGCGCCACCTAATTACATCTCTTTCTTAAAGCCGGTATGGGGGCTTAAGAATAAAGGTGTTTGGCTAGAACGCCAATAAATGGCAGATTTCGATACTTCTGATTGAAATCTAAGCCATAACCAACCACGAACTCGCTTGGAATATCAAAACCTACATACTTAGCATCAACCTTAACTGTTGCTGCATCTGGCTTTCTAAGAACAGTTAAAACTGAAACAGATTTAGCTCCACGAGAAAGTAAGTTTTCAGTTAGCCATGAAAGTGTTAAACCAGTGTCTAAAATATCTTCAACAATTAAAACTTCTCTACCTAAAATATCACTATCTAAATCTTTTAAGATTCTAACTACACCACTTGATTTAGTACCAGCGCCATAGGATGAAACTGCCATCCAATCCATATCAACATGGCGTTGCAAGTGGCGAGAAAAATCTGCCATTGCCATAATCGCACCTTTTAATACACCAACTAAAATTAAATCTCTTCCTTCGTAATCTTTATTTACTTGAGCAGCTAACTCTTTTAAGCGAGTTTGAATCTGCTCCTCACTAACAACAACTCTTTCAATGTCATTACCAAGGGCTGATAGATCCACGGTGCTCCTTATTTATTTGGTTGAGAGGGTGATTCTGCCTGAATTTCTTAAAAGCTTCACATCCCCAGGGAGCGATAGCTCTTTTTGCCCGTGCCAATCAGAGATTAATGCCTCAGCACCGTTGATATGTTCGGCTGAAAGGCTGCCGGCAGGCGCTCCAGCTTGGTAAATAGCAAGCCGTAATACTCGAGTTCTAATTGCTCTGGGTAATCGCTCTAACTCATTAACAGATAAATTCAATGGATCTGTCTGAGCAAAATATTCGAGGGCAAAACTATCTAATGCATCGGCGTCATCACGTAGCAAGTCAGCACTTCTAACTAAAGCTTCAGTAATACCCGGTCCAAGATTTTCTTCTAAAATAGGTAATGCATTCTTACGAGCTCTTACTCTTGCAAATCTTAAATCATCATTGTGTGGATCTGACCAAATTTCAATACCACCTTCATGACATGCAGCAACTGTTGTTTGTCTTGAAATCTTTAAAAGTGGCCGCACATAAATATTATTTTCTACCGCCATGCCTGATAGAGATCTTGCGCCAGATCCTCTTGCTAAACCTAATAAAACAGTTTCAGCCTGATCATTTAATGTATGGGCGAGTAAAAAATACTTTGGCCTGTAAGTATCAATAAATTGATTAAAGATTTGGTAACGAGCCCGGCGAGCAGAGGCTTCTAACCCATCAGTAATTTTTACTTGTGCAACCGCTGTTTCAACTTGGGTATAACCAATCTCTTTAAGCTTAGAAATAGTTTGTGAAGTAATTTGCGCCGACCCATCCTGTAATCCATGGTCAACAACTACTGGAATAACTTTAGTTTGATTTGCTTCTAAGAAAAGTGCAAGTGCAAGCGCCATTGAATCAGCACCACCAGAGCAACCAAATAAAATTGTTTGTGAAGAATCAGCAATCCAAGGTTTAACGGCTTTGCGAATTTCCCAAAGTGAAGGTGTGCCTGCGGTACTCATACCGAGAAGATTAGACCCGACCCCCGTATGGCATTAAACCCTTAACGCTGTAGATGCTTGAATAGAGCAAACCTTTATCTTTTGAGTTCGCTTCCCACATCATGCCATCCCCGGCATAAATAGTTATGTGGTGAATTGTGCTAACTGTTCCCTTGTATGAGTAAAACAAAAGGTCACCTGGCACTAGTTCACTTAATGAAACGCGTTTTGTTGCTACCCAATAAAGTGAGGAGTTAAGTCGATCCCAATTTGGAAAGCCCAGACCTGCAGATCGATATGAAGCAAAGACCAAACCAGAGCAATCAAATGTGGTTGGTCCTTCACTTCCCCAGACATATCGCTTCTTAGCTAAAACCTGTTTTGAGGCATACTCCACCGCAGCTGCTCGCATTGCTTCCGTTGATCTAGTACTACTTCTACCGGTGAAGCCAATATCTGGCCAAATCTTTGATTGATCAGGTGTTAACGCAGCTCGACTTGCATTTGCCTCTTCCAATAATGCAAGTTGGCGTTGTTGTTCAAGTGTTACCCGAGTTTTCTGAGCAACTGCTAACTCTTTTGCTAATTTATCTTGAACTGCTTGTAATTTATCAACCTCTTCTTGCTGCATCGCCTCTGCTGCCTCTGCTGCTTTTTTTGCAGCGGCAACTTTAATTGTGGCGGTAGCTTGTGCTTGTTTTGCAACATCAGCTGCCTTTTGCGCAGATGATGCAACAACCTCTGCTGACTTAAAACGATCTAACGCAGTTGAATTATTTTGTCCAACCGCATCTAATGCATTTAATCTGTCCGCTAAATCTTGTGGGCCATCTGCCTTAAGCAATGAATCTAAGTTTGTAAATCCACCACCTGATACATAAGCATTGGCGGCTAACTTTCCGATTGCTC
>SESB01000358.1_pt1 | contig 33525 bp, 32 predicted proteins | sample 3171441 | NCBI WGS metagenome assembly SESB01 (sample SAMN06051867, study PRJNA518727) | freshwater metagenome | biome: subpolar coniferous forest; feature: holomictic lake; material: water; isolation source: holomictic Lake 227, 6 m depth | place: Canada: near Kenora, Ontario | collected... | reverse complement strand
ACAAAGGGGCGCAAATGTTGGAGACCGCCATTGATGCCTAAATTTGTCCTGATTCGGCCACAGTTTCCAGAGCGAAGCAGTGGCAGGCGAACGGCTGGAACTGGAGTCAGAGTTTATGTTTAACGGGTGCCTGCTCCTTATCACCCCACATAGTGGTATTAATTTAAGTAGCTGGCTTTCCCCATAGACTCTTCAGCCACCTCTCCACATCATTAACATAAGTAAAAATTACTGGTACGACTAACAAACAGAGTAAGGTCGAACAAATCAGACCGCCAATGACTGCTGTTGCCATAGGTTGTCGAAAGCCGCTGTCCGTGCCAATGCCCAAAGCAATTGGTAGCATGCCGGCTATCATGGCTACGGTAGTCATGACTATAGGCCGGGCGCGTTTGTGACAGGCGTCAATCAGCGCTTCAACTCGACTCTGGTTTCTATCACGCATCCCGACGATCGCGTATTCCACCAGGAGAATAGAGTTTTTGGTGACAATACCCATCAACATAATAATCCCGATCATGGACGACATATCCAGTTCGCTGCCGCTGACCAGCAAGGCGATAAACGCGCCTCCCAGTGATAACGGGATCGCAGAAAGTATCGTAATGGGCTGGAAGAAATCCTTGAATAACAGTACCAATACGCAGAATACACATACAATACCGGTGAGCATTGCCATTCCGAAACCGCCCATCAGCTCTTTCATAACTTCAGCATCACCGGTCTGGATTAAATGTACGCTGGATGGCATGCCGATCACTGCAGGCAACGCTTGTGCCGCTTTCATGGCTTGCCCCAACGGCATACCAGTCAATTCGGCATTAATGGTGACAAAGCGCTGGCGGTCATAGCGGTCAATTTGCGTTGAACCGCTTTCCAGACTGAGTTTAGCCACACTGGCAAGCGGAACCAGACCCGTACGGGAACGAACACGCAAATTGGCGATGGCCTCCAAATCTCTGCGTGCTGCGTCCGCCATGCGCACCCGAATATATAACTGGCGATTATCCAGATTGAGCTTGGCTAGCTGGTTATCAAAATCGCCGCTGGTTGCAATGCGTACGGTTTCGCCAATAAGTTCAGCGGTGACACCCAAATCCGCAGCGCGATGCCAATCAGGGCGGATGATGATTTCCGGGCTTTCCAGATCGGCCGTAGAATTGATATTGCTTAGGGTGCCGACGTTGCGTAACTCTCGTTCTACCGCTTGTGCGGTGGATTTGAGCGCATTTTCATTATCACTGGCCAGAATCAAAGCAAATTTCCCACCCGGCCCGCCAGTGCTAATGCTAAAACGCGCACCTGGAACCGTTTGCAAAGCCTGTCTGGCTCCACGCTCAATCTCGACTTGCGGTGGGCGCAGAGCACGATCGGCAAAACTTAACAATACCGAACCTTTGCGGACACCACCGGTAGCCTGAGAGTTGCCAACTGCGGCGAAAGTATGATCAATACCTGCTGCCTGAGCCAAGGACTTACGGATAGATTCGGCGACAGTCACGCTATCGTCCAAAGAACTGCCGGGTGGCAATTCAAAGTTGAGAGAGGTATAGCCCCGGTCTGAAGCAGGCATGAAACCAGTATTGATAAACGGTAGAAGACTACAACTAGCGATAAAGAATATCGTGCTCAATATCAGCGTGGTACGTCGGTTGGCTAGCGTCCAGCTTACCATTTTGATGTAGTGCCTCATATAGCTACCCTCAGGCGTCTCTGCATGCGGGTGGGATTTAAGAACAAATACCGCCAGCATTGGCGTCAATAAGCGAGCTACCAATAAGGACGCCAACACGGCGACCACTGCCGTCCAGCCGAATTGCCGAAAAAACAGTCCGGGAATCCCGCTCATCGCAGCGGTCGGAAAAAATACTGCGACCAGCGCGAACGTAGTGGCAATCACCGCCAGCGCAATTTCCGTAACAGCATCTCCCGCCGCCTGACGGATCGATTTTCCACTACGCGCATGACGGGCGATATTTTCGATTTCTACAATGGCGTCGTCCACCAGAATACCGACTACGATCGCTAAAGCTAACAAGGTCAAAATATTTAAAGAGAAGCCTAGCCAGTTCATTACGGCGAAGGTAGGCAAAATAGACAACGGCAGCGCAGAAGCCGATACCAGCGTCGCCCGCCAATCACGCAGAAACCACCAGACTACCAATACCGCCAGCAGCGAACCTTCATACAGCATGTCCATGGAACCTTCAAACTGATCATGCGTATATTGCACCGTACCGGCAATCAGAGTGAACCCTAAGGTATCATCTGCTTGTTGCAGCTTTTTCAGCGTTGCGTCCAGTTTTGCGGCGATCAGAGTTTCATCCGCACCTTTGGCCCGATACATGCTAAAACCCAGCACTGTTTTGCCGTCCAGCAGGGCCGTCTGGGTGCGTTCCGCTATGGTATCGCGAACCGTAGCGAGTTGATCTAAACGAAAGCTTTTACCCGTGCTCAGGGCAATAGGCAATGCGGCCAATTCTGCAGCCTGATGCACAGTAGCCAACGTGCGTACCGTCTGTTCATCTTGCCCCAGATTGCCTCGTCCACCTGACGATTGTTGTTGTACCTGACGCAGCGCATGCGATACATCTGTGGCTGTAACACCCAAGGACGCTAAGCGTACCGGATCGACCTCTACCCTTACCTCACGCGTTACCCCACCCAGTCGTTCGTAACGCCCCACACCGGAAACAGCCATAACAGCTTTTGCTAATTCATTGTCCACAAACCAGGACAAGGCTTCTTCATTCATACTGGAAGACGAAACAGCATAAGTCAACATGGGTGCACCAATCACATTGACAGCGCTAATTACGGGTTGCTGCAGACTGACCGGCAGATTGGTGCGTACCTGATCGACGGCGTCTTTGGTTTCAATCAAGGCATCGGAAACGGCTTTTTCAAGGACGAATTCGACGGTGATAGTCACCAGCCCATCTCGGATGGCGGTACGAATATGTTTGATGCCTGCTACGTTAGCTATTGAATCTTCTACTTTACGGGCAACTTCGGTTTCAAGCTGGGCAGGCGCGGCACCGGGCTGGGTGAGCTTTACCGTGATGGTCGGCAACTCCAGATCCGGCATACTCTGGACAGATAATTGCTGAAAACCGCGCAGTCCGGCAATGCTTAACAGAATGAAGAGCAAAATGGACGGAATAGGATTGCGGATGGACCAGGTTGCCAGATTCATTGCTACGTCCTAATGTACTGTATCGGTGGCAGGCAATACTTTTACTAAATCGCCGTCATTAAGAAAACCAGCACCCTGTGCGACCACTTGCACGTTTTCATCAAGTCCTTCCAGAATTTCCACGTCCTGCCCTTGACGGCGTCCAGTGACAACCCTTTGCAGCTTAACTTCGGATATCTCTTTATTTTCGTTGAGTTTAACCACATAGCTGTGACCGTCACGAATAATGACACTGGCCGCTGGTACAACCAGCGCAGGAGTTTGGGTTAATAAAATTCGCCCATTGGCATACATACCTGCGCGTGAAAGACTACCTGGTTCAACGTCAGCGAATAAGGTGCCCAATCGGGATTGGCTGTCCAATGAGCTGGCAATTTTTCTAACTTTAGCGACCGCATGACTGCCATCTGGGAGCTCTAGCTGGATGCTCTGACCAATTTTTATTTTTGCCAATTGCTCAGCCGTTAATTCACCCCGCCATTCCAGGCGATTTTGCCGGATCAATTTAAACAACTCCTGACCAATACTGTACACGGTGCCGAGCGTAGCGTTACGTGAACTTATGATGCCATCGTCAGGCGCGGTGACTTCTGCATAACGGAGCTGTATCCGCTTTGCCGCCAGTTGTGCTTTAACTATATCTACCTGGGCCTTTGTTGTTAGGGCTTGGGTCTGGTTTTGCAAAATATCCTGCTTACTTAATCCCCCATTTTCTTGCAGTAACGCAGCGCGTTCTCGATTTGCCTCAGCCTGAACCGCATTGGCTTCCGCCTGAGTCAAGGTAGCCATGAGTTGAGCTTCATCGGTTTTAAGCATGTCTGTATCAAAACGCGCTACCAATTGACCTCGGTGAACCACGTCTCCCACCTCTGCACTGACTTCAACCAGACGCAGACCGGCAACCTGAGCGCTTAATACCGCTTCCTGCCAGGGTGCGATGGCACCAGGAACTTCCACACTTGCCGACCAGGACTCCCTATGTGATGTTGTTCGAGTCACATTAAGGGCTGGAATAGCGGGTTTATCTGCTAATGAACGGCTTTTTTTTGCACTCATGGCCAGTGCAATGATACCGACAACAGCAACTAACCCCAGCACAATCAAGAGAATAATCACATAACGCCTGGACCGAGATTTTGTTGGATTACTGGAGTTTAAGCCTGTTGTACTCATTGAATGACATGTTCCAAAAGAGAATCTGCATAGTATACCAGCGGAAATGCTGAGAAAAAGTTTGACCGATTATCTATTATTAGCAATTTACGCACCATTAAACAGTGGGGCGCTTAGCCAAAGCGGATTTCATTAATCTCTAGCATGATAAAAACAAGCTGTTAGTCCTGAAAAGTTGATAAGAATATTGATCTCAAAGTGTATCCTGGTAAAGCTTACCCCGTCTTGGCGCCTCAAGTTAGCTTGAAATTGAATGGAGTTGCTGTTTATTAACCATGGCAAAAACACATTCTGTTCAAATGACAACAGTATGCGCTCCCGTAAAAAATAAGGAGTTTCCCTTGCTAAATGAGACTGACATTGCTTCAGAAATAATTAAGATCGTGCAAGAGGAGCTCGGTATACTTGCCACAGAATTACCCGAAGGGTAGAGCTTAACCAGTCAATCAAGTGCCGTGATAATAGCCACCTTTACTCTCTGTATTCACTTTTTTAACGGGGACCGCTACTTTCTTGGCTGGAGAGATAACAGGGGCAGCTTTGCTAGCAATGACTGATTCTGGCTTTTTTGCCTTTGGCGCAACCGTTGTCAATGCTGTTTTTTGTGCTGCTGTTTTCTGAACAGACGTGACTTGAGCAGCGCTTTTTAACGTCGAGCCTTTCTGAGCGGGAGCAGCTAAAGCTGCATTTTTCAGAATTGAAGTTTTCTGAATAGGTGCTGGCAGTCCTTTTTTACCGCCAGCCACCACAACGACAGGTGCCGATTTCTTGCCAACAGTTGAATTTAATGTCACAGGTTTTGTTACGTTTTTAGGCGCAGCCGCAACAACCGCAGGCTTTTTAACCTCCGCGACCTTGGTAGGTTTTTCAACGGCTTTCTTAACGATATCCTCAATGACAGGCTCTTCTTCTTGCACTGGTGGCACGCCTTCATAGAGCGCTACCGGTGTTCCATCTAAATCTTTAACCGCTTTATTCAAGGCAACCTGATCAAAATCGGGTATCTCACCGTTATTTGCTTTTTGGATAAGATCCAAAGCGATGGCATAACGTTGGTCCTGGGTCTTCTCTTCGCCTTCAAGATCAGGATGCGCTTCAATATACAGTGTATTATTTAACCAACCCACTTTAATAGGCTGTTTAACAATATAAACGGAGGTTCCTACCGGGACAGAGTTATATAAAGCCTCTATATCTTCTGGATACATACGCACACAACCATGCGTAATTTGCATCCCAATACCAAAAATCTTATCGATGTCAGTTCCGTGTATTCTGTAATCCCCTGGTAAGTTCAGATACAAGGCATAAGCCCCTAAAGGGTTATGAATGCCGGGTGGCACGACCTCTGGTAACGGATCACCATTAGCAGCGTGTTCACGACGAATTGATTCAGGTGGATGCCAGGAAGGGTCTTTCACTTTTTTAGCAACCGTGGTTCTACCCAGTGGCGTTTGCCAATCTTGTCTACCAACCCCGTGCGAATACGATCTAACAGTACCGGGTTGATCTGCTGGATAATAATACATGCGGTATTCAGCAATATTTAAGGTGATACCCACATGTGGACTATCTGGCAAGATTCGCTTATTTGGCAAACGAATCACCGTCCCTTTCTTGATCAACCAACGATCCAATTTTGGATTTAAGGTAACAATTTCGGTTTGCCCCAAGTTAAAACGTCTGGCAACATCCAATAAAGTTTGATCATGGTCTGCCGTCATGGTGAGAGTTTCTTCGGGGGAAAGTTCAATCACTCTATCCCCTTTTGTTGCTGGCAAATTATAAGTGGTAGCATGAGCACTGCTCGTCAATACCAACAAAAAGACTGAACGAGCGATAAAGGCATGAATCTTCATTACGATAATTTTCTCAGGAACAAAACAAAAATAGTTAATTACAAACAATCTAAAATAGCACGTTTAACAGCATCCAGATCCGCTTCAATAGTTACTGGTTTAGCATCAGCACATTGTTGCATAGCAATTTCTGGATCTTTAATACCATTGCCAGTTAAGGTACAAACGATCTTGCTGCCTTCAGGGATTTTTCCAGAAGCAATGTCATGTAATGCGCCGGCTAATGAAGTGGCTGAAGCAGGTTCACAAAAAATGCCTTCAAATTGAGATAACATTTTTTGCGCCGCCAATATTTTTTCATCACTGAACTTGTCAAACCAACCACCTGACTCTTGTTGAGCTGCAATTGCAAAATCCCATGATTGCGGATTACCAATACGAATGGCAGTGGCTACAGTTTCTGGATTATCAATCTTGTGTCCAGCCACAAAAGGTGCCGCACCCGCTGCTTGATAACCACACATCACTGGCCGATTACTGCAAACGCGTTCTGTTGCATATTCCTTGTAGCCTTTCCAATAAGCAGAAATATTGCCCGCGTTACCGACAGGTAAACAATGATAGTCAGGAGCAAAGCCCAATTCATCAACAATTTCAAAAGCAGCTGTTTTTTGACCTTCTAATCTAAACGGATTAATAGAGTTAACTATTGAAACCGGTGCATGATTGGCAACTTCTTTAACCAATTCCATGCCTTGGTCAAAATTACCGTTAATTTGAATGATGGTCGCATTATACATTAAGGTTTGCGCTAGCTTGCCTAAGGCAATTTTACCTTCTGGTATCAACACAAACGCTTTAATGCCCGCACGTGCCGCATAGGCTGCCGCTGAGGCTGAGGTATTACCGGTTGATGCACAAATAATAGCCTGACTACCCGCTTCTACAGCTTTAGTCACTGCCATCGTCATGCCACGATCTTTAAATGAACCGGTTGGATTGAGACCTTCAAACTTGACGTAAATATCAACGTCTTTGCCTATCATTCTGGGAATATTTTGTAATTGAATGAGTGGCGTATTGCCTTCACATAGGCTGATGATACGGGTCGATTTGCTAACGGGCAAACGGTCTCTATAACGCTCAATTAATCCGGTGTAATGTTTTTGCATAATAAGGTTTATTTATTTTCCAATGTTTCTAAGCGAATACGGTTTACTTTACCATTCACCGTGTCTAAAGCTTCGATTGCGGCAATCGCTGCATTCATTTCTTTTTCCAGAGTAATCTGCGTCAACAAGATAATGGGTATCAGCGTTTCATCAGGCAGCGCTTCTTTCTGGATAATGGCTTCAATGCTAATATTATGATCGGCCAGAATACGTGTCACATCGGCTAAAACACCTGGCTTATCTTCTGTACACAAGCGTAAATAATACGATGTTTTGAAGTTGTCTGGGTGTAAAACCAGTATATCTGACAATGATTCTGCCTGAAATGCTAAATGCGGCACCCTATTTTCAGGGTCACTGGTTAACGCTCTCGCGACATCCACTATGTCAGCCACGACGGCTGAAGCGGTGGGCTCGGCACCCGCACCCGGTCCATAATAAAGCGTATTACCCACAGCATCACCTCTGACGACAATGGCATTCATAACCCCATTGACGTTAGCAATTAAACGGCGCTCAGGTATTAGCGTGGGATGCACTCTTAATTCAATGCCTTCAGGCGTTTTTCTGGCAATCCCTAAATGTTTTATGCGATAGCCGAGTCGTTCTGCATATTCAACATCCAAGCGGGTAATGCGGCTAATCCCTTCAGTGTAGATTTTATCAAACTGTAGCGGAATCCCAAAAGCAATTGAGGCTAATATGGTTAATTTGTGTGCAGCATCAATCCCTTCGACATCAAAAGTAGGGTCTGCTTCAGCATAGCCCAAGGCTTGTGCTTCTGCCAGTACATCATCAAAATCCCGGCCTTTATCACGCATTTCTGTCAGAATAAAATTGCCGGTGCCGTTGATAATGCCTGCCAACCATTCAATTTCATTGCCAGCCAAGCCTTCACGGATGGCCTTAATAATAGGAATGCCACCCGCAACTGCGGCTTCAAAAGCGACGATAACGCCTTTTTCACTGGCTTTTGCAAAGATCTCATTACCGTGCAGGGCAATCAGTGACTTATTGGCGGTTACAACGTGCTTGCCATTTTCCAGCGCCTTTAATATCCAATCCTTAACAACACCACCGCCGCCAATCAATTCCACTACGATCTCGATTTCGGGATCATTAATGATATCCATCGGGTCGGCACTTAAAATGATACCTTCAGTATCGCAAATCCGAACTTTATTTAAGTCCTTTGCAGAAGCTCGGGTAATAATGATTTCTCTACCCGCACGTCGAGCAATTTCTGCGGCATTACGCTTTAATACGTTGACAGTACCACCACCGACTGTGCCCAGCCCTAATACACCTACTTTTACCGGTTTCAAATTAAGCTCCAGTTAAAAACATTCACGTCCAAATTGACTCAGGCTAAGCTTAGATTACACCGTCTTTTTTCATCATCAAACGAATCCCTCTGACGGCTTGACGGGTACGGTGTTCATTTTCAATCAACCCAAAGCGTACATGGTCATCACCATAATTACCAAAACCAATGCCAGGTGCTACCGCCACTTTGGCTTCTAACAATAATTTTTTAGAAAACTCTAAGGAGCCCATGTCTTTATAAGCGTCTGGTATTTTTGCCCAAACAAACATGGTTGCTTTCGGTTTTTGAACAGGCCATCCTGCCGCTGTCAGCCCATCACATAAAACATCGCGACGCTTTCTGTACATTTCCGCAATTTCATGGACACAGTCTTGGGGTCCTTCTAAAGCGGCAATCGCTGCAATCTGAATCGGTGCAAAGGTGCCGTAATCCAGATAGGATTTAATTCTTGCCAACGCAGACACCAATTCTTTATTGCCGCACATAAAGCCCACGCGCCATCCTGGCATATTGTAACTTTTGGACATTGAGAAAAACTCAACGGCAATGTCTTTTGCGCCTTCCACTTGAAGTATTGAAGGCGTCACGTAGCCATCAAATACGATATCGGCATAAGCAATATCTTGAACAACCCAAATGTTATGTTCTTTTGCAACCGCAATGATTTTCTCAAAAAAATCCAGTTCTACGCATTGTGTTGTAGGATTACCTGGGAAATTAAGAATCAGCATCTTTGGCTTAGGCCATGAATCGACTATGGCTTTTTGCAATTCTTCAAAAAAGTCACCGCCTGGAATCATCGGTACATGACGTAAATCTGCACCCGCAATAACAACACCATAAGGATGAATCGGATAAGCTGGATTGGGCACCAATACGACATCACCCGGCCCTAAGGTAGCTAAGGCTAAATGCGCCAGGCCTTCTTTTGATCCAATGGTGACGATGGCTTCTGTTTCAGGGTCTAAATCGACATCAAAGCGGGTTTTGTACCAGTTACAAATCGCTTTTCTTAACCGGGGTATGCCCTTTGAGACGGAGTAACGATGAGTATCTGGGCGATGCACTGCCTCTATCAATTTATCAACGATATGTTGAGGTGTGGGCTGATCAGGATTACCCATACCAAAATCAATAATATCCTCTCCTGCTGCACGGGCTTTAGCTTTTAATTCATTAACAATATTAAAAACATAGGGAGGTAAACGACTTATTCTATGAAATTCTTGCATTACGAGCTCTTGAACAACCTAAGGATGAGTAAGGTTAAAAAAACGTAACTTCTCGGCAATAAGCCACACATTAATCGAGCGTGTAAACTTTTACCTTTAGCGAATAATAAGAAGTTACAAAAAAACTGCTTAAATTACTGGTGTTAAACGCTTCTGTCAAATTTAACAGAAAAAACACCCAAATTATTAATAGACTTTTATTGTTTCATGCCTAAATCAATAACCCGCTTTAATGCCAACACTTGCTCAACGCGAGCTAAATCTTCTGGCGTGTCAACACCGGCTTGTGGCGTTTTCTCTACCACCTTCACCTTAACAGCTTCGCCGTGCCATAATATTCTGAGTTGTTCTAGGGCTTCAATCGATTCTAGTATCGAGGGTTCCCAAGCACAGTAACGTTGTAAAAAATCGACCGTGTAGGCATACATCCCGATATGACGGAGATAAGCCATGCGTCCAGACGGTATTGCAGCCGATTGACCAAAACTATCCCTCTCCCAAGGAATCGGTGCACGACTAAAATAAAGCGCATAACCGGCTTTATTTAAGACAACTTTAACGGCATTAGGGTTAAATATCTCATCTGAATCAAGAATATTTGCGGCTAATGTAGCAATTCCTGCTAGATTTTGTTCTGCTAAAGCGCTAGCTACTTCACGAATCAACAGGGGCGGAATCAAAGGTTCATCACCTTGTAGATTAACGATAATCTCGTCACCACGCCAATCACACTGCTGAGCGACTTCGGCGATTCTTTCTGTGCCGCTTTGATGATCGGACCGAGTCATGACCACACGAATACCTAATGCAGTGACCGCCTCCTGGATCTGTATATTATCAGTGGCGACAATAATTTCATCTGCACCCGCTTCCTGAGCACGCTCACAGACATGAGCGATCATCGGTTTGCCTGCTATCGGCAATAAGGGTTTACCAGGTAATCTGGTTGAAGCGTATCGGGCAGGAATAACTACCTTAAACGGCAAACTCATTTGTATAATGCGTCGACTTCATCGTTGCTTAAAACGCGGGCTTCGTCTTCCAGCATGACTGGAATATCATCACGAATAGGAAAAGCCAAGCGGTCTGCTCTGCAAATCAGTTCTTCTTTAGTCTTGTCATAACGCAATGAACTCTTGCAAATAGGACAGGCTAAAATATCAAACAGTTTTTTATCTATCATGCTTTTCTCTTCAGTAGGTTTAATAATTGTTCAGTAAATAAAGGCTCAGGAACTGCATTAACAGGAAGATACCAATGCTGTGATTGAGCAAACTCAATACATTTTACGGCATCTTTTTCTGTCATTAATACCGGTTTCTTATCTCCATAATCAATATCCTGAGGCTGGTATTGATAATGATCAGGAAAGCTATGGCCTGTACAAACTAATCCAGCACTCTTAAGCACGTTAAAAAAACGCTCAGGGTTGCCAATTCCAGCCATAGCATGGCAGGCCATGCCATTAAATTCTTGCAAGGATTTTTGTTCTCCCGTTACGCAATTGACTAGCTGATCACCTACTAATCTCATAGAAAACTCATTGTCTTCGTAAGCATCGCCATTAACGATCAGTAGATCAACCGTTTTTAACCGCTCTATAGGCTCACGAAGTGGACCTGCAGGTAAGCAATAACCGTTACCAAAACGCCTGTCTCCGTCAATTACAGCAATCTCTAGTGTTCTATTCAACGCGTAATGTTGCATCCCATCATCCGATAAGATTACATCACAGGCACCCTGACTCAACAATAGATTTGCTGCGTCAACCCGTGATGGTCCAACTGCCATAGGGCAACCGGTTCTTTTGGCTATCAGTAGTGCTTCATCACCTATTTGTTTAGGGTCACTATCAACCGTCACCCGTTGTGGCCATAACTCGGCTTGCCCGCCGTAACCCCGGCTAATAATTCCCGGTTGATATCCCTCCGATTTCAGGAGTTCCGCTAACCAAATAATTAAAGGTGTTTTACCCGTACCCCCTACGGTAATATTGCCGACTACGATAACAGGTATGGGTAGCGTATGCTTTTTTAATAAGCCTGTCCGGTATAAAAACTTCCTAAATTTAACCACATCACTGAATAAAAAGCCCAAAGGCATTAACCAGGCGCCAATAAAATGGTCTTCGTACCAAATATCAGTTAACCAGCGGCTTAGAGTTTTCTTCATGATTTCGGTTTTGAATGTAGGGCAGCAAAAGTAATATGACTAAAGCCCACCGCACTCGCGGCTTCTAATGCGCTAATCACGAATTGATGGGGAGTCCTGGCATCAGCATTGATCACAAAAGGCAATTCTTTCGAACGAGTCACCAGCGTTGATAAAGCTTGCTTTAGTGTCTCCAATTGCTGATCTGCCAAAGGTTGCACCGAACCATCCTCTGAGGTTAGCGAATATACACCCTCTGCATTAATGGTTAGGTTAATCAATTTCGAATGTTGTTCCGCTTGAGTACTGTCAGCCTCGGGCAGTTTCAGTTTAACCTCCGTATTGCGATTAAACGTGGTAGACACCATAAAGAAAAGCAATAATACAAACAATACATCAATCATGGATATCAAGGTAATATCCAGCTTTTCTCTTTTTTTATGCCGAAAATTCATCAAATATCCTCTCTGTCTCCGTTGAGTATATCAATGAGCCTTAACGCTTCAGACTCCATATCAACCACGTAGCCATCTACCAAACCTTCAAAATAGCGATGAAAAATCAAGCTCGGAATACCTACTGTTAAGCCTGCGGCGGTGGTAATTAATGCCACTGAAATCCCTCCGGCTAACGCACTTGGATCACCCGCCCCATGCTCCATTAGCGAAGCAAAGATATCGATCATACCGAACACGGTACCCAATAAACCTAATAAAGGTCCTATGGTTGCAATAGTACCTAAAGTATTAAGGTAACGCTCTAAGTCATGCACTACCTTACGACCGACTTCTTCTATGCATTCTTTCATAACCGCCCGGCCATGATGCCTGTTAGCGATACCTACAGCTAAAATACAACCTAACGGTGAACTGACTCTCAAATTGAGTAAGGCACGATTATCGAGCTTTTTCTCACGGGATAATAGCCATATTTGATGTATTAAGTCTGGCGGTAAGATCTTATTTCTTTGTAAAGCCCAAAACCGTTCCCCAATAATAGCCATTGCACATATTGAACTGAGAATGATGGGCAACATCATCCAGCCACCACTTTTTATTATTTCAAACACATGACTTCCCAAGCAAAACAAATTAAGTAAACGATGCTGTTTATTTTATCCTAAGGAGCGAGAATTTAGAGTATTTTTCCTTCCTACCCAACCATAGGCGATAATGAAGGCTAAGCCACAAAGTAAAGCCGCTATCGAATAAACAAAATGTCCACCCAAAGATTCCCAATAATAACCACTATAAAGGCTACCCAAAACGCCACCCGCACCAAAACTAAGACTACTGTACAACGCTTGACCTTTGCCTTGATGTTGATGACCAAAATAGAGATGAACAAAATGTATGGCGGTAACATGTGCAGCACCAAAAGTCGCTGCATGGAATAACTGGGCACAGGTTAACACTATTAAATTATCAGGATACCAGGCAATAAGTAGCCAGCGAGCAATAGCTAATACAATACTAAAGAGCAATACTTTTCTTAAGGACGTTTTTTTCAGTAAACGCCCCATATACATAAATAACACAATCTCCGCAACAACGCCCAGCGCCCAAAGTAATCCCGTTACGGTTGCTGAATACTGGTGGTGCTTTAAATAAATTGAATAAAAAACATAATAGGGTGAGTGGGCTGCTTGCAGTAAGATATTAACGATCAAGAATGCAACCAATTCTGGCTTTTTTAAGATTTGCCACAGCCCTACAGAAACAGACTCATAACTGATCACTTTAGCCTCAGGCGTCAATAAGGTCACTATCCAACTCAAGGTTAATAGTGCAATCACAATAAAAGGCAACAAAGCAATCGGTTCTTTATCCAAGAGCCTCCCAACGCCCAACACTGCGATAATAAACCCCACTGATCCCCATAGCCTTATTCGACTATAACGATACGCCTGCTCTTTTAGATGAAACAGCGTAACAGCTTCGAATTGCGGCAACACCGCATTCCAAAAAAAACTAAAGGCAAGGGTAATTAAAGCAAACCAGAGATAACTTTGTGAAAATATGAAGCCTGCAAAAAGTAAAGCGGCAAAAAACGAAGCCAGTCGAATGATTCGTATACTTTTTCCAGTATGGTCAGCAAGCCAACCCCATATATTAGGGGCAATAATTTTTGTACCTAACAGTAATGCAGAGAGCTGTCCAATCTCTACCGAGTTAAAGCCACTCTGTTTTAGATAGAGACTCCAGTAAGGTACAAAACAACCTACCGTTGCAAAATAAAAAAAATAAAATCCTGAAAGCCGCCAGTATGGAACAGACATTGTGTGCGAACTGATGTCCTTATCTCAAGATTGGCAAGCCTGAATCCACTCCTGTATTTTGCGCACGATGACGCAAAAAATGATCCATCAAAACGATAGCCATCATTGCTTCGGCAATGGGTGTTGCACGAATCCCCACACAAGGATCATGACGACCTTCTGTTACGACATCGACGGCCTCACCGAGTGAATTTATACTTTTACCTGGCAAACGTAAACTTGATGTTGGTTTAAGCGCAATACTGGCAGTAACGGCTTGTCCACTGGAAATACCGCCTAAGATACCCCCTGCATGATTACTAAGAAAACCGGCTGGAGTCATTTCATCTCTAAACTGTGTCCCTTTTGTATCAATGCAAGCGAAGCCATCACCAATTTCTACGCCCTTAACTGCGTTAATACTCATTAAAGCATATGCTAAATCAGCATCAAGACGATCAAATATAGGCTCTCCCAAACCGGGCGGAACATTAGTAGCCACTACCTCAATTCTGGCACCTATCGACTCGCCTTCTTTGCGTAAAGCATCCATGTACGCTTCCATTTCTGGCACTTTATCCATATCAGGACAGAAAAAAGGATTACTATCAATCACAGCCCAATCGAGTTTCTCAATTTTTATCGGGCCTAATTGCGACAGATAGCCACGCACTTCAATCCCGCACTGTTCTTTGAGATATTTTTTAGCGATACCTCCCGCTGCTACTCGCATAGCGGTTTCACGTGCAGAAGATCGACCACCGCCTCGATAATCTCTAAAGCCGTATTTTTGCTGATAAGTATAATCAGCATGTCCGGGCCTAAAACTGTCAGCAATCTTTGAGTAATCTTTTGAGCGTTGATCTGTATTCTGAATTAACAAACCAATGGGGGTACCGGTTGTTATACCTTCAAACACCCCAGAGAGTATTTTTACTTCATCGGCTTCACGACGTTGGGTAGTATGTCGTGAAGTTCCCGGTTTTCTTCTATCCAGGTCTTCTTGTAAATCCGCTTCGGTTAAGGCTAATCCTGGAGGACAGCCATCAACAATACAACCAATTGCTGGTCCATGACTTTCACCAAATGAAGTGACGGTAAAGAGTTTTCCTATTGTATTTCCTGACATATTAGTTTAAAGCCGCTAAAAATATTTCGTGATAATAATCAACTTGTTCTGCTGTTAACAAGAACACGCCATCGCCGCCTCGCTCAAAGTTCAACCAGTAGAAAGGTACATCAGGAAACGCATGTTGTAATGTTTCTGCACTACTACCCACTTCAACGACTAAAATGCCTTGTTCTGCCAAATAGTCATTTGCATCCACAAGAATACGCAAGACCAAATCCAACCCACTCTCACCGCCTTTAAAACCCATATCGGGTTCAGCGCGAAACTCTTGGGGTAACTGTTCCCATTCGGCATGAGCAACATAGGGTGGATTACTCACAATAATGTCGTAAGGGTGATGCGGAAGCTCTTTAAATAAATCTGAACAATACAGCGAAACAGTGTCGGCTACCTGATGTTTTTCAACATTAATTTCAGCGACCGCCAAGGCATCAGTTGATAAATCAACGGCATCAACCCATGCCTCTTGAAAAGCATAAGCACAAGCAATAGCAATACAGGCGCTGCCCGTACATAAATCTAAAATACGAGTGACCTGCTCTTCTTCTACCCAGGGCGAAAAACGTTGCTCAATTAACTCTGCAATGGGTGACCTGGGTACTAGTACCCTAGAATCCACATAAAATGACAAGCCAGCAAAGATAGCTTCGTTCGTTAAGTAAGCGGCTGGGATTCTTTCATTAATCCGTCTATTAACAATATCAAATACTGCTTGACGTTCGGTCAGGGTTAAAACGGTATCGAAATAGGCTTCAGAAAGATTATAAGGCTGATAAACCGTATGTAAAACTAAAGCTGCGGCCTCATCAATCGCGGCAACGGTACCTTGGCCAAAACTGACTTGTGCTTGGGTAAAGCGACTGGATGCCCAACGTATGTAGTCACGAAGGGTTGTTAAGGTCGTTAAAACCTCAGAAAGGGGAGTTTGCATTATAGTAAAAGTGTAATCAAAAGATAGTGATCTAAATTTGTCCGGCAATTTTAAACTAAATGCACATTGGGGTGGTAAGTTTCGCCTCTAAAACGCCCAATAAATAACGTTCGGGTAAAAAAAAACGGCGAACCAAGTTCGCCGTTTTGATCTTACTTATTCAATATTACTTGTCGATTTTAAGTGCTAAAAAGGCTGGACTTCCTCTACGTTGAATTAATACAGCTGCGGTCTTTCCTGGTACAAGACTACCCAGACTCTTCTCGAAAGCAGCTACATCAGTAATGACTTCATTACCAATACGAAGAATGACATCACCTGGTTGGATACCCGCCACTTTTGCAGCACCTTTACCTACCTCTTGAACAACAACACCCTTGGTAATTTGTAAAGCTTCTTTATCTTCGGCGGTTAAATCAGAAACTGTGACGCCAATTCTATTGGTTGGCTTAGCCTTTTCAGCCTTATGGTTGTTTGTCGCTTTATCAATCTGCTCAGGTAACAAACCTACTTCAAAATTAACCGTTTTTTCAGCACCTTGTCTGATAATTTTCAATGTCGCCTTATCATTGATAGGCGTCATACCCACCATCGGAGGCAAATCGCCTGACTTCTCAATTGCCTGACCATTAAACTCCAGAATCACGTCGCCGATTTGTAGCTCAGCTTTCTCAGCTGGACTACCCGGCATGATTTTTGAAACTAAAGCACCTTGAGGTTTTTTCATACCAAATGATTCAGCTAACTCACGAGTCACATCTTGAATCTGAACACCTAACCATCCATGCGCGGCTTTACCACTGGTTTTAATTTGGTTAACGACATTCATAACCACATCCATAGGGATAGAGAATGAAAGCCCCATAAAACCACCCGTACGGCTGTAAATTTGAGAGTTTATACCAACAACCTGCCCTTCCATATTAAACAAGGGTCCCCCTGAGTTACCTGGGTTAATTGCCACATCCGTTTGAATAAAGGGCACATAATTACCACCCGGTAAACTACGGCCTTTAGCACTGACAATACCTGCCGTAACTGATTGCTCAAAGCCAAACGGTGAACCAATGGCTAATACCCACTCACCCACTTGAAGTTTATTTGGATCACCAATGGTTACTGCTGGCAAATCCGTTGCATCGACTTTTAAAACGGCGACATCGGTGCGCGCATCTGACCCAATCAGCTTAGCCGTTAATTCTCGTCTGTCGGAGAATTTAACAATGATTTCATCAGCATCTTTTACAACATGATGATTAGTTAATACGTAACCATCTTTGGAGATAATAAAACCAGACCCCAGTGACTGAGTATCTCCACCGCCACCGTTACCGCCTTCGGGGTTATTGAAAAAATGTTTGAATAATTCCTCCATTTCTGGCGGCATCCCTTCAGGCATTGGCTGTTCCTTCAGAGCTTCAGCTGGTTCGGGCTTAGCTTTTTGAACGGTACTGATATTGACCACCGCCACACCATTAGTCTTTACCATCTCGGTAAAGTCCGGTAACTGAGCTAATACATTTTGATTAAAAACAAAAACTAGAAACACACACCAACTAAGCTTTTTAAGCATAAAAACCTCATTCCCTAACTGTTATAAATATTGTCAACTACGTTGTAAAGTAAATCTTATTACTCTTGGTTATATGAACTAACACGTGCATAAGGTTGAAATGCAGGCTCATTATTGGTGTCTAAATTCCCGTTGTGAGCCTGAAGATAATCACTTATTTGCTTATTCAATGGACTTTCACTCACTTTAGCTATCGCTTGTGGAGCAACTGCCTTTTGAGCGATTTCCTCCACAACCTTTACCTCCTGCTTTTTAACTTCTTTATTATCGGCTACTTGCAGTGTTGACATACCATTGGCCGGGTTTGGCTTATCCGTTACAGTATGCCCTGCTATAATTGCCGCAATAAAAAGAGAGGCTGCTATAGCCGCTGGCTTTTTATAGCTAATCTTTTCTTTTTTCACCTTAGGCAACAAATACGCAGGCTCCTGTTGTATTTGCAGGCTTATTTTCTTCACAAAATCTGCATCAGGAGCGATCCCTATATCACCTTTTATGACCTGTCCAATAGTCTGGTAACGATTTAATTTACCTTGCAACTCCGGCTTAAACTGCATTTTGTTCAAAAGATACAGAGCATCAACTTCATCAAGTTCATTATCAATAAACTGAGAGATTTTTTGATTTAAATTTTCAGGCATCAAAATCACCATTTTCAAGCAAAGGGTTTAACTTACTATCGATCGCTTCACGTGCTCTAAATATACGTGAACGAACCGTACCAACAGGGCAGTCCATAGCTACAGCAATTTCTTCGTAACTCATCCCTTCAAATTCTCGCAACATAATGGCAATACGCATTTCCTCGGGCAAGTTCTCAATGGCTGTTTTAATTGTGTCAACAATCTCTTCATTAAGCAGATGTCTCTCAGGGGTGTCCATACCTTGCAACTGGGGTGCATTTTCAATGGCTTCTGCATCCTGAATATCTACCTCAAAAGAAGAACTTCTTCTTGACCGCGCCAGTAAATAATTTTTTGCTGTATTAATAGCAATTCTATACAGCCATGTATAAAAAGCCGCCTCACCTCTAAAAGAGCCTAAAGCCCGATAGGCCTTTAAAAACACTTCCTGAGCCACATCTTGAGCTTCACTGGGGTCTTTAATATAACCATTAACTAGCTGAATAATTTTATGCTGATATTTGATAACTAAATAATCAAACGCAGACTTATCACCCTGCTGCACTCTCGCAACCAGGTCTTCATCTAATTGTTCACTGTACTTACTATGCTGAGTCACTAATTCTCTTCAATGTTTCAATGGACAAACACAATATTAAAAAGTTCTATGGTACACAAAAATTGTGTTATCGCTCAAAAAAGCGTTATTATCCATAAACCTTAACCACTAAGCCACAACCTTCATTAAGTTTGAGTATTTTTCCAAGCTTAAGGTTGTGAGAAAAACTGAAAAATTATATGTCTTACTCAAAAAATTATGATGTCCTAATTATTGGTAGTGGTGGCGCAGGACTTACCTTAGCGCTTAAGCTAGCCAATCAGGCAATCCAGGTTGCCGTATTATCAAAATTCGCGCTAACATCTAGCAGCACTTATTATGCTCAAGGCGGCATCTCAGCGGTCTTTGATGCTGGCGATTCCATTGAATCCCATATTGAAGACACCCTGGATGCAGGCGCTGGACTCTGTGATCCTGATATCGTGAGGCTGACTGTCTCTCATGGAAAAAGTTCCATAGAGTGGCTACTCGAACAAGGGGTTGTTTTTACAGAAGAACAAAACCCATCCGGTGAAATCCAATTGCATTTAAACCGTGAGGGTGGACACTCTCATCGACGCGTCGTTCATTCAGCTGATGCAACCGGCAAAGCCGTATCATTATCACTGATTGATCGGGCACAAGAGCATTCAAACATCGATTTGTTAGAACATCATAGCGTGGTTGAGTTAATTACTCGACCTTGCCCCAATGACACTACAAAAAAGCAGGTTGTCGGCGCATATGTTCTTGATACAAAAAAGAGTCGAGTTAAAACCATGACCGCTCGAATAGTTGTTTTAGCAACTGGAGGTGCTAACATGGCTTATATCTACAGCACCAATCCACATAGCTCGACAGGGGATGGTATTGCTCTTGCCTGGCGTGCAGGCTGCAGGGTTGGTAACATGGAGTTTATGCAATTTCATCCAACCTGTCTTTTTCACCCAGAAGCCCGCAACTTTCTGATCAGTGAAGCGTTAAGAGGTGAAGGTGGCAAACTGGTTCTGGCCGACGGGTCTTCTTTTATGGAAAAATTTGATCCCAGAGGTGAATTAGCGCCCAGAGACATTGTTGCCAGAGCGATCGATCACGAAATGAAAAAACGCGGTATCGATTGTGTCTATCTCGATATCAGTCACAAATCTGAGGAATTTATTCGCGAACACTTTCCTACTATTTATCAACAATGTCTTGAGTTTGATATTGATATCACCAAGCAACCCATACCCGTTGTACCTGCTGCCCATTACACCTGTGGTGGCGTGTTAACGGATAACTATGCCCGTACAGACATACTTAATCTTTATGCCGTAGGTGAAGTAGCCTGTACGGGTTTACATGGTGCCAATCGAATGGCCAGCAACTCTTTACTGGAATGTCTCGTATTTGCTGAACGCGCCAGTGAAGATATCATACAAAAACACCCAACTATTCAAACAATTATTGATATTCCTGATTGGGACGAATCTAAAGTCAGCGATTCAGATGAAGAAGTCGTGGTTTCTCACAACTGGAGTGAATTACGCCATTTCATGTGGGACTATGTCGGCATAGTAAGAACTGACAAACGCTTAAGTCGAGCCATGAGTCGCGTAGAATTACTCAAAAAAGAAATTGCAGAATATTACGGCAACTTTCGTGTCACCAGTGACTTATTGGAACTACGTAACTTAGTGATCGTTGCGGAATTAATCATCCGTTGCGCTCAGCATCGAAAAGAAAGTCGAGGCTTGCATTACACGCTGGATTATCCAGAAACGGACAATAGCAACCCACCTCAAAATACGATTCTAACACCATAAACAACATTAGGTTTTAAGTCATCAATTAACTGTCACTCTTTGATAATTGATGACTTACAAAGACCTCAACGGTTTTTACGCTTAGTTAAAAAATGCTGCTCAAGTTTATTAAAATAGACATAAACACCATAAACAAAACCAGCTGCTAACGGCAAAGCAAAATACCAATGCTGCTTGGCATAACTCAGCAAAACCAATATTTCTGCCCCATAGTAATAAGCAGGCGTTACTGTAATTGCCGCCCATGCCCAAGCACTCATCAAGTTAATAAAGGCAAACTTTTTACCTGAATACTTAGTGATACCAATAGACATGGGTATTACCGTGCGTAAACCGTACATATACCGTTGTACAAAAATAATAGGCCAGCCATATTTTCTTAACAAAAGATGGGCAATAGCAAACTTACGCCTTTGCTTATGGAGTTTCCGCTGAATATAACCTTTATTAAATCGACCAATATAAAAGTATATTTGATCGCCTGTAAAACCACCTAACCCCGCAACAAATACGGTAATAAAATACTGCAAGTCTCCCGTATGAGAAAGAATCCCACCCATGATGAGACCCATCTCACCTTCAATAACACTCCAAAGGAATAAAATTACGTAACCGTATTCCTTAAGCCAGCCAATAAATAGTTCTTCCATAAGAATTCGTTAATTTCGTTGTGAAATCACTCTAATGGCAGACGTCTTGTTATGCCTTTAAAGCGATTGTTATAAACCGCTTATGTTAACATAAAGCATTCTGTTATCTAAAACACTCATACCCTTATCTAATTTTAGATCCGTATAAACGTAATAAACTGGGGATACTTCAATCTCAAGTGACCCATTAAAACAGCTAACAAATCATCATCTTCTAAGGTTAACAACTCAAGAAACAAGGCTTTTTCTTCGGCATCAGCTGATAAATAGCCCGTTTCAAGATAGCGCTGCAAGAGCAAATCAAGTTCTTTTGTACCGCGCCTGCATTGCCATCTCAGTTTGGGGAGTTGATCCATTACCCCAATTTTCTCTTCACTAATAGCTTTTTAGTTTCGGCTATGGCTTTAGCGGGATTTAAGCCTTTTGGACAGGTATCAGTACAGTTCATAATGGTGTGGCAGCGATATAATTTAAACGGGTCTTCCAATTCATCAAGACGCTCACCCGTATTTTCATCACGGCTATCCACCAGCCAACGATAAGCCTGCAATAAAACAGCGGGGCCTAAATAACGCTCACTGTTCCACCAATAACTAGGACAACTGGTAGAACAACAGGCGCAGAGAACGCACTCATATAAACCATCTAATACTTCGCGATCTTCTTTACTTTGCAGCCGTTCAGAATCAGCCGGTGCCGGTGTTTGTGTTTCTATCCAAGGCTTAATAGACGCATATTGCGCATAAAAATGCGTCATATCTGGCACGAGATCTTTGATAACTTGCATGTGCGGCAGTGGAAAAATCTTAATCGTATCATCATAAGAATCAATAGACTTAGTACAGGCCAAGGTATTTTTACCATTGACAGTCATTGCACACGACCCACATACACCTTCACGACAAGAGCGTCTGAACGTTAAGGTACTGTCTATTTCATTCTTAATTTTTAAGATGGCATCCAATATCATCGGGCCGCAAGTATCCATATCCAGTTCGTAACTATCAATACGCGGGTTTTCACCTGAATCAGGATCCCAACGATAGACTTCAAAACGACGTATATTGGTTACACCTTCAGCGGCTTTAAAGGTTTTACCTTCGGTTAATACCGAGTTTTTGGGCAACGTAAATTCAGCCATTAGTAAACCCTCTCTTTAGGTGGAATCACACTGACTTCGTCAGTCAATGTATATAAATGTACAGGACGATAATCAATTTTTACCTTATCATCAACCAACCACGTTAAGGTATGCTTCAACCAGTTATCATCATCTCGACCCGGGAAATCTTCTCGTGCATGCCCACCTCGACTCTCATGGCGATTGCCTGCAGCATGGATGGCAACGCTCGCCTGACTCAGCAAATTATCCAGTTCCAAGGTTTCGACCAGATCCGTATTCCAGATGAGTGACTTGTCTTTAACACCCACTTCTTCAAAGGATTTAGTGATCTCTGCCATAGCAGCTATGCCCTCATCCAGAGTGACTTGAGTTCTAAAGACAGCCGCTTTAGCCTGCATCGTTTTTTGCATGTTCAAACGGATTTCTGACGTTGTTAATCCACCGCTAGCATTACGAATCTTATCGAAACGAGCGATGGCTTGGTCGCAAGCTGTTTTAGCCAATGGTTTTTGCGCAGCGCCGGGCTTAATCAATTCGGCACAGCGAATCGCCGCAGAACGTCCAAAGACTACTAAATCTAACAGCGAGTTTGAACCTAAACGATTGGCTCCATGAACAGATACACAGGCCGCTTCACCAATTGCCATTAAACCTGGAACCACTTTATCAGGATCATCGCCCTCCAACGTCACCACTTCGGCCTTATAATTGGTTGGAATGCCCCCCATGTTGTAATGCACAGTGGGTAATACGGGGATAGGGTCTTTGGTGACATCAACACCGGCAAAAATCTTGGAGGTCTCGGCAATACCGGGTAATCGTTCATGAATAAGCTCAGGATCAAGGTGTTCAATATGCAAATATATATGATCTTTTAGCTTACCGACGCCCCGCCCTTCCTGAATTTCAATGGTCATCGCGCGACTCACCACATCACGAGAGGCTAAATCCTTCGCATGAGGCGCATAGCGCTCCATAAAGCGCTCACCCTCAGAGTTAGTTAAATAACCACCCTCACCTCTCACGCCTTCCGTAATCAAACAGCCTGAACCGTAGATACCAGTCGGGTGAAACTGAATAAACTCCATATCCTGTAACGGCAAACCGGCACGCAAGACCATTGCATTACCATCACCGGTCACCGTATGTGCTGACGTACAAGAGAAATAACTCCGCCCATAGCCACCTGTCGCTAAAACAGTGACATGTGCTTTAAACAAATGCAAGGAGCCATCATCCAGACACCACGCTAAAACCCCACGACATTCACCCTCTTCCATGATTAAATCAAGCACGATGTACTCAACAAAAAACTCCGCGTTATGCTTGAGTGCTTGTTGATAAAGCGTATGTAAAATGGCGTGCCCTGTTTTATCCGCTGCTGCACAGGTGCGTTGCGCCTGACCTTTTCCATAATGCGTGGTCATACCCCCGAAGGCACGTTGGTAAATTTTACCGTCGGCTGTTCTTGAGAAGGGTACGCCATAATGTTCTAACTCGATAACGGCTGCCATCGCTTCGCGACACATGTATTCAATCGCATCCTGATCACCCAACCAATCAGAACCTTTAACCGTATCGTACATGTGAAAACGCCAATCATCTTCACCCATATTACCCAGGGCGGCACTGATACCGCCCTGAGCAGCAACCGTGTGACTACGTGTCGGAAATACTTTAGAAATACAGGCAGTTTTTAAACCTCTTTCAGCCATTCCCAAAGTCGCTCTAAGCCCTGCCCCGCCCGCACCAACAACAATAACGTCATAGGTGTGTTCAATAATTTTATAATCTGCCGACATAAGTTACCCTATTAATAGTATACGAAACACAGCAATCAATGCCGCCAGTGCTAACATTAGAAAACTTAAATTTACCGTCCAGACTGCAATAATTTTAATACCTTCAGCAGCGATATAATCTTCAATAACCACCTGCAAACCTAACGCAGCATGATAAAAAATCGCCAGAATCAAAGCCACAAGGCCTATCGTATTGAGCGGCGAAGTGATCCATCCAATCGTTTCCTGATAGGGCGCTGTTAAGCTTAAATTAAGAAATGTAATTAACCAAAAAGATAATGGAACAAGTGCTACCGCAGTAACACGTTGCATCCACCAATGAGAGGTTCCGGATTTTGCTGAGCCTAGCCCACGGACATTAGCTAAGGGTGATCGAAATTCCATAATAGCCTTTAAGTCAGATGAAAAACAAAATAGTGAGAGTAAGAACTAATGACGCACCCAGTTCAATCAAAGCGTAACGATTTAATGTTTCGCGATCAAAGCTATTACCCACATCCCAGATTAAATGACGAACACCATGACACAGGTGAAAAAAGAGTGCATAAACAAAACCCCAGTAGACCACTTTTATCGGCCAAAGACCTGCAAAAGACTGCATCGCGGCATAAGTAGTTGACCCACCAAAAACCGCATAGATGATGTACACAAAAAGAACCAATCCGGCTGACAACATGACACCCGTCATGCGATGTGTTATTGAAACAATACCTGTTAAAGGTAATTTGTAGACTTGCAAATGGGGCGAAATAGGTCTTTTACTCTTCTTTGCCATCTTAATATCCTGTTGTTTTCATTAAAAATCAATGCAACAGCGATGCCCCCAAAAAGCAATGTAGAGAGTAAATTCAGATTGTTATAAACTAACCATTTCTTTAATTGACTCTTAATCAGGCTTTATAAGGCTCTCGCTGCTCAGGTTGAACTGTATTAATAGATTCCTCTCCCAGTTAATAGAAGAATATTTACAATAACAACTGGTTATATATCACCTGAAATCTGTTCTCTAAAAAGAACAGTAGTGACACAAGCATTAAACTTGTGTCATTAAACCTATCTCAAACGTTTAATCACGTACTTTATGAGATATATTTCCTTTATAATCTATAATGACGCTCCAATCAACACCTGATGAGTTAATTGTCAAATCATACTCCTCACCCGCCCCATTTGGATTGACGACTAAAATAGCTTCTTTAATGGTATAAGCAGGATCAAATGCTGCCTTTAAACTATCATAACTAGCCGTAGGCATCATATTTGAAGTCGTTACATCGTCAGCATTCACGAAAAAATGACCATTTGTTCTATACAATTCAATGATAGTTTCTTTATCTTTCTCTAGCTTAAAAAATATTTCGTATAAATCCTGTTTAAAATGAACTTTCTTTTCCGCAGAAATATCGATTGCATTCGGATGTCGTTTATAAAATTGGTCTAATACAGGAGCCGGTATAGCATCTTTACTCAAAAGCTCAGCGCTCACTGAAAACGATGACAATGCCAGCACTAAAAAAACCAGATTTAAAAATTTCTTACGCATTACCTTGATTACCCGTGTGTGATCATTAAAAAATTAGTCAGTATTATATAGAGTATATACTTTTGATCCCATTCTTTTAAAATGAAAACGTATACAACGGGAATGGAGGATATGAAGGTGTTAAGCTGTGACCCGTATTCTGCAAGGAAAACAGGGTGTGCGTAGGATAAATAAACGTAGAGTTGTTAACTATGGAATTTTTTCTATTCCCAAGAATTAATGGTCAATTAAGCGGAGTTACTCATGACCATTACTGCCAAAATGGCTGCTTCAAGATCGGGGAAAAGAAGTGTATCTGCCAGTTGAATGGCACTGTTTTTATATATGACGATTTTATCGTTCACAGAAAGGATTAACACTCCCGGCGCAAGCACTGAGAACATTCGTGTCAAACTTTTAATGTTAGTGCCTTCCCTATAAGTATTAGTACCGTCCCTCGAACAGCGGGCGCTATCCCTTGAACACTGGCCGCATGAGCCAAACCTCTGAGCGCATTAACCCAGACTGTCAACGCGCCTACTTACACTACGGCCTAAACTACCCGAACTTTCAGCCCATTTCCTCAAAGCTCCAGGACAATAGTTATAAACGCCAGCCAACCGCCTAGAAGAGCCAGTGCAGGGGTAAATACCTTGTACAAATCAGTATGGACTGCTCACCTATCGCTTTTTAGGTCAACAATCTCGATGCTAACGGATACCGTCCAAATAACGAAAATTTTGTTCAGGTGTTTGTAAAACGGGAGTGCAATAGCTTCAGCTATAGGCTGTAAAAACAGCTAAAGCTATCTTACTCCAACTTCAGGAAGGGGCGGTTAAACTGAATTAATGATGGCAGCCTTCGCCATGGATATGGCCATGAGATAACTCTTCTGCGGTTGCTGGTCTAACATCAACCACTTCAACATCAAATGTCAATGCTACGCCCGCTAACGGGTGATTACCATCAATCGTGATGTTGTCACCATCAATATGAACCACAGTCACAATACCTGAGCCTGAACTAACATCGGCATGAAATTGCATACCTACCTGGATATCATCAATGCCTTCAAACATCTCTCTGGAAAGCACATCAACCAGACCATCCTCCAGTTCACCATAGGCTTCTTCAGGGGGAATACGCACATTGAATTTATCGCCCACTGTTTTGCCAGCCAAAGCATTTTCCAGGCCAGAAATGATGTTACCACTGCCTTGTAAAAAAACTAATGCATCACCATCGGCAGAACTATCCAGCACTTCGCCTTCATCGTTTGTTAATGTGTAGTGAATAGAAACCGCCGTATTGTCAGCAACTTGCATGATTAAACCTTATTCCAAATTAAAAAGTGGGTCATGATAACGATTTGTTATGCTTTTGTCTGAAAATTTTCCTTATTTTAGACAATTAGTTAGGATTTAATTTTTAATCCCTATGCCTTTATGCAGCAACAACAGACTAATCGATGCTAATAGAACAATAAATCCACCGGTAATGATGTACGCTAACTCAATATTAACATCCGTCACACCGATCAGACCAAAACGAAAGGCATTAATCATATACAGAATAGGATTCCCCTTAGAGAGGGTTTGCCAAATACCTGGCAACATACTAACAGAATAAAATACGCCACCCAAATAACTCAATGGGGTCAACACAAAGTTGGGAATAATGGATATGTCATCAAAGCTTTCTGCCAATATGGCATTAATAAAACCCGCCAAGGAAAATAAAGTCGCGGTCAGAACAGCTACCGATAAGGTAATCGTTAAGTTATTGATGACAATATCGTCAAATAGCATGGATATTAAAGCCACCACTAAGCCGACTAATAAGCCTCTAATAATGCCACCACTGACATATCCACTCAAAATCACCCAACTAGGGACTGGGGCAACCAACAACTCTTCGATGTTACGTTGAAATTTAGTTGAATAAAAAGACGAAACCACGTTGGCATATGAATGACTGATGACCGACATTAAAATAACGCCCGGAACGATATAATCCATATAAGTAGCGCCATTGACGGTGCCAATTCTGTCCCCAATCAATTTTCCAAAAATCAGGAAATACAGAGCTGTAGTAATTGCAGGGGGTAATAAAGTCTGCGGCCAGATCCGCACAAAACGAAAAATCTCTTTAACAATGATGGTACGTAAAGCAATAGAATATTTCATAACGTTTAGCCTGCCGTACTGGTATCAATTAAATCCATAAATAACTGCTCTAACCGGTTACTCTTATTTTTAAGACTTAAAACCTTAATATTGAGCGCACTTAACTGCACAAATAATTGATTAAGACCTAATTTCTTCGGTACTTCGACATTAAGTACTTTGTCTGTAACCCGTTCAAGTTGATAACCCGGTATAACAGGGGTCTTATCCAAGGGTTCGGCTAAATCCAGCACAAAGTGTTCAATATTGATTCGAGCCAATAAACTCGCCATATCTGAATGTTCGACTATTTTCCCTTGATCTATGATGGCGATGTTACGACACAGGCTTTCTGCTTCTTCCAGATAATGTGTGGTTAAAATGATAGTCGTACCACTTTCATTCAAAGACTGCATCATCTTCCACATAGAACGACGAATCTCTATATCAACGCCTGCCGTGGGCTCATCCAGAATTAATAACTTAGGCGCATGCACCATAGCCCGAGCGATCATAACCCGACGCTTCATTCCGCCTGATAAGCGCCGGGAAACGGTATCGCGCTTATCCCACAAATCCATCTGTTTTAAACAGTACTCCGTTCTTTGAATCGCCAATTTACGAGGCATGCCATAATAACCGGCCTGATTCATGACGATACTTCTAACCGTATCGAATTGATTAAAATTAACCTCTTGTGGCACCATGCCCAAGCAACTTTTAGCACGCGATAAATCTGTTTTTAAATCATGCCCAAAGATACTAACTGAACCGCTGGACGAATTAACCAGTGAGCTTATAATACCGATAGCCGTTGACTTTCCAGCGCCATTAGGGCCCAGTAAAGCAAAGAAATCACCCTCTTCAACATCAAGATCAATCCCTTTTAAGGCCTCAAAGCCATTGTTATACGTTTTTCGAAGATTACGAATAGATAATGCATTCATATTGAAACTAACACTTAACGGAAACCTTTAAATAAGTTAAATTAGGCGGGCAGCATCCAAGCTAAACAGCTAAAATGAGGCTCATAAAAGTTTCAAATTTTAACAGATAATAACTTGCTTAGTAGACAAAACTGGATAACACGTGCCTAATAATCCACCTGAAATGCTCGCCGCTGTTGACCTCGGTTCCAACAGTTTTCACATGATCGTTTGCAGCTTAAACGATGGAATACCGCAAACTATTGATCGATTGAGAGAAATGGTTCGATTGGCTTCAGGCCTTGATGAGAACAACTTCTTAGATGAAAAGACCCAGCAAAGAGCCTTAGCCTGCCTAGAGCGCTTCGGGCAAAGAATTCGGCATTTCCCACAGGGGAGCGTCCGTATTGTCGGTACCAATACGTTACGTACCGCCACAAACTCATCAGAGTTTTTAGTCAAGGCCGAGCAGGCGTTAAATCACCCCATTCATATTATTTCTGGTATCGAAGAGGCCCGTTTAATCTATATAGGCGTTGCTTATAGCCTGAGCAGTAATGCCAACTTACGACTAGTGATGGATATCGGGGGTGGTAGTACCGAGTATATAATAGGCACGGGGCAAACACCCAAAGACAAAGAAAGCCTGCATATGGGTTGTGTCACCATCAGTAACCTCTTTTTTAAAGACGGTCGACTTTCAAAAAACGCTTTTAACCAGGCTGTTCTTTACGCTGAACAAAAGCTGGAACCCTTCCAGCGGAAATTTCAGCGTAACAATTGGGATGAAGCCATAGGCGCATCTGGGAGTCTGCGCTCCATTGCCAAAGTATTACAAGCCAAGAATTGGAGTAATAACGGTATTACTTCGCAAGGCCTGGAAAAACTGGTGGCTCATTTTGGTCAATGTAGCCATATCAATGAATTGAATCTGCCTGAACTTGACACGGAACGCTTACCCGTTTTCCCCGGCGGCTTGGCCATTGTCTATGCAACGTTTAAAAGTCTGGGTATTGAACAAATGACAGTCTCTGATGGCGCATTAAGAGAAGGTCTTATTCAAGATTTATTAGGCAGAATTTATAATCATGATATGCGCTCAGCCACGGTTAAATCTGTTGCCGAACGTTATCATACCGACAAAAAGCACGCTTCTCGCATTAAAAAGACGCTACAAATATTATTGACCCAACTACAAAATGAATATGCTTGGGCAACTGACGAGGCATGCATTCAGTTTCTGAATTGGGCTGCCGATTTGCATGAAGCCGGTATTGATATTGCTCATAGCCAGTATCACAAACACAGCGCGTATATTATTGAAAATGGCGACTTGGCAGGGTTTTCCAAGCAGGATCAAATCCTATTAGCTACTATCATAAGAGGCCATCGACGTAAATTTTCTCAATCCTTATTCCAGGATTTACCCGCCCCTTGGCGTTTTTTCGCACCCTATCTTGCACTGATTTTACGTTTGGCCGTATTATTACACCGTAATCGTCATAATCAGCCTTTACCTGATTTTAAAATTACCATTACACATGCCCGAATTCAACTACAGTTCCCTAATGACTGGCTAAACCAGTCTCCCTTGACGCGTGCTGATTTAATACTAGAAGCCGATTACATCAAATCTGCTGGATTTAAGCTCGAATTTGATTAAATGCAAGCTAATGAAATTCCTGCTGAGGGTTATATTATTTTTATCTGGCTTATGTCTACTTTTATGCGCCCTATTCGTTTTTTTTGGCGTTAGCGATCAACCTGACATTGCCGTAGGGTGGAAACTAACTCATGATGATGTTATTAGAGCACAGAAAATTCTTCATGAAGGGGCAAAAACAAAACCTGATGACATTGGCAGTATTGAGTTAACGCAACCCGATTTAAATCTTGCTGCAAACTATCTGCTAAATAGATACAGCAAAAGCGCCGTCAACATAGAACTCAGAAGTCATGTTCTAAGGTTTACCGTCACAACCACTTTACCTAAAAACAGTTTTGGTGAATATCTAAATATTAGCTTTAGGCTAGGTAACGATAATCCAAATGAACTACCTACACTGACAAAATTTAAAGCCGGCAAACTGCTATTACCGGCTAAATTAGCCGGCTTTGTAATCGATACGATTATTCAGAATACGTCTTTAAAAAATTACGTTATCTTGGCAACTCGACCGATTAAAACGATCACTATTGACCCTGAAAAATTATCCATTAGTTATTATTCAAACATGAATACGATGATTCAGGCCCGAAACTTTCTGACTAATGGCACTGAAAATCCTGATTTAGACATTTATCAACATAAACTGGCCGAAATTATTGCTCAGCATAATCCAAACCAGCGGCTCTCTCTGGCCGACTTATTAAAACCCCTATTTGAATTAGCGTTACAACGTTCAACGTTAGAGAATGCGATTGAAGAAAATAAATTAGCCATTATCGCTGTCAATAATTATATCAATAGAAAGGAAACCAAAAAATTCTTCTCTTTTTCGACATCCAATCTAACAGATCAAACACGCTATCCCACTTTTTTGTATAAGAGAATCGATCTGGCTCAGCATTTTATTGCCTCTGCAGCTATTGCTGCATCGGTTAATGGACAAGTCGCTAAGGTGGTAGGTGAAGAAAAAGAATTAAGTGATGCTAATGGTGGCAGTGGCTTTAGTTTTATTGATTTAGCCGCTGATAAAGCGGGCACAAAACTGGGAGAAATGGCGACATCATCCCCTGAAAATGCACGTAAAATACAACAGGCCATGGCGAATATTAAAGATTACAGTGACTTTATGCCCGATCCGACTGATCTTCCTGAACACATGAATGACGCAGAGTTTAAAGAACGCTACCAATCCGTTGATAGTCTTGTTTATCAAGCCTTATCTAATGAAATTGATGCCAGAATAGCAGCAATCCCCCTTTACAAGCAGGACTAAAACTATCCTAGCATTTCTAGTGCAAGTTCTGCCATATTTTTAGAACCACCGCCAGCACCTAACAAGTGTTTGACCTGGTGTAAGTTGATGCGCATTTGCTCTACATAAGCACCGCCCAGCAATAGCTTCTCAATCTCCTGAGCCAAATTGTCTGCTGTTGCCTCATGCTGAATAAGTTCTTTGATGAACGCTTTACCCAGGATTATATTTGGCAACCCAATAAAAGCCGTATTCACGAGTAAACGGCCTAATAAATAAGTGATGGGGGCTAATTTGTAGGTAATAACCATCGGAACGCCGAGCAAAGCAATTTCCAGAGTTGCCGTGCCTGAGGTGGTCATCACCGCGTCGCAACATTGAATTACATCGTAAGGCTGATGCTTTATGACTTTAATTTTAAGAGTGGCTTGATGCAAATAACTTTCAAGCAACTCATCATTGATTGAATCAGCCTGAGGTAAAATGAACTGTAGATCGGGAAACCGGGATTGTAATTTTTCAGCTGCACCCAGCATAACGGGCAGCAGTCTATTAATTTCGTTAACCCGACTCCCTGGCAACAAGCCAATCACGGGCTTTTTATCATCCAGCCCAAACCGAGACATATCCTCTGATTTAGTCAGTTGAGGATGAACCTTATCAACTGATGGATGACCTACATAGCGGACAGGCACCTGCTCGGCATCATAATAAGCGGTTTCAAAAGGAAAGATGACCGCCATCATGTCAATCGCTTTACCATAAGTCTTAACCCGACCGGGTCGCCAAGCCCAGACTTGTGGGCTGACATAAAACAAAACTTTAACTCCACACTTTTTAGCATAACGAGCTAATTTAAGATTAAACTCCTTATAATCAACGCACACCAATAAATCGGGATGCTCTGTTGATAGTAAGTGCTGCATTTGTTTTAAAGCCCGACGAATTTCACCGTAATGCTTTAGTACCTCAATGACTCCAATGACTCCAATACCGGCAGAATCATAATTAATATTGACACCTGCCTGGGACATTTTTGCCCCCCCCATACCAAATCCTTTAATATCAGGTCGGCTTTTCTTTATCTCCAGAAACATATTAGCAGCATGTTGATCGCCCGAAGACTCTCCAGCGCTAAACATGATCGATAAAGGCTTGTTTGATGCCATCATTCTATTCGGTCAAAACGCCACGAATAACACCGACAATCTCTCTAATAGAATCTTCTTCAAGGAATGGGCAAATCGGCAATGAAAAGCAATGTGCGGCTACAGATTCAGTAACCGGCAAACTTAAGCCAGCACACTCTTCTTTAAAAACATTTTGCTGATGTAATGGCACGGGATAATAAACCGCACAACCAATCTGATTATCTTGCAATGCTTTTAGTATGTCATCCCGACGATCAGATAATAAGGTATATTGATGATAAACATGTTCTCCTACT